>Ga0209256_1003473_pt1 | contig 11003 bp, 8 predicted proteins | sample AraplaCol_mCL_r2_2_FD_184270 | JGI IMG/M metagenome (GOLD analysis project Ga0209256, IMG submission 184270) | Arabidopsis root microbial communities from North Carolina, USA - plate scrape MF_Col_mCL_r2 (SPAdes) (version 3) | ecosystem: Host-associated > Plants > Roots > Endosphere | place: USA...
ACGCGCAAGCAGCACGAGCTGCTGATGTTCATCCACGAACGGATCAAGGAGACCGGCGTCTCCCCCTCCTTCGACGAGATGAAGGAGGCGCTGGACCTGGCGTCCAAGTCCGGCATCCACCGCCTGATCACCGCGCTCGAGGAACGCGGCTTCATCCGCCGCCTGGCCCACCGGGCCCGGGCGCTGGAAGTGGTCAAGCTGCCCCAGCAGGCGACGACGGCCTCCCCGCCCAAGGGACGGGGCGCCTTCAAGCCGCAGGTGGTCGAGGGCGGCGGGCAGGCCCCGTCGATCCCGGCCGCGCCGATCGCCGCCGACAACACCCGCGAGCTGCCGATCCTGGGCCGCATCGCCGCCGGCACCCCGATCGACGCCATCCAGCACGAACGCGAGCGCCTGCCGGTGCCCGAGACCATGCTGGGCGGCGGCGAGCACTACGTGCTGGAAGTCCAAGGCGACTCGATGATCGAGGCCGGCATCCTCGACGGCGACTATGTGATCATCAAGAAGGGCGACACGGCCAACAGCGGCGAGATCGTCGTGGCCCTGGTCGGCGAGGAAGCCACCCTCAAGCGCCTGCGCAAGAAGGGCGGCTCGATCGCCCTGGAAGCGGCCAACCCCAAGTACGAGACCCGCATCTTCGGCCCGGACCAGGTCGAGGTGCAGGGCAAGCTGGTGGGCCTGATCCGGCGGTATCACTAGCCGCACCTGCCTCCACTCGTCCCGGCCAAAACCGGGACCCAGATCATAAGGCGTTGAGTCTGGTTGACCGGACTCGGCGCCTTTTCGTTTTGGGTTCCAGATTGCGAGGGCGTGGTGGACGGGCAACCATGCTCAAGCTACCCAGGGACGACGTCACCCCGAGGGACACACCTTGATCCTGCCTTTCATCCTGGCCCTGCAGGCGACTCCGGCCGTCGCCGATTCGACCGCCTCGGCTTCACCCCAGGCCCCGCTCGGCGCGCAGGATGTGAAGATCAACACAGGCAAGTTCCGGGCTGATCAGTACTATCCCGACTACGCCCAGCGCATGGGCGTGTCCGATGTCGTGGAAACGACCTGCACGATCGGCCGGAAGGGCGCGTTGGAAGACTGCTTCCTCGGTTCGCCACGGACCAGCGGCTACGGTTTCGACCAGGCCGCGGCGAAGCTGCTGGACGCCTCAAGGGTCGCCGCCAGGGTCAAGTCGGGCGAATCGATCGAGGGACGCACGCTGCATCTGACGATCCGCTTCACGTCCCGCAGCTACAGCAGCTTCAGCGTGCGTTTCGAATAGCCCCTCAGGTCGGCATCCCCGCCGGCCGGTTCTCGACATATTGCGGCACGTTCAGGGGCGCCATCCACGGCTCGCGGCGCTTGACCCAGACCTCGTACTGCGGCGTGAACTGGCCGACCTCGTCCAGCCCGCCCAGGTGGATCTCGATCTCGTCGTCGCCCTCCTCGTCGGCCGTCCAGAACAGCGGCGAACCGCAGATCGGACACCCGTGCAGCAGGCCGTGCTCGGCGCCGGCCCAGACCTGGGTCCGTCCCTCGATCCGCACCTTGTCGGCGCGGAAGGCCGCGAAGGCGTTGCAGGGCGCGCCGTGGCGCTTGCGGCAGGTCAGGCAATGGCACAGGCCCACCCGCAGCGGTCCGCCGCTGGCCACATAGCGCACCGCCCCGCAGGCGCAGCCGCCGTGTCGTTCCATGATCGCCTCCGTCGTTCGCCCACAAGGCTCAGAACGCCAACCGCCCCTTCAGGTCCCCGAACCGGACCATCACGTGCTCGCGATAGGCCGCCCGCGCCGTCAGCCGCTCGAACCAAGCCGCCAGGCGCGGAAGGTCCGGCCGGTCGATCTCCAGCTCGAAATATCGGTAGAGATGGGTCCCGATGGCGATGTCGGCCAGGGACAGGGTCTCGCCGCCGACGAAGGGACGATCCGCCAGCAGACGATCGACGTGAGCCAGGCAGGCGACCGTCCGGTCCAGGGCCCGCGCCACGGCCCCGACGTCGCGCTGGGCCTCCGGCGTGCGGTACCCGCCCCAGAACACGCCGGTGAGGAAGGCCGGCTGCAGCGCCGTCTGCGCCCAGTCCATCCAGCCGTCGATCGGCGCCCGGACGGCGGGATCGGCGGCCCAGAAGCGGTCCGCGCCATGGACGGCCGCCAGGTAGCGCAGGATGGCGTGGGACTCCCAGACCACCACTCCGCCGTCGTCGATCACCGGGACCTTGCCGTGCGGGTTCAGCGCCCGGAACGCCGGATCGGCCAGCCCGCCGAAGTCGCCGCCGGCCGGGATATGCGCATGCCCAAGGCCCAGCTCGCCGACCAGCCACAGCACCTTCTGGACATTGGCCGAGTTGCGCCGTCCCCACACTTTCAGCATGGCTATCCCCTCGCCGCGTCGCTCCAGGGGCGGACGCCCCGCAGCGGCTGGGCCCAGACGATCCACCATTCGCCGCCGCGCCGATAGAGCTCGGCCGCGCCGCCGGCCGCGAAGTCGTCGGCGTCGAGCACGATCCGATCGCGGCAGACCGGCGGAACGGCCGGCGCGGCGCCGCGCAGGACGACGATCTCGGCCTGGCCGCACATCGCCGCCAGGTCGGTGAAGTCCGGCGCCGTCTTGCTCCATGACAAGGCCAGGGCCACGGGGGCTCGAGCGGTCGGGGCGCAGGACCGGCGGTCGCAGGCGTAGAGCGGGCTGGGCGCGGCGCTCTCCGGCACGACCAGGCCCCGGCGGCGGCCCCACAGCTCGGCCCCGAACCGGCGGGCGTCGGGTCGCAGCAGCACAGCCTCCCCGCCCCAGCGCACGGCCGCCGTGCTTCCGTCGGGGGCGATCCAGACGTCGGGCGGCGTCGGACGCGGCCAGAGGGCCACCGCCAGGGCCAGGGGCGCGCCCAGCCAGCGCAGGCGTCCCCGCCACAGGCACAGCAGCATCAGCCCCACGAACGCCAGGGCCAGCGTGAAGGGCGGCCCGCTGGCCACCACGTGCTGGGCCCCGCCGAGGCCGGCGAAGGCCTGGGCGATCCCCATCATCGCGGCGATGCCCCAGCCGGCCACGGCCAGGAACGGCGCGCCCAGGCCGAAGGGCTCCAAGGCCGCGCCCAGGGCCAGGAACGGCATGATCACGAACGACGACAGCGGCGCCACCGCCAAGTTCGCCGGCAGGCCCCAGACGGCCACGCGGTTGAAGTGCTGCATGGCGAACGGCCCGGTGGCCATGCCCGCCACGAAGCTGGCCCCGATGCTGACCGCCAGCCAGCCGGTCCCGCCCTGGATGGCGCGGATCCACCAGGGCGTCGAGATCTCGCGCACCGGACGTGGCCAAGCCTCGGCCAGGGCCACCAGGGCGGCGGTGGCGGCGAACGACATCTGGAAGCCCGGCGCGCCCGCCGACTCCGGCTGGACCAGCAGGATGACCAGGGCCGCGATCGCCAGGCCGTGCAGGGTGATGGCCTGGCGGTCGAAGAGGATGGCGGCGAAGGCCACGGTGGCGGTGATCGCCGCCCGCAGGGCCGGCGGCGGCGCGCCGGACACCGCCAGATAGGTCCCGACCGCCGCCAACCCCGCCAGGGCCGCGACCTTCTTGCCGGGAACCCGCAGCGCCGCCCACGGCCAGGCGGCGATCAGCAGGCGCACCAGGCCGAAGGCGAAGCCGCCGACGATGGCCATGTGCAGGCCCGAGATCGACAGGATGTGGGCCAGGCCCGAGGCGCGCATGGCGTCGGTCTGGTCCTGGGTGATCCAGGCCTCGTGACCGGTGACCATGGCGGCGGCGATCCCGCCGCGCTCGACGCCCATGTCCCGGACGATCCGGCTGGCCAGCCGCCAGCGCAGCGCGTTGACGGCCATGGCCGCGCGCAGCCGCCAGGGCGGCGGGTCCAGCGCCACGGGCCGCGTCTGGCCGATCGCGAACCCGACCCCGCCCACGCCGTGGAACCAGGCGTCGCGGGCGAAATCGTAGGCCCCGGGCGCGGCCGGCGGCGGCGGCGGTCCCAGCATCGCCCGCAGACGGATCGCCTGGCCCGGCGCGACGATGTCCTCGGCCTCGACGGTCACCCGCACCCGCTTGGGCGTGTCCTCGGGCGCCAGGCGGCTGATCGAGACCGGGGCGATCAGCAGGCGCGGCCCGCCGGCGCCCGGGCTGACCACGTCGACCACGAAGCCGTCGATCGTCATCACCGCCCGCTCGCCCGAAAGGATCGGCGCGGCGACGGCGTGGGAGCGGACCTTCCCCGCCAGCGCCCCGGCCGCCAGCAGCGTCGCCAGCGCCAGGAAGACCGGCAAACCGCGCGTCGCGCGACGGCCGATCAGCCCCGCCAGGACGGCCAGCCCCAGGGTCGCGCCGACCAGCAGCGCCCACGACGGCTCGGCCTTCAGCTCCAGATAGCCGGCCGCCCCCAGGCCGAACGCCACCGGCGCCCACAGCATCCAGCGCTCGCGATTGGGGGCGATCTCGGAGATCAGCGAGCGTGTTACCGCTCCCAGGCTAGGAAGCGCGCGAAGACGCGTGCTAAGACGCGCCGCCCAGCCACCGGACCCGTCCGGCAGCGTCCTCGCCACGTCCGTGGCCTCCAGTTCGTCAGCCTTGATCCCGATGACCAATCCCCCCTCGCCCGTTTCGGGCGTCGTCACCCGCTTCGCCCCGTCGCCGACCGGCTTCCTGCACATCGGCGGCGCGCGCACGGCGCTGTTCAACTGGTTATATGCACGCCATACGGGTGGAAAGTTCCTTGTTCGCGTCGAGGACACCGATCGCGAGCGTTCGACCGACGCCGCCGTCGCCGCGATCTTCGAGGGGCTGGACTGGCTGGGCCTGAAGTCCGACGAGCCGGTGATCTTCCAGTACAGCCGCGCCGACCGCCACCGCGAGGTCGTCCAGCAGATGCTGGAGGCCGGCTGCGCCTATCGCTGCTGGATGACCGTCGAGGAGCTGGAGGCCGCCCGCGAGAAGGCCCGCGCCGAAGGCAAGGCCATCCGCTCGCCCTGGCGCGACGCCCCGCCGCCGAACGACCCCACCCTGCCCCACGTGATCCGCTTCAAGGGTCCGCTGGACGGCGAGACCGTGGTCGACGACCAGGTCAAGGGTCCGGTGACCTTCCGCAACATCGAGCTGGACGACCTGGTCCTGCTGCGCAACGACGGCGCGCCGACCTACAACCTGGCCGTGGTGGTCGACGACCACGACATGGGCGTCACCCACGTGATCCGGGGCGACGACCACCTGAACAACGCCGCCCGCCAGACCCTGATCTACCAGGCGATGGGCTGGGACGTGCCGGCGTTCGGCCACATCCCGCTGATCCACGGCCCGGACGGCGCCAAGCTCAGCAAGCGCCACGGCGCCCAGGCCGTCGGCGAGTTCGCCGACATGGGCTACATCCCCGAGGGCATGCGCAACTACCTGGCCCGCCTGGGCTGGGGCCACGGCGACGACGAGGTCTTCACCGACGAACAGGCGATCAGCTGGTTCGACATCAAGGACGTGGTCAAGGCCCCCGCCCGCCTGGACTGGGCCAAGCTGAACTTCATCAACGGCCAGCACCTGCGCGTGGCCGACGACGCCCGCCTGGCCGACCTGACCCTCAAGGCCCTGCAGGCCCGCGGCGGCGACCAGCCGGCCGACGTCTCCGCGCGCCTGCTGGCCGTGGTGCCGCAGGTCAAGGAAGGCGCCAAGACCATCCTGGAGTTGGCCGACCACTGCGAGTTCGCCCTCAAGGTGCGCCCGCTGGCGCTGGAGGAGAAGACCGTCAAGCAGCTGACCGACGAGACCGTCGAGCGGCTGACCCGCCTGCGCGCCCAGCTGGGCGCCGCGCCGGTCTGGGGCGTGTCGGAACTGGAAACCCTGTTGAAATCCTTCGCGGAATCCGAGGGCGTGGGCTTTGGCAAGTTCGGCCCGTCGCTGCGCGGAATCCTCACGGGCGGCTCCCAGGCGCCCGACCTGAACAAGATCATGGCGGCCCTCGGTCGCGACGAGTCTCTGGGGCGACTTGACGACGCCCTGGCGTCGCGCGCATGAGGCGCTATAACGCAACCGCGAAATCGAAAACTGGACTGACCGTTCCACTATTGAAGGGGTCTCTCGCATGACCGACAAAGCCACGCTGACGATCGGCGACAAGAACTACGACCTGCCGATCCTCAAGGGCAGCACGGGTCCGGACGTCCTGGACGTGCGCAAGCTGTACGGCGAGTCCGACCACTTCACCTTCGATCCGGGCTTCACCTCGACCGCGTCCTGCGAAAGCAAGATCACCTATATCGACGGCGACGCCGGCGTTTTGCTGCACCGCGGCTATCCGATCGACCAGCTGGCCGAGAAGTCCTCGTTCCTCGAGGTCTGCCACCTGCTGCTGAACGGCGAACTGCCGACGGCCGACGAATTCACCAAGTTCGAACGCAACATCACCTACCACACGATGCTGCACGCCCAGTTCGACAGCTTCTTCCAGGGCTTCCGCCGCGACGCCCACCCGATGGCCGTGATGACCGGCGCGGTCGGCGCCCTGTCGGCCTTCTACGCCGACAGCCTGAACGTCGATGATCCCAAGCAACGCGAGATCAGCGCCCATCGCCTGATCGCCAAGATGCCGACCATCGCCGCGCGCGCCTTCCAGTACTCGCAGGGCCGTCCGTTCGTGACGCCGCGCAACGAGCTGTCGTACTCGGAAAACTTCCTGCGCATGTGCTTCTCGGTGCCGGCCGAGGACTGGGTCCCCAACCCCGTCCTGACCCGCGCCATGGACCGCATCTTCATCCTGCACGCCGACCACGAGCAGAACGCCTCGACCTCGACCGTCCGCCTGGCCGGCTCGTCGGGCGCCCACCCGTTCGCCTGCATCGCCGCCGGCATCGCCTGTCTCTGGGGCCCGTCGCACGGCGGCGCCAACCAGGAAGCCCTGGAGATGCTGGAAGAGATCGGCTCGGTCGAGAACATCCCCGCCTACGTGCAGGGCGTGAAGGACCGCAAGTACAAGCTGATGGGCTTCGGCCACCGCGTGTACAAGAACTTCGACCCGCGCGCCAAGGTCATGCAGAAGACCTGCTACGAGGTTCTGGAGCAGCTGGGCATCAACGACCCGCTGCTGCAAGTGGCCATGGAGCTGGAGAAGGTCGCGCTCAGCGACCAGTACTTCATCGACCGCAAGCTGTACCCGAACATCGACTTCTATTCGGGCATCACCCTGCGCGCGATGGGCTTCCCGACCAACATGTTCACCGTGCTGTTCGCCCTGGCTCGCACCGTCGGCTGGATCAGCCAGTGGAAGGAAATGTTCGAGGACCCCTCGCGCAAGATCGGCCGTCCGCGTCAGCTGTACACGGGCGCCACCCAGCGCGACTACGTGCCGGTCGAAAAGCGCGGCTGAGCCGCGCACGATCGCTGAAGACGGAAAAGGCCTCGCGAAAGCGGGGCCTTTTTCTTTAGCGCCCCTCGGCCGAGCGCAGGATGAAGCCCAGGATTTCGGCCACGGCCACGTAGAGGGCCTCGGGGATCTCCTCGTCCATCTCGATGGTCGACAGGGCCTGGGCCAGGGCCGGGTTCTCCTCGATCGGCACGCCGTGCTCGCGGGCGGTCTCGATGATCTTGTCGCCCACCCAGCCGCGGCCGGTGGCGACCACGCGCGGGGCGTTGGGTTCTTCGTAGCGCAGGGCGACAGCGATGCGCGGCCCGGCGGCGCGGACGGGGCCGGTCATGTGGCCCCCTTCATGTGGCTTGATCCAGGAACTGGCCCGGCGCGGCGGCGGAGGCGCGCGGCTGGCCGGTGTGGAAGGCGACCTCGGGTTCCAGGGCGGCCTCGCGGAGCGCGCTGTTGAGGCGTTCCTCGCCGGTGCGCAGGCGGGCCATGGCGGCGGGACGTTCAGCCCACAGCGACACGCGGGCGCGGTCGCCGGTCAGGGCCACCTGGGCGTGGACGGGGCCCATCGGCTCGACGTCCAGCGAGAAGCGGGCGCGCCAGGTGCGGCCCAGGGCGGGACCGCCCTCCCCGCCCGCGCCGCCGCCGCCGTCGCGGCTGATCTCGAACTGGGCGGCGGCCGGCCCCTGAGGGGTCATGAACGGCATGTCGAACACCCACCGCGCGCCCTGCGCCTCGGCGGGACGGCCGGCGGGCGGCGGCTCGGGCAGCGAGGCGATCTGCAGCAGCTCGGTGCGGGCCAGGGCCGCGCCGCTCTCGGCCAGCAGGCGCTGGGCGACGGCGTGCGGCCCCGCTCCGGCGGGCAGGCCCGGCTGGGCGGCGGCCTGGGCGTGGGTCGGCGCCCCGGCGTAGGGCGGCGGGGTCTGGGACGGCGGGGCCGGGGCGGCCTCGGGTCCGCCATAGGCCAGGACCGCCGCCGAGGCGGCGCGCGGCGCGTCGAGGGGCGTCGCCGGGAAGTCCTCGGCGACGATCGCGCCGAAGGCCGGCAGGGGCGGCGGAGGTGCCGGCGTCGGGCGGACCGCCTGCCAAGGCGCGTTGACGACGGGCCGAGCGGGCGGCGGCGCGCCGTCGTCGGTCGGCGAAGCCTGGACCGCGGCCTCCGGCTCGGCGGCGACCGCCTCGACCGACGGATCGGCCGGCGTCGAGACCGAAGCGGCCAGGGCCTGGGGCGTACCCCGGCTGGCCAGCTGGGCCGAGGCGGCGGCCTGGGCGGCGGCTGGGTCCGGCGCGGCGCCTGTCATCGCGTTCGGCGCGGCCCCGGCCTGGGCCGACATCGGCGGCAGGCCCTCGGCCCAGGTCTTGACCACTTCGCGGAAGACCAGCAGCGCGGCCTTCATGTCGCTGTTGGGCGTGGGCGTCGGGACGGTCTTGGGCGGGGCGCTGACGGTGAGGGGCTGCCGGCGCTGGGCCTGGTCGCCGGCCGCCAGGCGGGCCTCCAGGAACAGGCCGGAGCGCTGCAGGGCCTGGCGGATCTCGGGACCGCTGATTTGGCCGTCCAGGCGGGCGCTCAGGGCCATGACCTGGGCGATGGCGGCCTTGACCTGGCGCGGGGTGTCGGGTTCGGCGGCGGCCTGGGCCATGTCGGCCATCAGGGGCGCCAGGCCCGCCTGGCGGGCGGCGGCCCGGCCGGCGGCGGCGGCCACGGCGCGGGCGGGGGTCTCGGCCTGGACCTCGGGACCGACGGCGACGCCCTTGGCGTCGACCACCCGGGCCAAATTGGCCTCGCCCTCGCCCACCGCGTTCTTGGCCAGGTTGGCCAGATCGCCCTGGGACTGGGAGTTGGACTGGTCGATCATCGCGCCCAGGGTCTCGACCGTCTGGATCACGGCGATGCGGGCGAGCGCGTCGGCCGCCTGGTCGGCCCGGTTCACGGGATTCGACGGCGTCAGGGACGACAGAGGGGCGACCGAGAAGATCGTCACGCCAGGTCTCCGGCCGGCGGCGAGAGGGTCGCCGGAGCTTCCAACCTAGTCGACAGCCGTGAAGCGCGTCTTAAAGGCTTTGCTAACGCCGCGCGCGGACAGTGCGCCCCTGATTTGGAGTTCGGGCTTGACGCGCGCCGCCCCATCCCTGGCCTGGACGGACATCACGGCCCATCGACGCCGTGACCTGAAGACCATCCTGCCCATGACGCTGCTGGCGGCCGCCGGGTCGATCGCCTGGCTGGACCCGCGCTGGGTCGCGGCCTGGCTGGCGGCTGTCGCCCTGTTCATGGCCGGCAACCAGCTGATGGGCCTGTGGGTCGACCGCACGGCCGAGCCCAGCCCGGGCCAGGAGTGGCTCTACGCCGCCGTCACCTTCGTCTACACCGGCGTCTACGGCCTGTTGCCCCTGGCCATGGCCGTCGAGGGCGGCCGGGCCTCCGCCGTGGCCGGCGCGGCCATGCTGGGCGCGGTGGCCCTGAGCAGCACCGCCGAATTCCCGATCTCGCGCCGCATCGGCGCGGCCTCGCTGCTCGCGGTCCTCCTGACCGCCGGCCTGGCCCTGGCCCGGCCCGCCGTCGGCGAGACCGGCGGCCAGTCGGCCGTCGCATTCATCGCCGCGCTCGCCTTCCTGGCCTATGTGCTGCTGGCCGCCCTGCATCGCGCGGCCACCCAGCGCGACCTGGTCCAGGCCCTGACCGCCGCCCGCGAGAAGGAGGCCGAGGCCGCCGCCGCCAACGCCGCCAAGACCACCTTCCTGGCCACCATGAGCCACGAGATCCGCACGCCCCTGAACGGCATACTGGGCATGATCCAGGTCATGCAGGCCGAGACGATGAGCGACGCCCAGCGCGAGCGGCTCGACATCGTCCGCAAGTCCGGCGAGGGGCTGACGGCGATCCTCAACGACGTGCTGGACCTGTCGAAGATCGAGGCCGGCCGCCTGGAGGTCGAGGCGGTGGCCTTCGACCTGCCCGAGCTGCTGGTCGGCTGCCACGACGCCTTCTCGGTCCTGGCCGGGCAGAAGGGCCTGGCCTACACCCTGAGCATCGCCCCCGAGGCCCAGGGCCTCTATCGCGGCGATCCGCTGCGGCTGCGCCAGGTGATCGGAAACCTGCTGTCCAACGCCGCCAAGTTCACCAACACCGGGGCGATCGACCTGTCGGCGCGGGTCACGGGCGACTGGCTTGAGCTCGCCGTAGCCGACACCGGCGTCGGCGTGGCGCCCCGCGACATCGACCGCCTGTTCGGCAAGTTCAGCCAGCTTGACGCTTCCAGCACCCGCCGCCACGGCGGCACCGGCCTGGGCCTGGCCATCTGCCGCGACCTCTGCGTGCTGATGGGCGGCGAGATCGTCGTGTCCAGCGCGGTCGACTTCGGCTCGACCTTCACCGTCCGCCTGCCGGCCGACCGCCTGAGCCCCCTGCCCGCCGCCGAGCCCCGGATCGTCATCGCGCCCGAGGCCGCGCCGCGCGCGCCGCTGCGGGTGCTGGCGGCCGAGGACAACCACGTCAACCAGCTGGTGCTCAAGGCGATCCTGGGCCAGGCCGGCATCGCCCCCCAGGTGGTCGCCAACGGCGCCCAGGCCGTCGAGACCTGGCGCGACGGCGGCTGGGACCTGGTGCTGATGGACGTCCACATGCCGGTGATGGACGGCGTCGCCGCCGTCCACGAGATCCGCCGCCTGGAGG
>Ga0209256_1003474_pt1 | contig 11002 bp, 12 predicted proteins | sample AraplaCol_mCL_r2_2_FD_184270 | JGI IMG/M metagenome (GOLD analysis project Ga0209256, IMG submission 184270) | Arabidopsis root microbial communities from North Carolina, USA - plate scrape MF_Col_mCL_r2 (SPAdes) (version 3) | ecosystem: Host-associated > Plants > Roots > Endosphere | place...
GCGATGTAGAGCCCGTCGGGCGTGCGCACCTTGTAGTCGATCGTGCCGGGGAACTGGAGCTTCTGGTCGTCCTGGGTCACCAGGTCGATCGTGGTGTCGGCATGCAGGCCGAAACTCTTCAGTGAGCGCAGGTGCGCCGACATCTTCTCCAGCGCCGCAACGGCTTCAGGCTGCACGGCCGGCGTGGCGGTGGCGGCGACCGCGGACGAGGGGACGTCGCCGCGACTCTCGTTCTGCCCGCCGGCGAAGCACGGCGCGGCAGCGCAGATGGCGATGATGGCGACGAACAACGAAGAACGACGCATTGCGCACCTCCTCGATGTAGAGCGGCCGCACGAAGCGGCCAGGACGACGCGTCACCGCCCGTTGCGGGGCGATGACGCGTTGGTGTGTTCGTGGATTCGAATCCCGGATGCATCCGGAAGAATGCGCGCGCTGTCGCGCGATCGGCGCGCTGTCGCGCCGCCGCGGCAAGGCAAAGGTTGCCTGCTCGACATCGTCCCTCCCTCCCGACAGTCCCATTGCCAAGTGGTGCGTGACGCATGCGGTGTCGGGTTGCGCTGGGAATGCCGGGCGCGACGGCCGTTGCTTCACCGCCGATACATTTCCGGTGTTGCGGCGTGAAACCGTTGTGATGAATGTGCGAACGCCGCGCCGTTCAGGCTGAGCGACGCGTTCGCATCAGGTTTTGTTACGCGCGGATGTCAGCGTGCGGCGTCGGGTATGTCCGTGTCGTCGGCGACACCGGTGATCCCGCGCAGGTGCTGCTCGAGCTCGCCGATGCGCTCGGCGAGGCGGCGCGTCTGGTCGTCGTCCAGGTGCTGCATGTCGCCGAGTATCGCCGCCAGCCGCGCGAGGCGTTCGCTTTCGTCGCGCACGTGCTGGCGCTGGCGGAGCGCGAGCTGTTCCTCGGCATTGACCGTGCTGCGACGGTGCAGGTCGATGAGGATGTCGTACAGGCGTTCGGCGATGCGGCGGTCGCTGTCGCTCCATTGCACGCTCTGGCCGCCCACCGTTTCGCGCCACGCTGCGAAGCTGTGGCGCGGGGCGATGCGCTGGCCGTCGTCGGTCGGAACGGTGGCCTTGTGCGGATGGCCGGCCCAGGTGACTTCCTCGATCTGCTCCTTGCGGAAGCAGTACACGCCGTCGCCATCTCGGCCGAAGGCCATCGACAGCACGCCGGCAAGGCCGTCCGCGGGCCGCTCCTGCATGCGCCATTCCTCGCGGCGATGCGTGAAGGCCACCGCACCGGCGCGCGCCGCGCCCCAGGCGCACAGTTCGGAGAACGACTCGCCGCCCGGCACGGTGCCCAGGCTCATCTGCCGGTTGCCGAGGACCATCATCGCGCCGTCGGCGTCGAGCAGCTTCATGATCACGCGCAGGTACGGCGGCAGCACGTCGGCGAGCGCGCGTCCCTTCTGCGTCATGTCGCGCAGCATGTCGCCCAGTTGCTGGCTCTGGTCGTACAGCGCCATGGCGGTGGCCTGCTCGCTGCCGGCCACGCGCATCGACACGTACATGCCGAACAGGTCGGCGGTCGCGCGAATGCCCGGCGGCACCAGCCGCGGGGTGCGATGGTGGCACGCGATCAGGCCCCACAAACGCCCGCCCGCCACGATCGAGATGGACATCGACGCGCCCACGCCCATGTTGCGCAGGTATTCCTGGTGTACCGGCGAAACGCTGCGCAATGCGTGATGCGACAGATCCAGCGCCGCGCCGCCGGCATGGCGCGCGGGCTCGATCGGCACCGGCGCGTAGCCCGCGTCGGGGATCACGCGCAGCCGGTTCATCAAGTACAGATGACGCGCCTGCGCGGGAATGTCGGAGGCTGGATAACGCAGGCCGAGGTACGGCTCCATGTCCTCGGAGTGTTCCTCGGCAATCACTTCGCCTGCATCGTCGGCGCGGAAGCGGTAGACCATCACGCGGTCGTAGCCGGTGAGTTCGCGTACGAGGCTGGCGACCTGCTGGAAGAACGCGGGGCCCGGGTCCTGCCCGGCGATGCGGCCGATCATCGCGTTGGCGGTGAGCGAGCCGACGCTGTTCATGCCGGCGGCCTGCGGTTCGATCTCGATATGCACCAGTCCCTGGTGCAGGTGCGTGCTGATGTCGCACAACATGCCGCGCGCGCCGATGTTGGCCGTCGCCACGCGTTGTGCGGCCAGTCCGGGCTCGATGAAGCGCAGCGCGTCGGCGATGGCTTCCAGGATGCTTTCGTCGACATGCTCGCGCAGCGACGAACCCAGCAGCCTCGATGGCGCTTCATCCAGCAGCTCGCCGACGTTCGCCGAGACATGCCGGACCGTCCAGTCGGGCCAGCTGCAGCTGATGAGATAGCCGTGCGGCTGGATCGCGCCGGACAGATGGATCGGTTCGCGCGCGCAGAGTTCCGCCTGCGTGGCGTTGGCGGGATTCATGAACGATCCTTTTCGATGCTCAGGGCGTCGAGCAATGCCGCTTCGACGGCGGCGAAAGCATGATGGCTGGCCGCGACGAGGCGGTGGAGCTGGTCTTCGTCGGGAGCGGACTCTTCGAGCTGTCGAAGTACGTCCGACCACTCGATCGAGCCGGCATGCTCGTTCAGGTAGCGCGCACCGGCGCGACCGCTGTAGCCGAGCGAACCCGCCTGGCGCAGCAGCATGCGCGCGCCCAGCGACGAGCCTTCGAACACGTATGCCCAACCCAGGCGTTCGTAACGATCCCGCGACGCATCCGTGGGCCGCGCATTGGCGGGCGGCGCGTCCGCGGTGATGCCGAGCGTGTGCAGATCGTCGGAGAGCAGCGGCAGATAGCGTTCGCGCGCGCCCTCAGGCAGGTCGCTGGAGGCGACGAAACGATGCATCGCGCGCAGATACACAGCGTAATCGCGGGGTTGAGCGACGCCCTGCGGCAGCAGCGCATCGACGCGTCCATGGGCGGATGCGGTCGCGCTTCGCAGGTGGGATCGAACGGGGCCCAGCGACATCGGTGCGCTTCCTGGGCGTTCGAGTGCGCCCAGACTACCCGATCCGGCCTGCCTGTGCCGGTCGCTTCGCGCGGTTCAGCCGCGCATCGCCACGCCCTCGCGCTGGTTGCGCGAGGCGGTGAACGCCGAGGGATGTTCGCCGATGCGGAAGCCCATGCCGGGGATCGTCTGCAGCAGCGGCGTGTCGTGCCCGCGATCGATCGCCTTGCGCAGGATGTAAAGATGACTGCGCAGCGAATCCGAATCCGGCGGTTCATCGCGCCACACTTCGCGCTGGATCTCCTCGCGGCTGATCACGCGCGGCGCTTCGCGCATCAGCAGGTGCAGGATCTGGAAGCCGATCGGCGTCAGATGAATCGGCACGCCGCCGCGCTCGGCGCTCATCGCATGCGGGTCAAGCACGAGGTCGCCGACGCGGATGGGTTCGCTCGCGGTCTTGCGCGAACGGCGCATCAACCCGCGCAGGCGCGCTTCGAGTTCCTCGATGGAAAATGGCTTGGTCAGGTAATCGTCCGCGCCCGCCTCTAGGCCTTCCACGCGGTCTTCGATGGTGTCGCGCGCAGTCAGCATCAGGATGGGGGTGGCGCGACGCTGCTCCTGGCGGATGCGCCGGCAGACTTCCACGCCATCGATGCGCGGCAGATTGCGGTCGAGCAGGATCGCGTCGTAGGGATTGTTGGCCGACAGCCGCAACGCCTCGGCGCCATCGCGCGCGAAGTCGACTTCGTAGCCGCCGGCCTCGAAGTAACCGCCGAGCATCTCCGCGATGGGAAGGTGGTCCTCGACGATCAGGATGAGTCGGCCGTTGTGGTTCATGCGCATACCGTGACGTTGAAAACCTCTGGATTTCAAGACTCGGCGAATACTCGTGACGCGAACGTGAGAGTGGGTGAACGAAACGCAAAGGCCACGTTCCATTCACGATTTCGTCGCCGATGCGAACACATGATCGGGTCATCCAAACCCACAACAGGAGCTGAAAATGGCAACTCACGATCATGACCTGCGCGTCGTCAACAGTCTCATCGAAGCCACAATCGACAGCGTCGACGGTTATCGAGAAGCTGCGAAGGAAGCGCAGAATCCGTCGCTGCGCTCGGCGTTCGAGCGTCGTGCGAGCGAGCGCCAGGCGTCGGTTTCCGCATTGCAGGCCTACGTCGTATCGCAGGGGGGCAAGCCCGAGGACGACGGCACCGTGCTGGCGTCCGCGCATCGCGTCTTCGTGGACCTGCGTGCCGCGTTGTCGAAGGGCGACGAGGCGGTGGTGAAGGAAGTCGAGCGCGGCGAGGACCACATCAAGCACAAGTACGAGGCCGCGGTGAAGGATGTCGAGCTTTCGCCGTCGGCGCGCGACGTGATCGACAAGGCCTACGCATCGGTGAAGCAGGGCCATGACGAGATGAGCCGCCTCAAGCACGGCTTCGAGAACCTGGGCTGATCACGCAGGCGTAGCGACGCGGGAAGCGCTGCATGAACCCCGACGTGATCGGCTGGCTCGCGTCGGCCGTGTTGCTGGCGACGCTGGTTCGCCAGATCATGACCATGGCACGCGACGAAAATGCGCAGGGCGTCTCGCGCTGGCTGTTCATCGGCCAGTGCGCGGCGTCCGTGGGGTTCATCGCCTACAGCGCGATGGTCGGCAATCTGGTTTTCGTGGCGACCAACGTGGCGATCCTGATCACCGCAATCGTTGGGCAATGCATCGTGGCGCGGCGCAAGTCGCGCCACGCCCGCGCGTAAGGGCGTCGCGCGATGGATCTGAAAAGCGGCTACCCGTTCTGGGCGGTCAAGAACGGCCTCATGCAGACGTACCCGCCGCTGCGGACGGACATCGCCTGCGAGGTCGCGATCATCGGCGCGGGCATCACCGGCGCGATCGTCGCCGACGCACTCGCCGATGCGGGCTTCGACGTCGCGGTGTTCGATCAGCGCGATGTCGGCTGGGGGAGCAGCGCCGCGAGTACCGCGCTGTTGCAGTACGAGATCGACACGCACCTGACGGATCTCTCGCGCCAGTACGGCGAGGGGCCGGCGGGAATGGCCTATCGCGCCTGCCAGGACGCCATCGGCAAGCTTTGCGATCTCGCGCGGGACATACGCGACGTGGACTTCGCGATGAGCGACAGCCTCTATTTCGCCAGCCATCTCTGGCACGTCCCGCGACTGCGCAGGGAATTCAAGGCGCGACATGATGCGGGGCTTGAGACCCACTGGCTGGACCGCACCGACATCGCGAGCGGGTACGGCTTCGATGCACCGGCTGCGCTGCTCACCCACGTCGCCGCCCGTATCGACCCCTACCGGCTCGCGCACCGCCTGCTGCATCGGTTGCATCGTCGCAGCCCAGGTGTGTACGGAAGGACGCGGTTGGAACCCGTGCGTGCGGGGTCGCGGCACGTCGTTCTCGAAACCGGCGAAGGCGCGCGCGTGACGGCGCGGCACATCGTCGTCGCGGCGGGATATGAGGCGCAGCGCTGGATCGACCAAAGCGTGGCGCGCAATCGCAGCAGCTACGCGTGCATCACCGAACCCGTCGCGCTCGGCGCGCTGGCCGACACCATGCTCTGGGAAAGCGCGAGGCCGTATCTCTACCTGCGATCCACCGGCGATTCGCGGCTGCTCGTCGGCGGAGAGGACGATGCGGTGGATATTCCGAAGCGTCGCGACGCGCGCGTGGAGAAGAAGGCTGGCAAGCTGCTCAAGCGCGTCGCGGGACTTTTCCCGCATCTGGACACGGAGCCCTCGTTCGGCTGGGCCGGCACGTTCGCGGAAACGAAGGACGGGCTTCCGTTCTTCGGCCCGCATCCCCAATGGGGGCGGCGTGTGCTGTTCGCCATGGCCTACGGCGGCAACGGGATCGTCTACAGCATGATCGGCGCGGAGTTGTTGCGTGCCTGGCTGGAGCGGCGGGCGCATCCGCTGAAGGCGTTGTTCGGCTTCGAACGCTTGCGTTGAGGCTCGATCAGCGCTTGCGGTCCCGTGTGATCCATGCGCGGACGGACAGGCCGATCAGCGCGGCGAAGATCAGCCACGAGACCACATCGAACACACCGTCGCCGATCAACGCGCTGACCAGGCCGACGATGCTCGCCACTGTGATCCACGCCGGTGCAATGAACGGACTACGCGGCGAATTCGCGACACGGCTCATCGCGCGGCTCCCGCATCGGCGACCAGGCCGGCGCGCTCGATCTCGGTGACGCGCGCTTCGGTGCTGCCGCGCTTGAACCACAGGTACAGCCCGCTCACGAGCACGGCAATCGTCAGCAGATCCAGCAGCGCCCAGAGGATCTTCAGCGGCATGCCGCCGTAATCGCCAAAATGCAGCGGCTGTGAGAGCAGCAGCGTCGTCATGTAGCCCGGCAACTGCGGACGCGCGGTGATCTCGCCGGTTTCCACGTCGATCAGCACCGGACGGTAAAGGCGCTCGGTCAACGGCGTATCGCCATTCATGAAGACGCCGTAATGGTGGTCGCCGCTGTACCCGGTCCCGGGAAAGCTGACAAACGCGGGCTTCATGCCGGGTTCCGCAGCGCGTGCCTTCGCCACCGCGTCATCGAGCGATGCGAACTGCGTGGGACGCGACCGGCCCTCGTAACGCTTCGCGAACTCGCCCAGCTGCTGCGTCTGCCAGGCCTGCTCCAGCGGCTTGGCGAGCGTATTGATCGCGCCGGTGATGCCGACGACGAACGCCCAGCCCAGCGTCACGATGCCCAGTACGTTGTGCAGGTCGAGCCAGGCAAGGCGCCGGCTGCGTCCCGTGCGCACGGTGCCGAAGGGCAGTTTCCGCATGAACGGCCCGTACAACACGACGCCGGAGACGATCGCCACCGCGAACAGCAACGCCATCGCGCCAAGGAACAGCATGCCCGGCAGGCCGACGAACACGTCCGTGTGCAGGCGGTAGATGAAGTACATCACGCCTTCGTTGAACTGCGGCGCCGGCAGGACCTCGCCGGTGTACTGGTGCAGGATCGCCGTGTGCATCTCCGGCGGCGGCGTATCCGGCCGGGCGCCGGTGTTCACGTAGACGCTGGGCGAATGGTCGTCCCAGCCGAGGAACAGCGGAACATCGCCCGGATACCGCGCGAGTGCCTGGTTCGCCAGGTCGTCGAGGTTCTGCGGCTGCGCGCCGGCCGCGGCCGGCGCGACTTCGGGATCGGCACCGGTGAGGTGGCCGATCTCTTCCCAGAACACCAGCGGCAGGCCCGTCAGGCACAGCAGCAGCAGGAACGCCGTGCATACCAGGCTCGTCCACTTGTGGACAAGGAACCAGGCTTTCAGCGTGCTGCGTTGCATGCGGGCGTCCTGCGCGAGCGTTGGTGGGATCAGAAACGATAGCTGACGGTGCCCACGACGGAGCGCGGATTGCCGGTGAAGCAATCGCCGAAATAACGGCAGGGGCCGAAGTATTCCTTGTCGAACAGGTTGGTCACGTTCAACGAGAACACCCAGCTCGGCAGCTGCAGTTCGAGCATCGCATCGGCCAGCGTGTTGCCGGGCGAGCGGATCGACGTGGTCGGGCCGGCGGAGACGGTGGAACCGACGTAACGGCCGCCAAGGCCCGCGCGCAGCGTCATGTCGTCGGCGATCTGGAAGCCCTTGGCGAGCCACAAGGAGGCGAGATCCTGCGGCGTGTCGTTGAGGCGACGGCCGACTTCCCACTCGATGTTGCTGCGCGTGACTTCCGCTTCGCTATGGCTGTAGCTGGCGGTGACGGTGAAGTCGTTGTCGAACACGAACGCGCCTTCCAGCTCGAAGCCCTTGGATTCGATCTCGCCGGTCTGCACGACGTTGAGCACGTTGTCCGGATCGTTCGTCTGGCGGTTGGTGTCGGTGATCCTGTAGAACGCCGCGGTGACCATCGCATTGCGCGTGGGCTGCCACTTCACGCCGGTCTCGATCTGCTCGCCGCGCATCGGCACGAACGGATTTCCGTAGACGTCCTGGCCCAGCACGGGCAGGAACGACTCGGTGTAGGTCACGTACGGCGACACGTTTGCGCCGACATCGCCGATCACGCCGATGCGCCAGGTCGTCTCGTTGTCGGTCTGGTCGTCCATGCCCTGCGTCTTCGACACGACGCGGTCGCGACGTGCGCCAAGCACCATCGTCACGCGATCGGCCCAGCGGATCTGGTCCTGCACGTACACACCGGTCTGCGTGCTGCGCTGGTCGGGCAGATCGGAGTATTCGGGAATCGTCACGCCGGTGGAGACCGGATCGTAGATGTCGATGGGGGTGGCCACGCCTGAGAACGTCGAGGATTCCTCGCGGAAATCCGTGTAGTCGATACCGGCCAGCAGCACGTGCTGGAACGTGCCGGTGGCGAAATCGAACTGCAGCGAGTTGTCGGCGGTGAGGATGCGGTCGTTCGGCTTCACGCCATAAGTGAGGCGATTCACAACGCGACCGTCGGCATCGATGAACGGATATTCCGGATTGCTGTAGGTGTCCGGGAAGATCTCGCGGAAGTCGGTCTTCGCATCGATGTAGCGAAGGTTCGAACGCCACGTCACCACGTCGTTGAAAGCGTGGTCGAACAGCACCGTCGCGCTGGCGACGCGCGAATCGAGCTTGTCGAAATCCTTGTCGCCCAGGAACGTGCCCGGGTCGAGCTTGCGACCCGGAGGCGCTAGCAGCGTAGCGACGACCGGCAGGAATTGCTGGCTCGATGCGGTCTTGTCGCGCTGGTAGCTGGCCAGCACGGTGAGGTTGCTGTTCTCGCCGCGCCAGGTGATCGACGGCGCGATGTAGACGCGGTCGTCGTCGATCTCGTCGGTCTGCATGCCCGAATCGCGCACCACGCCGACGAGGCGGCCGGCGAGGTTGCCCGAATCGCCGAGCTGGCCGGTCACGTCGCCCTGCAGCTGGCGGCGATCGAAGCTGCCCAGCTGCAGGCCGATCTCGCCACCGGTCTGGAAGTTGGGACGCTTGCTGATCGCGTTGATGATGCCGCCGGCCGCGCCCGCCCCGTACAGCATCGACGACGGGCCGCGCAGCACTTCCACGCGCTCCAGGCCGTAGACCTCCGGACGCGCCATCGGGCTGAAGTTGTAAAGGCGGCGCATGCCGTCGACGTACTGAACCGGGTCCAGGCCGCGGATCGTGCTCGCGTCGGCGCGCGTGTCCAGCCCCCATGCGTCGGCGACGACGCCGGCGCTGTAGCGCAGGGTTTCCTGCAGGTTCTGCGCGCCGCGATCGGTGAACAGTGCCGAGGTGACGACGCTGACCGACTGCGGGGTTTCGGTCAGCGGCGTGTCGGTCTTGGTCGCGGTGGTCGCGCGCTCGGCGATGACGGTGACGCCGTCGAGCGCGTGCGCCTGATCGCCGGCCTGCTGCGCGTGGGCGATGGCGGAAGCCAGTGCGGTAGGCACCAGCAGCGACAGGACCGCCAGCCGGCGGCAACGCATGGAACGGGACATCGGTCCGCTTCCCCTATGAATGAGGGGCCGGATTATGGGCAGCGGTGTCACTCAAACGCAAATGATTCTCATCAACTTTGCGGATCGGGGTGGCAGCTCGGGGCACCGCACCAGGGGCGCCAGGGTGCCTTCCCCCAAGACAGGCAACAAAAAACCCGCATCGCTGCGGGTTTTCGTGTGTTCTCTCGCGGATGGTGGCTATGGGTGGACTCGAACCACCGACCCCAGCATTATGAGTGCTGTGCTCTAACCGGCTGAGCTACATAGCCCCGCGGAGAACCGCGAATTATTCATGCCGAAGGGGTGTCCGTCAATCGCCCCGCACCGGGTTGTCGTCGCGGGCGAGGGCGTGGCAGAGTCGGAGGCAGTGAATTCAGGAGTCCGCATCGTGATCGATCCGGACGGCTACCGACCCAATGTCGGCATCGTCCTGATGCACCCGGACGGGCGCCTGTTCTGGGCGCGCCGCGTGCATCGCGACGGCTGGCAGTTCCCGCAAGGCGGGATGAACAGCGACGAGACGCCGCTGGAAGCCATGTACCGCGAACTCCGCGAGGAGACGGGGCTGCTTCCCGAGCACGTCGAGGTCCTCGGCGCGACGCCGGGCTGGCTCCGCTACCGCCTGCCGCAGCGGGCGATCCGCCGCAACGACCGCCTGGTCTGCATCGGCCAGAAACAGGTGTGGTTCCTGCTGCGCCTGACCGGGCAGGAGTCCGATCTGCGCCTGGACCTCACCGACAAGCCCGAATTCGACCACTGGCGCTGGGTGGATTTCTGGTACCCGGTCGAGCACGTGGTGATGTTCAAGCGCTCCGTGTACGCCCGTGCCCTGCGGCATCTGGCACCGGCCGCGCGGCAGGTGGCCGGCCCCACGGCGGTGCCGACGCCCGGGCCGGAGTTCCGCCCGCAGGACCAGATCGGCCGACACCGGGGACCGCGCTGCCGCGGCGCCGGGGCCGGGCAGGGCTGAACTGGCCCGAGCAGGGGCGGGCGGATTAACTGCCGTTAATTGACAATCATTCTCATTCGTGGCGGAATGGCGCTGCAGCCGATCCGGCTGCCCGATCCGATACCGCCACCGTGTACGTCTGCATCTGCAATGGGGTCACCGATCACGACATCCGCTCGGCCGCCGAGGCCGGTTGCCGCAGCGTGACCGAACTGACCATGCGCACCGGCGCCGGCGCCAATTGCGGCAGCTGCCTGGACATGGCCGCATCGCTGCTCGACTCCGCCCACGCAGTGCGCGAGTTGCCCTTCGCGGTGATGCAGGAAGCCGCCTGAGCCCGCTCTCATGAGCTTGGCTCCCAACCGCGACTGATTCTCGGACGCGGCTGCATCCGATTCGCGTTCCGTCATCGACCGCCTGAACGGGCTAGAGTGCCGCCATCCATGCTTACGGAGGGCCGGCCATGAAGGGCGACGCCAAGGTCATCGAATTTCTCAACAAGGCGCTCTACAACGAGCTGACCGCGATCAACCAGTACTTCCTGCACGCCAAGATGCTGAAGAACTGGGGCCTGAAGGAACTGGCCGAACACGAATACAAGGAATCCATCGACGAGATGAAGCACGCCGACAAGCTGTCGGAGCGCATCCTCTTCCTCGA
>Ga0209256_1003490_pt1 | contig 10965 bp, 7 predicted proteins | sample AraplaCol_mCL_r2_2_FD_184270 | JGI IMG/M metagenome (GOLD analysis project Ga0209256, IMG submission 184270) | Arabidopsis root microbial communities from North Carolina, USA - plate scrape MF_Col_mCL_r2 (SPAdes) (version 3) | ecosystem: Host-associated > Plants > Roots > Endosphere | place: USA...
GTCTTGTTGGCGAAAAGCTGGAACTCCTGAGGAAAGTCGCGCATCAGCGCGAGACCAAGCGTCGCCATGTCGCGCGCCGTCGTCACCTGGGCCGGATCCGGCAGACCGTTGGCGTTCTTGAACACGGTGCGGCTCATGCCGAGAGCCTTGGCCTTGCGGGTCATCATCTCGCCGAAGGCGGGCTCGTTGCCGGCAAGCGTCTCGCCGATGACGACGGCTGCGTCGTTGGCCGAAAGCACGACCATGCCCATGACCGCTTCGCGCACGGTGATCTGGCGGCCAGCGCCGACGGCAAGCTTGAACGGCTCAAGGCCGTTGGCGTGTTCGGAAACGGTCAACTTCTGGTCCCATTGCAGGGTGCCGTTCTTCAGCGCTTCGAAGGCGAGATAGATCGTCATCATCTTCGTCAGCGAGGCCGGAAAGTTCAGCTCGTCCGCATTGTCGGCTTCGAGAATCGAGCCGGTCTCGGCGTTGACGACAAAATGCGCCTGCCCGGCAGCGGCAAAGGAGGCGCTGCCAATGAGCAGGCTCACGGAGACCGCGGCGGACGCGACCATACGGATAAGGGACTGCATATCGTGTTTTCTCGTTTCGACGCTATCGAACGACCTCGGGACGAAAATCGTGATCGAATTATGGAAGACATGCCGCTGAAAACGGCAGCGGCCGCGTTTTCCACGGCCGAGACATCCCCGCCTTTTTACGGGTAGGAGGCCGGCGCGGCAAGCACCTGCGGCAATCCGTCTGCAAATATCACATTCCCGGCGACCGAGGCACCAAGCCGTCGCCGCGGGCAGGACCATCTCGCGCTTCACCGAGGTTTAACCTGATTGCGCCAAGGTGACCGTCTCCCCTGCCCGGCCAGCCTCAACGGCGACACCGGCGTGGGTTCACAAACGAAGGCGTCGCCCGCGACGCGGCAAACTTCCACCCGTTTCGGCAGGCCATGCACCCGAACTCAGCCACGGCAAACCTATCCACCGAACGTCAGCGGGTGCCGGCTGCCTTCGATGCCGGCCTGGCGGAGCTCGTCCACGGTCTTGCCGCGCTGCTCTCGGGCCTTGGCCTGTTCCTCATCGTCTTCACGCTGATCCCGTTTGAGGGTGCGGTAACCACGGACCCCAACGCCGCCAACGAAGGCAATATCATCAACCAGGTCGGCTACCTGGTGCTCGGCGCGGTCTATTTGTTCGCCATGCTGCTTACGGTCGACAGGCGGATATTGGCCCGCCTGGTCTCGCCGAGCTGGATCGCGATCTTCGCGATCGCCTATCTCTCCTGCCTGCAGTCCTATGACCCTGCGGCTTCCGCCCGCGGCCTGACGCTGAGCCTCATTGCGATGATCATGGTGGCGGGCGTGCTGGTGCTGCCGAGGAGCGAGCGAGATTTCGTCAATGCCGGCGCCAACGCCATCCTGCTTCTGATCCTGATCGACTATGCCGCGCTCTTCGTGGCGCCAGACCGCGCCATCCATTCGGCCCTCGGCGACGAACCCTGGCATGCGGGCTTCTGGCGCGGCCATCTGCTGCACAAGAACGTCTCGGCCCCGGTCTTTTCCATCCTCTGCATGTTCGGCATCTATTGCCTGCGTGCCGGTGCGCCGCTGCGCGGCTGGGCAATCACGCTTCTTGCGGCCAATTTCGTGCTTCATACCGGGTCGAAGACAACGATCGGCTTCCTGCCGATCGCGATCGGCCTCGTCTTTGCCGGGCGCGCCGTGCGCAGCCCCAGCCTGATGATCCTCGCCCACCTCGCCATGTCGGCTCTGATCTTCGGCCTGACCCTCGGCACCATCTATTCCGACACGCTGCTTTCGATCACCAAGGCCCTGATCGACGATCCGACATTTACCGGCCGCGACGACATCTGGAAATTCGCCAGTGCCAGCATCGCCGAGCGCCCGTGGCTCGGCCAGGGCTATGCGAGTTTCTGGCTATCGCCCGTGATCATGGGAATGGAAGCGAATTTCGAGGCGAGCTGGGACGTGCGCGGCATCGTTACCGGTCACAACAGCTATCTCGACGCGGTGCTGATGTTCGGCGCGCCGGGCGGCATTCTGATGACGGCCCTCCTCTTCGTCAAACCGCTCTTCGATTACATCCGCGCCTATCGTCGCCCGCAGGCGCGCATCTTCGCCGACTTCTGCGTTATGGTGGTCATCTTCATGACCTATAACGCCATGCTCGAAAGCTTCTTCCTCAATCGTGCCGACCCGATGTGGCTGCTGACCGCGCTTACCGTCTTCGGGCTCGGGCTTGCCGGCCGCATGAGCATGCGCGCGGAAGCGCCAGCCTCCCGACGCTGAACGCTTGCCAAGACATAAAGATATCTTTATATCTTGTTGCAATCTCTTCTAGCCGGGAAAAACCGATGACCGCAGCATCCAATGTCCTCTCCGCCCTCATTGCCGAAAAAGGCATTCTTCTCGCAGACGGCGCCACCGGCACGTCGCTCTTCGCCATGGGGCTCGAGGCCGGCGAAGCGCCGGAACTCTGGAATGAGAGCAAGCCGGAGAACATCACCAAGCTGCACCAGGATTTCGTCGACGCCGGCGCCGACATCATCCTCACCAACACCTTCGGCGGCACCCGCCATCGCCTGAAGCTGCACCAGGCGGACGACCGCGTGCATGCGCTGAACAAGCGCGCCGCCGAGATCGCCCGCGCCGTTGCCGACAAGGCACCGCGCAAGGTCATCACGGCCGGCTCCGTCGGCCCGACCGGCGAACTGCTGATTCCGCTCGGCGCGCTTTCCTATGAGGACGCGGTTGTCGCCTTCATCGAGCAGATCGAAGGCCTGAAGGCCGGAGGCGCCGAAGTCGCCTGGATCGAAACCATGTCCTCGCCGGACGAGATTCGCGCGGCCGCAGAAGCAGCCGCCAAGGTCGGCCTGCCCTACGTCTATACCGGCTCCTTCGATACCGCCGGCAAGACGATGATGGGCCTGCATCCGAAGGATATCCACGGTGTTGCCAGCGATCTCGGCAACGGCCCCGTGGCCGTTGGCGCCAATTGCGGCGTCGGCGCTTCGGACATCCTTTCCTCGCTGCTCGACATGACCGAAGCCGCCCCTGAGGCGACCGTGATCGTCAAGGGCAATTGCGGCATTCCGGAATTCCGCGGCTCCGAGATCCACTATTCCGGCACGCCGCCGCTGATGGCCGAATATGTGCGGCTTGCGGCCGATGCCGGCGCCAAGATCATCGGCGGCTGCTGCGGCACCACCTGCGACCACCTCGCCGCCATGCGCGTGGCACTCGACGAGCACGTGCGCCGCGAGCGCCCGACGCTTGATCTGATCATCGAAAGGATCGGCCCCTTGCGCAACAAGACCGCCAACGAAACGGCAGCCGCGCCGGCCCGCGAGCGTCGCAGCCGCCGCGCCTGATCTGAGCGACAAGCCAAATCAAAAGCAAACGCCCCGGCATCGCACGATCCGGGGCGTTTGCTTTTGGAGATTGATGAACAGCGCCCGGTGGTGGCACACGCCGTTAAAGATCGGCGCTCCCGAAGAGCGGCAGAGTGCCCGGCTCACGCCAGGAAAGAGCATCGCGCTCCGCCGCCTGGATGAAGGAGCGGTAGAAGTCGAAGGCTCGGCCCATCTGGCGAGATCCTTGCTCGGAGAAATGCCCGAAGTCCTCGAAGAGCGAGACACCCTTGTCCTCGACCTTGCAGCTATCCGCATCGCAGAGATAGTTCATGAAGCTGACGACCGGATATTCGTCGGCGATATCGGCGACCACCTTGAGCACGTCCTGATCATATTTGCGCACGTCCTTCAGCGCCGGCTCGCAGCGCTGATCCGGTTCGCCGAGCAACCGTGCCCTGGCCACGCAGAGCCCCGTGTCGCGGCCGTCATGCGGCGTCGGCGCCACGAAGACGGCTTCGAAGCCGTTGGCCTTCAGCCAGGCGAGCGTCGTCCGCAGGCCATCACTGAGAAGGCTCACTTCCGACCGCATTTCCTTGCGGCCGTCGACGAGCACCGTCTCCTGCTGCAGATACTGGCTGAGCTGCGAGGACAGAACGACGTAGCGGATCGACCGGTTGGCGAGCAGAAAGCGGCGGACGTCGTCGTTGTAACGCGCGCAGTCCTGCGGCCAGTTGCGACCGAGCCGGGGAACGACGGGCGCCAGGTTCAGGAACGGCCCGCAATTGTTCTTGGCAAGCTGCACCAGCCGCACGTCCGGCTTCGAGGCGATGACGCCATCGACGAGATGGCGGGCAAAGGAATCGCCCCAGACCGCAACTTCCGGCTTCGGGCTGGTGGCGCATGCGAGATCGGCGACGGCGTCGCATTTCTTGCCGAGACCGACGCTCGGCTGTGTCAACTGCGCGAGCTCGCGGTTCCGGGCAACCAGTCCGTCCGAACCATCAAAGCCGAAGCCGAGTGCGATCGCCGCCGATCCGGCGGCAAGCGTTGCGCCGAAGACCGCGCCGCGCCCGAAGCGCTTGGGATTGCGGAAGGGCTGCTCGACAAAACGCCAGCTGAGATAGGCGAGCGCGAAACACAGCGCGATCAAGAGCGCATAGCCCTCGGCCGGGATCCCATCGATCGCCCTCAGCCGCGCGAAAGCGAACACCGGCTGGTGCCAGAGGTAAAGGCTGTAGCTGATGAGGCCGATCGCGACCAGCGGCTTCAGCGACAGCAGCCGGCCGACGGCGGTGTCGCCGTGCGCAAAGGCAAGAACCAGCGCCGTTCCGAGCACCACGGGCACCGTCGTAAAGCCGGGATAGAAGGCCGATTCCGGCACGAAGAGGTAGCTCGCGATGATCGCGGCCAGGCCGAGGCCCGAGAGCAGTTCGCGGCGGCCTTTTGCCAGATCGAGCCTCGCGGCGCCCATAAGCGCCAGGGCCGCACCGATGCCAAGCTCCCAGAAACGGCTGGGCAGAAGATAGAAATTCGCGGCCGGATCGACCCGCGCCAGGAGCTGCGTCATCGCAAAACTCAAGGCGACGAGTGCCAGCACGACCTTCAGCGTAGTTGCCGCAGACACACGGCGCAGCACAAGCAGGAGCAGCGGAAAGACGAGATAGAACTGCTCCTCGACCGCCAGCGACCAGGTGTGCAGCAGCGGCATCAGATCGGTGCTCGGCTCGAAATATCCCGTCTGATCCCAGAACAGGAAATTCGAGGCGAAGAAATTCACGGCATAAAGGCTCTTGCCAAACGTGTTGAGCTCCTGCGGCAGCATCCACAGAAGCGCGAAAGGGATCGAAACGGCACAAACCAGCAGGAGCGCGGGCGCGAGCCGGCGGGCCCGCCGCTCGTAAAAGCGGACGATGCTGAAGCTCCCGTCGTGGATTTCGCTATGAATGATCGAGGTGATCAGAAAGCCGCTAATGACGAAGAAGACGTCGACGCCGGCAAAACCGCCGGCAACAAGGCCGAAACCGGCATGGAACAGGAGGACTGGCACCACGGCAAGCGCGCGCAGTCCATCGATTTCGGGTCTGTAATGCATCAGCAGGGGGAACACTCGGTGGCAGGGGCCGCTGGTTAACACGGCCCTAACGACAGGACCATTGCTGCCCGGTGTATATCCACATTCGCGGGATTTCTGGGCACGGCCGCCAACCGGCACCGCGGCGACCGAATGCCGCCGCGGGAAAGCACGAGATATCCTTCGGCTTGCGGGTGTCAGGCGGATGCACGAAGCCCGGTGAGATGCCGGCGCCAGGCATCGAGCCCGATCTCGATGTCCTTGCGGCCGAAACCGACACGGAAGCGATCGGTTGCGACCGGAAGAAGATCGGAAACGAAGAGGCTCGAAGGAAGGAGCAAGACGCCCGACTCCTCCACGAGACGCCGGCAATGGGTCTCGACACCATCGGCGCCGAGATAGCGGGCAAATCCGACGCAACCTCCGTCAGGTGCCCGCCATTCGTAGAGATCGGGAAACTCGGCGAAGAAGGTACCGAGCTTTTCGAGATTGGCAGCGACCAGCGCCCGGTTGCGATCGAGGATAACAGCGCGGGCCTTGAGCGCGATCGTCGCCAGCACTTCCGACGGTCGCGAATTGCAGATCGACAGGTAGTGCTTCATCTTCTCCATGCGCTCGAGCAGTGCGTGGTCGCGGCAGGCGATCCAGCCGATCCTGAGGCCCGGAAGCCCGTAGGCCTTGGACATGACGTTCAGCGAGATGCCGCGCTCGAAGCACTCGGCCGCCTGCGGCAGCCGAAGCGAGGGATCGCGTTCCAGGCCGCGATAGACCTCGTCGCTGAAGAGATGGATGCCGCGCTCGGCGCAGAGCGCCACCAGAGCCCGGAACGTTTCCTGGTCGGCGATGGCGCCGGTCGGGTTATTGGGGAAGTTGATGCAGATCAGCCGGGTATTGGGTCTCAAGGCAGCGCGCACGTCGGCGATATCGAGCCGCCAGTTGTTTTCCGGGCGGAGCGGCACACCGGTGACGGCACCGGCGATCGTTACCGGCAAAGTTTCCATCGACTGGTAGTTCGGGACCGTCACGATCGCATGGTCACCCGGCCCGAGCAGCGCCAGCATGGCGCAATAGAGCCCCTCCTCCGCGCCGGCGAAGCAGAGGATGTCTGCGGCCGAAAGGCCTTCATAGGTGGCAGCGATCGCCGCTCTCAACGCCGGCGCGCCATGGGTCTCGGTATAGCCGAGCGTCACGCTTTCCCAGGCGGCGCGGTCCTCGTCGTCGGCAAGTGCGAGCAGATCGCTCATGCTTATCGTCTGGCTGTCGCTCGCGGTCATGTGGTGGCGGGCACTGAACTCCCAGCGGGAGAAATGGGTTTCGAGGCGGAAATCGGGCAAGGTCGTCATGGAAGTCTCCTCCTCTCGGCGCCCGACGGCGCGCGAAACGGTTGCGGATCAGGCAGTTCCGGGAAAGCGCCAAGCCGTCCGGAATTGCGCATGTTTCAATCAGGGTGCCTCGCCGCGTGCCGCAGCAAGATAATTGTAGATCGAGGCGCGCGAGGCGCCGATGAGGCTTGCCAGGTGATCGACGGCATTGCGCGTCTGGAACAGTCCGCGTCCATCGAGTGCTGCCACCAGCGCCACGCGATCGCCGCGCTTCAGGGCCGAAAGTGCCAGCCCCCGCTCCTTCAGCCAGCCATGCAGCGTCGCATTGATCTCCTCGCGCCAATCGCGCGCAAAGAGCGCCTGTGGCCTCGGCTGCTCGGCGCCGGCGAAAGCCGAAAGCAGCTTCACCGCCGAATCGATCATCGACATATCGAGATTGATGCAGAGCAGGCCGACCGCTTCGCCCGTGCCGTCACGCAGCACGGCGGAGATCGACTTGAAGCGCCGGCCATCCGTGCCGGTTTTTTCATAAGGACCGAGCACGGCGTCGGCGCTGCCGACCGCGGCGAACTCTTCCTCGATCAGCGAATCTTCGCCGACCGCGCGCCCGGAAAAGCAGTTCCAGATCCCTGCAACCGTACCGGTCCTGAGATCGTGCAGCACGACTTCTCCATGCGGATAGAGCAAGGCGCTGATCGCAGCGGCCGTCGGCGCATGCGTGGCGAGGATGGAGGCGAAGGCGGGTGCAATGGTCATGCCCGCTTATTTCTGAATTTGTATTTATTGTCAATATTGGACGATTTGCTCAAACACAGCATATGCGCTACAGCTTGCGTACCGATAGCCGCTGGCCTATCCCCGATGACAGGAAGATTCGCTGCTCGCCTGTTCGTACCGGAAACGGACGAAAACATGCAGCAATTCAACGTGCTACAGCGACCCCATGCGCGCCTCACAAGACGCGCCGCGCGCTCGGAAACGCAGACGGGAGACTTACATGAACGCCGGCCCAGCCTCCTTTCCCGACCGGGATACGGTCGCCGAGAAGCTTGGGGCTTTCGCCGAAGCAGACCAGTCCTTCCTGCGCCTGCTGATGGAAAACCCCGAGCAGGACGAGCGTCTGATGGATGGCCTTTATCGCCACCTCGACCTCGCCTCGGAGGCCAAGTTCCTGAACTCCCTGAAACTGGAAAAGCTCGGGCAATGGTTCGGCAACACGGCCCCAGCGCGCCTGCAGATGCGCCTGATGGAAGCCGGCCGCTCCAGCCAGCACGCCGCCTACCAGGCGTTCAAGGCCGGGCTTTCGAAGGCCGGCGGCCTGGACCGCGCTTTTCCGAAGGCGTGAGCACGCGGCGCTGCCTCTCACCCCGCAAGCAGGGAGAGATATCGAGCGCGGCAGGCAATTGGTGCAGCGCGGCGCCTGCCTCTAATGATTGCCCCTCACTGTCCTGACGGACATCTCTCCCCGCAGGCGGGGAGAGAACAGCTAGGCGCCCGCTCCAGTGCCAGACCTCAAACGTTTCGTCGTTCAATCTCCGCCTCGCGATGGGCAAAACCGTCACCGCTCGTCCCTTCTCCCCGTAATGACGGGGAGAAGGTGCCGGCAGGCGGATGAGGGGCTTCCCTGAGCGCGGAGATAAGCGGACTGCCACTCAGTTGCGGGAACCGCCGAGCCCCTTCGCCAACCTCACCAGATTGACGAACTCGGCGCGGTAGCCGAACGGATCGGCGCCCTTGGCAGCCGATGCGAGGTCGATGACGGCGTCATAGGCATAGTCGTTGAGGGCCGTGACGCCCGCGAGCTTTTGCCCGAAGGCAGCGACTGCCACCGAGAAACGCACGTCGCCCGACGCCTCAGCGAGCGCCGGCACGGCATTGGCCTCGGTCACCGGCGTGGTGATCAGTTCGCTTTTGTCTCCGTCTGGCTTCTTGTAACGGATCTTCAGGAAGGCGAGTTCGCCGCCATGCGGGCTTGCTTCTGCCGCCGGCTTCTGTGCCTCCGCATAGCGCAGGTCGTCGTTCAGCACCGCCGGGCTGCCCGTCGGCGTCACCTCGTAGATCGCCGTGACGCTATGGCCGGAGCCGATATCGCCGGCGTCCACCTTGTCGTTGTTGAAGTCTTCGCGCTTCAAGGCGCGCGTCTCGTAGCCGATCAGGCGGTATTCGGCGATCGCCGCCGGATTGAACTCGACCTGCAGCTTGACGTCCTTGACAATCGGGAAGAGCGACGAGCCCGCCTCCTCCACCAGCGTCTTCTGCGCTTCGGCGAGCGTGTCGATATAGGCCGCCGTGCCGTTGCCGTTCTGGGCGATCGTCTGCATCAGCGCGTCGTTGTAATTGCCGCGGCCGAAGCCGAGGACCGACAGGAAGATGCCGCTCTGGCGCTTGTCTTCGATCAGCCGCTTCAGGTCGTCGTCGCTCGACGGACCGACATTGAAGTCGCCATCCGTCGCCAGCATGACGCGGTTGACCCCGCCCTTGACGAAGGCTTTCTCGGCGAGCGCATAGGCCGCATCGATGCCTTCGGCGCCGGCCGTCGAACCGCCCGGCTGCAGGGTATCGATCGCCGCAAGGATCTTCGCCCTGTCCTTCACCGCTGTCGGCTCCAGCACCGTTCCGGCATTGCCGGCATAGGTGACGATCGAAACCGTATCTTCAGGCTTCAATCTCTCGACGAGCAGCCGGAAGGCGCTCTTCAACAATGGCAGCTTGTCCGGCTCGTCCATGGAGCCGGAGACGTCGATCAGGAAAACGAGGTTTGCCTTCGGCGCTTGCGCTGGCACGACGTCGTAGCCCTTGATCGCCACATGCATCAGCCGTGTGCCGCCGTTCCACGGCGTCGGGGTCACCGTCACCGTCGCCTTGAACGGCTCGGCGGCGGTTTCCGGGCGTGGCCAATCATAGGGGAAGTAATTGACCATCTCCTCGACCCGCACGGCGTCACGCTCCGGCATCTGCCCTTCCATCAGCGAGCGGCGCACGAAGGCGTAGGCCGCCGTGTCGACATCGACCGAAAAGGTCGAGACCGGGTCAGTCACAACACTTTTGACCGGATTGCTGTCGGCCTTGCCGAAGCGTTCGCGGTTTTCCGGCGGTGCGATCAGGCTCTCCTCTTGGGCGATCGGCGCAGGCTGATAGGTCATCTGCGGCTGCATGCCACCGACGGCCGAGAGCGGAGCGGCACTGTCGGTCGCAATACGGTTGGCCATGGCGTCGGCTTCGGCGGCTGGCGCCGCAGCCTCGCTTTCCACCGAAGCGCTGGCGGGCGCCTCCAGGGTTTTTGCCTCCCGCTGGCGCGCAAGTTCGTCTGTAGCCGCCTTTTTGGCCACCATCTGCGGCTCGGCCTTTTGCCTTTCCACTTCCTTCTTCGTCTCGTCCTTCAGTGCGATCTCCTGCGCGCTCTCGCCGAAGGGCGCACCGTTGCGCGTCAGTTCTAGCGTCAGAAAGGCTGCGGCAGGCACGACGAGAAGTGTGGCGAGTGCCGATCCGGCGAGCAGTTTCCGGTTCATGATGGGGCTCCATATCCGGTTGAAGATGGAGCTTTGACGAACCGGCTGGACCGATCCTTGGGTGGCAGTCGAATTTTCTTCTGCGGCGTCGAAGGATTGCATCGCGGCAGCGAGTGCGCGGGCGCGCGCCTCCGCAGAGGCCTTCGGCGGGGTGAGCCCGGAGAGCTTTTCGAAATCGTCGCTCATCGTCACACGGCCTCCTTGCCGAGCAATGTCTTCAGTCGCTTGCGCGCCTCGTGCACATGCCAGGATATGGTTGCTTCCGAGCATCCGAGCACGTCGGCGGCAGCCGCATGGCTCAGCCCCTCGGCGTAAACGAGCAGCACCGCATCGCACTGCTTTTCCGGCAGGTCCCGCACCGCCGCCCACAGCGCCTCGCGCTGCTCCTCATCGGGATCCTCGGGCGGAGCGATCGTCGCCTGTTCGCTGGCATAGGCCTGCATGCGCCGGTCATCGCGCGCCTGCCGTCTCTTGTGATCGCGGGCGGCATTCAAAGTCAGCGTATAGAGCCAGGTGCGAAACCGGCTGGTGCCGCGAAAACCACGGATCGCGCCCCCTAAGCGCAGGCAGACATCCTGGGCGATATCCTCGGCATCCGACGCATTGCCGGACCAGCGCCAGGCGACCGCATGGACAAAATCATAGTGTCGCTCGACCAGCTGGCCAAAAGCCTGCCGGTCTCCACTTATCGCCT
>Ga0209256_1003503_pt1 | contig 10940 bp, 8 predicted proteins | sample AraplaCol_mCL_r2_2_FD_184270 | JGI IMG/M metagenome (GOLD analysis project Ga0209256, IMG submission 184270) | Arabidopsis root microbial communities from North Carolina, USA - plate scrape MF_Col_mCL_r2 (SPAdes) (version 3) | ecosystem: Host-associated > Plants > Roots > Endosphere | place: USA...
GGCCTCGATGTCGGTGTCGATCCTGCGCGATGGCAAGCTGTGGGGGCTGTTCGCCTGTCATCATTATTCGCCACGCTACATCTCGTTCGACAAGCGGACGGCCTCCGAGCTGTTCGGGCAGATGTTCTCCTGGATCGTCGAGGGGCGCGAACGCGAGGGCGACGTCGCCTATGAAGCCCGCGCCCATCAGGTGCAGGAGCGGTTGATCGAGATCGCGGCCTCCCACGAGCACAGCCGTCGCGCGATCGTCGACTTCCTCGGCGACTATCGCAAGATGATCGACTGTGACGGCATCGCGGTGTGGTCCGACAACAAGATCGCGCTTCAAGGAGACACGCCGACCGAAGACGAGGTGAAGGACCTCGTTGCCTTCATCAACCGAAATTCGCCGGGACGGATCTTCGCCAGCGCCGAGATCGCCAAGGTCTATGCCGTCGGTCAGTCCTTCCGGGACCGCGCCGCGGGGTTTCTCGCCATTCCGATCTCGCGAACGCCGCGCGATTGCCTGATATTCTTCCGGCGCGAGGTCACGCGTTCGGTGAACTGGGCGGGCGCCCCCAACAAGGTCTACGACGAGGGTCCGAACGGGCCGAGGTTGACGCCGCGCAAGAGTTTCGAGCTCTGGCAGGAAACGGTGGCGGGCCAGTCGAAGCCGTGGTCGGCGGCCGATGTCCGCATCGCCGAGAGCCTGCGCGTCACGCTGCTGGAGGTCATCCTGCAATTGTCCGATCTCGCCGCGCGCGAGCGCCGCGGGGCGCAGGAGCGGCAGGAACTGATGATCGCCGAGCTCAATCACCGCGTCCGCAACATCCTGAGCCTGGTTCGCGCCCTGGTGGCGCAGAGCAAGGACACGGCCGCGAGCGTGGAGGAGTTTGCCGGCGTTCTCGGCGGCCGCATCCAAGCGCTGGCCCGCGCCCACGACCAGATCACCAATCTGAACTGGGCGCCGGTGGCGCTGCGGACCCTTGTCGAGTCGGAAGCCGGCGCCTACCTCGGGGCACGTGCAGGTCGGGTGAAGATAAGCGGGCCAGACGTCGCGCTCGATCCCAAGGCATTTGCCACGCTCGCCCTCGTCGTGCACGAGATGATGACCAATTCCGCCAAATATGGCGCGCTCGCCGATTCCACCGGCAGTGTCGAAATTGTCTGGAGCCTCGATCCCGCGTCGAGCCTCGTGATCGAATGGAAGGAAAGCGGCGGCCCGCCGGTGCAGCCACCCACGCGGCGCGGCTTCGGCACCACGATCATCGAGCGCTCGGTGCCGTTCGATCTCAAGGGCGATGCCGAAATCCGCTTCGACCTGCTGGGCGTGCAGGCGAAGTTCGTCATTCCCGCCAATTTCGTCGAACTGGTGCCGTCAATAGCAGGAGCCGCCATGCGCATCGAGGAACAGCAATCCAGTCGTCCCCGGCTGTCCGAAATCGCGCTGATCGTCGAGGACAATCTGATCATCGCCATGGCGGCCGAGGTCATCCTGCTCGATCTCGGCGCCCGCCATGTCGACACCGCCGCAAGCGTCGATCAAGCGCTGCGCGCGATCGAGCGCACCCGGCCGAGCTTTGCCTTGCTGGATCTCAACCTCGGCAGCGAGAGCAGCATCAAGGTGGCGCAGAAGCTGAAAGAGATCGGCGTGCCCTTCATCTTCGCGACCGGCTACGGCGAGCGCGCGCCGTTGCCGGAGGAGCTCGCCTCGGTGCCGGTGGTCCAGAAGCCGTACACGCTGGAAGTGGTCGAGCACGCGCTTGGCAAACTGCAGCAGGTCGGCGCGCAGTAAACGCTTGCATGCCGCGCTATGCATGCCGCTGCGGATTCTTGCACGACTTCGCATAGCTGCCGATAAAATCAGCAGACCTTACGTGCGACGACACGTGCGCGCGCGAACAATTTGAAGGTTCAATTAACGAGTGTCCGCCATTGTGTCGCGGTGCAGCGTGGGTCGCATGGATGCGGCGCGCGGCTGTCAGGGTGGCCGGTGACGATCGCCGGAAGCGTTCGGCCGCTCGAAGTGGAATGCATCTGGGTGGACAGTGGGAATGCCGAAGTTTCGTTTGCGGATCAGGGGACGCCTGTACGCAGGCTTCATGGCCCTGGTGGCGGTTGGTCTCGTGATGGCGGTGGTTGCCGTCTGGAATTTGCGGGCGGTGCAGGATCAAGTCGCGAGGCAATCCGCACTTTCGGACAGCACGGCGCGGGTTTTGGAGATATCGACCCATCTCCAGGCGATCCAGCGCGCCAATCTGCGTTACGTCTACGACGCCAACGAGCCCGCAATGAAAGAAGCGCAGGAGCGCGAGACCGCGGCGATCGAGCTGTTGCGGGTCGGTGCAAAAGGAACGGCCTCCGAGGAGCGGCGGGCGCTCTATAACGGCCTGATCGACGACATCGGCAAAATGCGACGCCTGCGTGACAATCTCGGCGACGCCGTCAACGAGGCGAGAACCGGCAAGGCGACGTTGCTTCCGAGCGGCGAGGATCTCGCCACCAAGACCGGCAAGCTGGTCGATGTGGCACGTGCGGCCGTGGACGAAGACACCGCGGCCCTCGTCGCCGACCTCGAATCCAGGATCCTCCTGGTCCGAATCGCAAACTGGCGTTTCCTGGCTTTGCGCGACGTGCAGGGGCCGGCGAACTTCCGGGCCAGCGTCGACAGGGCGGCACAACGGCTCGCGGCGCTCGAGAAGAGCCCGCAGGCGACGGAACTGCGCTCGACACTGGCGCCGGTGAAGACCGCGCTCGGCCTCTACAAATCGGCGTTCGAGACGACCTCCGCCGCGATGCTTCAGGCCGACGAGATCTATCACAAGAGCCTCGCGCCCCTCATCGTCGACAGCATCGGCAGGCTCAAGGCCGCGGAAACGACCTTGAAGAAGGACTATCAGGACTCGCGCAGCCAGGCCGAAGCCGTGATCGCCAGCACGACGACCATTCAGGCGATCGCAGGCGGCCTTGCCATCCTGTTCGGCGCCATCGTGGCGTTCCTGATCGCCCGCAGCATCGTCGGGCCCCTGGCCTCGATGACGAGCGCGATGGGGCGGCTTGCCGGCGGCAATCTCGAGGTCGAGATCCCCGGCCGCGGCAAGGCCGACGAGATCGGCGACATGGCCAAGGCGATCCAGGTCTTCAAGGACAACATGATCGACACCGAGCGCATGCGCGCCGAGCAGTCCGAGGTCGAGGCGCGGCAGGCGGAAAGCCGCAAAAAGGACATGGTCAGGCTCGCCGACCAGTTCGAGCAGGCGGTCGGCGAGATCGTGAACACGGTGTCGTCGGCGTCGAGCGAGCTCGAAGCCTCCGCCGGCACCTTGACCACGACGGCTTCGCGGGCCCAGGATCTGTCGACGGAGGTGGCCACCGCGTCCCAGGAAGCGACCGCGAATGTCCAGGCGGTCGCCACCGCAACCGAGGAGCTGTCGTCCTCGGTCGGGGAGATCGCCCGCCAGGTGCAGGAGTCTGCACGCATTGCGGGCGAGGCCGTCGGCCAGGCCAGCCGGACCAACGATCGCGTCGGCGAGCTCTCCAAGGCCGCGGCCCGGATCGGCGACGTGGTCGAGCTGATCAGCACCATCGCGGGTCAGACCAACCTCCTGGCGCTGAACGCCACCATTGAGGCCGCTCGTGCGGGCGATGCCGGCCGCGGCTTTGCCGTCGTCGCCACCGAAGTGAAGGCGCTGGCCGAGCAGACCGCCAAGGCCACCGGCGAGATCGGCCAGCAGATTGCAAGCATCCAGACGGCGACCGAGCAATCGGTCGGCGCCATCAGGGAGATCAGTGGCACTATCGAGCGGCTGTCGGAGATCTCCTCCGCGGTCGCCGCCGCGGTGGAGCAGCAGGGCGCGGCCACGCAGGAAATCTCGCGTAACGTGCTGCAGGCCGCTCACGGCACCCAGCGGGTCTCGACGAACATTGGCGACGTGCAGCGCGGGGCGTCCGAAACCGGTTCAGCCTCATCGCAGGTGCTCTCGGCGGCGCGCTTGCTGTCGGCCGACAGCAACCGGCTGAAGCAGGAAGTTGCCAAGTTCCTCAGCTCGGTTCACGCCGCCTGAGCCGTGCAAAGCAAAGGGCCACGCGCATGCGCGTGGCCCGGTAAGCAATGCGGTGCGCTCAGGCCACCTTGGTCGTCAAGTGCTTGAACATGTTGGCGCGCGCCTCGTCGTCCATCTCGGCCTTGAAGGTGAACTTGTCCTTCAACGCGATCGCGCGCGCCGCCGCCGGCCGCGCGGAGACCTCGTCCACCAGCCGCTTCACGTTGGGGTAGCGCGCAAAGGCGTCGTCGCCGAGCTTGAACGGCACCATCCGCGCCCAACCCCACAGCGCCATGTCGACGATCGAATAGGTATCGCCGACCATGTAGCGGCGGTCTTTGAGGTGGCCGTCGAGAATCGTGTAGTGGCGATCGGTCTCGTACTGGTAGCGGTTATGGGCGTAGTCGTGGTTCTGGTCCTTCGGCGCGAAATGCTTGAAGTGCACCGCCTGGCCCGAATACGGCCCGACGCCGGTGGCGATGAACATCAGCCAGGACAGCGTCTCGCCGCGCACGCTGGCCGAGGGCAGGAACTTGCCGGTCTTCTCGGCGAGGTAGAGCAGGATGGCGTTCGAATCGAACACGATCGTCCCGTTGTCGTCGATCGCCGGCACCTTGCCGTTCGGATTGATCTTCAGATAGTCCGCCGTGAATTGCTCGCCCTTGCGGGTGTCGATCTTGACCGGCTCGTAAGGCAGGCCGGACTCTTCCAGATAAAGCGCGACCTTGGTCGGGTTCGGCGATCCATTGAAATAGAATTTGAGCATCATTGATCTCCCCAGTGTTGTTTGCCGAGCGAGAACGCAGCGTCGTCGCCGCAGGGTCGTCTTCTCTTGCCCGAACCTTCTAAAGGAGGGCAACCGGCGAGTTTGCCGGGCGGTACCTGCGCCCCGCGCAGATCAGCCGGCGTAACAAAGGCCGATCGCCGCCGTAAGGACCATCGCCGCGCCGACCGCTTCCAGGCGCAGTCCGAGCCGTGCGGCCAGATGCATATCGGAGGCGCGCGCCGCACGCTCCGATCCGCGCGCATAGCCGTGCACGATGACATCTTGATTGAAATTGTCGTGCGCCTCGTTGCTGCTGGCGAGCCCGACAGAGATCACGAGTACGCCGAACAATGCGAGGCCGGCGAAGCCGAGCAGGGCGATCAGGAACATTGGAAACATGCCGACCAGGAAGATCGGCAGCAGCGGCACCAACAGCAATGTCTCGGACTGTCGTCGCATCGGACCAAGCCGGCCAGAACGGAGGCTGATCCGGGGAGCTTAGTCCTGGCTGGGGCAGCATTCAACCATTACGCCGTCATTCCGGGGCGCGCCTCTTGGCGCGAACCCGGAATCCATTGGGCGGCATGGGACGTAGTTGGATGGATTTCCGGGTTCTCGCTTCGCGAGCCCCGGAATGATGGAGGGATGGGAGCCTACTCCGCCGACATGCCGGCGCGGATCTCGGCGCGCAGCTCGTCGATCAGCTTGAGACCCTTCTTGGTCTCGACGTGCCAGAAGGTCCAGCCGTTGCAGGCTTGGGCGCCTTGCGCCACCGCGCCGATGCGGTGGATCGAGCCGACCTTGTCGCCGAACATGATGGCGCCGTCGGCGCGCACCAACGCCCCCAGCTTCTTCTTGGCGTCGAACAGTTTTGTGCCGGGCATGATCATGCCGCGCTCGATCAGCTCGGAGAACGCGACGCGCGGCGCTTCGCGCGCGGTCATGAACGGGGCGAGGCTGGCTTCCGGCAGCGGCTCGATCGCGGCGATGCGCTGCTCCGCGGCCTTCGCATAGGTCTTGTCGCGCTCGAAGCCGATATAGGAGCGGCCGAGGCGCTTGGCGACCGCACCGGTGGTGCCGGTGCCGTTGAACGGATCAATCACGAGATCGCCGGGCTTGGACGAGGACAGCAGCACGCGCGCCAGCAGGCCTTCCGGCTTCTGCGTCGGATGCACTTTCTTGCCGTCGGCGCCCTTGAGGCGCTCCTCGCCGGTGCAGAGCGGGATCAGCCAGTCGGACCGCGCCTGCACGTCTTCATTCGCGGCCTTCAGCGCCTCGTAATTGAACGTGTAGCCCTTGGCCTTTTCGTCGCGGGCGGCCCAGATCATGGTCTCGTGCGCGTTGGTGAAGCGGCGGCCGCGGAAATTCGGCATCGGGTTCGACTTGCGCCAGACGATGTCGTTCAGGAGCCAGAAGCCGAGGTCCTGCATGATCGCGCCGACGCGGAAGATGTTGTGATAGGAGCCGATCACCCAGATCGTCGCCGACGGCTTCATCGCACGGCGCGCGGCAAGCAGCCAGGCGCGGGTGAAATCGTCATAGGCGGAGAACGAATCGAACTTGTCCCAGTCGTCGTTGACGGCGTCGACGTGGGATTCGTCGGGGCGCTTGAGATCGCCCTTGAGCTGGAGATTGTAGGGCGGATCGGCGAACACGAGATCGACCGAACCAGCCTGAAGCTTCGACATCTCGGCGACGCAATCGCCGAGGATGATGCGATGCGAAGGAGACTCGAAATTTGTGCGGGGCGCCCTTGCAGACGCCCCGCGACGCGACTCTACCATGACTCAAGAACTCTGACTCAGGCGACGCTGTCGGCGACGCGGGACCAAACAACCGACTGACCGTTACATTGAAGCGGCAAAGTAAAAATCGACTTAACCCGCCGCTTTGGTGAGCAGACCTCGCGTCGCGTTCTGCGTGCATGTCGTGGCGCGCATTCGCCGTGTTTTGCAGGAGATTTCGCGTTTGCTTGCGCCGCGGAAGCAATCATGGCTTCAAAAAGGCTGCAAATTTCTCTCGGAAAAAATTGCTCGACCCTCGGAAAAAATTGCTGGCCTCGGCATGTTGCCGCACTAGGCAATTTTTGCCGGCCACTATATTGATGGAAGCAACGGAAATTTTACGTGTGTGGCGCGTTGAGCTTTCGCGCGTCTGCGCCCAAATGATACCAATCGAGGACTGAGGGAAACCCGCCATGCGCTACGATGATTTCCGCCGCAGCGACGACATCGAGGATCGTCGCGACGATGGTGGAGGCGGCGGTGGCGGAGGCGGGTTCGGCCTGCCCATGGGCGGCGGCGGACTCGGTATCGGCACCATCATCATCCTCGGCCTGGTCGGCTACGCCTTCGGCATCGACCCGCGCATCCTGATCGGCGGCGCCGAGATCCTCACCGGCGGCGGACAGGCACCGACCTACCAGACCGATCGCCAGGCCTCCTCCGGCAAGCGCGGCGCGCCGACCGACGAGATGGGCAGCATGATCTCCGGCATTCTCGGCGAGATCGACGATCGCTGGAGCGAGATCTTCCAGGCCTCGGGCCAGTCTTACACCGGTCCGAAGGTCGTGCTGTTCCGCAACGTCACCAATGGCGGCCGCTGTGGCCGGGCGGAATCGGCGATGGGGCCGTTCTATTGCCCGCCGGATCGCACCATCTTCCTCGACACCTCGTTCTTCCGCGAGGTCGAGACGCGCTTCCGCGGCTGCTCCGGCAAGTCGGCGTGCAATTTCACCACCGCCTACATCATCGCGCATGAAGCCGGCCATCACATCCAGAACCTGCTCGGCATCATCCCGCGCGTGACGCGATTGCAGCAGCAGGCCGGCTCGAAAGCGGAGGCGAACGCGCTCCAGGTCAAGGTCGAGCTGCAGGCGGATTGTCTCTCCGGCGTCTGGGTCAATCGCGAGGCGAAGAAGCGGCCGAACTTCCTCGAGCCCGGCGATATCGACGCCGCGCTGACCACCGCGAGCGCGATCGGCGACGACACGCTGCAGCGCCAGGCTACGGGCCGCGTCGTGCCCGACTCCTTCACCCACGGCTCCGCGGCGCAGCGCAAGCAATGGTTCATGACCGGCTACCAGCAGGGCACGGTCCAGGCCTGCAATACGTTCGGTAGCGGGGGATAGTGGTCAAGGTCTCGTGCCCCGGACGCTGCGCAGCACGAAGTGATGCGCTGCAGAGCCGGGGCCCACATCGCCGGTCTGCATGTTGCTAAGAATGGGTCCGGCTCTGCGGAGCGGCACTTCGCGCCGCACCGCGTCCGGGACACGAGAGGAAAGATCAATGGCCTCCACTGACGAAACCAAACAATTCATCCCGCTCAACATCGCGGTGCTCACCGTGTCCGACACGCGTGCGCTCAGCGACGACAAGTCCGGCCAGACATTGGTCGATCGTCTCACCGCTGCCGGCCATCATCTCGCCGCGCGCGAGATCGTCACCGACGACGTCGAGGCGATCCGCGCCGTGATCCGCCGCTGGATCGCAGATAGCGGCGTCGACGTCGTCATCACCACCGGCGGCACTGGCTTCACCGGACGCGACGTCACGCCGGAGGCGATCGAGCCGCTGTTCGAGAAGCGCATGGACGGATTCTCGATCGCGTTCCACATGCTGAGCCACGCCAAGATCGGGACGTCGACGATCCAGAGCCGCGCCACTGCCGGCGTTGCCGGCGCGACCTATATCTTCTGCCTGCCGGGCTCGCCCGGCGCCTGCCGCGACGGCTGGGACGGCATCCTTGCAGCCCAGCTCGACTACCGCACGCGGCCCTGCAATTTCGTCGAGATCATGCCACGGCTGGACGAGCATTTGCGCAGACCGAAGGCGCAAGGCGCGACGGCGTAGGCATACGTCGAGTATCTTTTATTTCCTTCCCCCCTTGTGGGGGAAGGTGGCGCGAAGCGCCGGATGAGGGGTATCTATCGGCACGGTATGCGCGGAGAGATACCCCTCACCCCAGCGAGCCTGTGTCTGCCAGTTGAGTTGCCCTCTCCCACAAGGGGCGAGGGCACATTCATGCGCATCCCGCCCGCTGCGACAGCGTTACAAATCCCGCTCCCAGGTCTCTCCAATCAAGTCCTGCCCGAAGCTGTGATGCGGCTCCGTCGCCACCAGCTTGAAGCCGGCACTTTTGTAGATGCCGCGTGCAGCCACCAGAATGCTCTGCGTCCACAGTGTCATCCTGCTGTAGCCGCGCTCGCGCGCGCCTTGGAGGCACTGCTCGACCAGCGCGCGCCCAACGCCGAGGCCGCGTACTTTCTTCTCCACCTGCAACAGGCGCAGCTTGGCGATCTCGTCGGTGGCCTTGACCAGGAAGACCGAGCCGACCGGCTCGCCGCCCACTTCCGCGATCCAGCAGTGCTCGCGCTGGGCGTCGTAGTTCCTGATGAACTGCGCGCAGATCTCGGCGACCAGTGCCTCGTAGCTGACATCCCAGCCGTAGTCCGCGGCGTAGGCGGCGCCCTGTCGGGAGATGACCCAGCCCATGTCGCCGACCCGATGGCTGCGCAGCATGAAGGCCGCGGGCTGGACGCGAGATGGCTCCAGCACGGCCTCGATGGTCGCCATGGCCTGCGTGAGCCGCGTCCTATCGTCAGCTGACAGCAGAGCCAGCATCGCGGCGACCTCGTTTTGCGAGCTCAGGTTCAGCTTGGCGTAGGTCTGGCGGCCCTTGGCGGTGAGGCTGAGCTGGTATTGCCTGCGATCCGCCGGCAGGGGCTTTCGCGTGATCAGCCCCTTTTCGTCGAAGCTCTGGACGATGCGGCTGAGATAGCCGGGGTCGAGACCAAGCTCGATTCCGATCTCCTTTGCCGCCAGCTCGTCGCGATGCGCGAGCTCATAGAGCACCCGGGCCTCGCTGAGCGAAAACGGGCTCTTGCCGAGGTGCTGGTCGAGCACACCGAGCTTGCGGGTATAGAAGCGGTTGAAGGCGCGGACCGCTGCGATTTGATGGTCGGCGACCGGTTCGGCTGCCGGGCTTGACGGCGAAGATCTGGACGGCATGGGACACCTCGATATTTGCCATTGTCAATTAATTATTTGACATTGGCAAGTATCAGGTCTCAGCCGGTCATGACGATCCGGCTGCGCAGCATGGTCCGGGACGAGCGACCGAGCCGCCGGAGCAGCCGCGCCTCCGCACGGCGGGCCTGCGGCGGGTAGCCGCCGATCCGGTCGTAATGCTCTCGCGCGATCAGAAGTCCCTGATCGCCGCGCGGGCCGATCAGCCTGCGCGCCACGGCGCGGAGGATGTCGCGCAATCGGGTATCGGCGTAAGGCGAGGGCGCATAGCGGAACACCGCGGCGCGGTCCCGCCCGCTGGTCGCGACGATCTGGATGAACTGGGTGGTTTCCTCGATCCAGCCGGTTTCCAGCACCGCGCCCGCAGGCAGGAACATCAGCCACGGCGAGCGGGCCTGGAGTGCGCCGGCCGCAAGCGCGGCGCCTTGCGAGGATCCCTCGAAACCGACGAAACGGCAGCCTGCGACGTCGGCAACGCGCTCGATGACGCCGTTGCGGGTGCCGTCGACCAGGAGAACCTCGCGGACGAGTCCGGCGGCGGCGCCGGGGACCAGCGCGGCCAGGGTGGCCACCGCCGTCCGCTCGACGCCTTCGGTCGGAATGATGACGCTCAACATGATTGAGGCTTCAATGTCTGCACTTCGGGAGAAGCGTAGCTCGTTATGATGTTGTCATAAACACGTGGCGTTGCCGAGCGCAACTTTCTCGCGGCGCTTCGGCGTGCGATGGTAAACTGCAGCAGCTCTCGCAGCCAAATGTGTCGTAGGCAGGCTGGCAATGTTGCCAAATGTTTCGGCACACGCGCATCCCGAAGCTGTTAACGCGCGGTCCCATGGCGGCTTTGCGCGGAACGCGGGCGGTTGGCTCCTGCAAGGAGGATACGCTCTGCAAGAAAGGTTCGTACGGGAAATGTGTGACTTTGGTGCCGGCGGAGACCTCATATGAACGCCGATCAACTCGCCGTCGGTGCGGCGTCAGCGTCGCCGAAGCAGGCGACGCCGCCGACCTTGCGGATCCGCGCGCTGATGCTGGGTGATCGCATCAATGCCTCGGGCCTGGAGATCGGCACGTTGATCTCGTCCACCCCGGCCGCCTTCCGCGTCCATGCCGGGCTCGTCGTGACAC
>Ga0209256_1003514_pt1 | contig 10913 bp, 9 predicted proteins | sample AraplaCol_mCL_r2_2_FD_184270 | JGI IMG/M metagenome (GOLD analysis project Ga0209256, IMG submission 184270) | Arabidopsis root microbial communities from North Carolina, USA - plate scrape MF_Col_mCL_r2 (SPAdes) (version 3) | ecosystem: Host-associated > Plants > Roots > Endosphere | place: USA...
TTGTGTGCCGGCGCAGGTGTTGTAGATGCGCTGCTTGTCGCGGCAGAGGCCGCCGAGCATCTGGTGAACCGGCTGATTGCAGACCTTGCCGAACAGGTCCCATAGCGCGATGTCGATCGCGGAGGCCGCGCGATATTCGACGCCGGTGGATGACTGCGCCATCGGCAGGTTCAGCATGTCGCGATGGATGGCTTCGATGTGCAGGGGATTGCGGCCGAGCAGGCGGCCGGCAAAGGTGTCGTGGATCTGCGCCTCGACAGCGCCGGCGCCGTAGAAGGTTTCGCCGAGACCGATCATGCCGGTGTCGGTATGAACGCGGACCCAGATGACGTTGGAGAATTCCTCGGTGCGTAGCGTCTCGATCGACGTGATCTTCACGGCAACTCTCCTCCCATCACGGGCGCCTCGCGCCTGACGTCTCATTTTGCACTGCAGCATGTCGCAGTTTTCGCGGATGTCTTAGCGCTGCTTGTAATATATCACAACATGTTTTAAGGCTGCCACAAATAGGGCGCCAACGAGCAACGAGCGCGGACCTGACGGGAGAGAACGAGATGGCAAAGCGCAAGCGCGCGCTCGAATTGGTGAGGAACGACGACGACGGCGAGGGCAAGCCCTCGCGGCGCAACCGGCTCAATTTCTTCGAGCTGGCTTATCAGAAGATCGAAGAGCTCCTCGTTCATTGCGAGCTCAAGCCCGGACAGTTCATGACGATGCTGGAGTTGCAGCAGATCACCGGTTTCGGCCGCACGCCGGTGCATCACGCCGTCAATCGTCTGTCCGCCGACACGCTCATCATCATCCGTCCGCGTCACGGCCTGCACATCGCGCCGATCGATCTCGCGCGGGAGCGCATGCTGCTGGCCTTGCGCCGCGACATGGAGCGTTTCGTGATCCGCCTTGCGGCCGATCGTGCCAGCCTCTCGCATCGCAATCAGGCGCTGCACATCGAGCGTCTCCTGCGCGAGCGCCGTGCCAGCCTCACCCTCGACGAATTCAACCACATCGACCGCCGCATCGACGCGCTGGTGCTGGAAGCGGCCGGCGAGCCGTTCCTGGTGCATACGCTGCGGCCGCTGCACACGCTGTACCGGCGCATCGGCTACATCCACCACCGCTTCATGCCGGGACAGGCCGACCTGTCGGGCACGATCGATCGTCATCTCGCCATTCTCGCCGCGGTGGCCTCCCGGCGCGGCGAGGACGCGGTGAAGGCGAGCGATGGGCTGATCGACTACATGGGCGAGATATTCACCGGCATGGAAGCGGGGATCGACCCGCGCCTGCTCGATTGCAGCATCGAGCCGCTGCTCGGCAAGTAAAGAGTTTCGAAGAGAGGACCAAGAAATGTCAACGATGGCAATGCCACAACCAACCGCGAGCGAAGCTGCGGTCCGCTATCTCATCACCAACTACAGTCCCAAGGGCAACAAGGTCGGCTGGCTGATGATGGCCTCGATCCTGGTCGAGGCCTGGGATCTCTATTCGATCGCCTTCGTGCTGATCTTCATCAAGGAGCAGTACAATCCCGATCCGCTGATGCTCGGCCTTGCCGCGGCCGGCACGCAAGGCGGCGCGATGATCGGCGCGTTGCTGGGCGGCTGGCTGTCCGACAAGATCGGTCGCCGCGTCATGTTCCTGGTGACGATGGTGATGTTCATCGTGCTGGCGCTGGCGCAGGCCTTCGTGCCCAATGTCACCTGGCTGATCGTGATCCGCTTCCTGCTCGGCATCCCGCTCGGCTCGGACATCTCGACCGGCTACACTTACATCATGGAATCCATGGCCAAGGGTGAGCGCGAGGTCATGGGCAACCGCTGGCAGTTCATGTTCGCCGTCGGCGAAGTCCTCACCATCGGCGTCATCGTGATCTTCCTGTTGATCGACATGCAGCACGAGATGCTGTGGCGCGTGACGCTCGGTCTCGGCGCGCTGCCGGCGCTGATCATTCTGGTCATGCGGCACGACGTGCCCGAGACCGCCGTCTGGCTGGTGCAGAAGGGACGCTACCGCGAGGCCAAGCAGGTCGCGCGCGAGATGTTCAACGACAATCTCGACATGCTGCCGGACCACGACGTCGAGGTGCCGAAGGTCTCGACCCGCGCCTTCCTCGCCGACCTCAAGAAGGATCCGATTCGCTGGCGCGCCACGCTCTACGGCTGGATTGCCTGCTTCGCGCAGGCCAGCGAATTCTCGACCTTCGCGTTCTATCTGCCGGTGCTGTTCGTGATGGTCGGCGTGTCCAGCGTGCTCGGCATCAATCTGGTGACGATGGCGCTGTTCTCCTTCGCCGCCCTGTCGGGCTGGGTCGGTCCGCTGCTGACGCCGAAGATCGGCCACCGCGGCATCTCGATCGCGGGCTTCTCGATCGTGCTGGCCGCGCTGCTGGTCGCAGCCTTCGCGCTCTACACCGACAACAAGATCCTGCTGCCGTTCGCGGCCGCCGCGATGCTGTGGGGCCATTATTGGGACGCGTCGAACTGCATGACGATCCCGACCATGGTCGCCAAGCCGAAATATCGCGGCACCGCCAGCGGCTTCGCCTACATGTTCGTCAAGCTGCCGTCGTTCCTGGCGATCTTCCTGTTCCCGACGGTGTTCGCCGCGATCGGGCAGGCCAATGCCACGCTGATGGTCGCGATCTTCCCGCTGATCGGATTGCTCGCCGCAATCTTCATCCTGCCGGAAGTCTACGGCTACGAGAACGACTGACGACGGGCGAGCCCGGTCGCGGCGTCATCGCCGCGATCGGGAGCCCGATAGGGCTACGGGCTCAAGAAGACGGGATCAATCCCGGCGCCATGGCCGAGCAGGCCGATCGCCTGGAGCTGAGCGCTGTGCAGGTCGATCTCCACGATCGCGAACAGGGTCAGCAGCGCCACGGCCGTGACGAGGAGCAATGGGTGGGACGTTTCAGTCCCGCCCTGGCTCGGTGCGATGAAGCTCTGAAACGAACGGCGCAGGGAAAAGCTCTGCGGCAATGCCTTTGACTGGATCTGCATGATGGATCTCCTTGCCGCGCCCGATGAGGCCGCGCGACAAGTTGAAGTATAGCTCCGGCCTCACGGGCCACATTGATACGCCGCAAAGAGCGTGCGTTTATCGGATCGCCGCCGCCAGCGCCGCGATCAGGGCCGGCGGGGTCACCAGCAGGCCGAGCTTGAGGAACGGCCAGGCGCCGACCTCGATCTTCTCCCGCCGGAGCGCGACCAGCCAGAGGATGGTGGCGAGCGATCCGGTCACCGACAGATTGGGGCCGAGGTCGACGCCGATCAGGATGGCGCTGACGACCGGGGCGGGCAGATGATCGCTGGCGGCGACCGAGCCGGCGACGAGGCCGACCGGCAGGTTATTGGCGATATTCGTGGCGATGGCGGTGGCGATGCCGACGCTCCAGGCCGCCTGCGGCACTGATTGGGCCACCGCCTGGTGCAGCAGCGCGCTGAGCTGCGCGATCACGCCGGTCCTGATCAGTGCTTCCACCATGACAAAGAGCCCGCCGACCAGCGGCAACACGCTCCAGGACACGCCGCGCAGCACCGGCAGGGGCGATTGCCGGCTGATCAGCAGCACGATCGCGGCCGTCACGCCGCCGCAGATGAAGGTCGGCAGGCCGAGCGGTTTGTCCAGCGCCGACGCCGTGACCAGCACGATGCCGATGGCGACGATGCCGATGGCCGTCAGCTTGCCGCCGCGGCCGAGCTTGGGATGCGGCACGCTGCGCGCGATCGTCTCCTCCTTGAGCGCGCGGTGCTGAGTCAGCCGCAGTACGATGTAGGTCAGCAGGATCGAGGCCGCCGAGGGCAGGGCGAACAGGCGCAGCCATTCGGTGAGCTCGGGCATCCGCGCGCCGAACACGACGAGATTGGCGGGGTTGGAGATCGGCAGCACGAAGCTCGCGGCATTGGCGATGAAGGCGCAGATGAACAGATAGGGCAGCGGCTTTGCGCCGGCCGCGCGCGTCGCGGCATAGACGGCCGGCGTCAGCACGATCGCGGTGGCATCGTTGGAGAGCAGCACGGTGACGAGCGTGCCGACCAGATAGATCAGCAGGAACAGCCGCTGCGGCGAGCCCGCCGCGTATTCCACCGCGAGCGCGGCGAGATAGTCGAACAGGCCCTCGAGCCGCGCCAGCTCGGCGATCAGCATCATCCCGATCAGAAAGAGGTAGACGTCGACGCCTTTTTCGATGCCGGTGAGCGCGTCCCGCCACGGCAGCAAGCCCGGCAGCACCAGGGCGCCCGCGCCGATCACGGCCCAGATCGCCTCCGGGAGGCGAAACGGCCGGATGATGACGCAAGCGGTCGCGACGACGATGATGCTCCAGGCCCAGATGGCGTCAGACGGCACGTTCAGTCCTTGACGTGAGATGAGTTCATTCGGCAGCGATAGCGGATGACGGCGCCGCTGTCTCCCCCTGTGCGCCATGCCGCGTTTCGGGCAGGGCAACAACACAGATGACGGCGCCGATCGCAGCGACGATGCCGAGGCTGATGAACGCCGCGCTGTAGCCCGCGCCGACCACGACGAATCCGGCCAGCGTCGTCGACAGCGCCGCGCCGATGCTCTGGGCGGTGATGACGACGCCTTGCGCGACGTTGAAGCGGCCGGTGTTGCGCATGAGGTCGGCGACAATGACGGGAAAGATCGCACCAAAAATGCCGGCGCCGACACCATCGAGCAACTGCACCCCGACCAGCCAGAACGGATTGTCGGAGAGCGTGTAGAGCGCGCCGCGGATCGGGAGGATCAGCAAGGCGACCAGGAAAAAGCTCTTATGTCCCCATGTGTCGGCCTTGGCGCCGACCAGCATTGCGAACGGCACCATCACGAGCTGGGCGGCGACGATGCAGGCGGACATCAGGCTGGTGCCCAGGTTCTTGTCCTGCAATGCCAGCTTCTGCCCGACCAGCGGCAGCATCGCAGCGTTGGAGAGGTGAAACAGCAGCGCGCAGATGGCGAAGACGAGCAGCGGGCGGCAGGTCAGCAGCACCTTCAGCCCCGAAGGCGGTTCGTGGTGCTCGGCATCGTTCGCCCCGTCCAGCCCGCGCGCGAGATCGTGGTCGATCGCCCGTTCGGGAATGGCGAGGATGCTGACGAGACTCGCGATGGCCATGCCGCCGAGCAGATAGAACACGACCGTCGGTCCGAACCAGTAGGCCGACAGCCCCGCGAGGCCCGCGGCGACGGCGTTGCCGGCGTGGTTGAAGGTCTCGTTGCGGCCGATCCGTCTGGTGAAGGCGCGATGACCGAAGATGCCAAGCGACACGGCGGCGATCGCCGGCGGAAAGATGACGCCGGCAGCCTGTGCGATCCCTTGCGAGATCGCCACGGGCAGGAAGCTCGGGAACAGCGGCAGCGACAATGATGCGAGCGTCACCAGGATCGCTGCCACCGCCATCACTGTCCGCTTCGCGCGGGTCGCATCCACCAGCGCGCCGGCCGGCGTCTGGGCGAGGATGCCGGCGATGGTCGCGACCGACATCACGAGGCCGATGCGCGCCTCGTCCCAGTGCTGTTCTGTGAGCAGATAGACGGCGAGGTAGGGGCCGAGACCGTCACGGACGTCGGCGAGGAAGAAGTTGGCGGCATCCAGTGCGCGGCCGGCCCGCGCCTTGTCATGCGTGTCTGACATGATTGTCTTCTTCCTCGCCAAGCGTCCTGTGAAGCGTATCGTCAGGCCGCGTGGGCGTGCGGATGGCCGTGCTTCGGCTTCTTGTCCTTCTTCTTGATCGGCTTCAGCTGATCCTCGTCGGGGCCGATCTCGTCGACATGGATCACGCGGCCGTGCCTGGTCTGAAGCCCGTCGCCGCGCGCTGCGACCATCGCACCGGGCGCAAGCAGCGCTGCGACATGCTCGGCTTCCTTCGGCCCGAGCCGCAGGACGGTGCCGTCGGCCAGGAGCGCGCCGCGCAACTCGCCCTTGGGCCCGAACAGCGACAGCTCGACCTTGCCTTCGGCCCCCATCGGGGCGTGCTTCACCTTCGGATGCTCGCGGTCATGGTCCGGGCCGTTGTCCACGATCTCGCGACCGGCCGCGGTAGTGACCGCGACCGCAGCCAGCAGGTTCGCGCCGCGCGGTCGCACACCGCGGACGCGAACCATCTCACCTTGCCTGAGATGACGGGTGATCTCCTTGTCCATATGCGGCGGCGTATGAACGAGGACGACCGTTTTCTTGTCTCTCAAAACGAAGCCGTCGACTTCACCGTGAGGATTGAGCACGAAGCGCTCAAAAGTGCCTGCGGTCTCCGGCAGGCTGTCGGGATCAATCCAATGCATGATTTAGCTCTTCCTGTTGATGTGAAGCGTGGATCAGCCGCGCGGCGGCGGAGGCGGTGGCGGGGGTCCACGACGATCCGGGCCGTCAGCCGGTCCGGGCGGGCGAGGGCCGCGCACCTCGGTCATCTGCTCCGGCGAGGCGCCGATCGCGCGCACGTCGACGACCTTGCCGAGGGCGGTATCGAGGACGTTGCCGCGCACAGCGATGCTTCGTCCCTGGATGAGCTGGTCCTGAACGCGCTCGGCCTCCGGGGGCGGCAGGCGCAATGTGGTGCCGTCGTCGAGCACGACGCCGTTCACCTCGCCGCGCTTGCCGTGCAATTGCAGGGCGATGCGGCCGCTGACGGTCTGGTCGTCATTGGTACCGCGTCGGTCCGGCGGTCCGTTGTCGACGACGCTCTTGCCGGTTGCGACATTGGTGATCGACGCAGCGTCGACCAGCGGAATGGCGCGAGCGCGCAAGCCGCGCACCCAGACCTGGTCACCCGGGCGGATCGCAAACACCGTCTGGGCGCTGAGATGCGGCGGCAGCTTCACTTCGGTGCCGTCGGTGAGGATGATTCCGTCGACGTCGCCGCGGGGCGTCAAGGTGTATTGCTTGACGGTCCCGCGGGATTCCGGAAGCTGCGAGGAATCCCACATGGGATCCCGAGCTTGCGAATAGGCGGCTGCCCCGCTGCCGATCGCCGTGGTGGCGAGCAGCACCCAGAACAGCGCGCGGATGCGTGTCGTCTTCATGGAATAACTCCTCTCGGTATCGCGACCTGATCGCTTGCACAGGCTTCAGCAAGCGATGTGCCAGTCGCAAAACGCTTGATTTGAAAGGAGTTTTGCTCGCGCCGGCGGTGTCAGCCGTCGTCTTTCCCGACGCGGTCCGTCAGCTTTTCTGACACCTCGGCAAGCCCATAGCGCTGCATCTTGGTGTAGAGCAGCTGGCGGTTGATGTTGAGCCGGCGGGCCGCTTCGGTGCGATTGCCGGCGCAGGCTGCCAGCGCGCGCTCGATCATCTGCTTCTCGAGCTGAGCGACCGCCGCCGGCAGGTCCGCATCATCCGGCGCCGGGATCGCTGCCGCCGGGGATGCACTGGTGTCGATGTCATCAGCTCCGATCACATCGCCGCGTGTCATGATGCAGGCGCGTTCGATCGTGTTGCGCAGTTCGCGGACGTTGCCGGGCCAGGGATGGCGCTGCAGTTTGTCGATCGCGGCTTCGCTAAGCTGCTTGTGACGGCTGTTGCTCGCGCCCGCGCGCGCGAGAAAGTGCCGGGCGAGCGGAACGATGTCCGCCACGCGATCGCGCAGCGGAGGGAGCGCGATCTGCACCACATCGAGCCGGTAGTAGAGATCCTCGCGGAAGTCGCCGGTCGCGGCGAGCTTCGCGAGATCGCGGTGGGTGGCGGCAATGATGCGTGCATTTGTGCGCACGGGCCGGCCTCCGACCGGCGTGATCACCTGCTCCTGCAAGGCGCGGAGGATCTTCGCCTGCATCGGCAGCGGCATGTCGCCGATCTCGTCGAGAAACAGCGTGCCGCCCGCGGCGTCGCGGAAGGCGCCGGAGCGATCGGCCGTCGCGCCCGTGAAGGATCCCTTGATGTGGCCGAACAACTCGCTTTCCAGAAGGTCTTCGGGGATCGCCGCACAATTGACCGCGACGAAGGGACCGTCCTTGCGCTTGCCATGAATGTGCAGCGCGCGCGCCACCAGCTCCTTGCCGGTGCCGGTCTCGCCGCGAATCAGCACGCTGGCGTCGCTGTCGGCCGCAAGACCGATCGCCTTCTGCACGGCGCGCATGGGTTCGCTCGACCCGATCAAGCCGTCTTCGGCATCGTCCGCCGGCGCGGCGAGAGCCGGCGCGCGCGGCGGCAGGCGATCCAGCAAAGCCTTCAGCTCCGCGCGTCCGACCGGCTTGCTGAGGTGATCGAAAGCGCCAAGGCGCATGGCCTCGATCGTGTTGGCAGCGCTGGCGAAGGCGGTCAGCACGACGACGTGCGGGCCGCCGGTCTTGGCGCGGATACGGCGCAGAACCTCGATCCCGTCCATGCCGCGCGGCATGCGCAGATCGAGCAACACCGCGTCGACGTCGTCACCCAGCGCCGCCAGACCTTCGCGGCCGGACGCGGCGAGGCGGGGTTCATGGCCGAGATCGGCAAGCGCCTCGGCGAGGCCCTCGCGCAGGGCGCGGTCGTCGTCAATGATCAGGACGGTTGCCATGGCACCTCGATCTCGAATTCGGCGCCGCCGACGGACCGGATCAGGCGGACATGGCCACGATGATTGCGCGCGATTTCGCGGACGATGGCGAGGCCCAGACCGGTGCCATCTGTGCGGCCGGTGACGAATGGCTCGAACAGACGCTCGTGCAGCTCGTCGGGAATTCCGGGACCGGTATCGGATACCTGAAGCAGCAGCATGTCGCCCCTCCGGCGCGCGTCCACGACGATCTTGCCGCCGGCGGGCGAGTTCTGAATGGCATTGATGATCAAATTGTCGAGGGCCCGCTGCATCTGGGACGGATCGAATTTCGGCAACGGCGAGGACGCCGGCCCGGTTCCCGCCGTCAACACGATCTCTCGCGTCGTGGCGAGATCGCGGTGAGTCTCGACCGTGCGCGCCAGGAAGGTCTCCAGATCGACCTCCGCGAGCCGGGGTTCGCGCGCCTGCGTCATCTCCAGGAGATCGCGCAGGAGGATATCGAGCCGGTCGACCTGTTCGAGGATCGATGTGAGAGCCGCTTCACTGCGCGAGCCGTCGGCGACGGCCAGCGCATTCTCCGCTTTCAGCCGCATCGCGGCGATGGGATTGCGGATTTCGTGCGCAAGCCCCGCCGACATCCGGCCGAGAGCGGCCAGACGCTCGGCCGCGGCGGCGCGGCGGCGCTCGACCGACAGGCGTTCGCCCGCGCCGTTGAGCGCATCGACCAGGCGGTCGAGCTCGGGGGCCCCGGTTCGGGACAATGTCGGCAGATCGATCGTGCCGGCCTGCGGGTCGCCCAGAGCGGCCTCGATCTGATTGATCTTGCGTGACCAGACATAGAGCACGCGCGCAAGCCACGCGGCGGAGCCGAAGATCGTCAGCGCAAGCAGCAAGAGTCCGGCCAGCAGCTGATTGTAAGCGGGGCCTTCCGACGTGAACGCCCGCGTCATGGTCCATCCCGTCGCGCCGTTCAACGGGCCTCGCAGCGGACAGGCATGAACGATCAGCACTTGTGACCGGCCGCTCTGCCGGATCGAGGACGGCCGGCCGGAGCGCAACGCTTCGGCGTTGACGTCACGGATGGTGTTTAGCTCGGCCGCGGGCAGATCGGTTTTCGGTCCGGTGCCTTCATAGGTCGGGAAGGCGTAGGCGAGCGAGCCTGCATCGGCTTGCCAGATGCCGCCTTCGACGCCGACAGCGCCGGACAGCGCGGTCTGGACGACCGTTGCGAGCTCTTGCTTCAGCCGATCGTCGATCTCGCCGCCGCTCCAGCCGGTGACGAAGAACTGGTAGCGATCGGCAAGGTCGCGGCAAGCGCGCGCGGCCAATTCCTCCGAGCGCGCCAGCCGCGCGTTCGCGGTCTGCTGGAAGGATTCGAATAAGAGGTAGCCGGTGGCGATGCCGGACACCACCAGCATGATCCACAGGGCGAGCAGTCGGGAGCGGAGCGAGCGCATGCGCTAAGGAACGCGCGAGACCGAAGATCGGCCGCTCATGGCCGCGCCACCGATAATTTCTCCGTGATCGCCTTGCGCAGAATCCGTGAGAGCGACTCCACCGAATACGGCTTCTGAATCAATTCGAACCCGCGATGGGCGTTTTCGGCGAGCACGTTGCTGTAGCCGGAGGTGAGCACCACGGGCAGGCCCGGATAGCGCTCGCGGATGGTGCCGGCGAGCTCGACGCCGTTCATCCCGGGCATGATGACGTCGGAGAACACGAGGTCGACGGCGAATTCGTTCTCGCCGAGGATGGCAAGGGCCGCATTGGCGTTGGCGACGCGGCGGACGACATAGCCGAGATCTTCCAGAAGCTCGGTCGAGAACTGGCCGACATCGTCATTGTCCTCGACCACGAGCACGCGGTAGCCGCGCCCGGTGGTTGCGGCCTCGTGGGTCAGCGCCGCGGCTTCCTTCTCGGCGGCAGGGCTCTGCGCCTGCGGCAGATAGATGGTGAAGGTCGCGCCTTTGCCCTGCGTGCTCGTCACCGCGATGTCGCCCTCGGACTGCTTTGCGAAGCCGAAGGCCTGGCTGAGGCCGAGGCCGGTGCCCTTGCCGACCTCCTTGGTGGTGAAGAACGGCTCGAAGATCGAGTCGAGATGGTCCGGCGCGATGCCGCTTCCGGTATCCGTGACGGAGATTGCGACGTAGTCGCCGCCGCGCGCCGATTGTGCGCGCAGGCTCGGAATGCCCTGAACCTTGCGCACGGCGATGGTGAGGCGGCCTTCGCCGTCCATGGCATCGCGGGCGTTGATGGCGAGGTTGATCAGCGCGGTCTCGAACTGGGCGATGTCGGCCACGGTGAAGCAGTCGGCATCGTCGACCTCGACGACGATCTCGATTCGGCCGCCGACCAAGGGCCGGACCAGTTGGGCGACGCCCTCGACCTGGCTGCCGACGTTGAATATCTGCGGCTTCAGCGGCTGGCGGCGCGCGAACG
>Ga0209256_1003520_pt1 | contig 10903 bp, 5 predicted proteins | sample AraplaCol_mCL_r2_2_FD_184270 | JGI IMG/M metagenome (GOLD analysis project Ga0209256, IMG submission 184270) | Arabidopsis root microbial communities from North Carolina, USA - plate scrape MF_Col_mCL_r2 (SPAdes) (version 3) | ecosystem: Host-associated > Plants > Roots > Endosphere | place: USA...
GATCGTCTGGCGCGGCGTCACGTCGTAGCTGACCGAGAAGTCCAGCGAGCTGGCCGGTTCGACCTGGTCTTCGTTGCCGGCCACGGTGGGCTGGGTGAAGAAGTCGATGTAGCGGCTGCGATAACCGTAGGCCAGTCGCGCCGAGACCCCGAAGTTCTCGTAGAACAGCACCGCGTTGTAGTTGTTCTTGGACACGTTCTGCAGCGGGCGCGAGGTTTCCGGGCCGCCGATGAACTGCGGCGAGCGCGTCGAACCGTCGATGTAGGTGTAGTTGAACTGCGCGCCCAGGCCGCTCCACGCGCCGGGCAGAAAGTCGAACGTCTGCTGCCAGGCGAACTCGACGCCCTGCAGATGGCCGCTGCCGGCGCTCTGCGGGGACGACAGCTCGAAGTCTTCGCCACCGATGACGACGTTGGTGACGTAGTTCTGGATGTAGCCGTCGATGTCGCGGTAGAACAGGCCCAGGCTGGTGTAGCCGACCGGCGAGAAGTACCACTCCAGCGACGCGTCGTAGTTCATCGACTCGATCGGCGTCAGGTCCGGGTTGCCGCTGGACGCGATGCCCGCACGGTTGATCGTGCCCGGGTTGAGCGAGATCGACGGATTGAGCGCGCCGAAGTCCGGGTAGCTCAGCGTCTTGGCCGCCACCAGGCGCAGCTGCCATTCATCGCTGAAGTGCAGGTTCATGCTGGCGTTGGGCAGCGTGTTGGTGTCCTTGGTGTTGCGCGCGATCGGGCTGTAGATGCCGGTGGACGCATCGAAGGAGAACGCGTTGAGGTCGCGCTCCACGCGCTCCACGCGCACGCCGACCAGGCCGTCGACGCGCAGGCCGAACATTTCGGTGTCGTACTTGGCCTGCAGGTAGCCGGCGAGCTTGTCTTCGCCGATGTCGAAGAAGCGGCCGGGGTTCTCGGCGGCAAGGCCCGGGTCGAGACCGTACAGCTGGCGCAGGTAATCGGCGCTGTCGATGAGCGTGTCGTAGCAGGGCGTCAGCCAGCTCTGGTGCAGGGCGGCGTTGCCGCGCTTGCTGCAGAAGAAATCCAGGCCCGGCAGGCGCGCGATGACCTGGTTGTCCGGATTGGGATTGGCGGTGATGTTGCCCGTGCCGGCGCCACCGGGCGGCGGCGTGGAAATCTCGACGCTGCCCTTGGCCTCGGCATTGCGTTCGGCGTAACGCAGGCCGAACTGCAGCGATGCGATCGGACCATCGACGAAGTCGAAGTGGCCGTCGCCTCGCCACGCGTTCTCTTCGCCGTACGAATAGCCCCAGGTCTGGAACAGGCCGTTGAGGTAGAAACGGGACTGGTCCAGCGCCGGATCGCCTTGCAGGTACCAGTTCTGGTGACGGCCGGACGTGCCTTCCCACACGGTGGTGATCGGGCCGGAGAGGAAGGTATCGATGATGAAGTTCTCGTCGCGGTAGTAGCCGGACGTGCGCGAGAACTCGGTCGACAGATGCAGCTGGTCGCCGTCCCACTTCAGGCCGAGCGCGTTCTGGATGTCCTGGCCGCGCTGCTTGTGCGCCTGCGTGCTCGTCGCCGCGTATGTGTCGCCGGTCCACACGCCGTTGGAGGCGTCGCAGATCGTCTGCCCCTGCAGCGCGCCTTCGAGCTGGTTCGGATAGCAGTGGCCCGACACGCCCAGCTGCGACGGCGTCACGGCGCCGACGGGGAAGGTGAAGTAGAACGCGTTGGAATAGCTGTCGCGCACCCAGTCGTACAGGCCTTCCAGGTAGATCTCGGTGTCTTCGCGCGGCTTCCACTGCAACGCGTAGTTGAACGCGCCGCGCTCGCGGTAGCCGTCGTTGTACGACGTGCCCCAGCCGTTCGGCGCGGCGATCAGGTTGCCGTCGGCCGTCCGGATCGGGTCGCCGGTGCCCGTGGTGACGACCTTCGGGAAATCGCCCCACACCGCGTCGTACGCGTAGTCCTTGGCCTGGTAACCGAAGTTGACCAGCGCGCCGAACTCGCCGGCGTCGGTGTCCCAGCGATCGCTGAACAACAGGCTCGCGTTGGGATCGACGCTGCCGCCGTACTTGCTGTGGGTGGCGGTGTAGGTGCCGGCGACTTCGCGGCCATCGAAATCGAACGGACGACGCAGCTGGATGTCGACAAGACCGGCAATGCCGCCGAGAGGGAGGGAGGCCTCGGACGTCTTGTAAACGCTGAGCGTCCTGACCGCGGTCGCCGGCAGATTCTGGAATGCGAAACCACGGCCGGAGCTGGAGAAGATCTCGCGGCCGTTGAGGGTGGTGATGACGTTGGGCAGGCCGCGGATTACCACGCTGGTGGTTTCGCCCTGGTTGCCCTGCGCGATCTGCACGCCGGTGACGCGTTGCAGCGCGTCGGCGACGCTGTTGTCGGGCAGCTTGCCGATGTCTTCCGCGACGACCGAATCCACGATCATCGCCGCGTCCTGCTTCAGCGACTGCGCGGTTTCAAGGCTTTGGCGCAGCGCGGTGACCGTGACCGTGTCCAGGTCGGTCGCTTCCTGCGACGAGGCCGGCTGCGCCTGTTGGGCGGCGGCGTCAGCCGTGGTGGCGGTTGTTGCGTCCTGCGCGAGTGCGAGCGGCGGCAGCACGAGGGCGGACAGGATCGACAGCGACAACAGCGAGCGTGGGAAGCGTCGGTTCATGGCATCGTCTCGAAGCGTTGGGGTGTCGGCGGCGGCCGCGATGGGGCCGCGCGCGGAGCACGAGGTCAGAGAGCGGGAACTTCGTTCTTGGGAGCGGCGCTGAGTGCGCGGATGATCTCGATTTCCCGCGCGCGATACGGCTTTCCATCGCCATGGAGCAGGTCGTGGAACCACAGCGTCGGCGGCTTCTGCGTGTACGGACGCTCCCACGAATCCCACGGGAAGCGCGTCTGCGTCTTGCCGTCCACGAAGCCCCAGTTGTACATGGCGACGTTCGACTTCTTGGCGACCGGCAGCACGCCGTCGATGGTGGAACCGGCGCCGCGTGCGAGGTACTCGGTGCACAGCAGCGGACGGCCGTAGGCCTCCAGCTCGCGCACGCGCTGCGCGAAGTCTTCCGGCCACGCGTACGTGTGGAACGAGATGACGTCGGACAGCTCTACCTGCGCCTTTTCGACGCGATTCAGGCCTTCGAGCTTGTTCCAGTCCGGGTTGTGCCACAGGCCGCTGGTGAGCGGCTGCGCCGGCTTCTGCGTGCGCGCCCAGGCGAACACCTTCGGTAGCAGCTCGGCGACGCGATCGAATTTGTGCTTGCTTTCGCGCGGCTGGTAGAAGCCGCTGCCGCCGCCTTCGTTGTCGGGTTCGTTCCAAACGTCCCACGCCAGCACGCGGTCGTCCTTGCCGAAGCTCCCGACGATGTCCTTCACGTACGCCTCAAGACGCGCATGCTGCTTCGGATCATCGAGCGCGGCGGTGCCCGGCCCCTGCACCCAACCGGAGTTGTGCACGCCGGGAATCGGCGGGCGCTGCGGACCAAGCTTCGGGTCCGGATCCCAGCAAGAATCGAACAGCACCAGCATCGGCTTGATGCCGTGCCTGGCGGAGATCTGCAGGAAGGTTTCGAGACGACGCTTGAACCCCTTCGGATCCTGGTGCCAGGCCATGTCGTGGAGGAACACGCGCATGGTGTTCATGCCCATGTCCTGCGCCCAGCCCAGTTCCTGGTCGATGCGCGCGGGATCGAACGTCTCGGCCTGCCACATCTCCAGCTGGTTGATTGCGTTGGCCGGGATGTAGTTGCTGCCGACCAGCCACGGCTGGCGCGCATACCAGGCGTTCGCTTCGGCCTGCGACCAGCGTTCGCCGTCGGCGGCATGCGCGGCCTGCGTGAGGGGCGCACATGCCAGCACGATCGCTGCGAGCACTTGCGGTAGCCACTTGAACATCGGATGCATCTCCTTTCTGCGTGGATTCCAGGCATGCCTCCGGCCTTCACGACGGCCGTGGCCGTCGCGTCGCAGGTGGCACTGGGCCGCGTTGGGTGCCGTGTTACGGCGTCGCGCGGGAGCCCTGATCGGTGGTGAAGCGATAGACCATGCGATTCAAGTACTGCTTGCCGGGCACGAGGCGCGCCGAACCGAACGACGGCTGGTTCGGCGTGTCAGGGAACAACTGGGGTTCCAGCACGAACGCATCGCCCTGGCGATACACGCGGCCGCTCTTGCCCACCGTCGTGCCGTCCAGGAAGTTGCCGGAATAGAACTGCAAGCCGGGCTGCGCCGACGTCAGCGTCAGCACGCGGCCCGAACGCGGGTCGTGCACGCGCGCGACTTCACGCGGCTGCTTCGCGATGGTGCGGCTCACGACCCAGTTGTGGTCGTAGCCGCGACCGCGCAGCAGCTGCGTTTCCGAACCGGTGCGAAGGTCACGACCGATCGGCTTGGCGGTGCGGAAATCGAAGACGGTGCCGGCGACGGGCGTGACCTCGCCGGTGGGGATCAACGTTGCGTCGACCGGCGTATAGGCGTCGGCCGCGATGGTCAACTCATGGTCCATCGCGGTGCCCGAACCTTCGCCGGACAGGTTCCAGTACGCGTGGTTGCTGAGGTTGACGATGGTCGGTGCGTCGGTCGTCGCGCGGTACTCGATGGCGAGCTTTCCGTCGCCTTCCAGCGCGTACATCGCGGTGACGGTGAGCTTGCCGGGATAGCCCTGGTCGCCATCCGGACTCACGTAGCGCAGGGTGGTGCGGTCAGGCTTCGCTTCGACCACCTCCCACACGACCTTGTCGAAACCGCGCGTGCCGCCGTGCAGCGTATTGGGGCCGTCGTTGGTCGGGATGGTGTACGGCTTGCCGTCGAGCGTGAACTTGCCGTGCGCGATGCGGTTGGCGAAGCGGCCGACAATCGTGCCGAAGTACTGCGGTTTGGTGAGCGTTGCATCGAGCGTGGCGTCGCCGAGGACGACATCGGCAAACGTGCCGTTGCGGTCAGGCACCTGCAGCGCGTGAAGGGCGGCGCCGAGCGTCCACACCTGCGCCTGCATGCCGCTCGCATCACGAAGCGTGATCGATTCGACCTTGGTGCCGTCCGGCAGCGAGCCGACGACGGCGCGCTCCTGTGCGCCCGCCGCGCCCACTACCGCGAGCGCCAGCGCGCCCATGCACAAACCCGACATCCCCTTGCCAAGCCCCATCGCCCTGCATCCTCTCAACGAAGCGCCATAACCAGCGTGAGGCAGACAAAAACATATAATCGGACAATATGCACGTTGCGCCGCAACACGCCAGGCGAACCAATTGCACGGAATGCGGTGAAGGTTTTGGCAAGAAGTGCAAAAACTCGCAGCGCTCACGCTGCGGTGCGTGTGGGCATGCGGTGTCGTCATCCTCGCGGAGGCGGGGATCCAACTGCCGGGCGCTGCGGGCTGCCTGTAAGGCGGAATGGACGCGGACGCAGGGAACCGCGCCTTCGCGGCGATGACAGCTTTCCGCTGCCACCTTCCAACCAGTGGCGCGTAGCTCAGGATCGGATACGGAATCGCGCGTCGATCTCGACGAACCCGCGCGTGATCGCATCGGCCGAGGCCACCGTGCGCGACGCGATGCCCATCTCATCCAGCGCCGCCGCGTACAGCGCGCACACGGCGGGCGAACCCACCAGCGGGAACACGCCATCGTGCGGGAACAGCGCCAGCGCATCGGCTATTTCCGAGCCGACCAGCAGCCCGCGCAGGTACGCACTGGCGTTCGCCTTGCTCAGCATTCCGCGAATCACACGCGCGCGTGCACCGAAGAGCAGGGCGCCGAGCCCAAGCGTTCGCGACGCACTCGTGCGCACGCCGTCACGGAATGCATCGCCATCGGCCCCGGGTCCTTCGACAATCGACGCGAGCAGCCCGGCCGCAGTCAGGCGGTCGTAGATCTCGCCCGACATCGCGGTCATGAACTCGACCACGCTGCCGTCGTCGATGCGGACCCATTTCGTGTGCGTTCCGGGCAGCGCGACGAGCCGCGCGCCTTCGAGCTTGCCGCTCGCGTGCAGGCCCAGCAGTTCGGTTTCCTCGCCGCGCATGATGTCCGGCGCGCCATCGCGTTCGCGCACGCACGCCAGGCCGGGCACGATGTGCAGCGCCAGTTCGCCGATGCGCGTGGGCACCAGCGCATCGCAGAGGCGGTCGAAGCCGGCGGGACAGTCGACGTAACCTGCGTCCGTCCAGCCGACGTTCGAGCCGATCATGCCGGCGGCATACACGCGCGTGGCGTCGGGCCAGCGGGCGCGCACGCGATCGGCCATCCCGACCATGCCGTCGCGCTGCAATGTCGCGACACCGGCCGCGGCTTCCAACGTATCGACCACCGCACCGTCGGGCGCGATGAGATGCGCGCGGAAGTTCGAACTGCCCCAGTTGATGCCGACGATGGATTCGGACGAGAGATCGCTCATGGCGCTTGGACCGGATGCGGCCGCGGCGTGCGGCGTGAAGGGTTGTGCCGCGTCTGGCGGCCGTGTTGTGTATTGTCCGATTATATGTTTACGTCGTCGGCCACACGCAATGCCGTCGCGACGCGCCCCCGCAACGATCGCGCACCGCACGCACGCAGGGAGAAGCCGCATGTCCAACCGCACGCTCTTGTCCGTCACGCTCCTGCTGGGTCTCGCCGGCGCCGCCAACGCCGCGGAAACCGCCACATTCAGCAACCCGCTGCTGCCTTCGGGTCCGGATCCGTGGATCGTGCGCGACGGCGGCACCTACTACTACATGGCCACGCGTGGCGACCGGCTCACGATCCGCAAGACCGCCGACCTCACGCGTCTTGCCGACGCGCCGGAAACGACCGTGTGGCGTCCGCCGGCGAGCGGCCCGAACGCGCAGTCGATCTGGGCGCCGGAACTGCATCGCATCGACGGCAAGTGGTACCTGTACTACACCGCCGCGGCGAGCGGCCACGACGACGACGCGCATCGCGGCATCTTCGTGCTGGAGAACAGCGGCAATGATCCGACGCAGGGAGAATGGGTCGATCGCGGCCAGCTCAAGACCGAACACACCGGCATCGACGGCACGACGTTCGTGCACGAAGGCAAACGCTATTTCGTGTACTCGCCCTACGTGGGCGCGGACAGCGTGCTGTCCATTTCCGCGATGGCGAACCCGTGGACGCTCAGCGGCAAGGAAACGATCATCGCGCGCCCCGACCAGCGCTGGGAACGCCAGGGCGGAAGGCAGATCCTCGAAGGGCCGGAGTATCTCGCCGGGCCGAAGGGCGATCTGTTCCTCACGTACTCCGGCAGCGCGTGCTGGTCGGACGACTACGCCATCGGGCTGCTGCACGCCGCGCCCGGACGCGATCCGCTGGACGCCGCGTCGTGGACCAAGACGACGCGCCCGGTCCTGGCGAAGGACGCCGGAACAAGCGTCTACGCGCCCGGCCACAACGGCTTCTTCGAAGCGGCCGACGGCACGACGTGGATCGTCTACCACGCCAATCCCGGGCCCGATATGAAGTGCACCGCGAAGCGCTCGCCGCGGATGCAGCCGGTGCAATGGACTGCCGACGGACAACCGGTCTTTGGCCGTCCGGCCGGGAAAGGCGTGGTGTTGAAGGCGCCTGCGAAACCGTAGCCCGGATAAGCGAAGCGCGTCCACGGAATTTCGCGGGAGCGCAGTACTACCTCAGCCGATGAAGCGAAGGCCGACGCCAGGCTCCGTCGCGATCCACCGCGGCGAGGCGGCGTCGTCGCCGAGCTTCTGCCGCACCTTGCCCACCAGGATGCGCAGGTAGTGCGTGTCGCCTTCGTGCGTCGGACCCCACAGTTCGCGCAGGATCTGCGGCTGCGTGACGACGCGGCCCGCGTGCTGCACCAGCAGCGCAAGCAGCGCGTACTCCTTGCGCGCGAGTGCGACGGGTTGTCCCGCCAGCAGTACTTCGCGTCGCACCAGATCGACATGCAGGTGGCCGTCGTCGAACACCGGCGGTGCGTCTGCCGCGACAACGCGTGTGCGCAGCAGCGCACGCACGCGCGCCATCAGTTCCGGTGCGCTGAAGGGCTTGGTGACGTAATCGTTGGCGCCGCCGTCGAGGCCGGCCACCTTTTCCGCTTCGTGCGAACGCACCGTCAGCAGGATCACGGGCGCCGTCGACCATTGCCGCAGTTCGCGCAGCACCTCCTGCCCGTCGCGGTCGGGCAGGCCGAGGTCGAGGATGACCAGGTCCGCGCCGTGCGTGGCCAGCGCCTCGAGCCCGCCTTGCCCGGTGCCCGCCATTTCCACGGTGTAACCCTGCGCGCGCAGGCTGATATCGAGGAACCGGCGGATCTGCGGTTCGTCGTCGATCACCAGGATGCGCGGTGCATTGGTGGAAGGCGCAGTCGCGGAAGGTTCAGTCATTCGCTCGTATCGGTCAGGGCTCCACGCGCGGCAGGGTAATCCGGATCGTGGTGCCGCGACCATCCAGGCCGGGCAGGGCTTCGACGCTTCCGCCGTGCGCGCCGATCATGCCCTGCGTGATCGCCAGCCCGAGGCCGGTGCCCTGCCGGCCGCGATCGCCGCGCTCCACGCTGTAGAACATGTCGAAGATGCGGCGGCGTTCGTCTTCCGGAATGCCGGGGCCGCGATCGCGCACGTCGATGCGTAGCGCGCCTTCTACCATTCGCGCATCCACCGCCACGGCAACACCCGGCGGTGAGAACTTCGCGGCGTTCTCCAGCACGTTGAACAACGCCTGTTCGACCAGCGCCGGGTGCACCCAGATCGGCGAGAGCCCCGGTTCCATCGAAACCTCGAAACGCGCCTGCGGCTCGTAGCGTTGCAGGCGCGTCACCGCCGAGCCGATGAGCTCGTCCACGCCGATCCAGTCGCGATTGAGCGTGAGGCCGCCATGGCCCAGGCGCGTCATGTCCAGCAGGTTCTGGATGTAGCGGTCCAGTCGCTCGCCTTCGACGCGGATCGTTTCCAGCAGGCTGCGGCGATCGGGTTCGTCCATCGCCTGGCCATAGTGGTCCAGGCTGCTTGCGGCACCGATGATCGACGCCAGCGGGGAACGCAGGTCGTGCGAGACCGACGACAACAGCGCCGAGCGCAGGCGTTCGGTCTCGTTGCCGACGCGCGCATCTTCCAGGTCCGCTACCAGCCGTGCACGCGCGAGCGCTTGTGCGATGTCTTCGGTCATCGCTTCCGCGAGCCGGCGCTGCTCCGCGCCCAGGCGCGCTACGCCGTCCGCCATGCGCAGGCCAACCACGCCCGTCTCGCGTTCGCCCAGCACCAGCGGCAGGAACCACCAGTCCGATCCGGCGAGCGTATCGGTGTAACGCCCGGAAGGCTGGCGATGGCGCATCGCCCAGTCGGCTGCGGCACGATCCTTCTCGTCCAGCACGTGCGCGTGGAGCGTGTGCTCGCCAGCCTGCAGCATCGCATCGGCGTCCAGTGCGCGGCGCAGCGCGTCGCGTCCGGCCTGCAATACCTGGCCGACGTCGCCCGCCGTGGACAACTGGCGCCCCAGCGTCTGCAACGCCGTGGCGTGCGTATTCGCGGCGCGCAGGGCAAGCACCTGCATCCTCAGTTTCGATGCGAGCCGGCCCGCGACCAGCGCGGCAACGAGGAACAGCACCACCGTGATCGCGCCTTGCCGCGCGCCGATCATCAGCGTGAAGCGAGGTTCGATGAAGAAGAAGTTGTAAGCGAAGAAGCACGACACGGCCGCGATGACCGCCGCCGTCATGCGCGTGCGCGCGGCGACCAGCACCACCGCCACGATGAAGATCAGCGACAGGTCGTCCAGTTCGATCCAGCGTTCGGCGACCCACGCCAGCGCCGTGGCGCCCGCGGCGGCGGCCAGCGCCAGCGTCGCGTCGCTGCGACTCAACAGGCTGCCGGTCGCGCGCCAGGAGCGCCGGGCACGTGCGCGCGCTTCCGGCGTGCTGACGATGGTCAGTTCGTAATGCGCGCCGCGCTGGATCAGCTGCTGCGTCAGCGTGCGGTTGAACATGCGGGCGAGCGGGCGCTCGCGCGTACGTCCGAGCACGATGGCGCTTGCGCCTGAGCGAGACGCGTGATCCAGCAACGAATCGACGATGTTGTTTCCGTGCAGGACCAGCGCATCGCCACCGAGGCGCCGCGCCAACGAGAAGGCGCGGTCGAGCTCACGCTGGCGTGCTTCCTCGGGCGCCTCGCTCGATTGCACAGTCACCACCGTCCACGGCGCGTCGCGGCGTTCGGCGAGGCGACGCGCCACGCGCACCAGGTACTCCGACGAGCCGCGCCCGTCGATCGCCACCATCACCCCGCGTCGCACCGGAACGCCCGGCAACCCACGCGCCGCCTGCGCTTCGCGCAGGTCGCTGTCGACGCGATCGGCCGCGGTCTGCATCGCCAGCTCGCGAAGCGCGGTGAGGTTGCTCGGCGAGAAGAACGCCTGCAACGCGTGCGCGGCCTGTTCGGGTACGTAGACCTTGCCCTGGTGCAGGCGCTCGATCAGCTCGCGCGGCGGGAGGTCGACCAGCACGATGTCGCGCAGGCGGTCGAACACGGCATCGGGCACGGTCTCGCTCACGCGCACGCCGGTGATCCGGTGCACCACGTCGTTGAGGCTTTCCAGATGCTGGATATTGATCGTGGTGTAGACGTCGATGCCGGCGTCGAGCAGTTCGATCACGTCCTGCCATCGGCGCTCGTGCCGGCTGCCCGGCACGTTGCGGTGTGCGAGTTCGTCGATCACCGCCAGCGCGGGTGCGCGGGCGAGCAGGGCGTCGAGGTCGAGTTCCTCGAGCACGTGAGCCGAGCCGTCCGCAGGTGTGTACTCGATGCGCCTGCGAGGTACCACTTCCAGACCGTCGAGCAGCGCCGCGGTCTCGCTGCGGCCGTGCGTCTCGACGATGCCGACCACTGCATCCGTGCCGGTGCGTCGCAATTCGCGAACGCGCGCGAGCATCGTGTAGGTCTTGCCCACGCCCGGCGCGGCGCCGAGGAAGATCGTCAGCCGCCCGGCGCC
>Ga0209256_1003524_pt1 | contig 10894 bp, 10 predicted proteins | sample AraplaCol_mCL_r2_2_FD_184270 | JGI IMG/M metagenome (GOLD analysis project Ga0209256, IMG submission 184270) | Arabidopsis root microbial communities from North Carolina, USA - plate scrape MF_Col_mCL_r2 (SPAdes) (version 3) | ecosystem: Host-associated > Plants > Roots > Endosphere | place...
GTGACCGGTATTCATCGCCTGCAGCATGTCGAACGCCTCGTCGCCGCGTACTTCGCCGACGATGATGCGGTCGGGACGCATGCGCAGGGCGTTTTTCAAAAGTTCGCGTTGCCGGATCTCGTTGCGTCCGTCGAGCGTCGGCGGCCGGGTTTCCAAACGCCCGACATGTGGCTGCTGCAGTTGAAGCTCGGCCGCGTCCTCGATGGTGATCAGGCGCTCCTTTGGAGAAATCTGCGACGAGAGCGCATTCAGCAAGGTGGTCTTGCCAGAACCGGTGCCGCCTGAAATGACCATGGACACCTTGCCCTTGACCGCGGCGCTGAGGAGGATGCGCATCGCATCGGCCATGGCGCCATATTGCACCAGGCGCTCCATTGTCAGCGGCTTGCGCGTGAATTTGCGGATGGAAACGAGCGGCCCATCGACCGAGATCGGCCGGATGGCGACGTTGACACGCGAGCCATCCTTGAGACGGGCGTCAACCATCGGCGTCGACTCGTCGACGCGGCGGCCAACCGCCGAGACGATCTTGTTGATCACCCGAAGGAGATGGTCCTCGTCTTTGAACCGCACGGCGGTGCTCTCGAGCTTGCCGCTCCGCTCGACATAGACGCTGTTATAGCCGTTGATGAGAATATCTGCGATTGTGTCGTCGGCCAGTAGCGGCTCGATCGGTCCCAGCCCGAGCATCTCGTCGGTGATATCGCGGATCAGATCATTGATTTCCTTGGCATTCAGCGGAAAGTTGTTACTCCGGATATAGTCCTTGACCAACGGCCGGATCTCGGTGGCGATCTCCTCGTTGTCGAGTGTGTCGAGTATCCCGAGGTTGATGCGATCGAGCAGGTAGCGGTGCAGGTTGACCCGCTCGGAAACCATGTCCGGCCCGAGCGAAGCCTCTTCGCCACTCGCCGTGGGTTGGGCAGGCATGCTCTCAACTGCGCCGACCAAAGACAGTTCGGCCGCCTCCAGATGTTCGCGGCTTTCCGGCTCCCGCTGCTTGTAGAAACGCCCCATGATACCGTTCGCCATGTTTCCCGCCCCCGAACTCTTATTTTACAATGACCGTGGAACCGACTTTCACCCTCTCATAGAGATCGATGACGTCGGCATTGCTCATGCGAAAACAGCCCGATGACGCGAAACCGCCGACCGTCGACTGCTCGTTCGTTCCATGAATGCGGTAGAGCGTGTCGGTCCCGCCTTTGAAGAGATAGATCCCGCGAGCACCCAATGGATTGAGCGGCCCGGCAGGTACCAGGTCCGGAAGTCCAGCCGAGCGCGCCTTCATCTCGGCAGGCGGGCGCCAGTCAGGCCACTCTGCCTTGCGTCCAACCTTGACGGTGCCGCTCCAGCGAAATCCGTCTCGTCCGACGCCGATTTTGTAACGGATCGCGCGTCCTTCGGAGATGACGAGATCCAGCGTACGATTGCCGCTGATGATGACGATAGTCCCAGCCGCGTAGCTTTTTTCGATCGTCACCACGGCGCTTGTCGTCGGCCCAAGGCTTCGCGGCACAAGCCCGCCTGCCTCGGTACCCCCGACAGCGGCCAGAATTGCCAAAACCGCAAGGCCGACATCGGCCGCGCAGGACCTTATGCGCCCATTGTCGATCGACTTCATCGCACCAGTGCTCCAAGCTTACCGACCGCGCCGCAGAAGCGCGCCCGGGAATTCACTTGAAATGGCAGCACGCCGCGGTTGACCGCCTCGCTCAAAGTATCCCAGTCATCCGCAATGACATGCGTCGGGATCTCCTTGAATATCTTTTCCGTTTGTTGTCGGCGCAGGCCGAGGCCGAAAAGCTTGGCGCGGTATTTGTTGATGACAATGAATATCTGATCCGAACTGCCACGCAGCCGTACCAGATTGGCAAACAAATCCTTGGCTTGAGAAAGTGCAGGGACCGTCATTTCGGTGACGATGCAGATGCTGTTGACCGAAGTGAGCACCTCGTATTTCCACGGCGTGTCATAATAGGGAACGTCGATGATCGTGTGGTCGCTCTCGAAGGCGGCGACATCGAGCATGCGCAGCACGAGTTCCCGGCCCTTCGGCGCCATAAGAACGGATGGCTGCTTGAAGGACAGCAGTGAAAAGCCCCCCGAATGACGCTTTCGGACCAGATCGATGAATTCCAGATCGACCCGGGAAGGATTGGCGATGACTGGTTTCAAGTCGTAGTCGTTGACGAGGTTGAGATAGTAGCCAAGCGTCCCGGAGCAAAAATCCATGTCGAACAGGTCAATCCGAGGCGTGGAATTCTTGGTCGGCTGGGCCAGCACATGCGCAAGCGACGAAGCGATCATGCTGGCGCCTGCGCCACCGACGGCTGAGACCACGGCATGCACCCGGCTGTCGCTGGCTCCAGTGCCTGGCGCATGGGTCGAAATCATGTCGATCAGTGCGCGGCGCTCAAGCGGCTTCTTCAGCCAGTCATTGCCGTTCAGGCGGAAGAGCAGCCGCAGCATGTCATCCGGCAGGTCTTCGGAAACGACGACGAGCGGAATGTCCCGATAGCTGGTGCGAAATGCGAAAAGCTCCGGCTGGTGCAGCAAATTCCCGTTGTCGACGTCGAGAACGATCAGGTCGAACTTCGTCGGATCGAAACGGCCCTTTTCCCCCAGCGCCTTCAGCGAGAGATGGCGGACATCGTAACGCGAAAGCGACCCGAACGTATCGAGCATGAAGCTCGCTGCAGCCGCATCGTCGGAGAGAACCAGGATCTTGGTAGATGCGGCAATGTTCATGTGAGCTGTCATTTTCGCTTTCCTACGCGTAATTTAAGGAGTCAGCAGGTTGAGCACGTCTTTAGATCTTCCGTCGTGATCGTCACCGGATGAGCCGGGATGGTGACGTCGTTAAGTCCCAACAGCCCGCCGAGGATCGGCAGATCGAAGGTGATATTGCGCACCTCCAGCCGCATCGTCAGCACAGGCCCGTCCGGCCGGCCCCAATAGCCGAGCCCCGATCGCTGATAGGTGACCATCAGCTTATCCGGCGTGATGCGCCAATTGAGGTCGCAAATGCCGGGGTGAGGATCAGTTCCCGCGCTGCAAACGCCGTCGCTCCCCAGGACGATCCGGTTCAATGCCGCCGTGCAGTTCGCAAGAGCCGGTCCGCAGGTCGAGGATATTGTTGCATCGTTCGGCGCCGCTTTGCCGTTGTTGAGTGGATCGGCAGCTCCGACCGGGAAAACGGCATTGAAATTCGTTGTCACCGGATCGGATACAGCGGCCAAACGGGCACCATATTGCAGTGCCTTGACCGTCTGATTCCACTGAGACATTGCATAGCCGAACTCGATGAAGGCGGCGAACACCAGCATGACGATCGGAAAGGTAAGCAATGCTTCGATAAGGCTGGCACCACTGCTATCCTGCCAGAATGTCCTGATCGCCCTAGAGGTCACCATCCGATGTATCTCTCTTCGTGGGAGGAACTGATCGTGATCGCATCGATTCCCAGAAAGCCGAACACCGGCGAAGCCTGGTAAAGATGAGCAGTGGAAATGGTGATGTTCCCGTCTGCATCGGGTGCAGTGATGGTGATGTCGGCAGCGTTCGTCCAGCCGGGTACACGGGGTTGAGCGTCTGCCGCAGGTGTTTGGGTTCCGTAAAAGGCGATCGTCTTCGCAGTCGCCTGATTACATGTCGGCACATAGGTTCCCGACGCCGGTCGGCATCGCGAAAGGTAACGCCCCGCATCGCGCAAGCCTGCGTCGATCTGCATACGCTGCCAGAAGATGCTGCCAAACTCCAGTATCCCCGCCGCAAAGAACGTCACAAAGGGAATGGCGAGCAACGCTTCGGCAAGCACCGCGCCTTCCTCCCGCCGCCAGAAGCCGATGCAAAGCCGATGCCTGATAAAGTTGCGGAGCGCCATCATCTGACCAGCTCCGCTTCTTCCCGCAGGAATTCGTCCAGCGTACCGCGACCACCCTTGCCGGTGATGTCGATCATCTCCAGGGAAAGGTATCGTTCGCCGGCATCCTTTATCGCCGGCTTGGTCAGGAACATGCGCGCGAAGGCCACGGCGCGAGTGGCCTTGTGACCGTTTAGATGGCCGACCGAGGCTTCATAGCCACAATTGACAATGGCTGAGAAGATCTCGCGGCGATCACCATATTCGGCCGCCGTATAGTTCGAAAGGTCCGGGCCGCTATAGCACTGGCCGCCAGTTGCCGGTGTTCCGGTCTCACCATTCGCCGAGGCATGGCTGATGAGAGACGGGTTTGCAAGCTCGTAACGATAAACATCGTAAGCGGAGGGTTGGCCTGGTGTTCCAGTCGGCGCTGGATAACTGGAGTAGTTGCTCAGGACCGTGCTCACCGAGGGCACGGCCGTTCCCTGCGCGACGTTCCAATATGTCGTGTACTGCCAATTGTTGCTGCTACTGATCTGGCCGCCGGAAAGCGAGGTCATGGCCGCTCCGTAGCCTAGCGGCAAAGCCTTGGTGGCATCGCCGACAACGGCTCCGACCGTGACCGGATTGTAGGTATCGCAGGCCTTCTTTCCCTTACCGGTGACTGTCTGAGCGGAGCGTACGTTTTGGGCGGGTCGGTAACGATAATCTCCGTTCGCCTTGTTGAAGGATGAGGAGTAATAGCCGAAGCGCGTATTCACGCCGTCCTCGACTGGCCCCGCCATTGCGCCGGTCTCCGTATCGAGGCTGTCCTGTGTGTAGCAGGTACCAGGATTGCCGGTGGCAAGAGCCTCCGCCAGGACGGACGCACCATTGCCCAGGGGGGTCCGCAGGAACCCGAAATTGCCGGGACCGGGATTGGACGCCGAAGTGCTGTGAAGCTCGATCTGTCGCCCGTAGAGATTGCCGGCCGCAAAATTGGTGTGCAAGGCCGCAGCTGCAGTTTCGCTGGCGCTTTCACTCGTGTTCCCCGCCGGCTCGAACGGATTGCAGATAAAGATCGGCGTCACGTCGCAGGCGCTGGCGTGGTATACCGCCACGGCGTCGGCAGAGATGTTGATCGTATTGCGGGTGAAGCCAACCGGGATCGGAAAGATCGTCGTCATCGCCTGCGGCTTGGCGATGACCCAGGCGTAGGAAGCTTCGCTGGCCGTTGTCGTTTCCATCGAAGACGGGATGGGCGTATCGTCGTCGGCCGGGATGCTCTTCAGAAAAAGCACGGTGACCGTGCTCCCGGCATCGTTTCCGGCATGGTAGGCCACGGTAATATAAGAGCCAAGCGACATGCCGGTCCCGCCGCCTGAAAAAGCCGCACTATTGGCGATTTTCTCGATCGCCGTTTGTGCCCTCGAAATGGCATCATCGCGGCCATCGAGTTCGCGGGCTCCGGCCAGCGCCATCGCATCGACCGCGTTCTGGAGATCAGTATGGAGGTTGCTGCTGCGGCCGACATCGATGATCAGAAGCGAAAAGCCGAGAAGCATTGGCATGGCGATGAGCGTCAAGGCGATGACATAGCCACGATGATCGTTCCAGAACCGTCTGACAACCCTGCTCAGCATTGGCATACCCCCATCACGGCGCTATCGCCGTGACGACCCTGTTTCGTGCATTTTCCCTTCCGGCGCGCGGCCGCCGTTCATGCCTTTCGAACAGCTACTGGCTAACAGTGGCCCCACTGGACGCACCATTGGCCTCCATGGCCGGCGGCTGAATAACGCCCGCCCCGCCGTTCTGGTACTGAGTGACCACCCTGCGGATCACCTTGCCGTCGCTTGCGATACGGGTTCGCTGAGCTTCCGGCGGGAACGGGTCCTCGGTATGGATCGCCTTGTTGGCTTCCATCGCGTTGCCGGCCCCGAAGGTGATGGTGTCGCGATGGTTCATGTAATCGGCGCAGCCCGAAGCCAGGCCGGCGGCTGCAAGGACGAGAAGGACGCGCTTAGCGTTTTGTAAGAGCAACTTGGCCTCCCTGGTTCAGGTCGAGACGATGGCCATAAGGCCCAGTCACACCTACGCCATTGCGAAAGCGTCGGAGCATATCCTTGTCGACCTCCAGGACACCGAGCGCGAAAAGCTCGGCGTCGTTGGACGAACGCGTCTGATCGAGCGGACTGTAGAGGTCTTCACCCGGGCGGGCCGGCCGCACAATGTGCGGAGTGACGACGATAACGAGGTCGGATTCCTTCTTCTGGAAACTCGTCGAACGGAACAGTGCGCCGAGGACCGGTATCTGCCCGAGGCCAGGCAGTTGCTGGATGTCTTTGGCATTGATCGACTGCAGCAGGCCCGCCATGGCAAAGCTCTGGCCGTCGCGAAGCGCTACCGTGGTGCTGGCAGCGCGCGAGATGAAACCCGGATTGCCGTTGACGTTGATCGACGGATCAATCTCGGAAACCTCAGGCTCGATCTCCAAATTGATGACGCCGTCGTCAAGCACCACCGGCTTGAAGGTCAGCCGCACACCAAAGGGGCGATAGTCCGTCTCGGTGGCGACTGTCGTGCCGTTGTTCGTCGTCTTCAGGATCGGCACTTCACCGCCGGCATGGAAGCTGGCGGTCGAGCCGCTCATTGCGATGAGGTTGGGCTGAGCCAGACGACGCACCAATCCCTTCTGCTCGAGCGCGTTGATGACCACGTCGATGCGGCCGCCCGAAATTTCCAGAACCTTGGCGATCAACTGGCCGAAGGGTAGCATACCTGTTGCCGCACCCTTGGGGTCAACGAGGGTACGGACCAGGCTGCCGTTATCGTCCACGCCGATACCCTGGCTGGTCGTTGCCTTGCCGATGCCGTTGTTGCCGCGCCCGGACCAGCCGATCCCGAGGTCACGACCCGTCTGGCGTGAGGCTTCAATGACACGGACCTCCAGCATCACCTGCTGGCTGTCGCTGACGCGCAACTGGTTCAGCACCGGTTGGTCGGAGTAGGACTGGGCGACTTCCATCACCCGCTGCAATTCGACGCCGTCACGGACCATGCCTGTCAGGCGAATGCGATCGTTGGAGTTGACCACGGTAACCCGGGCCGAGGGCGCGGCAGAGCGAATGGCGGCGGCGACTTCGGTGAAATCGCTGGCAACGCGGATGTCGATGACACCGAGAAGCGCCTTGTCGTCGCCATAGACCGAGATATTGGTGGCGCCGATCTTCTTGCCACGAATGAACAGCGACTTGTCGGAAAGCGGCACCACGTCGATCATTTCGGCGTTGCCGATGACGAGATCGCCGAAGGGCTGGCCGGTATTGAGTGTCAGCGTCGCGTTCGGAGGCAATGTCACATGCTGGACCGATTTGCCTAAGGTGACCGACTTTTCCTGTGCGTTGGCGCAGCCGGCAAATCCAGGCCCTAAACACACACAGGCCGAAAACACTGCCGCCAGTGCCGCAAGGCTTTTCGTCCCTGCGATTCTTCTCTTGCCATTCGCCATGCCTGCGTTAGCCCCCCTCATTCGGCTGACCGCACCTGCGGCAGGCCGCATAAACATCATTGGACCAGGCCGACTCGGTGCTCCTCGCGCTTCGTCGTGTTCCAGACCCCTACCGTCACCCATTTCGGCTCGACCGGCAACACCGGCTCGACTTTTTGTTCCACAATCTGCACTTGTTTTTCAGGTTCTGGCAACTTATTCTTTTCCAGATCGTTGCCGAGCTCCGCCGCCATCGCCCCGCCACCAAGGTCGGCGACGGTGATCGGCCGGGTCTGCTCGACAGAGGAAGAGGCAATATTGCGAAGCGCCAGCGAAAGCGTGCCGATACTGGAGCCGAGGGTAAGGCGCTGCGCCTCATCGGTCGTGACCTCAAAGGTCACGGTTTTCACGACGGATGGCTCGTCCTTGCGCTCATCTGCCGTCTGGTCCACCGCCAGCACCTTGACGCCTTGCAGCAACACGTCAACGAAGGTCTGATCGTTGCCTGCCGGCCCGCGCTCGACCCGCGTCAGAAGCACGTCGACGCGATCGGAAGGCCTTACGAAGCCGGCAACGCCGAGCACGTCGTTGACGCGGATGGAAACCGCCTTCATGCCCTGATCGAGGGCTGCCGACAGCGTGGCGCGTTCGCCGGTACCAGTGATTTTCGAGGATAGCACCGGCTCGCCCGGGTCGATCGCCGCCATGGCATAGCGCGGCTGGGCATCGCTGCCAACGACCGCCTCAATGCTGACGAACGAGCCTGCGGGTGTTTCATTGGAGGGCCATGCAATGGCTCTGAGGTTTTCGGATCGAATCCGGTCGCCGAAACGCATTGGAGTGGCCGCGACAATGAGTGTCCGTTCCTCGGCCTTCATGCCGTTCATCGCCAGCAGCCGGGCCTTTTGATCGGAGAGATACTCGCGCATGCCGAAAACTGCTGCTGCTGCGAGTACAAATGCAATAACGAGACTTAAAATCGTTGAAGAACGCATCGCGGTTACTCGCTACACTGGACGGAGCGCATCCATTCATTGATGCTAATTTAGAAGAGAGGGGTTAATAAAAACCCCTCGCTTCTTCGAACGCCAATATCAGGCTGCCGGGGCGCTGAGGTGGGCGGTAAACCAACCTGCCCAGCCGTTCCAAACGGTGGCAAGATTGGTGCCGGCCAATGTCACCGCCGTGATCACGCCGCCAACCAGCAAGGCAAGCAGAATGAGGTATTCGGTAAGTGCGACGCCATCTTCTTCTCGCGCGAAAGCGCGTACGCTATTTACAAAGGCTTTCATCGAGAATTTCCTCCCAGATAAGTTGTGCGCCGTAATTCCCCCCGGCCGCCTTGTCGTCGAGACCGCCTCTTCGACTGCGAACATTAATAATCTCTTAACTCTAATTTAGTCAATTGATTTATACGCGCAGGTTCGACATCTATACTTTATGGTTAAGACCAAAGTCCGCGGTTCCCATCGTAAAAACCGACACATCGGTCGGGATTTATTGAAACAAAACTTTAAATACAGGCTATTATAGCCCAAAAGGTTGAATACTATGCTGAAAATGATCGATGTTATTAGCTACATTTCAGTATTTCTTTTTCTCTACGCCGCGTGGACCGATTTCCGCTCATGGAAGATTCCCAACACGGTTGTGCTCGCGCTCGTTGCACTTTATGCATTGCGCACGGTGGCCGTGATCCTTAGCTCCGAGGATGTCGGCGCTGCCCTGTTTGCTTCGAGCGGAATTGGCGGCGACGTCGGGGCCGGTCTGCTGATGTTCATGCTTGGGGTGATGCTCTGGGCGTTCCGGCTGTTTGGCGCAGGAGACGCCAAGCTTTTCCTGCCGATCGGCCTTTTTATCGGATGGCACGGAATGCTGCCGTTTTCGTTTTTGCTCCTCGTCCTCGGCATCGTGACGCTCCTGCTCCTGCGGCTGCCGCTGCCGCTGCCCGTCGCACATCTCGCCTTTTTCATACGCGTCGAGGAAATCCGGGCGAGCCGGAAGGTACCTTATGGCGTCGTCATGGTTTTCGCCGCGCTCCTCACTTTGGCTTTGCCCATTATCCGACAGTAGCTACGGTGACCTGGCATCGACATAGCAGCCTCCTCGCAAGAACCCCCATTGCCAAAGCAGGATGTTGCGCGCCTGCGGCCGCGGATCTTCGATCCGGCTGGCGGAAGCCAAGCGCTTCCGCCAGCCATGGCTCAATGGCTGCAGGCCAATCTCTGCGCATCCGCGCCTGAGGCATTCGTGATCGACGTGCCCTATTTCTATGGGCGCGGCGGCGGTAGCTACCGTTTCGGCTATACCTGGATCAGCCAGCCGGGCTGAGCAGCATCAGGATTTCAGTTCCTTCCAGGCTGCATCGAGCGCCAGCTTGGTGATTCTCGCCATCTCATCCACCTCCGCATGGCTGATGACGAGCGGCGGTGAGGCCAGCATACGGTCGCCGGTGGCGCGCAAGACAAGGCCGTTCGCCAGCGCGTGGTTGCGCACTAGCGAACCGATCTGATCGGGCTTTTCATAACGGGTGCGGGTGCTCTTCTCGGCGGCAAGCTGCAAGCCGCCCATCAGGCCGATGCTGTCAGCCGCGCCGACGAGATCATGCTCTGCCAGTGCCGCCCAGGCCCTGCCAAAATACGGGCCGATATCGTCGCGGACGCGTTCGACCAGCCTTTCCTCCTCGATGATACGCAGGTTTTCGAGCGCTGCGGCGGCGCAGACCGGGTGGCCGGAATAGGTGAAGCCATGATTGAAATCGCCGACCTCGTTGATCAGCACATCTGCGATGCGGTCGCTGACGAGCACGCCGCCGATCGGCAGATAGCCCGAGGAAAGTCCCTTGGCGATCGGCGCGAGATCCGGCTCGACGCCGAAATGCTGATGGCCGAACCAGGAACCCAGGCGACCGAAACCGCAGATCACTTCGTCGGTCACGAGCAGGATATTGCGCGCCTTGCAGATCCGGTCGATCTCCGGCCAGTAGGTCTCGGGCGGAATGATGACACCGGCGGCCCCCTGCACCGGCTCGGCGACGAAGGCGGCGACATTTTCTTCGCCCAGTTCGTCGATCTTGGCTTCGAGCTCGCGTGCGACCTTCAGACCGAATTCATCGGGCGAGAGATCGCCGCCCTCGCCGTACCAGTAAGGCTGACCGATATGGACGATGCCTGGTATCGGCAGGTCGCCCTGCTCGTGCATGTATTTCATGCCGCCGAGGCTGGCGCCGGCGACGGTCGAGCCATGATAGCCGTTCTTCCGCGCGATCACGATCTTCTTCGACGGCTTGCCAACGGCGCTCCAATAGACTCGGGCCATGCGGAACCACGTGTCGTTCGCCTCCGAGCCGGAGCCGGTGAAGAAGATATGATTGAAACGTGCGCCGGCATGAGAGGTGACCTTCTCGGCAAGCAGCGCGGTCGGCGTCGAGGTCGTGCCGAAGAAGGTGTTGTAATAGGGCAGTTCGTTCATTTGCCGCGCGACGGCTTCGGTGATCTCCCGGCGGCCATAACCGACATTGACGCACCAGAGACCGGCAAAGCCGTCGAGATATTTCCTGC
>Ga0209256_1003525_pt1 | contig 10891 bp, 9 predicted proteins | sample AraplaCol_mCL_r2_2_FD_184270 | JGI IMG/M metagenome (GOLD analysis project Ga0209256, IMG submission 184270) | Arabidopsis root microbial communities from North Carolina, USA - plate scrape MF_Col_mCL_r2 (SPAdes) (version 3) | ecosystem: Host-associated > Plants > Roots > Endosphere | place: USA...
TCGGACACGGTGGTCAGGTAGCAGGAGGACAGCTGCGAACGCTGGGTGCCGGAGTTGAACAGGGTCGGGGTCGACGACATGAAGTCGAAGGTCGACAGCAGGTTGTAGAACTCGATGGCGCGCGCTTCGCGGTTGGTTTCGTTCAGGGCCAGGCCCATGGCGACACGCATGTAGAAGGCCTGCGGCATTTCGATGCGCACATCGCGCACATGCAGGAAGTAGCGGTCGTACAGGGTTTGCAGGCCGATGTAGCCGAACTGCAGGTCGCGGTCGGCCACCAGGGCTTTGGCCAGCTTGGCCAGGTCGAACTTGCCCAGTTCTTCGTTCAGCAGTTCGGCGGCGATACCCTTGGCGATGTACTGCGGGAAGTAATCGATGTAGGCAGCGGCGGCGCCGGCTTGCGGCACTTCCTTGCCGAAGACTTCCTTACGGATGGTGTGCAGCAGGATGCGGGCGGTCACCTGGGAGTACGCAGGGTCCTTTTCCATCAGCGCGCGGGCAGCCAGGATGGCGGACTTGTGCAGTTCTTCGACCGGCACGCCGTCGTACAGGTTCTTCACGGTTTCGGCCAGGATGGCGTCGGCATCGACGTGCTTTTCCAGGCCCTTGCAGGCGGCGCCGATCAGGTCGCGCACTTCCTGCATCACCAGCGGACGGGCAACGCCGTTCTCGGTCACGTTGATCTGCGGTTCTGCGGTGGCGGTGGCGCCGGCCGCTTCTTTCTTCAGGCGACGCTCTTCCATGTGCTTGGCGCGGTACAGCACGTAGGAACGCGCCACATCGTGTTCGCCGGAGCGCATCAGGGCCAGTTCAACCTGGTCTTGCACGTCTTCGATATGGAAGGTGCCGCCGGTTGGCTGGTGGCGCATCAGGGCGGCCACGACTTTCTTGGTCAGTTCTTCCACCAGTTCGCGAATGCGGGCGGAAGCCGCACCCTGGCCGCCGTTCACTGCCAGGAAGGCCTTGGTCATTGCCACGGCGATCTTGGATGGCTCGAAAGCTACCACGGCGCCGTTGCGGCGGATGATGCGGTAGTCGGCCAGTTGGCTAGCGGAAACAGCGACGCCGCCAGCGGTTTCGCCAGCGGAAACAGGCACTTGAGGCGCCTGAGTGGTGGAAATGTCTTGAGTAGATTGCATTTATGCTCCGCGTATTCAGTATTTGTTTATGACCACTATATCTAGTGAACCATCGAATTCCGTCCACTAATTGTAGTGACGTGATCGGGATCGTACAAGGTGAAATTTTTTCGTTTAGACCACGATTTCTTATTGACTTTTGATAGCCCCCATCGCTACAGGCGATCGGCGGTGAGCGAGCACTAACACTGCTTTTTCTTTGCTGATTTAATAAGCAATGTTGCGGCGCAGCAGGAGATTGTGCGTTGGCAAAAACGCTACAGCAACGCAGGGGGTTTTTCGCGGCGGACCGGGATTATAGTCGATCCGGGCGGCGCAGGTCGCGCCGCCCGACTCCTTGCTAACCGGGGTCCTGGATATTCAGCTTCTGCATCTGGTAGCGCAGCTGGCGGAAGCTGATGCCCAGCAGTTGGGCGGCCTGGGTGCGGTTGTAATGCGTTTGCGTCAGGGCGCGCGTGATGATCTCGCGCTCCACCGCTTCCAGGTAGGCCGGCAGGTTGCTCGGCAGGATGTCGAGCACCGGCAGCGGCGGCATGGACGGCGCTTCGGACGGCGTCGGCTCGGGATCCGTCGCCGGCTCAGCGGCCGCCTCGGGCACGACCGGCGCAGCTGGTACCGCCGGCACGGGCGCCACAGCCGGCGCGGGAGGCGGCATCGCCCCGCCCTTCAGCGCCAGGTCTTCGGCCGATATCACGCCATCATTGGAAAACGCCAGCGCGCGCTCCAGGATATTTTCCAGTTCCCGCACATTGCCCGGGAAGGAATACGTCTTCAGCACATCCAGCACACCCGGGCCCAGCACAGCTTTATGTTCAAAACTACCCAAGCGCGCCAGGATGGCCCCGACCAGCTCTTCCAGGTCGTCCAGCCGCTCGCGCAGGGGCGCGAGGCGCAGCTCGATCACATTCAGGCGGTAGAACAAGTCTTGCCGGAACTGGCCTGCCTCGACCAGCTTTTCCAGGTTCTTGTGGGTGGCGCTGATAATGCGCACGTCGACCGGCTCTTCCGCTGTGGCGCCGATCTTGCGCACCCGCCGCTCCTGGATCGCACGCAGCAGCTTGACCTGCATGGCCAGCGGCAGGTCGGCCACCTCGTCCAGCATCAGGGTGCCGCCATTGGCTGCCTGGAAGAAGCCGTCGCGCTCATCCGCCGCTCCGGTGAAGGCGCCTTTGCGGTAGCCGAAGAACTCGGCCTCCATTAGCGCCTCCGGAATGGCGCCGCAGTTGACCGCGATGAAGGGCTTGTCCGCGCGCGAACTCTGGGCGTGGATTTCACGGGCCGCCAGTTCCTTGCCGCTGCCCGACTCGCCGTTGATGGCAATCGGCGCCATCGAACGCGCCAGGCGCGCAATCTGGGCGCGCAGCGACTGGATCGCCGCCGAATTGCCGCGCAAACGGCTTTGCTGCTGCCCGCGCGCCGGCGCGGCGGCCGGCGCGCTGTCGGTCACCCGCAGCGCCGACTGCACCAGCACGCGCAGCTGGTCCAGCTGGACCGGCTTGCTCACATAGTCAAAGGCGCCGGCCTTCAGCGCCACGACAGCGTTTTCAGCGCTGCCGAAGGCCGTCACCACAGCGATGGGAATGTTCTTGCCGCTGGCCGAAACATCGCGCACCAGTTCCAGCCCAAGGCCGTCCGGCAGGCGCATATCGGTCAGCACCAGTTGGTATTCATTTTCGGCAAACAGCTGGCGCGCATGCTGAAGGGTCTCGGTGCTGTCCACGTCCAGCCCCATCTTCAACAGGGTGATTTCCAGCAGTTCGCGCAGGTCGGCTTCATCGTCAACGACCAGCACACGTGGAGAAGTCATGCAAATCTCGCAAAAGTAATAACAAAGCGGCCACTCGACTTGCGTGCGCCGCCCTCATCCACGCCGGCATCGAAGCGATGTTCGTAATCCAGCATGGCATCGTTATTCAAACACAATTCGCGTGCGAGGTACAAACCCAGTCCGGTGCCCTTGCTGGAGGTCGTGTAAAAAGGCTCGAACAAGTGTGCCCTCACCTGCGGCGAAATTCCGGGGCCATCGTCCTGTACATGCAGCTCCAGCGGGTGTCCGGCCGCCTGTACGGTGAAAACACGGATGCTCGATGGCGTGCCGCTGGCATAGCGCACAGCGTTGTTTAAAAGATTCAACACCACCTCGCGCAGGTGCAGGGGATCGAAGCGCACCGTCACTTTCCGCGTGCCGCCCAGGCACAGGATCTTGCTGTCCAGCCGATGGGTCTCGTCGAATTCCGCCTTCAGCTCGTTAAGGAAAGCTTCCAGATCCATCGGGTCGTGGTGGCTTTGCGCCTTGCGCGACAGCTTCAGGATGTCTTCCACCATCCGGTTTACACGTGCCACGTTGTCGTTGATGATCTTGAGCAGGCGCTTGTGCACCGGCGTCTGCAGATCTTCCTCCAGCAGCGAGTTGGCGTGGCCGATTGCCGACAGCGGGTTGCGCACCTCATGCGCGATACTGGCCGTCAGGCGGCCCATCGATGCCAGTTTCAGCTGCTGCGCCTTTTCCTCGATGCTGGTCACGTCTTCGAGGAAGATCACATTGCGCTCCACGTCCAGGCCGGCCGTATCGGCTGCCGCGAAACGCAGCTTGAGGTGCAGCGGCACGTCGCGCCGCGCGCTCCAGGCCGCGGTCATCTCTTCCTGCGCCTGATCGGCATAGGGTTTGATGGTGATGAAGGCGGTGGCCTGCGAAGGATCGGCGCGCCAGCTTTCGTAGGCCGAAGCCAGCGGCTGCAACGCAGCGCCATCCAGCACCAGCGCGGTACCGCCCAGCATTTGCTGCGCGGCCGGGTTGCTCATATAGATTGCGCCGTCCGCGCCCACCACCAGGATACCGTCGGCCGAATGCGCAATCACCAGGCGGTTGACTGCCTGCTGCACCCCAACCTCGATGCCGCGCTGGGCCGCCAGTTCTTCCTGGCCGATCAGGCGCGCCGCCATGCGGTTCACCACCAGCACGGCCGCAAACCAGGCGACGCCATACAAGCCGGCCTGCATCACCGGCGAGTCGCCGACCGAAATGGCTTCGTAAATGGTATGCCCCAGCATGAACAGCGTGGCCAGCGAAGCGCTGAACAGCGCCAGCACCAGCGGCGCCAGGATCGCGCAGCCGGCCAGGGGGAACAGGTAAAGGATGGCCAGGCCGGAGCGCATGCCGCCGGCGGCGATATAGAGCAGCGAGATGCAGGTCAGGTCGCAAGCCACTTGCGACATCAGCTGCAGCATGAATTGGCGCCGCCAGCGGCTGGCCAGCGCCTGCAGCGCCACCGCGCTCACCAGGTAGATGAGGCAAACCTGCACTGTCATTTCATGCGACAGGCGCAGGCGCTCGGTGCCGAAATACACCATCAGCACCAGGGCGATCACGATCCGCGTCGCGCCCAGCGCCTTTAGCGAGCGCCAGAAGGTGTCGCGCGATGCTGCCGACAGGGAGTGGAGGCGGGCAAACACGCTGGTAGCGCCTTAGTGCGGGGCGTGCGCCGCGCAGCAGTAATCGCGGCCGTTGGCCGGCACGTTTTCCGAGGCGGGGAAATGCACGCCGCAGTGCGCGCATTGCAGCATCTTTTCAGTCGGCAGCTCCGATGGGCGTTGCCGCTGGCGCGGAGCGGGCTGGCCGTCTTGCGGCGGGCCGCTCATCTTGCGCAGTTTGCTGCGGATGGCGGCGATGACCAGGAACACCAGTGCCAGCCAGAAAAGAATACGTGTCATGCCAAACCTCGATGCAGAACAACTTCCAGTACAAAGCGGCTGCCGACATATGCCAGCAGCAAAGTCGCAAAGCCCGCCAGCGTGAAGCTGAGGGCCGTCTTGCCGCGCCAGCCGCGGAAGTGGCGGCCGGCCAGCAGGGATGCGAACAGGACCCAGGACAGCAGGGTGAAGACCGATTTATGGTCCCACTTCAGCGCCCGGCCAAACAATTCTTCGGAAAACACGATGCCCGACAGGACGGTCAGGCTAAGCAGCACGAAACCGAAACCGATCAGGCGGAACAACAGTTTTTCCATCGTCAGCAGCGCCGGCAGCTGGTCCAGCGCGGTGGCGAAAAAGCCAGGGCGGTCGTCGCGCGTGTGCAGGCGCGACTCCTGCAGCGCCATCAGCACCGCATGGAAGGCGGCGATCGTCAGCGTGCTGTAGGCCAGCGTGGCGATGGCGATATGCCAGCCCAGCATGACCGGCCGGCCGGCGGTCGGGATCAGCGAGCCCGGGAAACCCGCCTGCAGCGCCACCGCCAGCGCCGCCACCGGCAGCACGATGCGGCGCAGGCCGTCCAGCGTGTAATTCTGGTTCTCCAGCCAGTAGGCGCCGACCGAAATCCACAGCGCCGACGAGAGCATGGTGGCAAAACCGACGCGCAGCGAACCGGGCACCATCACGTCGGCCCACAAAGCCGCCCCGTGCAGCAGCCAGGCGCCGGCCGTCAATGCGGCGATGGGCACGGCCTTGCGCGAGGGGAGGAAACCACAGACCAGGTAAAGCAGCGTTGCTGCGATCAGAAAGTAAGTTTGCATCCAGTAAGTTTAACACTGCGAACACCGTGGGGTCAGGCACGCAACATGCAACACGCTGCGCGTGTCACATGCCGGTGCCAGACCCCGGCTAATCGACCGCCGCCGCACGGAGTTCATCGTTATGGTGCCGTTGTTGTTCTTCCATCACCAGCTGTCCCAGTTCGCGCTTCAAGGCATTGAACTCCGGCGCAGACGGGTCGCGCGGGCGCGCCATATCGACCAGGAGATCGCGCTTCACCGTGCCCGGACGGTAAGTCATGACCACGATGCGGTCGGCCAGGTAAATCGCTTCTTCGATACTGTGGGTCACGAAGATGATGGTCTTTTTCAGCTCGCCCCAGATGCGCAGCAGTTCGTCCTGCAGGTTGCGCCGGGTCAGCGCATCGAGGGCGCCGAAGGGTTCGTCCATCAGCATGATCGGCGAATCGAGCGCCAGCACGCGTGCAATGGCCACGCGCTGCCGCATGCCGCCCGACAGGTCTTTCGGGAAGCGGTGGCGGAAATCCTGCAGCGACAGGGTTTTCAGCAGCCGCTCCACCGTGGCCTCGATTTCCGCTTTCGGCATGCCCTTGATTTCGAGCCCGAAGGCCACATTGTCGGCCACCGTCATCCACGGGAACAGCGCGTATTCCTGGAACACCATGCCGCGCTCCGGCCCCGGCTCGCTCACCGGCTTGCCGTCGGCGACGATGCTGCCGCTGGACGGCGGTGCAAAGCCGGCGATGGCGTTCAACAGCGTCGACTTGCCGCAGCCCGAAGGCCCCAGCAGGCAGACGAACTGCCCGCGCGGGATCTCCAAATTGATGTCCTGCAGCGCCACCACCGAGGTGCCGAAGACTTTGCTGACACCCTTCACTTCAATATGCGCGGCGCTCATTAGCTCTCCAGGCCGCGGTGCCAGCGCAGCAGGTAGTTGTTCAGGCGGTCCATGGCCACGTCGATGGCCAGGCCAAGCAAGCCGATGGTGATCATGCCGGCGATGATCTTGTCCGACCAGAAGTACTCGCGCGCTTCGCTGATGCGGAAGCCAAGGCCGTTATTCACCGCCACCATTTCCGCCACGATCACCACGATGAAGGCAGTGCCGATGCCGATGCGCACGCCGGCCAGGATGGACGGCACGGCAGCAGGCAGGATCACGCGCAGGAACATGGTCGGGCCGGAGGCGCCCAGGTTGCGCGCCGCCCGCAGGTAGATGCCGTCGACCTGGCGCACGCCGGCGATGGTGTTGATCAGCACCGGGAAGAATGCACCCAGCGAAATCAGGAAGATGGCCGGCGGGTTGCCCAGGCCAAACCACAGCATCGACAGCGGAATGTAGGCGATCGGTGGTACCGGGCGGATGATCTGCACCAGCACGTTGAACAGGCGGTAGGCGTGGGCGCTGGCGCCCATGGCAAGGCCCAGCGGCAAAGCCAGGCCCGCGCCAAGGGCAAAGCCAACCAGGACGCGGAACATGCTGCCCATCGCATCCTGGATCAACTCACCGGAGAAGGCCCAGGACAGCCATTTGCCGTTGCCGTCATACGGCTGCAGCGGCAGCAGGTATTCCACCCACTTGCGCGCCACCGCTTCCGGCGACGGCAGCGCCTGCGGGTTGACCCAGCCGTGGTAAGTCACGAAATGCCAGACCAGCACCAGCGCCGCCGGCGCCAGCAGGCCAACGCCTATATCGCGCCAGGCCAGCTTCATTTAACGCCCAGCGATTTCTTGGCTTGCTCCAGCAGGTCGGTCTTGACCCATTCCTTGGCCACCGGCGGCTTGGCCATGCGGCCTACGCCGGTCTTGACCATGATGTCGGTGGTGACCTGGATATGCTCAGGCGTGATGTCGTAGGAATATGGCGAGTTGCCGATCGCATCCTGGAAATCGTCGCTGGTGATCTGGCCTTTGAAGACGGTCTCGCGCACGTATTTTTCTGCGGTTGCCGGCTGATCGATAAAGGTCTTGGTCGCCTCCACGAAGCAGCGCATGAACTTCTCCGCCACCGGGCGGCGCTCCCTATAGAACTTCTCCGTCATGACCATGGTACGGATTGGCTCGCCGATCGGCGTGTTGTACGGCTTCATGATCTCGACGCCGTAGCCCTTGTTGATGGCCTGCGAAGATTGCGGCTCCGACTGCATCATGGCGTCGATATGCTTGCCGAGCAGGGCCTGGTTCAGGTCCGCATAGGCCAGCAGGACCAGCTGCACGTCCTTGCCCGGCTGGTCGGACGCCGTCAGGCCGGCCTGCTGCAATTCGGCCAGCAGCAGCACTTCTTGGATGCCGCCGCGCGTCACGCCGACCTTCTTGCCCTTCAGGTCCTTGATCGATTTGATATTCAGGTCGCTGCGGCTCACCAGGCGCGCACCGCCCTTGGCAAAGCCGGCCACCGCGTAGATCGGCGCGCCGCCGGCGCGGCCGGAGATGGCTGCTTCGGAAGCGGTGGCGCCGACGTCAAGCTCGCCCGCCAGGACGGCCGACATCACGTCCAGGCCCTTGGCGAACACGCGCTCTTCAACCTTGATGCCGCACTTCGGCGCGATCTCCTTGATATAGGACACGGCGCCGTAGTGGGCGAACTTCAGGTTCCCCAGTCGCACCACGTCCTGCGCTTGCGCGCTGCCTGACAACACGAGCGCAGCAAGCGCTACCGATTTGCCGATACTTTTCAGTTTCATCCAGCTCTCCATAGGTAAATTTTGGCCTGCGCGGCCGCGCGCCCATCATACATCGACAACTGCGGGGATTAAAGGGCGCTGCGCTCGCGCTGATGCGCCAGGCGTTCGGCGCTGGGGTGATGGATCACCAGGTAGCCGCGCTGCATGCTGCCCAGGCGGGTCAGTTCCTCGGGGACCTCGGCGAGGTTGCGCAGCGACAGGCCGTTATGCTCCAGCAGGTCGGCGGCGTAATCGTCCGCTTCAACTTCATCCTGCAGCGCCCAGGCCAGGCTGGGCGCGCGCGCCGCCACGCTGGCGACCTGCCACTCGGTATTGCCCAGCACCACGCTGGCAGCGGCGGGCAGCATGGCCTCCTGCGCCAGGCGGCGCAGCATATGGCCGCGATGCAGGTGACCCAGTTCATGCGCCAGCACGGCCAGCACCGCGCCGTCGTCGGGCAAGGCACGCACCAGCGCATCGGTCACGATGATGTCGCCCGACGGCAGGGTGAAAGCGGTAGCGCCGGCATGCCCGCTACGGAACAGCAAGCGGTGGCGCGGCGCGCCTTCATGCGGCGCCTGCAGGCTGGCGAAAGCACTGCTGATGCGCTGCTGGCGCGCGATATCGAGCTCGCTCGGCAAGAGGGTATGGATATCCAGTTCGCGCAGCATATCCTGGCCCAGCTGGACCGCCAGTTCCGGCGGCATGGCATCGGCCAGTTTGTCGGCCACCGCCGGACGCGCCAGTTGCCAGGCTGCGGCCAGGCCGGCGCAAACCACGGCAAACAACGCCGCGCGGCGCACGTGGCGCATTACGCGCCGCCGGCCAGGCGCGGGGGAGTCGATCAGGTCTGGTACAGCCAGCGTTTGCACGAAAAAAGCATCCTGGAAATTAACTTATCAACAAGATGCACGGCGGCTGTCATTCTTGTCAACAGGAAACTTTGTTTATTTCATAAATTGTGCACGAGAGTGACAATTGGTGAGAGAGCAGGAGTCAATTTCCGCCGCTGCCGTCCGGGCCGACTCCTAAGGTAAAATGGCGGGATTTTCCGCTTCTATCTATTAGTAGGCCACCAATGCTAGACAACCTGACTACGCGCCTTGCCAAAGTCGTCAAGACGATGCGCGGCGAGGCTCGCCTGACCGAATCCAACACCGCCGACATGCTGCGCGAAGTGCGCATGGCGCTGCTGGAGGCCGACGTCGCCCTGCCGGCCGTGCGCGAATTCATCGCCAAGGTCAAGGAAAAGGCGCTCGGCGAAGAAGTGATTTCCTCGCTGACCCCGGGCCAGGCCCTGGTGGGCGTGGTGCAGCGCGAACTGGGCGCCCTGATGGGCGCCGACCTCGGTGCGGACGCTTCCCAGCTCTCCTTCGCCCAGCAGCCGCCGGCCATCATCCTGATGGCGGGTTTGCAGGGTGTGGGTAAGACCACCACCGTCGGCAAGCTGGCCAAGTACTTGAAAGAACAGAAGAAAAAGAAAGTGCTGACCGTATCGGCCGACGTCTATCGTCCCGCCGCTATCGCCCAGCTGCAATCGGTGACTTCGCAGGTTGGCGCCGACTTCTTCCCTTCCACCGCGCAGGACAAGCCGGTCGATATCGCCCTGGCCGCACTGGACTGGGCCAAGAAGCACCACCATGAAGTGCTGATCATCGACACCGCCGGCCGCCTCGGTATCGACGAAGAGATGATGAAAGAGATCGCCGCCGTGCACGGCGCGGTCAAGCCGATCGAGACCCTGTTCGTGGTCGACGCCATGCTGGGCCAGGACGCGATCAACACCGCCAAGGCCTTCAACGACGCCCTGCCGCTGACCGGCGTGGTGCTGACCAAGCTCGATGGCGACTCGCGCGGCGGTGCCGCGCTGTCCGTGCGCCACATCACCGGCAAGCCGATCAAGTTCGCCGGTGTCTCCGAAAAACTGGACGGCCTGGAAGCCTTCGACCCTCAGCGCATGGCCAACCGTATCCTGGGCATGGGCGACATCCTGGCCCTGGTCGAGGAAGCGCGTAAAGGCGTGGACGAAAAGGCGGCCGCCGAACTGGCCGCCAAGGTCAAGTCGGGCGGCAAGTTCGACATGAACGACTTCAAGGCGCAACTGTCCCAGATGAAGAAAATGGGCGGCATGTCCGGCCTGCTCGACAAGCTGCCGGCCCAGTTCCAGCAAGCCGCGGCCGGCGCGAATATGGACCAGGCCGAAAAGCAGGTGCGCCGCATGGTCGGCATTATCGACTCCATGACCCCGAAAGAACGCGCCAAGCCGGAACTGATCAAGGCGGCCCGCAAGCGCCGCATCGCGGCCGGCGCCGGCGTCCAGGTGCAGGAAGTGAACCGCATGCTGGCCCAGTTCGACCAGATGCAGACCATGATGAAAAAGCTCTCGGGCGGCGGCATGATGAAGATGATGCGCTCGATGAAAGGCATGATGCCGGGCATGCGCTAAGCCCCGCAACGCCGCAAAAAGCCGCCCTCGGGCGGCTTTTTTTGTGTTTAAGTCTTGTTTCCCCTAAAAAACCCACAAAAACACTTGCACAAGCTGCAAACCCCCGCCAATATTAGCCGTGCGATAGTATTGCGCAATTATCCATTTGTTTGT
>Ga0209256_1003529_pt1 | contig 10876 bp, 12 predicted proteins | sample AraplaCol_mCL_r2_2_FD_184270 | JGI IMG/M metagenome (GOLD analysis project Ga0209256, IMG submission 184270) | Arabidopsis root microbial communities from North Carolina, USA - plate scrape MF_Col_mCL_r2 (SPAdes) (version 3) | ecosystem: Host-associated > Plants > Roots > Endosphere | place...
GTGATCAGTACGTGCTTCATGCAGGTAGTCCTGTGCAGTGAGGGGATATGCACAGGCTAGGGTCGCCGGCTGCGGCGCGCCGACCTGATCCTCGCCAATTCCTGCCTATTCCTGCTTTCCGCCTTGCCAGCCCCCTGCGGCGGGTGTCCAATGGGGACATGGACAACGCACTGGAAGAACTGCGCCGCCTTGCGGCGCATGCCGAGAATCGCCGTACCGATACGGGCATTCCCCGCGTTGCCATGGTGCAGGGCGAGATCCCGGAGCATGCCCTGGCGGCCGTGTACGAGCCGATGATCAACCTGATCCTGCAGGGAAGCAAATCCATGACGGTGGGTGAGAAGACCCTCGAATACGACCCGGCCACGTACTTCATCATGTCCGTGGACCTGCCGGCGGTGGGTGCCGTGCACCCGGCCAGCACCGGCGAGCCGTACCTGGCGGTGAGCCTCACGCTGGACCTTGGCATCATCGCTACGCTGTTGTGCGACACCACCGATGCCGCCACCGGGCGCGGCGAGCCCTCGACCCAGACCGAGGCCTTCAACGTCGCCGCCGTCACCCCCGAACTGATGGATGCGTGGGTGCGCATGCTGCGCCTGATGGAACGCCCCAGCGAGATACCTGCGCTGGCCCCGCCCTACGAGCGCGAGATCCTGTACCGCGTGCTGCAGGGACCACACGGGTGCATGCTGCGGCAGTTGGCCACGCCGGATTCGGCACTGGCGCGAATCAGCAGCGCCATCCAGCGCATCCGCAGCGACTACGCCAAACCTCTGCGCATCGCCGCATTGGCCGAACAGGTGGCAATGAGCGAATCAGCGTTCCACCGCCACTTCAAGTCCGCCACCGCGTTGAGCCCGCTTCAATACCAGAAGCAGCTGCGCCTGCTGCAGGCCCGCCAGATTCTGGCGACGCGCGGAACCAGCGTTACTGCAGCCGCGCTTGATGTGGGCTATGAGAGCCCCACCCAATTCACCCGCGAGTACGCGCGTGCGTTCGGTCTGCCGCCCTCGCAGGATGCGGCGCGCATGATCGCGAGTCGTCGCGGGTAAACCGCTTATGTCTCTTACTTACCCCGCTTGACGCGTGCCATGGAGGCCATGGCCTGTGCCGTCACCTCCTCACTCGATGATGTTGTCAGCACGAACAGAAGCTCTTCCTTGTCCGTGGGACGCGCCCACGAGCGGGCGACGGTCCTGGCAAGATCATTGTTTGGCCCCAACCCAGCAGTGTCTGCCGCGTGGGCGACCAACGGCGCTGGCGCCGTCCCCACCAGTTTCAGGAATCCCGCCTGGATCTGCTCCGGGTTTCCGCGCTGTGCGAACACCGAGCAAACGGAATTGTTGCTGAGTGAAATGACATATCGTGTGCTTGGAGCAACATAGATCCAGGCGGTTCCCTCTTTACCGCTGAGGAAGAACCCGGCCTGGTCTGGCGGCAGAACCTCCAATCCCTGACCTTTCATCCGGTCACGCAGCGTGTCCTGCGCGTAGTAGTACTGCATGCAGGTAGTGGCGAACAACGCGTTGAAATCGTCTGGAAGCGGGTTCACTGCCGCAAAGGCCGGTGCGGCGGTTGTTGCCATCAGAAGTAGAAGGCTGCGCATACAACTCCCGGGGGTCTTACTGCCGTTGAAGGGAAGCCGGAACCGCATTGTGACTTACAGCCGCATGGCGAACCAGATCGCGGCTCAAGCCGAGCCCATTGGGTAGAGACCCTTTGTCAGGTTCTCAGGAGCCCGCGCATCTGTGCTGCGACGAAGTCGGTGAGCAGCCGAACGCGTGCCGGAAGCATACGGCCAAATGCATGGATGGACTGCAAGGGCAAGCCAGGCAGGCGCTGCGATGGCAGCACCTGCACCAACGTGCCGCGGTCCAGGTCGTCTTGAACGGAACAGCGAATGAGGTGCGCCACGCCCACACCCGCTAGGGCCGATGCGCGCAGTGCTGCGCCGGTATCCAGGCCCACTCGACCGTTCGGCTGCACACTGGTTCCGTCGCCAAAGCTAATGGCAGCCGTACGGCCATCGAACAGGTACCGCAACACCGGCAGAGCACGCAGCTCCTCCACGGTTGCGGGCACACCATGACGGGAAAGTAGTGCGGGCGAAGCAACCAGGATCATCTCCAGGGTGGCGATGGGCCGTGCCGTCAGATCGCTGTCAGCAGGGTGGCCGATGCGAAACGCCACGTCGAAGCCCTCACGAATGACGTCCACATGGCGGTCAGACAGGGACAGGTCCAGCTTCAGGCCGGGATGCGCTTCAAGAAAGCCTGTGGTCAGAGGCTCCAGCAACAGCCGCCCGATTTCACCGGGCATGCTCACGCGGAGCAGGCCACGTGCATCACCATCGGTCCGCATGGAATCCGTTGCATCTTCCAGTCCGCGTATCAGCGGAGCGACGCGCTCGAACAGTGCCAACCCCTCCTCGGTGGATTCCAGGTAGCGCGTGGATCGGCGGAACAGCTTCGAGCGCAACTCGGCTTCAAGCCGGGTGATCGCCTTGGAAACGGATGACGGCGTAAGACCCAGCGCACGTGCGGCCGCACTGAACGAGCCTGTCTCAACCGAGCGCACGAATGCCAGCAGCGTGTTGGTGTTGTTCAACAGATTCATCTGTGACTCCCGGGAACAACTGAAATTCGACGATTCGACTTCCGGCAAGGTCCAGCCAGGCCTAAGGTCTGCGCTCTCACCCAGATACGAGGCGCAGCAATGAAACTCCTGGAAAACAAGGTGGCACTGATCACCGGCGGCAACAGCGGCATCGGCCTGGCAACCGCCTGCCGCTTCGCCCGTGAGGGTGCGCAGGTGATCATCACCGCACGCCGGCAGACGGTGCTGGATGAGGCACTTGAGCGCATTGGCCATGGCGCGGTTGGGCTGCGCGGTGATGTCGCCGACCTCGAGCACCATGCAACCGTAGCCACCCACGTACGGGAGCGGTTTGGTGCCTTGGACATATACATGGCCAATGCCGGGGTGCTGACCATCAATGAATCCGCCGCGGTATCGCCCGAGGAGTTCGATGCGCAGTTCTTCGTCAATACCCGCGGCGTCTTCTTTGGCGTGCAGGCCATGGTCCCGGTGATGCGGGCCGGATCCAGCATCATTATCACGAGCTCCTTGGCATCGGCGAGAGTGCTGCCGGGGCACGCGGTGTATGCGGGTGCAAAGGCAGCGGTAGAGGCGTTCGCACGGAGCTGGGCGCTGGAACTCAAGGATCGCGGCATACGCGTCAACGTGCTCAGCCCGGGACCGGTGGATACGGCGATTGTCGAGAAGCTGGGCGTGCCCGAGTATGATCGCCCGGCCTTCCTGCAGGCGATGAGTGATCGGATCCCGGCGGGACGCATGGGCGCAGCGGACGAACTAGCCAGTGCCGCGCTCTTCCTTGCCTCCAATGAGAGCAGCTTCGTCAATGGCGCCGAGTTGCGCGTCGACGGCGGCATGTACTTGTCTTGAGGTTGCCGTAGCCCGCACCTGGCCGATAGGACGCCACCTGCCTTGCCGGATGGGTGGCGATCCGCCCAGTCTTGCTGATGGAGGCTCGATAGGGGGCAATCCCTGTTCATGGCGCTCATCCCATCGTTCGGGTTGGAGGGTCCCACGTAAGGAAGAACAGGCGGATACCGGGCGTCATCTCACTTAGAGCGCCGAGATAGGCATCCCACGCTTCCGGGGCCACGTCGTCTGCGAGTGGTTTGGCCGGGTTGCTCGCCTCCGGCGGTGGCGCGCATGCGCAGAATGGATTGTCCATGTCAGGTAGACGCCCCGGAGCACTGCCCTGTGACGCTTCCACTGTTGCGCGGAAGTAAACACTGGCGTTACCCGCAGGTGTCTACCCGGGGCGAGTGGGCGGGCATAACGTGGCACCGCACTGCAGTCCCCCCGCGCCCCTTCCCAGGACCCAAGATCATGACCCAACGTCTCGACTACCAGCAGCAGTCCCCCGAGCTGACCAAGAAGCTCATGGAACTCAGCATGGCTGAAGCAAAGAGCTCCATCGAAGCGTCCATCCGCCATCTCGTGCATATCCGCGCCTCGCAGCTCAACGGCTGCGCGTTCTGCGTCGATATGCACGTCAAGCAGGCCACCATCCACGGTGAAAGCGCACTGCGGCTTCATCATGTCGCCATCTGGCGTGAGTCCAACCTGTTCACACCGCGCGAGCGTGCGAGCCTGGCGTGGACCGAGGCGCTGACCTGCATTCCGAGCCAGGGCGTGCCGACCGAACTGTATGAGCGCGTTCGCGGTCATCTCGCTGAGAACGAGATCTCCGATCTCACCTTCGTGATCGCGGGCATCAACGCATGGAACCGCATCAACGTGGCTTTCCTTGCCGTTCCGGGTTCCTTCGACAAGGCATGGGGACTGGACAAGGCGGGCCTGTCCGTCGCCCCGGCGGTGGCGCAATGAACGCGCGCGCGATGTGGGCGGCAATCGCTCTCTCCATGGCCCTCTGCCTGCTTTCCGGCGCCGCCATCGCGCACGGGGGCACGCATGCAACCGATGCGCCGCACGCGGTTGTTGCCGAGGTGGCATCGCAGGCGCTGCAGGACTACCCGGGCAAAGAGATCACGCTCATCACCGTGGACTACCCACCGGGTGCGGTTGACCCCATCCACCGCCACGATGCGCACGCCATCGTGTACGTGCTCGACGGCACCATCATCATGGGTGTGAGGGGAAAGCCTGAGCAGACCATCAAGGCCGGCGAGACCTTCTATGAGGGCCCGAACGATATCCACACCGTGGGCCGCAATGCCAGCCAGACTAAGCCCGCCAGGTTTGTGGTCTTCCTGCTGAAGGAAAAAGAGAAGCCGCTGCTTATTCCGGCCAAGTAATATCGCGCGGACCGCAGGCATGCGCGGCGTGCGGTTCGCTGGCCTGCGAAGAAGGCTATGCCGCAGTGACGTCAATTGCAGCCTGCTGGCGAAGCGCCACCAACGCACGTTGGTGGCGGCCCAGAATTGGCACTTGGCTGATCACTCTTTTTTTGCCGCCCAGCAGTCGGGGATCGGACACCCGCGAATCTGATCCTGCGCACGTGCACCCGCCGGCATGTGGATTCCTATAGTGGCATCCGCCAGAACCAGTAGACTCGCGGCGGCCGCCCCGCAAAGGTGATGGCCGGCTGGCGCGCGACTACTACGTGCTGTGGAGCGCGCAGGACGCGGTGAAGGCCGGGCTCGGGTGAAGTTCATTTGGTAGCTGACGCGCCCGGTGGCTGGGGCCAATGACGAGACGGTGCGTGAGGCGTTGGCCAACTCGAATACTGCGGTGACCTAACCCGCAGGACCGCCACTCCCCCGGGTGGGCGACGGTGCTGCCCCCGCATTCGGTAGGTCACGACCGTTGGTCCTGGCCCAAGCATCGTTACCCCCTTTCCCACTCCCAGGCGTGGGGCCAGCGAGTGATATCCGCTTACGGTCAAAAGCGGATGGCCAGACGGGCACCTACCCAGCCCATCTTTCAAGCGTTTGCGTCTTAGCGATCGCCTGTCCCTTCTGGGCCAAACTGAGTAGCATTAATAAGCCAAAAATCACGGCGATGCCGGCGGGAAGGCGCCCTGCGCGAGATTCATCCGGGGATTTAAACACAGCTCACAATGTGTTCAACTATTGCTTAGTCCGCTCGGCCCACAGCTTAAAGTTGCGACCCTTTCCGTCCGCTAGCTCTATCAATAGGTTCCCAGGACAATCACCAGTGTCGATTAGCGACAACACAGTCAAGCTCTTGTGGGGCCGCGCGGCAGGCACTTGTTCCAATCCAATTTGCCGAACAGACCTCACTGTCCTCTTGGAGGACGGTCGAGGCTTCAACGTCGGCGAGATGGCGCATGTCATAGCCAGGAGACCTACTGGCCCCCGCGGGGTTGGTATTGGTGGAAGCGATGAGTATGAGAACTTAGTCTTACTCTGCCCGACTTGCCACCGCATCGTGGACAAGGCTCCTGCGGGGAGTTATTCAGTAGCCATGCTCCACCAGTGGAAGCAAGATCACGAAAGTAGTGTCCGATCTAATGGGGCCGCGCTTAAGTTTCACGGCGTGGGGGAGCTGAAGAGCTTTGTCGCTCGGTTGCTCTACGAAAATAAGGTCTTGTGGTCTAGCCTTGGGCCCCAGTCCCTAGTCGCTCAGGCGGATCCAGGTTCTAACATGCACGAAGTCTGGGTGCTGCGGAAGCTAGACACAGTCGTCCCGAACAACACCAAGATCGTTAACGCAGTCGAAGCAAATATTGCCTTACTAAACTCAGCCGAAACTGCATCGTTCTTCCATTTTAAGGTTCACGCGCAAGCCTTCGAGCGACATCAATACATACGACTGGACACATACCCAATGTTCCCCTCAGAGTTTGAGAAGGCAATGCTTTCATGAGCGAACGCAATAGTTGGGGCGTAAGTTTTTCCCATATCTCTTGGTTCGAAAGGCTACTGAGTGCTCATGGAAACTGCGGGACGCTTAGTCGACATGATGATCTAGTGTTCGAGCTTAGCCGAAAGCGGCAGGCGGATCAGCTCTCTATTGTTTGTCTAAACGAATACACAATGGGCCTTACTGCCGTTCAGCGCGTGATTCATGAGTTTGGGAAACCTTCTATCATCTACATCGGGGGCGGATGGTGCGGCTACACAGAACAAGCAAAACAATTCTGCCTGTCGGAGCGTATCGGCTTATATGTTACCAATGAAATGTCAGGAGCGCTGTGGGCCACTGAGTATTGGGCTTATCACCAGCGTGACAAGGACGGCAATCCAATCCATCACCTCAGCAGAGATCAGGCTTAGGGCTGTATATGGTTTCGGGTCAGCCTTCCGCGGCGAGCTCTTCCGCGACATTGACATCCTTGCCGTAGCCAAGGCTCAACCGACAGTGGCGCTCGACACGTTCTACGATCTGCGGGCTGCGCTCGAAAGCGCAACAAGAATCTATGGAGCCCCCATCCACATAACTATGCTTACAGAAATCGAGTTCGCGTCAAGGCCACTCAGGTGCATGGATCTACTGACGCCTCTGTGGGGTGTTGAACCTCAGCCTGCGTTCAAGGCTACCGGCGCCTCAACTCCATGTTCAAGCGGTCGCTTATCAATAGACTAAGTCGGCACTAGGTCTAGCGGACATAAGAGGCTAGGCTAGTCTGCTCACTTAGCCTACAAGCGCGTCCGGCCACTGACGGTCGCGCGCGTCAGAGCCCGGCATCGGCATCGGCGGCGTCAGTGACGGGACATCTACCTTGGGTAGATCTCCGCAATCGTGCGGATGCAGGCAAAGCAATAGTAGGCCTGACTGTCCAAGTTCGCAGTTAGCATTTCGCTTTCTTGTAGAGTATGCGCGCATCCTGCACTGAGGTACCATCCAGCGGGTACCAACGACCCCGCCGGCCTCTTTCCGCGCTTTGGAAACGTAACCCATGGATCTGAAACCGGAGATCACCGCACGCGTGCGATGTTTCATTAAGGGCGCCGAGATGATCCACTTCAACGCCGCCGCCCTCTATCGCGAGGCCCTCATTCTTCGGGCCGCTGGTGCGTTCGCCCGCGCCTCTGTACTCCATCAGATCTCGATGGAGGAATGTTCGAAAGTGGACACAATTGGCGCCGTCGTTGTCTCTATCCTCGCGGGTCAGGAGGTCGATGAGGCGTCGCTGACGAAAAATTTTCGAGATCACAAAGCCAAGAATTACGCGAACGCTTACAACGCAGAGCCAACGGACGAGGAACATTCTGCTCGCGAGCGCCGCGATTGGGAAGCCGCCCAGGCTGCATTTAGAAAGTTCCAGAAAGACTTTCACAAGAGCATGAACGACATCAAGAAAGCGGGCCTGTATGTGGACTACAACGATGGCACTTTTTCCGCGCCAGTGGATACTGTCAATGAAGCGATGTCCATTGCCTGCATGCAACTTAACGCAGACTTCCTCCGTCGAGGGGAAGACTTCATTCGCCTGATGAAGCGCATTGGGGCAGAGCCTGATCGGTACGCGAAAGCATTCCTTGCGTTCTTCAGTAACACTGAAGCAATGCGGTTGAAGGATGAATTGGATGCCGAGGCTATAGTTCAGGCTATTGTTGAACAGATGCGACACCAACTTGGAGGCAGTGGCTAGAGCGGGATGTGGCTGCTCGCAGAAGTGGCTTCATGCAACGCGGAGTTGCCCCGTAGTCCAAGAACGAATTCACCGCATTAAGAATCGGTTCGCCGGCTGAGATGCTTCGTCGGAAGCGATTCGCAAGCATTGGCTGGGCTCTCGTCTCGCGTAACTCCAAGCTAGCCCTCACGATAGCCCCCGTCTATTTCGATATCTCTCACAATGCCGATCAAATCGCGGCGCAGTCGCAGTAGCCCCGGAAGTACTCTGCAGGGCCCACCTCCACCGCCACAAACCTTCCAACGGTGAGCTCCGTATTGCGCCTGGAATGTCTTGCGATGCTCAGCGCATCCGGTGTCTCTTACGACATCCTTATCTCTCGCTCCATTCGGCGTGCAGCTGCGCGCGGCACGATGGATACCCTTGATGTTCTGGGATGCCCGTCCCAATAAGCACACAGTGAATACACAGTTCTTGCTCACTTGCGTCACACCATTGACCCGATGAATCGAACATCCCGGTATGCTGGCCAATAATCAACTTCTGTTCTATTGATCAGGGATGCATCTTCTGCATTCGGGGCTTGATATCCCCTCACTAGGTCTATGGAAGTGCGAAGTTCTACGTCGGGAGGGTGGCGAATAAAACACCCCCTGGGAAATAAGTCACGCCGTCGACCTAGCGGATATCAACCTCCCGACTCCCTTGTCGCCGACAAGGGAGTACTTCCGATGGAGTAGACGCATGCGCAGTTCAAAGATGGATTCATGCAACGATGCCAGCCAGCAGGTTGGCATCGGCTGGTATCAGCCCAAGAGCCTACGCATTTCCGCCCTGCGGCACCCTGCCGGCAACATCCTGCCGCCGGGTCTGTCCATTCCCTGCCTGTCGCTTTGCGGGGTATGGATGGAGCGGTTGGGGTTCAAGACGGGTCATCGTGTGTTTGTAGAGGTGGCACCCGGGCGCGTTACATTGACGCTGGATGAGACGCCGGTGCCATTGCCGTATCGATATCGCAAGCACGAGCCGAAGAAGGAGCGCTCACGCAAGGAGCGTTCGGAACAGTAGAGAATGACGCGGAATCCGGGTAGAGCCGGGCCCTGCCCGGCTGCTGCTTCTACGCCCTGAGCACCCATCACAGCGCCTAAAAAAACAAACCCCCTTGCGGGGGTTTCGCGGATGCCCTTAGGGATCACTCCCATCAAACGGCCAAAGCCTGTAACCAGTGGCGGCATCTGGACACTTCAGGCCTTCGCCCAAAGCTCCGTATACATCCAGATGGGGGCATATTACACGGTAGGGGCTCTCTGTCGGACTGCTTACGCTACGAACACCAGCCTCAGCGCAAACCCGATCAGCAGCACGCCCATCACCCGTTCGAACCAGTGGCTGGCGCGCATGAAGCGCTGGCGTACGGCTGCTGTGGAGAGCGCTACGCTGACCAGGACGAACCATGCCGCGTTGACCAGGCACATCCACAGGCCGTAGAGCATCTGTACGGGGAGCGGTGTCTTTGCGCTGACCAGTGTTGTGAACACCGCCAGGAAGAACAGGGTCGCCTTGGGGTTGGTGGCGTTGGTCATGAAGCCGATGGCGAAGGCTTGTCTGGGGGTTTGCTGCGCGACTTCACTCGGCCCGTCGGGAGTGGCCTCGCCGCCCGTGCTGGGCTTGCTGCGGAGGAACTTGATGCCGAGGTAGAAGATGTAGGCCGCGCCCAGCCACTTGGCTGCGGTCATCAGCCAGGGGGTTGTGTGCAGTAGTGCGCCTACGCCGATGAGGGTGTAGAGGACATGGACCGAGATGCCTGCACCTATTCCCAGCGAGGTGTAGATGCCTGCTTTTCGGCCGAAGCGGACGCTTTGACGGACGGCTACTGCGAAGTCTGGGCCAGGGGCTATTACTGCAAGCAGGTGGACTATCGCCAAGCTTAGGAATTCTGCCCAGTAGGGTGCGAACACTGTTGACTCCGTGGTGGTGCGGTGGCGCTCCATTCTCCGTGCGGTGCCGCCTGGGGGCCGGCACTACCGCACGGTTTTCTGCCGGTATCGTGAAGGCCGGCCAACGGCCGGGGCTACCGGGTCTCTTGCGACTGTGGGGTCGCTATCAGAAGACTGCGGCGCGGTGTCCGTCGAGCATGCCTGCGGACGACGCGGCCCAGTATCTGTGACCTGTAGTCTGGCTCAGAATCCCTCGGCTAGTTTGCAGAAAGGTACTCGGAGATCTCTATCAGGTTGAGTTCGGGGTCCCGGACGTACACAGATCGGATCTTGCCCAATGCACCGGTGCGCTCGACGGGACCCTGTTCGATCTTCACGGAGTTGCTGCCTAGCTTCTGGATGACCTCATCCAATGGAACTGCGGTAATGAAGCAGAGGTCCAGGGAGCCCGGCACAGGTAGGTGCGCCTTGGGTTCAACCTCATGTCCCTTGATGTGCAGATTGATCTTCTGGTTGCCAAACCGGAATGCCTTTCTGCCCGCCCCGAACGTTTCCAGGGTCATCCCCAAGACGTTGACGTAGAAGTGGGTAGTGGCCTCCTCTGCAGATGTGGTCAGCACGAGGTGATCCAGGTGGTCGATCATGGGGGCGGTCGCAGTTGGGCGGTGGCTTTATCGTAGCCGTATGCACATTGCACGTTGTGGCGCCTTGCAGCCTAAAGGCGCCCAGCAGGAGGAGCCGCCCCATCGGTTACCTGAATACAACGGTGCGGTGCCCGTTGAGGATGATGCGGTGCTCTACGTGCCTGCGTACGGCACGCGCCAGTACCTGCGATTCGGTGTCG
>Ga0209256_1003531_pt1 | contig 10869 bp, 10 predicted proteins | sample AraplaCol_mCL_r2_2_FD_184270 | JGI IMG/M metagenome (GOLD analysis project Ga0209256, IMG submission 184270) | Arabidopsis root microbial communities from North Carolina, USA - plate scrape MF_Col_mCL_r2 (SPAdes) (version 3) | ecosystem: Host-associated > Plants > Roots > Endosphere | place...
CAGCACGCCAGGCGCGAGGACGTGCTCGATCTCTTTGCTTATCTGAAGACGCTGCCGCCCGTGGCCGGCAGGGTGCGCGACCACGACATGAGCTTTCCCTTCAATATCCGGCGCAATGTCGGCATCTGGAAATTCCTGTTTCTGGACGACAAGCCGCTCGTTGCCGACGGGACGAAGTCGCCGCAATGGAATCGCGGCGCCTATCTCGTCAACAGTTTTGGCCATTGCGCCGAATGCCATAGCCCGCGCAACGTGCTCGGCGGCATCATCGCGGGCCAGCGCTTTGCCGGCGGGCCCAATCCGGAAGGCGAGGGCTGGGTGCCCAACATCACCCAGAAGCGCCTCGGCGAGTGGAGCGTGAAGGATATCGCCTATTTCCTCAAGAACGGCGAATTGCCCGATGGCGACAGCGTCGGCGGCGCGATGACGCGTGTGATCAAGAACACTTCGCAATTGTCCGACGAGGATCTTGCGGCGATGGCGGACTATCTCAAATCGCTGCCGCCGGTGGACGGCCCGCCGCGGCCCAAGCGCAAGGAAGCTGGCGGCTGAAGCCTCGCCTTTCCCGATTGACAGGCGAGGATCGCGCCCGGCATCCTTTGTCCGCCGGTCGGGAATTGGAAGTGCGTCACGATGAGTTGTCCACTCTTTGCGCGATTGCGGCTGATCATGCCGATGTGTGATCTTGCCGGGCCGGACGACGCAGGCCTCAACGCTCAACCGTTCGGTTGAGATGACGGCGAAACTTCCGACCGCGCTGAGCCCGCGCTTCCTCATGCTGTTCCAGGCCGCGCTCGGAGAGGGGCAGGGTGCGATCGACGCCTACCGGGCCTGGCGCGCCTCCGAGCGGCTCGATGCGGCGGACGAGGTCGTCTACCGCACCATGCCGCTGCTGGTCGCCACCGCCGACCGGGCGGGCATCGTCGATGCCGACACGAAGCGGATGCGCGGCGTCGTCAAGCACGTCTGGCTGTCCAACGCGACACGGGTCCGCGACGTCGTCGAGGCCTGTGCGGCGCTGAAGGCTGCCGGCATTGCCGCGCTGCTGATCAAGGGCGGTGCGCTGTTCGCGCGCGATGCGAGCTACATGGCCAAGCGCATGACCGGAGATTACGATCTCCTGGTTCGCCGCGCTGACGCGCCGCGCGCGATCGAGGTGCTGCGGCGGGCCGCGTTCCGCAGCCACGGCATGCGGGTCGAGTTGTTTTCCGAGTCGGATTTCGACCGCGACATCCATGCGGTCGCGATGTCGCGGGCCGGCCTCAGCCGCGCCATCGACCTGCACTGGCGCGCGCTGTTCTGGCTCGACGACGAGAGCTTTACCGATGAGCTGTTTCGCAACGCCGAGCCGGCGAGCCTGCTGACGCATGAGGTGCTGATCCCCGGCCTTGCCGAGCATCTCGCCATCGCGGCGATGCGGCCGGAGCCTGCGGACCAGAAGGAGATGGTGTTCCGCGCGCTCGAGGTCGTGCATGTCTTGCAGCACGCCGGCGCCGAGGTTGATTGGGACCGCTTTCGCGCCATCGTGACGCGGTACAATGGCAGCCTGTTCGCGGCGCAATTGCTCGACGTCGTCGCACGGGAGCTGCCGAAGCTGGTGCCGGAGGGGCTGGTGGAGCAGCTGTGGGCTTACGCGCCACCCGGAAAATCCGTCGAGATCGCGATCCGCACCATACCGCGCGCGCGGCGCACGCAATGGCAGCAATTCGGGGTCGCCTTCCTCACCTCGTTGCGTGCGCAGTTCAAGGCGCCGTTCGGCTTCCTGGATTGGCTGAAGCTGCCGAGGGCCGCCGCGGCCGCGTTCGATGCCAGTCTCGTGCATTTTCCTCTCTTTCGGAACGCGATGTTGAAGCGGGTCTGGCAGCAGGCCGCAAGCGCGACGGCTCCGCTGCGCGGGAAGGGCGTCTGGTTCGGGCAGGGCTTCTCGATACCGGAGGACGAGGGCCGGTGGACCGACCGTCAGTTCGCCGTCATCGCGGTGCCGGTCGAGGGGCCATCGCAGGCCTTCGCCGCCGTCGAACTCGCGGTGGTGCCGTTCCTGCCGCCGGGCGCGGACAGCTTCCGCTTTGCGGCCTATGGCGGCGCCGGCGAGGTCTTGCAGGTTGCCGCGGGCCGCAACGATCCGATGCCATTCAAGCTGGTGCTGAAGGCGGCGATCGTCGGTCAAGACCGGCGGAAGATCGTCGTTGCGCTGCGCATGCTCGATACCGGGCGCCCGATGGATATCGGCCATTCGATCGACCATCGCCTGCTCGGACTGTTCGTGACATCAGTGTCGATCGATGGCGCGCCGGTCTTCACTCCTGGCGGCGTTGCGCCTTGATGGCTTGGCGCAGCGCCATCAGTGTCTGATGGTTCTGCGCTTCGGTATTGGTGCGGCCGCCATTGCCGAGATGCAGCCGGCGGCGGACGACGATCTCGTCGACATGCGCGATCTTCAGCCCGTTCTGTTTGGCGCGGCCGAGCCAGGCGATGAAGAAGGTCGCGGGCAGGCTTTCGTCGAATGGGCCGATGCGGTCCAGCGCGGCGCGGCGAACCAGCATGCATTGCTTGAGCTCGCCCGGCATGATCTCGACCGCCGGCTGAAGGCGCGCGCGCTCCGCCTCCGGCACGTCGGGGCTGACGAATTGCTGCACCTTGCCGAACGCGGCTTCGAGATCGCCGTCGCGCGCCAGCAGCGCCAGCTGCATCGACAGCTTGTGCGCGGTCCAGAGATCGTCGGCATCGCAGAAGCCGATCAGCTCGCCACGCGCCATCGCGAGGCCCTTGTTGACGGCGGCGGCCTGGCCGCTGTTGGCCTGGCTCATCGCGATGATGCGGTCACCGAAGCGACCGAGAACGCCGCGCGTGCCGTCGGTCGAGCCGTCGTCGACCACGATGAGCTCGAAGGGCGGGACGGTCTGGCCGAGCACGCTCTCGATCGCCTCGGCGATATAGGCCTCGGCATTGTAGGCGGCGATGATCGCGGAGACGCGCATGCGGCCTCACAACCGGTCGAGCTGGTGGGCGAATGCGGCGGGAATCTCCATCGGCTGGGTGCCGGTGTCGGCGAAGAACACCGGTGCGAGCCCGGCGATCCGCGCCACCTTGTCGGCGATCTCGTCCGGCCATCCCGGCAGCTCATAGGCCGTGGTCGGCAGCAGCGCGCGAAATGCGTCCGACTGGCGCGCCGGCGTGAACGCGGGCGTGACGGCGCCGCGCCGGCGCGGAATGAAGGTCGCACGCAACCGGCCACCGCCGATGCGATCGCCGAGATCGGCAAGGCTCAACTCGTGGCGCGGCTCGCCGTTGAAGTCGGAGACTGCGCTGGTCTTACCGATGAAGTTCCGAAAGGTCTCGGCGAGGGCAGGGCGCAGCCGGGCCGAACAGAACAGCGGCTCGATCCGTCCGCTCTGGCTGTCGACAGCGACGAAATCATCGCCGGCATAGCGCCAGCCGGCTTTCGCGCAGGCCAGGGCCGCGGTGGTCTTGCCGCTGTGCCCTTCGCCGGCGAGCAGCGTGAAGCCTCCGGCGCTTCCCACGGCCGCACCATGGACCGCGCACCAGGGCGTCTCGTGCATCAAGGCATGGATCAGCGAGATCGCCGGCCGGCTGCGGATCCAGGGCGGCGCCTCGCCCGTCGGCAGCCACGCGATGCCCCGCTTCGCCGTGAGGTCGATCGCGAACAGCACGGGAATGACGGCCGGCTGCCACACCGAATAGATGCCGTCCTCGATCAACAGGCGCGGCTTCTCGGCGGCTTCCGGCACCAGCCCGGAGAGATCATGGTGATCCCCGGTGATGAAGCGCAGGTCGAGATCGACGGTCTCGGGCGTGCTCTGGATGTAGGCCGGCAGGAACGTATCGGCCAATTCCCGCGAGGCGAAGCCGAGGCGCAAGCCGAACGGGCCGCAGCGGGCCTGCGCTTCGATCGGCACTTCCGAGCTGGCGAAAACCGCCGCGATCTCCTGCCGGATGCGATGGCTAGCCGTCATGAGGCTCGCGCAGCGGCCAGCCTTCCTCGCCGGCGTCATGCACGGGATCCATCAGCAACAGCTCCCGCAGATTGTCGAAGCGCTGGAATTCCGGGGTGACGAACGCGCCCGATAGCACCGGTGCCCAGGTCTCGAGGCGCGCATCGGCGGTGCCTTCGGCGATGAGGCCCTCCGCGAGCATGCTGTCCGTGAAAGCCTGCACGGCTTGCGCGATGGAAGCCGGATCGTCGCCGGTCGCATCGGCCAAGGCGCGCGCGATCTCCTCAACCGTTCGGTTGGCTTTGAGGCCGAGCCAGATTTGCGCGGCGCTGCCGTCGAGGTTGTAATAGACGCCGTTCTGATAGTTGGCGAGCACCACTTCACTGTCGAATTGCTGGCTGATCAGCTGCGGCACCGTGGTGGTGAGGGCCATGGTCTGCTCGGTACTCGATTTCAATTCCGAACAAGACGCTAACACAGGCCGCCGGCTGCGCAACCGGGGCGGATTGCGTCAATTCCAGGCAATCAGCTGGCGCCAAACGCCTTGAACGTGATGATGGTGAGGGTGTCCTGGATGCCCGGCAGCACCTGCACCTTCTCGTTCACGAAATGGCCGATGTCGGTGTCCTTGTCGACGTAGAACTTCACAAGGAGGTCGTATTGACCGGCCGTCGAGTAGATCTCGGAAGCGATCTCGGCTTCGGCAAGCGCATTGGCGACCGTATAGGACTGGCCGAGCTTGCATTTGATCTGGACGAAGAAAGGAACCATCGCGGGCACTCCGGAAGCGTATCTGGCGGCTAATAGGCCAAAACCGGCACGGTTTAGCAAGCGGACTTGCCGGCCGCCAGATGCCGGTCGGGCATTCAGGACGTCACGACCGTCGCGGCGAATGCGTCCCGCAGCCGCCGGGCGAGCTCGACCTTGCGATAGGGCTTGGTCAGCACGATCGCCTGCGCATGCGCGCGGCCCTGCTCGACCAAGGTCTCCAGCGCGTAGCCCGAGGTGAACAGGACCGGCAGGCCGGGGCGAATCCGCCGCGCCTGGTCGGCGAGCTCCCAGCCGTTCATTCCGCCCGGCATCACGATATCGGTGAACAGCATGTCGATGCTGGCGTCGGTGCGCAGCTGCTGCAAGGCCTCCTTGCCGTTGACCGCGGCGATCACGCGATATCCGAGCGCTTCCACCCTGCGAATGACGGAGGAGCGGACGAACGGATCGTCCTCGGCGATCAGGATGGTCTCGTATCCGCGGGGCGCTGCGTCCTCGCCATCGGGGAGGTCGGCCTGCGATTGTCCGGTGTCCGCGCGCGGCAGGTAGATCCGGACCGTCGTCCCAAGGCCTGTCTCGCTGTAGATCGAGACATGGCCGCCTGATTGCTTCGCAAAGCCATAGACCATGCTGAGACCGAGGCCCGAGCCCTTGCCGACTTCCTTGGTGGTGAAGAACGGCTCGAAGGCGCGTGCGATGATGTCGGGTGTCATGCCTTCGCCGTCGTCGGTGACCGAGATCAACGCATAAGCGCCGGCTGCGACCTCGGGGTGAATAGCGCCATAATCCTCGTCGATCGCGGTCAGCTCCGTGCTCAGCGTCAAATGTCCTCCCGCCGGCATGGCATCCTGCGCGTTGAGCGCGAGATTGAGCACGGCGGATTCGAGCTGGGTGCGATCGGCAAACGCCACGATCATGCCGGGGCCGGAGCTGGTCCTGATCTCGATGTCTTCACGCAAGGTGCGCTTGAGCAGCTTGAACATGGACTCGAGCAGGCCGCGGCAATCGACCATCTGGGGCTGCAGCAGCTGGCGGCGGCTGAACGCGAGCAGACGCTGTGTCAGCTCGGCGCCCCGTTCGCCCGACTGGCAGATGTCGTCGGCAAAGCGCCGCAGGTCGGGCCGGGCCTTGAGCTGCTCGCTCAGATGCTCGGCGTTGCCGATGATGACGGTGAGCAGATTGTTGAAGTCGTGCGCGATGCCGCCGGAGAGCTGACCGACCGTCTCCATCTTCTGCGCCTGTTGAAGCTGCTGCTCGGTCAGCTTGCGCGCGGTCAGGTCGTGGACGATGCCGACGAAGATCAATTCGCCATCCTGCTGCGCCTGGCCGACCGACACGTCCATTGGAAAGGTCGATCCGTCCTTGCGCAGGCCAATGGCCTCGCCGGCGGTCGTGAAATGGCCGGCGTGGCTGCCGGGCGCAGCGCCCGCCTCGGGCATCAGCATCCCGACGTTGCGGCCCATCACCTCGTCGGCAGAGTAGCCGAACAGGCGCTCGCAGGCCGGATTGAACAGCAGGATACGGTCCTCCGCATCCAACAGGATGACGCCGTCGACCGCGGTCTCGACGATTGCGGTGAGGCGCGCCACGCTCTCGCGCATCGCGCGTTGCGCGTCCCTGACTTGCTGGAGCAGCAGCGTGGCGTCCCGGGACTTGATTTCCTCCTCCTCGAGCGCGGCCTGGACCTGCCGCAGCTCGAACGGCGAGGGGATCGTCAGGATCTTCGGCAGCAGCGGCCAGAGCGCGCCCGCCGTGACCACGGATGCCACCGCGGTCGCCGCCTTGACGATGCCCTCGATGCCATAAATCGGAACCCAAAGCGTGTAGATCGACAGCACATGGGTCAGGCCGCACGCCATGATGAAGATCGCGAAGGCCCAGTAGACCCAGCCGAATTTGAGGTCGCGTCGCTTGGTGACCAGGATAGCGAGGGCAAAGGGAATCGAGAAATAGGCGGCGGCGATGCAGGCGTCGGCGACGACGTGAAGCCAGATCAGCTCAGGCTCCCACAACAGGCAGATGCCGTGCGGCGAAAGCATGGACGAGTCGAGGAGACGTTCAAAAAAGGCCCACATCGTTCCACCCCAAGATTCCGTTCCAGGCGGCTTGCGGGCCGGGGCGGCCCGCAGCATCGGTGTCGTTGAACACCATCTGACGTCTCACTCATCGGCGAAGCAGTTTCGCGACTATACCAAGGGTCCGGCGCGGTTGCATTTTCAATGCCCGCACCATTGCCGTGCCGAGGCCCCGCCGCGTCCACCTGATTCGAGGTGCGCGCCAGGGTACCCGCGAATCACGGTCGGCCGCGGCCTGGCGGCGCTTGCCGCTGTTCCACGGTCGCGCTAGGACAGGTCATGGCGGTGTCCGTATCCAGCACATGTGTTCGGCGATGACGACCCCGGTCGCACTCACCATCGCCGGTTCCGATTCGAGCGGGGGCGCCGGCATCCAGGCCGACCTGAAGACGTTTGCCGCGCTCGGCGTCTATGGCGCTTCGGCCATCACGGCGCTGACGGCTCAGAACACAAGCGGCGTCACCGGCATCCACGCCGTGCCGGCCGACTTCGTCACCGCACAGATCGATGCCGTGTTTGCCGATCTCGAGGTCGGTGCCGTCAAGATCGGCATGGTGGCCCAGGTCGCCAGTATCGATGCGATCGCGGCGGCGCTGTCGCGCTGGAAACCGGGGCACGTGGTGCTCGATCCCGTGATGGTGGCGACGTCGGGTGACCGCCTGCTGGCGTCCGAAGCCGTCGACGCCCTGCGCACCAGGCTGATCCCGCTGGCGTCCGTGATCACGCCGAATCTGCCGGAGGCCGCGGCGCTGCTCGACGAGCCGGTCGCGGCAAGCGAGGCCGAGATCGAAAAGCAGGGGCGGCGCCTGCTGGCGCTCGGCTGCCGTGCCGTCCTGATCAAGGGCGGGCACGGCGAGGGCGCGGAGAGCACCGACTATCTCGTCGATGCCGGCAACACGTTGGCGCTCGCCGCGCCTCGCGTGGCGACCCGCAACACTCACGGCACCGGCTGCTCACTCTCCTCAGCGGTCGCGGCGGGCCTTGCCAAGGGCGAGGATCTGGAAACCGCCGTACGCAATGCCAAGGCCTGGATCAGCGCCGCGATCGGCGCCGCCGACCGCTTCGCCGTCGGCCACGGCCACGGCCCGATCCATCATTTCCATCGGTTCTACTGACGCGGACCGTCCGCGAAGCGCGGCTGTTTACGGTTCAGCACAAGCGGTGCGGCCCCTTCACCCTCCAGGGGAGTAGAGTCAACCAGTCCCCTCTGCCATGCCGTGTCGCCAGATTGTCGCATGCGGCTGATATTCGCGGGGTGGGCGAGGCAAGGCGTGATTCGTATCTGAGGGTGCCTCAAGGGTTCAATCGGTCATCCCCCTGTCACGGGACATTGTTACAGGCTGGCGCATGGGAAGTTACGATGTGAGTGACGAGAGCCCGGAGCGGCGCTTTCGCACGTTGTTCATCTCCGACGTTCATCTCGGAGCCCGCGGTTCTCAAGCCGATCTTCTGCTCGACTTCCTGCGCTACCATGATGCCGACACGATCTATCTCGTGGGCGACATCGTCGACGGCTGGGCGCTGAAATCGAGCTGGAACTGGCCGCAATCGCACAACGATCTCGTGCAGAAGCTGCTGCGCAAGGCGCGCAAGGGCGCCAAGATCCTCTACATCCCCGGCAATCACGACGAGTTCCTGCGCAACTATTACGGCACGCATTTCGGCGGCATCGACGTGGTCGAAAACACCGTGCACACCGGCGTGGACGGCAAGCGCTATCTCGTCATCCACGGCGACATCTTCGATCTCGTGGTGCAGAACGCGCGCTGGCTCGCCCATCTCGGCGACAAGGCCTACGACTTCGCGATCCAGATGAATCGCTTCGTCAACTTCTTCCGGCGTCTATTCAAGGTGCCCTATTGGTCGCTGTCGCAATGGGCCAAGCAGAAGGTCAAGAACGCCGTCAACTATATCGGCGCGTTCGAGCAAGCGCTGGCCGCCGAAGCCCGGCGCCACGACGCCGACGGCGTGATCTGCGGCCACATCCACTACGCCGTGATCCGCGACGAAGGCGGCATTCGCTACATGAATTGCGGCGACTGGGTCGAGAGCTGCACCGCGCTCGTCGAGCACGACGACGGCCATTTCGAGATCATCACCTGGGCGGATCATTTGCAGAAGCCGGCGACCGTTCCGCAGGTCGCAGCCAGAGCTGCATAGAAGAGGCCGCCCGATGCGCATCCTGGTCGCGACCGACGCCTGGCACCCGCAAGTCAACGGTGTGGTTCGGACGCTGACCAAGCTCGCTGATGCTGCCGAGACGCTCGGTGTCGAATTCACGTTCCTGACGCCGCAATCGTTTCGCACCTTCGCGATGCCGAGCTATCGCGACGTGCGGTTGGCGATGCCGCGCCCGGCGCGCATCGCCAAGCTGATCGAGGAAGCGCGACCCGACAGCATCCACATCGCGACGGAGGGGCCGATCGGCCTGATGGTCCGCCGCTATTGCCGCCAGCGCAAGCTGCCGTTCACGACCAGCTTCCACACCCGTTTTCCCGAATATGTCCGCGCCCGCGTGCCGGTTCCGGGCTCGCTGATCTGGCGGGCGCTGCGCCGTTTCCATGCACCCAGCCGCGCCGTGATGGCGGCGACGCCCGCGCTGGCCCGCGAACTGACCGAGCGCGGCTTCGACAATGTCGTGCTATGGCCGCGCGGCGTCGACACCGGCCTGTTTCATCCCCGTGCCATCGACCTCTGCCTGCCGGCGCCGGTGTTCCTGTCGGTCGGGCGCGTCGCAGTGGAGAAGAATCTCGAGGCCTTCCTCAACCTCGATCTGCCCGGCACCAAGGTGATCGTCGGCGACGGCCCGGCACGCGCCTCGCTCGAGGAGGCCTATCCCGATGCGATCTTCCTGGGCGAAAAGCACGGCGAGGATCTGGCGGATATCTATGCGGCTGCCGACGTGTTCGTGTTCCCCAGCAAGACCGACACGTTCGGTCTGGTCCTGCTCGAGGCCCTCGCGAGCGGTCTGCCGGTTGCGGCCTTCCCGGTGAAGGGCCCCCGCGACGTCATCGGCGATGCCCCGGTCGGTGCGCTCGATCACGACCTGCGCAACGCCTGCTTCGCCGCGCTCGGCATTTCCCGGCAGGACTGCGTCGAATTCGCCGCCAATCACACCTGGGAAGCCTCGGCGCGGGTTTTTATCGACAGCATTTTGGCGGCCGGCGCCGTGCTGCCGGGGCGGACCGGCGCGGAACAGCCCCGCTTCGTGGCCTGAGCAGGTCACGCGCGCAGGTGTCTTGTGATGTCTTGCCGTAAAGGTGTCTTGCCCGGTCCTCCCGGGCCGCGATAACATTCCGCCATGACCGAACAGCTCCTCCCGATCGGCCCTGCCGATATCGATGCCGCCGCGCGCGTGATCGCGCCCTACGCCATCCGCACCCCGCTGTTGTCCTTTCCCGTGCTCAACGAGCGCGTCGGTGCGAAAGTGTTCTTGAAGCCGGAGATGCTCCAGCGCACCGGCTCCTTCAAGTTCCGCGGCGCCTTCAACAAGGTGTTCTCGATCCCGCAGGACAAGCGCGCCGGCGGCGTCGTCGCGTTCTCCTCCGGCAACCACGCCCAGGGCGTGGCGGCGGCGGCGAAAATCCTCGACATGCAGGCGACCATCGTGATGCCGGCGGACGCGCCGCTGTCCAAGCGCGAGCGCACCAAATCCTACGGCGCCGAGGTCGTGCTGTATGACCGCTACAATGACGACCGCGAGGCGATCTCGCGCGGCATCGCCGAGAAGCGCGGCGCGACACTGGTCAAGCCCTATGACGATCCATTCGTGATCGCGGGGCAGGGCACTGCCGGCCGCGAGATCGCGGAAGACATGGCAACGCTCGGCCTTGCCCCTGACATCGTGGTGGCCCCGGCCTCCGGCGGCGGCCTGATCGCGGGCGTCGCGACCGCCGTGAAGGCGCGTTATCCACAAGCCGAGATCGTCGTGGCCGAGCCCGAGGCGTTCGACGATCACGGCATTTCGCTGACCGCCGGCCATCGCGAGCCGCACCCGCCTGCGGGGCGCACCATCTGCGACGCGCTGATGGCTCTGATCCCCGGCGAGATGACCTTCGCGATCAACAGCA
>Ga0209256_1003535_pt1 | contig 10864 bp, 10 predicted proteins | sample AraplaCol_mCL_r2_2_FD_184270 | JGI IMG/M metagenome (GOLD analysis project Ga0209256, IMG submission 184270) | Arabidopsis root microbial communities from North Carolina, USA - plate scrape MF_Col_mCL_r2 (SPAdes) (version 3) | ecosystem: Host-associated > Plants > Roots > Endosphere | place...
GACGGGCGCAACGACGAAGTCGGCGACCTGATGCGCGCGTTCGATCGCATGAGCCGCAGCCTCGCGCGGCACGATCGCGAAATCCGCCGCATGGCCTACACCGATGCGCTGACGGGCCTGGCGAATCGTCTTGCTTTCCGCGAGGCACTGGATGAGCGCCTGGACCAGAGCAGCGGCCGCCAGCTCGCGTTGCTGTTCGCCGACATCGACGACTTCAAGCGCGTCAACGACACGCTCGGCCACGACGCGGGCGACGACGTGCTGCTGGAGTGCGCGCACCGCATCGAAAGCGCCGTGGCGCGCGTGGGCGGGGAGGACGCGCTGCTGGCGCGTTTCGGCGGCGACGAGTTCGTGATCCTCGTGCAGGGCAAGGACGATCCGCTCGACGAAGTGCGCGGGCTTGCGACGAAGCTGGCCGAAACGCTGGTCGTGGACTTGGGCAAGCCGGTGGAAGTGCAGGGCAGGCAGGTGTTCCTCGGCACGTCGATCGGCATCACGCTGTTCCCCGAGGATGCCGCCAGCGGCACCACACTGATGAAGAACGGCGACATCGCGATGTACCAGGCGAAGGTCGCGGGCAAGAACTGCTTCCGCTTCTACAGCCGCGCGATGAACCAGGCGGTGGAACGACGCGTGCACCTGGAACAGGAACTGCGCGGTGCGTGGGATCGCGGCGAACTGAGCCTGGTGTACCAGCCGGTGTTCCGCCTGGTCGATGGCGCGATGATCGGTGCCGAGGCGCTGCTGCGCTGGCGCCATCCGGAACTGGGTTTCGTCGCGCCGTCGGTGTTCATCGACGTGGCCGAGCAGAGCGGCCTGATCGAAGTGCTCGGCCCGCAGGTGCTGCACGCCGCGTGTTCGGATGCGGTGGCGTGGCAGAAGACGCGCAAGGATCCGGAGCCGCTGTTCGTCGCGGTGAACGTCTCGCCGCGCCAGCTGCGCAATGGCGACCTGCCGAACGTGGTGTCGGCGTGTTTGCGCGACACGGGATTGTCGGCTGACCTGCTGCACCTGGAACTCACCGAAACGGCGGTGATCGGCGATGAGCTGCACGCCAGCGCGCTGCTGTCGGAACTGCGCGGCATGGGCGTGCGCGTGTGGCTGGACGATTTCGGTACCGGCTTCTCGGGCCTGAGCCACCTGCGCCGCGTGCCGGTGGATGGCGTGAAGATCGACCGCAGCTTCGTCGCCGACGTGCTGCGCGATCCGGACGACCTGGCGCTGACCACCGCGATCATCGCGATGGCGCACTCGCTGGGCATCCTCGTCGTGGCCGAGGGCGTGGAGAAGGAAGGCCAGTACTCGATCCTGCGCGAACGCGGTTGCGATTTCGCGCAGGGCTACTGGCTGGGGCATCCGGTGACGGTGGACGAGTTCCTGCAGTTGCAGCGTTGAGGCAGGAACGACGCAAGCCGCTGCGAGTTCCCCTCTCGTGTCATCCCGGCGAAAGCCGGGACCCAGTCCGTGACGCGCGGGCAATGGCGGTGCTTTCGTAGCCCGGGCAGCGAAGCGCGCGCCGGGACCCGCAGCGGCGATCAAGCCGCCGGCACGTCCTTCCCCGCATGCTTCCGGATGAAATCCCGCACCTGCGGATACACCTGCGTGCGCCAGCGACGGCCGCTGAAAATGCCGTAGTGGCCGGCGCCGTCCACGGTGAGGTGTTCGCGGTCGTCTTCGGCGATGCCCGTGCACAGCGTATGCGCCGCGCGCGTCTGGCCCTGGCCGGAGATGTCGTCCAGTTCGCCTTCGATCGTGAGCAGCGCCGTGCGGTGGATCTTCGACGGGTCCACGCGTTCGCCGCGCACGTCCCATTCGCCGCGCGGCAGCAGGTGGTCCTGGAAGACGATGCGCACCGTCTGCAGGTAGTACTCGGCCGGCATGTCGAGCACGGCGTTGTATTCGTCGTAGAAACGGCGATGCGCGGCGGCGTCGTCGAGATCGCCCTTCACCAGGTGCATGTAGAAATCCCAGTGCGACTGGAAATGCCGCTCGGGATTCATCGCGACGAAACCGCCGTGCTGCAGGAAGCCCGGATACACGCGGCGTCCGTGGCCCGGATAGTTCGGCGGCACGTGCTGGATCAGGTTGTCCTCGAACCACGACAGCGGTTCGTGCGTGGCCAGGTCGTTGACCTTGGTCGGGTTCTCGCGCGTGTCGATCGGCCCGCCCATCATCACCATCGAACGCGGCGTGGTTTCGCCGCGCGCGGCCATCAGCGAGATCGCCGCCAGCACCGGCACGGTCGGCTGGCAGACGCTGACGACGTGCAGCGTGTCGGCGCCGATCTGGCGGATGAAGTCCTGTACGTATTCGATGTAGTCGTCGAGCGAGAACGCGCCTTCTTCCAGCGGCACCATGCGCGCATCGACCCAATCGGTGATGTAGACCTTGTGGTCGCGCAGCAGCGTGCGCACGGTGTCGCGCAGCAGCGTCGCGTGGTGGCCCGACAGCGGCGCGACGACCAGCACCGGCGGCTGGCCCTTGAGGTCGCTGAGGTTGCCGGCGTCATCGGCGTAGCGCTTGAAGCGCAGCAGGCGGCAGAACGGCTTGCGCGCCATCTCGCGTTCGATCACCGGATAGACGGTGCCGTCGATGTCGATGGAATGGATGCCGAACTCGGGCTTCTCGTAGTCCTTGCCGATGCGATACAGCAGCTCGCAGCCGGCGGCGGTCTGCGCGGCGCCAGGCAGCGAGGACATCCAGCCGCCTTGCGCGCCGAACATCTTGGCGCAGGCTTCGGCCCAGTACGTCATCGGGGCCATCCACGCGCGGCCCAGCTCGTGCATCTGATAAAGCATCGGTTCCAATCCCGTGGCGGGCCCGGGGCCGGGCCGCATGCTGCGTCGCAGCATAACGGATCGGTCCGGGCGCGAGGTTAATGGGGGGCGCCGTAGTGGGTGGCGCGGCGGTTCAGGCGGGTCGCTCGAGCGCCACCAGGCGGTCCGACAGCCCCGGGGAGAGCCACAGGTGCGAACCCAGCGGGACGAATCCGGCCTTCGCGAACCGCTGGCGGTAGAAGCGCGCGGGGCGTGGGTGGAAGCCGACGTCGTCGCCGTCGGTTTCGTCCTCGCCGGTGAAGGTTTCCAGGAACGCCACGCCGCCGCACAGCTCGGCCAGGCCGGGCAGGCCGCGATCGAGTTCGCGCGTTTCCAGGTAATGCATGACGTCGCTGCACACCAGCAGGTCGACCGGCGGGCAGGGGCGCAGCTGGGCGAAATCGGCGAAGCGCGCGAAGTGCACGTTACGGCGCGCGCCGAAGCGATGCACGGCGTATTCGCTGCTGTCGAAGCCGAGGTACGACGCCTTCGGCCGCAGTTTCAGCAACGGCGCACGCCACGCGCCTTCGCCGCAGCCGATGTCGAGCACGGTGCGGATGGGGCGTTCCAGATGGTATTCGGCGGTGGCCACCGCAAGCGCCACCTTTCGCGTCAGCCGCGCGGCGCTGCCGACGGCGTGGTCCTTCTTCGAGGATTCGCGGTACCAGCGTTCGAAGTAGGCCTGGTCGTAGTGTTTGGTCATGGGGGGATTGTAAGGGGCGAGGCCGGCATCCCCGTCGGCGGCGAACCCGATGTCACCATCGTGCTGGTGGAGAGCACCAGCGCGCGTGCGCAGGCGAACACCACCGTCATCCCGGCGGAGGCCGGGATCCAGGCCCGTAATCCATGGGCACGCCGGTGACGGTTCCCAACATCACCGTCATTCCAGCGAAAGCTGGAACCCATTTTGATTTTGTTCTTTGAGCATTGGAAGCAAAGAAGAATCACCAGCCAAGCTTCCGATCACCTGCGGTGCTCGGGTCACTTTTCTTTGCTCGCACAAAGAAAAGTAACCCAAAGAAAGTGCGTACACGTCCAACCCAGTCCTGCGATCGGACAGCGAAAGGGCGCGAGCCAATGGCTCGCAAGCACGCATCGCCCTCACTCATGGCTCAGCGCTCACCGCCGCACATCCTGTGCGGCGCCCTTCGGGGCTGGTGACCCGTTGGGCTGTTCAACAGCAACAGCAACCGCAAATACAACCTGCAACCGAAACGCAACCGGTTTCGTAGGATGGGTTTCGCAACCCGAAACCCATCGCCTTTGCCGGGACGAATCGGAGACGGCAGGTGGCCCCCCCACGCCCTGTGCAATCCTATGCACCATTCGAAAAACCGCTTCCCCCCGAGGACCACATGGCCTATTTCTGGATCAAGACCGCCCACCTCGTGTTCGTGATGGCATGGATGGGGGGCGTGTTCTATCTGCCGCGCATCCTGGTGAACATCGCCGAAGCGGGGAACGAGCCCGCCGTTCGCGCGCGACTGGTGCTGATGGGGCGCCGGCTGTACCGCTTCGGGCACATGATGTTCGGCATGGCGTTCGCGTTCGGGCTGGTGCTGTGGCTGGGCTACAAGGTCATCCCGGGCTTCCCGACGATGGTCGGCCCCGGCGCCGGCTGGCTGCACGCGAAGCTCGCGCTGGTGGTGCTGATGCTCGTCCACTTCACGGTGGCGGGTCGCTGGCTGAAGGGCGTGGATGCAGGCCGCACGCTGCCTTCGTCGAAGGCGCTGCGCTGGTTCAACGAGCTGCCGGTGCTGCTGCTGGTGGCGATCGTCTTCCTGGTGCTCGCCAAGCCGTTCTGACGCGTTGCGGGCGCTCCCCGGAGGCGCTCCACTTACCCGGGCGTAACGCCCGGCTCGTGAAACGCATCGCGGCGGGGCGTTCACCTTCGCGTGCTAACGTCGCCGCAATCCCATTGGGGCGCGAACGCGATGGACGAGCGTTACTCGCTGATGCGAGGCGGTCTTCTGTACCGCCTCACGCATGCCGGCGGCGCGGCGTGGACCGAACGCGCCTACGCGCCATGGGTCGCTTTCGCGTTGCTGATGGTGGTGCTGGTGCCGGTGGTCGTGTTCTGCGCGATGGACAGCCGACTGCTCGGCGGCGTCGCAGTGCCGCTGGTGCGCGACTACACGGTGTGGGCGCGCTTCCTGATCGCGATGCCCGCGCTGGTGTTGGCCGCGCCGCTCGCGGACGAGCGCATGTGGCGTTCGCTGAGCCACCTGCGCAATCTCGTGCAGCCGGATGACGAGGCGAACTTCGAACGCGCGCTGGCGAAGCTGCGACGCTGGCGCGATTCACCATGGCCGGAACTGGTGTTGTTCGCGATCGCCATCGGCGGCGTGTTCGCCGCGCCGACATTGCCGCTCTACGACCACGCCACCAGCTGGCGCAACGAGGGCGCACAGCTCACGCCGGCGGGACTGTGGCTGTCGTGGGTCGGGTTCCCGGTGTTCCGCTTCCTCGCGCTGCTGTGGCTTTGGCGTTTCCTGTTGTGGGTCTGCCTGATCGCGCGTTTCTCGCGGCTGGATCTCGCACTGCACGCGGCGCATCCCGACGGCTGCGGCGGCGTGGGCTTCCTCGGCTATGCGCACGCGTCGTTCCTGGTGATGCCGTTCGTGGGCGGGTTGCTGGTCGCGGGCAGCTGCGCGGTGGAAGTGGAGCACCTCGGCGTTCGCCTGAGCAGCCTGCACATGCTGCTGGGCGGTTACGCGGTGTTCGCGATCGGCATCATGCTCGCGCCGCTGCTGCTGCTCACGCCGAAGCTGGCTGCTCTCAAGCGCAACAGCCTGCTCGCCTACGGCGCGCTGGGGACCGATACGTCGGAGGAATTCGAGAACCGCTGGCTCGGCCGCGCACGTCGCGCCGCGGCGCCGATCCTCGACGGCGGCGATCCGTCGGCGCTGGCCGATCTCACCGCCGTCTACGCCACCGCCAGCCGCATGGGCACGGTGCCGGTGCAGCGCTGGATCCTGTTGCAGTTCATCGGTGCGACGCTGTTGCCGCTATCGCCGCTGCTGTTGCTGGTCATGCCGCTGGACGAGCTGTTGCAGAAGCTGTTCTCGATGCTGGTGTAACTCAAACCGCGCGCACGCGGATCTCGTAGTCGTCCAGGACCACCGTCTGACCTGCGCGGATCTTGCACGTCTTGCGCAATTCGACTTCGCCGTCGACGGTCACCGCGCCGCTGGCGACGATCGCCTTGCCCGCACCGCCGCTGTCGCACAGGCCGACCAGCTTGAGCAGCTGGTTGAGTTCGACGTGGTCGCGGTCGAGTTCGAAATCGATGTGCTGCATGGAATGGACCGGCGGGCGAGGGCGCTCAGGATACGACGCTCATGCGCCCGCGCACAGCGCGCGTTTCTGATCGGGCCTCAGTTGCTTGATCGCATGCTCGGCGCGACTGGCCGACGCGCGATCCGGATGCGGGAACTGCCCCAGCAAGCGCACCGGCGGACGCGAGCGCGTGTATCGCGCGCCCTTGCCGGCGACGTGCTGCGCGTAGCGGCGCGCGACATCGGTGGTGATGCCGGTATAGAGGCTGCCGTCGCGGCATTCCAGCAGGTAGACGAACCAGCTTGCGGTTTGGTCGGCGGCGCTCATGGGAGGTAATCGTACAGCCGGTAGATCCACGAAAGCTCGTACAGGATCGCGAAGGTAACGAACGCGCGATGGAACTTCTCGTTCGACACTTTGATCGCCACCAGGCACAGCACCACCATGAGCGCGTTGCGGATCGGGTATTCGATGCCGAAATGCTGGTAGTAGGGCTTTCCCTTGATCAGCGTGTCGACGAAGTCGATCGCGTAAGACGTGGCCATGATCGAGAAGAACCATGCGCGCCGGGACTGGAAGTAATCGCGCCAGCCGCTGTAGTCGGCCAGGTCGTCCGGGAAGAGCAGCGTGCAAAGCAGGAACAGCACGACCACGTAGAGGATCAGGAACGCGTAGGACGTGAAGCTCCAAGGGTGCACGCGCACCAGGCCGAATTCCCACCACCAGAAGTGCACCAGCAGGATGAACATCGACAGCGCCCAGCCCAGGTGCACGCCGTAGATGCGTTCGCGTCCGGGATGCTGGACGAATTTCGCCAGCCCCTTCAGCAACGTGGTGAGCGCCAGGCCCAGCACGATGCCCAGCACGATGCGGATGTGCGCGAATTGCGGATCGCTGGCGACGGCGGTCGTGTCCATGGGCGCGCCCGGAGGCCTTGTAGCCGATGTCGCGAGCATAGACATGGCCACGACATGGCGCATTCACGCCGCCAGCTGCGATCATGGCGGGATGAACGAATCCCCTGTTTCCGCGGCCCCGGACCCCGCCGGCGCCGCCTTCGACCGCCTCCCGCTCACGCCCGCGCTGCTGCAGGGCGTGCAGGCGCTGGGCTACACGCAGATGACGCCGGTGCAGGCGCATGCGCTGCCGGCGATCCTCGACGGACGCGACCTCATCGCCCAGGCCCCGACCGGCAGCGGCAAGACCGCGGCGTTCGGGCTGGGCCTGCTGCACCGGCTGGATCCCGCTTCGAACGCGACCCAGGCGCTGGTGCTGTGCCCCACGCGCGAACTGGCCGACCAGGTCGGCCGGCAGCTGCGCAAGCTCGCCTTCGCGATCCCGAACCTGAAGCTGTCGATCCTGTGCGGCGGCATGGCGCTGCAACCGCAGCTGGATTCGCTGGCGCAGCATGCGCCGCAGATCGTCGTCGGCACGCCCGGCCGCCTGCAGGAGCTGTTGCGCAAGCGCGCGCTGGACCTGAGGAACGTGCGCACGCTGGTGTTCGACGAAGCCGATCGCATGCTCGACATGGGCTTCGAGGAACCGATCCGCGAGATCGTCCGCGCGACGCCGTCATCGCGCCAGGGCCTGTTGTTCTCGGCGACCTTCCCCGAGGCCGTGCGCGAGATCAGCCGCGCGATGCTGCGCGATCCGGCGGAGGTGACGGTCGAAGGCGGGCAAACGCATGCCGCGATCGAGCAGCGCTTCTTCGAAGTCGATCCCGCGCGGAAGGTGCAACTGCTGGCCGCGCTGCTGCTGCAGGAAAAGCCCGAGTCGTGCGTGGTGTTCTGCAACATGCGCCGCGACGTGGACGAGGTCGCCGGTTCGCTTTCGCACTACGGTTTCACCGCGCTCGCGCTGCATGGCGACATGGAGCAGCGCGATCGCGACGAGGTGTTCGTGCAGTTCGCCAACCGCAGCTGCAACGTGCTGGTCGCCAGCGACGTCGCCGCGCGCGGGCTGGACGTGAAGGAACTGGCGATGGTGGTGAACTTCGACGTGCCCAACGACGCGGACACCTACGTGCACCGCATAGGCCGCACCGGCCGTGCCGGCAGCGACGGCCTCGCGCTGACGCTGTGCGGCCCGCGCGAGCAGGGACGCGTGTCGGCGATCGAGGAACGCCAGGGCGCGCCGCTGTCGTGGTTCAAGGCGACGCCTTTGTCGGGCAAGCCGAACAACGTGCCGCCGGCCGCGATGGTCACGCTGCGCATCGACGCCGGGCGCACCGACAAGCTGCGGCCGGGGGACATCCTCGGTGCGCTCACGGGCGATGCGGGACTGAAGGCGGGCGCGGTCGGGAAGATCGATGTGTTCCCGACGCGTTCCTACGTTGCGGTGGTGCGCGGGCAGGCCGCGCAGGCGTTGTCGCGGTTGCGCGAGGGGAAGATCAAGGGGCGGAAGTTCCGGGTCAACCGGATGTAAGGCGCGCGATCGATGTTGTAGATGCTCGATCGACACACGCCGGATGGGTTTCGCATGGCGAAACCCATCCTGTGAAGATCAGCGCTGATTGAAGGCGAACCTTCCCGGTCCCAGCAGCGCGATCGCCGCCGCGGTCATCAGGAACATGATCTGCAACTCGATCGCCCAGCCGCCCTGCTGGTTGAGGTGGCCGATATCGCCCAGGTGCACCAGGTACAAGGCGAACAGCATGTTGACGACGATCAGGATGCCGCCGATGCGCGAGAAGAAACCGGTGATGACCAGCAGCGGTGCGACCACCTCGCCGATGATCACGCCGTAAGCGAAGAACGCGGGGAACCCCTGCGTCTCGACGAGTTTGAAGATGCCGTCGAGACCCCCCTGGAGTTTGGCGAAGCCGTGCAGGAAAACCAGGACGCCGAGCGCGATGCGGAGGATCAGCTTGCCGATGTCTTGCTGGGTGCTGCCGTTCATTGCGGTACCCCCTCAGGTTTTGGACAGGCATGGTCGGACCTGCGGATCGTCCGCTGGCCGCGGCCTGCGCGCAACCGTCAACGCAGGGGCAGGGACACGTGGCGGCCGTGCCAGTTGAGCACCACGCCGTCGGAGGCGATCTCCTCCACCACGGCATCGCCGACCCGATCGCCCTGGGTGACGCGGGCGCCATCGATGATCGCGAAGCGCTGCGCGGGCGTCGGGCCGAACATGTGCATGCTGATCTTCAGCGCGGGCAGCTGCTCGCGTTCGCCCGGCGACAGGTCGGAAATGCGGACCGCGGGGCCGACGGCCGGAGGCGGCATGGGCAGCGGCGCGGCCGGCGCGGGTGCGGCGGCAGGCGAGGGGCTGTTCGCTGCAGGCGCGGCGGGCGTTACGGCCGCAGGGGCGGGTGTCGGCGCCGAGGCGGCGTTGGCGATCGCCGGTGCGTAGCGATCATCGGCGCTGACCGGCGCTGGCGCAGGGGCTGCCGGCGTGGCCGGCGCTTCCGCCGTCGGTGACGGTTCGCGGGCCGAGGCGCCCGCGTAGACGTCGTCTTCGACCGGCTGTGCCTGAGGCGGTTCGCCGCCCGGAATCGGCGTCGAACGGATGGGCGCAGCGGGAGATGTCGATGCGAGCGTCGAGGCGAGGTGGGGCTCGGGCGGGACGTCCGTCATCACGGAGGCTGGTGGTTCCTGCGTGGCCTCGGCGGCCGTGTCCGCGGGCAGCGGCGCTGGCGTGCGGTTCCACACGCCCCAGGCCAACGCGAGGATCGCGATCACCGCCGCGATGCCGGCGAACCACACCGGCCATCGGCGGCGCGGCGCGACGGTGCGAACCGAAGGCGGAAGTTCGGCGCGAAGATCGGGCATCTCGCCGCGACGACGTTCGGCTTCGGACTTGCGCAGGGCGTCGAGGATCAACGACATCGGATCACTTCACTCCCTGGCCGGCTTGCAGCGTGGCCGTTTGAAGCGCACCCGACCGTTGCGGCGTCGCGCCGGACGCCAGCGCCATCAGCGTCGCCCGGCCGATCACGCCATCGGAGGTGAGGCCCGCATCGCGCTGGAAACGCCGCACGGCGTCCTGCATCGTGGCATCGAACACCGCCTTCGCATCGGATGCAGGCAGGTACGTGGGTTGGAGGCGGTGCGCGATCCAGTCCACCACGGCGCCGCTCGCGCCCGGCTTCAGTGGCGCATCGCGGAGCGCGGCGGCGAAGGTTTCGGCATCGAGGTTCGCAGGCTCGGGTTTCGCGACCGGGGGCGCGGGCTTCGCCGTGGGCGGCGCCGCGACGACGGCCGCCGGCGTGACCGCCTTCGCTTCCACCTGCGCACGCGGCCACCACCATGCGGCGATCACCACGGCCGCGACCAGCAACGCCGCTACCGGCAACGCGATGGTCCAACGCCGCGTGCCGCGCGGTTTTGGCGGCAGCACTTCGGCCGCCGCGCGATCGACCCAGCGCGCATCCAGCAATGGCACGTCGTGCGCGAAACCGGCGAGCAGGCTGCGTTCGGCGATCACGTTGATCAGCCGCGGCACGCCGCCCGAATGCGCGTGGATGCGCTTCACCGCCGAGGCATCGAACGGGAATCGCGAACCGCCCGCGACGCGGTAGCGGTGGCGCAGGTAGTCGCCGGTTTCCGACGCATCCAGCGGCGTGAGGTGGAAGCGCGCGGTGATGCGCTGGGCGAGCTGGCGCAGGTCGTCACGGGCGAGCATGCGGCGCAGTTCCGGCTGCGCGAGCAGCACGATCTGCAGCAGCTTCTGCGTCGGCGTTTCCAGGTTGGTGAGCAGGCGCACCTGTTCGAGCGCTTCCACCGACAGGTTCTGCGCCTCGTCGATCACCAGCACCACGCGCAGGCCCT
>Ga0209256_1003538_pt1 | contig 10857 bp, 5 predicted proteins | sample AraplaCol_mCL_r2_2_FD_184270 | JGI IMG/M metagenome (GOLD analysis project Ga0209256, IMG submission 184270) | Arabidopsis root microbial communities from North Carolina, USA - plate scrape MF_Col_mCL_r2 (SPAdes) (version 3) | ecosystem: Host-associated > Plants > Roots > Endosphere | place: USA...
GACATCGGCTTCCGCCGCGGAATGATCGGCGGCAACGTCGAGCGGCTCCAGATACATGATGGGCTCGCCGTGCATCAGCGTGACACCGTCGCCGGCTGCAAGCTTCACGACACGGCCGCCCTGCTCGGCCATGACCAGATGCTCCATCTGCATGGACTCGATCACGGCGAGCTGCTGGCCGGGGCGCACGATCTCGCCTTCCTTCACCTGGATGGTGACGATGGTGCCCTGCAAGGGCGCCGCGACCATGACCGTGCCTTCGGGCACGATCTGCGCGACGTGGGACTCAGCGGCGTGCGCGCCGCTTCGCTCGGCCGCCGCAAAGTAGAGCGGCTTGGCCGCGCCATCGGCGGCCTCGACGAGCTTTGCGATGTTGCGATCGATGAAATCGGTCGCGATCCGGTTGGTCCTGAAATCGGGATGCGTCAGCACCGCCTGGAGGAAAGCGATGTTGGTGACGACGCCGTCGATCCGGAATTCGCGTAAGGCGCGCGAGGCCTTGGCGACGACGTCATGCCAGGCTTCGCCCGCCGTATGCACGATGACCTTCGCCAGCAGCGAGTCGAAGGCCGCGCTGGTCTTGTAGCCGGCGTAACCAAAACTATCGACGCGCACGCCGGGGCCCGACGGCGGCTCGAACACGGTAAGCACGCCGCCGGTCGGATGCGTCGCGCCCGTCTCGTCCAACGTCTCCATGTTGACGCGGAGCTGCATGGCATGGCCGCGCGGCTTCGGGATCGACCCTTGCGCGAGGCCGAGCGAGGCCAGCGTCGCACCCGCGGCGACCGCGAGCTGGGCGCGCACGAGATCGAGCCCGAGCACCTCTTCCGTCACGGTGTGCTCGACCTGCAGCCGGGGATTGGCCTCGATGAAGGCAAAGCTGTCCTCGGCGGTGCCGTCGACCAGGAATTCGAATGTGCCGAGATTGTCGTAAGAGGCTGCCGTCGCAAGCTGCTTCGCCGCCTCGATGATGCGGCCGCGCAGGGGATCGCTCAGCGAGGGACTTGGCGCGACCTCGATCAGCTTCTGGTGGCGACGCTGGATGGTGCATTCACGCTCCCAGAGATGGGAAATCGCGCCATGCTTGTCGCCGATGATCTGCACCTCGATATGGCGCGCCTGCCGGATTAGCCGCTCGGCATAGACGCCGTCGAAGCCGAAGGCGGCCTTGGCCTCGGATTGGCAGCGCGCATGGGCCTCCGCGAGATCGGCCGCGCTCTCCACCACGCGCATGCCGCGCCCGCCGCCGCCGGCCATTGCCTTGATCACGATCGCCGCATGGCTGCCGAGCGAGGTGAAGAACGCGGTGATCCCTTCGAGGGTGGACGGCCCGCTGGTGCCGGCGATGATGGGGACGCCGCAACGCTTTGCCAATTGCCGTGCCGCGACCTTGTCGCCGAACAATTCAAGCGCGGCCGGCTTTGGGCCGACGAAGGTGAGGCCAGCATCGGCGCAAGCCTTGGCGAACGCTGCGTTCTCGCTGAGAAAGCCATAGCCGGGATGGACGGCATCGCAGCCGGCGCTCTTCGCAGCCTTCACCACTGCATCGATATCGAGATAGGCCCGCGCGCCGCGGCCGGGGATTTCGACGGCGTCGTCGGCCACGCGCACGTGCAGCGAGAGCGCATCGTCGGCGGGATGGATCGCGACCGTCGCGATGCCGGCATCGGCCGCAGCGCGCGCAATGCGGATGGCGATCTCGCCGCGATTGGCGATCAGGAGCTTTTTGAACGACATGCGGCGGTCTCCATGCCCACGCGGCAAGGCGCGGGATCAGGTTCGAGCATCCTGCATCCTCACTTTCGCAGCGATCGTCAAGACTAGCCAGGCGACGTCGAGAACCGCTCCCGTAAGCCGGAATATCTTGCGCGGAGAACGGTCCTGACGATAGCCACTCGGGACGTCTCAGGGCAGGCGCGCGTACTTCAGTAGGTCGCGAACTGCTCACCCATATTGAACCTCGCGCCCGAAGAATTCAGGTAGCCGATCGACATAGCGATACTCGAGAGGGAGTGTCGTCCTTACACCCTCCTTCATCGCCTTGATGAACTCGAGGTCGTTGCAGACGATAACTTGGACTTTGTACTCATCGAGTATTTGCTCACGCAGAGCTGACCTTCCTCGATAGGAGATATATAGCGGGAGGGGACCGCTGTACTTCAGATCAAATGCATCCTGGTTCGAAAACTTGAAGTTGCAGAGCGCAAACATGTGATCTGTTTTGCCCAATCGAATCATCACAACGGTGGGCGCCCCTGCTCCATGCTGACCCATCAGCTCTTCGGCGAGGCTTTGTTCCTCGTCGTAGGAGTGTATGGAGCGTAGGCGACACATCATGCCCTGTTGAAATAGCGTCTTCCTTACCGGCCTCGTGATCGGCCTTTTGGTAGCGTCAGGATTCGTTTGCGTGACCAATACGGCGATGCAATAAATCAATCTCAAGAATTCGCGCTGGCCGAGGTCCCGCCACAACGACCTGATTGTCGCATTGTCGCAAGTACCTGTAGTCAGTAGTTGCTGAGCCTGACTCACACCGTCCCTAACCAGCGCTTCCATCGCCAGTTTCTGGTCGACATTTGATTTCTCCAGGAGATGAGACAATTCCTTCATCTCCGGGCTTAGCAGCTGAGTTTTCTTGGATTTGCTTGCTTCATCACGTAGCACCATGATTTCCGCACCGGACAATGGTGCCGCCGGATAGTTCAACCTCTTCAGCGCTCGCTCAACGACATCCCCGCACCAGGGCTTTGCCAAAACCGAAAGGATTGTCGAACGATCGGCCAGGATGGTGGAGAGCATACGCGCGTCCCCACGCGCCGCGGCCAGGTCCACGCACCGACTCGCGCCCTCGGCATCATCAAGTGCGGCGCATAGCCAAAACCCGGCCTCGATCTGGTCGTTCGACGATGTTTCCGCGACGTTCAGATCGGTCGATTTCACGAGCCTTAGGTTTGCATCACCTTTTGTTGCGCCAAGCGTGAAGCGAAGAACCTCTTTCCACTGATCCGACCAGTGTTCCAAACCGTTGATCAATGTCTCCGCTTTCTCGTATTCCCCCGCTGCGATCAGCGCTATGACGTGATAGAAATCGGCTTGAAACGGCTCGTACGGCTCCGACTGCAATACAGTAAACAGCTGCAATGCTTCAGCATACCTGCCAGCAATGCAATGGCTGATGGCCCGCCAGTGACGAACGAACAGTTCGTCCTGGCTTTCGTTCTCGTACAGAGCGTCTACATCTGCGGCGACCGACGCATACCACGACGCAAAGTGCTTCGCCTTCAATCGGGCTTCCCACATTCTCAATTCGTCATTGCCGGCAAGCGCAGCTTCGTCGAACGCCAGCGTTGCTTCTGCCGGACGGTCAAGACGATAGAGGGCCAATCCCCTGAAATAGTGGACTTGACGCGGGTCTTGCCCTTCGGCCACAGCTCTCTCCAACGCGGCCAGAGACTCCTCGTAAGCATCCCGTTGAAAGGAACACCAACCAAGATCAAACCAAGCGCCCGCGTTTGCTGGTTCGGCTACGACGAGCAGGGCACAGGAGGCATGCATTTCATCGAACAGGCGATTCTCTTCAGAGAACGCTGACTTCACGCGGCTGGCCCACTTTGTATGCGCCGGATCCCGCTCGGCATTCCCCAGCACTTCGATAATTTCATCGGTATTCAGCGGAGGCGGAATCTTCGCTGCAAGCAACACGCTGATCGCGAAGGCCCGCTTTCCGATAGACAGGGAACAGTCCGCCGCGTATCGCAAGGTGAGTCCCCTGGTTTTCTTGCCGCCTATGCAGGCTGAAAAGAAGTCCTCGGACACCTCGTCGCTGGCCAATCTGGCGGCGACCTCCTCCTCGAACCCGGCGTCCAGCAACGTTGTTACCGCTTGGAGCGCCGCATTGTAACGGTCATCCGCGTCCGCACCTCTTCCCTCCGGCACGATCCATCGATGATCTTTTTCGAACTTCTGTTCCGAACCGAAAACGAATCTGGCGCCCGGCCTAGCGCGCAGCGGCTCCAATGGAGAATGTTGCCCCGACAACAGCTGACGGGCGAGCCTTAGAGCGGTCGGACCGTGCGGCCCTTCCGCAGCGACGCAACCACGCAGTCCGCCCTCGAGGTCGGCGGGCGGCACGAGACGTCCCGATTCAATGAATTGATCCAGGACGGCGCTATCGCGGCCTGCTAGGAGCAAGAAGTGCGCGACCCCCGATTTCGGCAAGTCGAACTGGCGAAAGAGCCGCTCATATCGATCTGCGATGGGCTGCAATGCTTCCTTCAGCGGGGGGTGGTCGGCCCAGCGACGCAAGCAGCGGACCACGTCCTCGTCACCCGCGCAGCGGGCACGAGGCTCGTCGAAATAGCCGATGAAATCGCTATGGAGCCGCGACAGCCGGTCAATGATCGATTTGACCGCTTGAGTTGACCCGGGCCGCAGTTCGGCGAAGATCTCCGCCAAGAGCAGCATACCAGCCGCGCTGATGGCGGGATCTGGAGATATTTCGACCACCGACCTGATACGAAACAATCTCTGTAGCAGCGACAGCTTCTCCTTCGGTTGGGGCGGTTTGTAGAAGAACGAGAAAAGCGTTTCGGCCAGATCGCTTCGCTGCTGCTCGCCACGATAAGCAGGGGACGACGCCCAAATCGAAAAAGCGAACAGGACGACGCTACGCAACCGGGGCTCATCACATGCCCTGGCGGCCAGGTCGAGGATGATTGAATCTTCCGGCTTGAAACGCCGTGTAATCCAGCGCGCGGCGAGAAACTCCCGGCAGGTTTCGTGAGACCACGCGACCGGCTCGACGGACGTCATGACGCCGCCTCGCGTTTTGAGCCAGCCCAGGACTTCGTCTGCAGCGCCACGGGCCAGCGGCGCCGGCATATCGCTACGCAGTTCCTGGAGGGCATCGGCGACCGCCTCCGAAGCAATCGGTGCCGAATGGATGAACACATCAAACTGCGATGCGGCGATAGATCCAAGCACAGACAAGATGCCCTCATCGTTGACGAGCACGTCCGGGATCTTAATAGGACCTTCCGTGGCGTCACCGACGGATTGACGGATCAGGAGCTCATAGAGCTCTCCCCGCGTATCTGGCAACTTGCGATCCCGCCGTATGATGGCGGCCGCCATTCGCACTCCGAGCGCAGTATCGAAAGCAAACGAACGCCCACGGTCGCGCTCCTGGAAGAACCGCTGAAGCTCTGCCTCACTGAGAAGGGCCCTCGCGATGTCGGCCGCCTGAGATGGGCTGAGCTGATAAAGAGTCAGACAGGAACAAGTATCCGCCGATGCGAAGATCGTATTCCGCAAGAGATCCGCATCTCTTGTCGTAATGATCATGGACGCAGCCGGAAACTGCTTTCTCAGCTGCTCCAGGAACGTCAAGAGTCGCTTTCGATCGGCGCTGGGAACTTCATCGAGGCCATCAAACAAGAGGAGCGCCGAGACCTTCCCGGCCTTTGGCCAAGACGTGAGAAAATCGTCCGGCATCGGCTTGAGAAGGGTAAAATCGCCCGCCGAAATGAGCGCATTCCTTATCTTCTGCTCGAACGTTTCCCCGCTTGCCAAGGCGAGGTGCCGCAATCGAACCAGTATCGGCAAGCGCTGGCTCGCGAGACCGACTGCGGCCGGATCGCTCCACGCCAGCAGGGCGAATCTTCGAATGAGCGTCGATTTTCCCGTACCGGCTCCGCCGCATAGAACCGCGGTGCCGTCCTTGTTGATGACCTCGGCTAGCAGCTCGCGCGCCAGCGTCACTGGCGGCGCTTCGCTCGACTTTTCGCCGCGAGCCTGCAACAACATTGCTTGAATTGTCGTCTGGCCCGCATCGATGTCGACGTAGAGTTGCTTGGCGTCGGAGGATAAGCTATCGCCAAGCGTATAGGTCGATTTTCCGCAGAAGGACTCCAAGCCTTCGATATACATCGAAATGCTGGCGGCCGCCTCCCGTTCGCCTTCATATCGCTCGATCATCGTGCGGATGTCAGCGATGACCGTGGTCATCGCCGCGTTCCACCGCTCAGCGCCGAGAGCCGGATCGAGACACGGCATCTGTTGCGCGGGATGGGTTCCGGGAAGAGCGGTCGGATTCACGTCATCGATCGTGCAGGCGAGCAGCTTTTGTTCGGCTCGCGCGTAGCCGGCCTCCTCCAGCCATGTGATGCGTTCCTTGCCGTTTATAACTCCATCCGTTACTGCATGGCTCGACCAACATACCAGAATGCACGCCGCCTGCTTCTTGGCTTGGTCGATCTCATCTTCCCATCGCCCCCCGGCACGGATCCGGTGGAATGACTCCACCTCCGAAGCGGAAAAACCCGCGGCCACCGGATTGTCGAGCCACACTTGCAGGCCTGCGTTGCGCAAGGCGACGACGATAGGCCTTATTCGAAGCTTGTCGGGGCTCGCGTGACTAATGAACACGTAAGACATTCGCTTCGTCCCTGTCGGCGACCACAAATGCTCCGGCTAGTCGTCATGATTTCAAACAGGCTAGGACAGCAGGTATACGCCGCCCTGGCGATAATCCGCGCCCGCGGTCCAATTGCGGGGGGTGAGCCGAGATCATGCAATAGTCAGATGCAACCACTGAAGTATTCCGTGCAATGATACAATCCGGCGCGTCCGGTGCAAGCCCCTTGCTGCGCGCTGTGAGGCATCGGAAGTTCAAGGAGGCTCGGCTCCCTCGGCCTGTTCACGGCGTGTCGTCGGCTTTCAACCCGAGCCGGCTCACCCGTCCCAGCTCGAGAAAAAGCCATCGACGAGCTCGAGATAGAGCCAGGCTGGGCGCACAACACGAGCGTCAACACGCCGGCCACCATCCTGATTGCGTGCTCGCGTATGCTGGGAACGGCCAACGAAACCGCCAAGACGACGGCCGCAACTGCGACTGCCCTGCGGGCGATGCGCCGCGGCAGACCGCGTCGGCGACGATCAGGCCGCCCGCACGCCCGCGACGAAGGTGCTGACCTCGTTTTCGAGGGTTTGCAGCTTCTGCGTCAGCCGGCCGCTCGACTGCAGCACGAGGCCGGCGGCTTGGCCGGTCGCCGCGGTGGCGTCGGTGACGCCGGAGATGTTTTGCGAGACCTGGTCGGTCCCGGAGGCCGCCTCCTGCACGCTGCGGGCGATCGCCTGCGTCGCGGCGCCCTGCTCCTCAACGGCGGCGGCGATCGAGGAGGAGATTTCGTTGACCTCCATGATGGTGGCGCGGATGCTCTCGATGTTGCCGACGACCTGATTGGTCTCGGCCTGGATCGCGGTGATCTGCGCGCCGATCTCGTCGGTGGCCTTCGCGGTCTGGCTCGCCAGCGATTTCACTTCGCTCGCGACCACCGCAAAGCCCTTGCCGGCTTCGCCGGCGCGCGCCGCCTCGATGGTGGCGTTGAGCGCGAGCAGATTGGTCTGCGAGGCGATCTGGTTGATGAGGTCGATGACCTCGCCGATCTTGTGCGCGGCCGCGGCCAGCCCCTGCACGGTGTCGTTGGTGCGCTGTCCGTCGGCGGCGGCCTTGTCGGCCACGGTCGCGGCCTGCGCGACGCGCTGGCTGATCTCCGATATCGAGGACGACAATTCGCCGGCGGCGGAGGCCACCGTCTGCACGTTGTCCGAGGCCTGCTGGCAGGCGGATGCGACGATGCTCGCGCGGTCGCTCGCCTTGTTCGCGGTCTCCGACATGCCTTGCGCGGCCTGCTGCATCGCGCGCGCCTCGTTGAAGACGTCGCGGACGACGGCCTGGACGCTCGCCTCGAACTTGCCGGCGAGATCGGCCATCGCCTTGCGCTTCTCGCCGTCGGCCCGCTGCTTCAACTCCTGCTGCTCGTCATGCATCCGGCTGACCGCCGATGCGTTGTCCTTGAACACGGCCAGCGCCTTGGCGAGCCCGCCGACCTCGTTGTTGTGGTCGGTATAGGGCACCTCGAACGCGCTGTCGCCGGCGGCAAGCCGCTCGGTCAGCGCGGTGATCCTTGCGAGTGGCCGGGTCACGCTGCGGCCGATCAGGAACGAGGCGCCCAGCACCAGGACCAGCACGGCCAGACAGACATAGCCGAACGTCGTCGCGGCCTGGCGGAAGACAGCGTCGACGTCGTCGAGATAGATGCCGGTGCCGATGATCCAGCCCCAGGGCGCAAAGCCCTTCACATAGGAGATTTTCCCGACCGGCTGGTCGAAGCCGGGCTTCGGCCAGAGGTAGCCGTAGAAGCCCGCGCCCTGCTTCTTGACGACGTCGACGAAGCCCATGAACAGCGCATTGCCGGCAGGATCCTTCATGCCGGAGAGATCTTTGCCGTCGAGCTCGGGCTTGATCGGGTGCATGACCATCTTGGGGGTCATGTCGTTGATCCAGAAATACTCGACCTTGTCGTAACGCAAGCTCTTGATTTCGGCCATGGCAGCCGCCTGGGCCTGCTCGCGCGGGAGTTTTCCTTCGCTCTCCAGCTTCTGATAGTGCGCGAGGATGCCGTAACCGACATCGACCATGTGCTGCGTCTTGGCCTGGCGATCGGCGACCATCTGCGCGCGCAGCGTCGACAGCGCGATCGGGGCCAGCGCGATCATGCCGAGCAGGCTGATGCCGACAATGAGAACCAGCTTGAAACTGATGCGGGAGAAAAACATCGGGGCTCGCAAAATTGGCGGTACAGATATGCCAATTTATCCCGATCCCCTTAGCAAAGCTTTAAGCATTCGGGTTCCGCAAAGGGCCCACACCGGAGGCCTGCGGCCGCCCACCGCTTTCGCATTCCGCCGACACGGTCCCGCATCCCAATGTAAAACTCTTCAAATCTAGAACACCTCGATATCGCCCTTCCGCGCGTTGACTTGCAGAGGGCTCTGGCCGAACGATCGATGCAGACAATCAGCGCCAGCTGTGGCGTGAGCGCAGCCAAGGGCGAGAGGCTTCATGCATTCATCGACATCATCAGCGTCGCTCGACCTTCCCGCGCTCTGCGCGGCGGAACGGCTCTTCATCTGGGGATTTCGCGCCAAGGCGCGCAGCGGCGGCGCCGTTCCGAACGCCGCCGACATCCAGGAGGTGTACGACCATTTCCGCGTCGGCGATGCCGTGCTCTCGCTGGAATCGATCGTCGAGATCTTCGCCTGCACGGCCCATACGGCCATCGAGGTGCACTGCCCGACCTGTCCGCGCATGTCTGAGAGCGAGCACGGAATTCTGCACGCCATTGCCGCGGCCCAACAGGATCGCATCGACGTCGTGCGCGAGCAATTCGAGAGCTGGCTTCCGCCGGTCGGCGCCGATTGGGCGCTCGCGCCCGTGCGGGGCCTGGCGACGATCTTCCGCATGGCGGGTCTCATCCTGCCCGACCGGCGGGTGCGGTCCATCGACCATGGCCGGACCATGGCGATGAAAAGCTGGCTGGTCGGAAGCCCGACATTGCACTGACGAGGTCGTTCATGAACCCGGATGTCTGCGGTTCTGCGGCGACGCCGGACGCCGGCCAGATGCGGCTCTGTCCGCTGCAGGCCGCGCTTGCGGCGCGCCCCTTGGTCGACAGCTACGATGATTTCTGCCGCGTCGCGCTGTCGCTGTTCCGGTTCATCGGCGCAGCCTATACGACCGGCGCGTCCGATTGCTGGGAAGCGGCCTATCGCTTTGCCGACGAAGCGCCGGGCATCTCCGACAGTCCGCTGCTGGTGGCCCGCGCCGCCGCGCTGGTCAGGATCCTGCGCAGCGGCCGGCCCTGCGAGCTGTGCTTCATGCCGCCGTCGTGCCGGCGCTTGTCGAAGGACGAGGCCGAATTGATGCGATTGCTCGCGGTGGCGCGCCGCACGCAGCCGGGCGAGATCGAATCCATCGTCGGCCAGTTCGTCGGCTCCGGCAAGGAAGCTGCGGCAACGCGGGCGGTCAACGCGCTGGTCTCGTGCTGACACCTAGCCGCCTTTCTTGCCGAGCACGAGATCGATGGTATGCGCGGCGATCTTGCGCAATTGCGGCTCGTCGCCGAAGGCACGTTCGAGCACGGCAAGGCCGCGCGTCACGGTGACGATGTGCAGCGCCGCGGCCGCGGCATTGCCGTCGAACTCGCCGCGCGCCGCGCCTGCCGACAACGTGTCCTGAACCAACGCGGTGATGCGCGCGATGAGGCTTGCAAACGCCTCGCGCGCGTCGTCGTCCAGCCCCTCGCCTTCGGCGGCGCCGAGCTCCATCAGCCCGCGCGTCGTCGGACAGCCGCGCGGCGGCGTGCCAGAGCGGAAATTGGTGATGGTGAGGTCGAAGAACGCAGTGAGGCGCTTGCGCAAGCTGCCCGCGCCGAGCGCCTTTTGCAGCGCCGCGAGATAATCCCCCGCATAGCGTTCATAGGCCTGCAGGAACAGCGCCTCCTTGCTGCCGAAGGCATTGTAGAGACTGCCGCGCTGCACGCCGGCATCGCGCGCAATGTCGGACAGCGAGGTGCCGCGCACGCCGTTGCGCCAGAACTGGTCGAACGCGATGCGCAGCACCTCGTCGTGATCGAATTCGCGCGGCCTCAAATCCGGCTCCTCAAAGTATTTGACACGATGTCAAGAACATGCTTTCTCGACATCGTGTCAAAAACCAGACGGGATTGATAGTCCGTTCCGTCGATCGGACGAACCGGCGAGGCGACCAGCGCCGCCGGATCGAGCCCGCATGCAAAGGGACCCGCTCATGCCTCTGCTTCACATCGCAATGCGCGCCGGCAAGTCCGAAGCCTACCGGCAGGCGATTCTCGACGGCCTCTATCACGCCATGCGTGATGCGCTCGACGTGCCCGAGGACGACGCGTTCATGTCCATCACCGAACACGAGCCTGCGAACTTCCGCTGCGGCACCGGTTACGGCGTCGCGCGCAGCGAGGACGCATTGATGATCCA
>Ga0209256_1003548_pt1 | contig 10814 bp, 8 predicted proteins | sample AraplaCol_mCL_r2_2_FD_184270 | JGI IMG/M metagenome (GOLD analysis project Ga0209256, IMG submission 184270) | Arabidopsis root microbial communities from North Carolina, USA - plate scrape MF_Col_mCL_r2 (SPAdes) (version 3) | ecosystem: Host-associated > Plants > Roots > Endosphere | place: USA...
ACGATGACGGCGCGGACGATCGTTACCTGGTCCGCAACCCCCGGCAGATCCGCCAGCTGCTGCAGGCATTGATCGACCAGCGCTCGCTGCTCACCGCCCACCTGGGCGGCCGCGACCAGTCGTTCCCGACCGCGATCCTGGAGCTGGACGAGGACGACGACTACCTGCTGCTGGATGGAAGCCCGTCCGAATCCTCCAACCGCGCGGCCGAAGAGGCCGGCCACCTGCTCTGCTTCGCCCAGCTGGACCGGGTGATGGTGCGCTTCCGCCTGGACCACCTGGAGCGCACCGGCGGCCACGGCCACGTGGCGTTCCGCGTGCCGTTCCCCACCGAACTGGTGCACCTGCAGCGTCGCGAGCTGTACCGTCTGGAGACGCCGGTCACCGACTCCCCGCACCTGCTGTTCCCGATCAACGAGGACCGCAGCGAAGCCCTGCACCTGCGCGTGGTCGACATCAGCGGCGGCGGCCTGGCCGTCACCGTACCGGCGAACTGCAACGCGTTCTCCCTGCAGAAGCGCTATGACGCCCGCCTCGACATGCCCGACACCGGCGCCATGCAGGTCTCGCTGATCGTCTGCAACCAGCTGGCGCAGAAACTCCCCAACGGCGTGGAAATGAAGCGCATCGGCATGCGTTTCGACGGCCTGCCCCGCGGCGGCGACAGCGCCATCCAGCGCTACATCTTCCGCATCGACCGCCAGCGCAGCGCCCGCAAGAACGGCGAATGACAGCGACGTAGGAACCGATTGGGAGGCCCGGGCAGGTCCGACCGTTGGTCGGACGCTCTTCCCTAAAGTCGTCGCGATCCAGGCCGATATCCGGAATGACGCCCCGGTTTTCCGACCGCCACGCCCGACCCAGGATTCCTTCCATGAACGACAGCAACCCCAACGCCGCCAGCAGCGGTGGCGAGTACCTCAGCTTCACCCTCGGCGCCGAGCACTACGGCGTGGACATCCTCAAGGTCCAGGAAATCCGCGGCTATGACTCGGTCACCCGCGTCCCCGACGCCCCCGACTACATCAAGGGCGTGATCAACCTGCGCGGCACCATCGTCCCGGTCATCGACCTGCGCCTCAAGCTGCGCTTGGACGACGCGCGCTACGACGCCTTCACCGTCATGATCGTGCTCAACGTCGACAACCGCGTCGTCGGCATCGTCGTCGACAGCGTCTCCGACGTCATTCCGCTCAGCGCCGACCAGATCCGCCCCACCCCCGAATTCGGCGCCGCCGTCGATACCCGCTTCATCTCCGGCATCGGCACCCAGGACGACCGCATGCTGATCCTGCTGGATATCGAAACCCTGCTCGACAGCGCCGACATGGGCCAGCCTGCCGCCGTCGAAGACGCCGCCGCCTGACCCACCCCCCATCGCGCCGATCGGATCGATTTTCGTTCAACAAAAATCCTTCAGTTCTGTCGCGAATGGCCGATAGCTGGATTCAGGAACCGGCTGCGTGGGCTCACCCACCACCGGGCCAACTATCCATATCCCCCGGAGAACCTCCCGATGAAGACCCTGCCCACCCTGCTTTCGATCGCCGTCCTCGCCGCTTCCGCCTCCTCCGCCTTCGCCCAGTCGGCCGAAATGATCCCGCCGGAGCTGGCGGCGCGTTCGGTCGGCAAGGACGGCATGGTCTGCGGCAAGGTCGAAAAGGCCCGCTACGCCGAAGGCTCCGAAGGCCAGCCGACCTTCCTGTACATGGGCGGCGCCTTCCCGCGCCACACCTTCTCGGCCCGCATCGCCGGCGAAAACCGCGGCAAGTTCAGCTTCCCGCTGGAAACCCTGGAAGGCAAGACCGTCTGCGTGATCGGCAAGATCGCCCGCGACGCCTCGCGCGCTGAAATCGAAGTCAGCTCGCCGTCCGGCCTCAAGCTCGCCAACATCAAGTAAATCGCCCCATGCCCTGCCACGCCGGCCCGCCGGCGTGGTCGCTGCAACCGGGCCTGAAGCCCGGACGCGTCTGCCACCGGAGAGTGCACCACCATGCAATGGATCAAGAACCTCAAACTGATGCCGAAGTTGATGCTGACTTTCGGCGTAATCCTGCTGGTGATGCTGCTGCAGGGCGTGGTCGCCTACCGTGGCCTGCACTCCCTCAACAACGTAACCACCGAACTGGCCGGCAACCGGATGGAGAGCATCCGCCTGGCCGGCGAAATGCGCGGCATGCTCGGTGAATATCGCAACTCCGCCTACCAGGGCCTGATCCGCGCCAGCGACGACGTCAAGGCCGAAGCCAAGACCCGCGCCGCCGACCTGCGCGGCAAGATCGCCGCCTCGATCAAGAAGTACCCCGAGCTGATCGACAGCCCGCAGCAGAAGAAGCTGTTCGACGCCTTCGCCAAGGACTGGAACGACTCGCTCGCGTCCTACGACGCCGTCACCGAAATGCTCGAGCTGGACCTGCCGGACGACGCCGTCGATACCTTCGTCGGCGAAACCCGCACCAAGCACCTCAAGGCCTCCGCCGCCCTGGAGACCCTGATCGCCGAAGACAACCGCCTTGCCCGCGCCTCGCGCGAAGAAGCGGAAAGCACCTATGCCACCTCCGCCACCCTCACCGTCATCGCCCTGCTCGGCGGCGCCGCGCTCGGCCTGGTGCTGGTCTACCTGTTCGCCCGTTCGCTGGTCGGCGCCGTCCGTGGCGCGGTGCTGGTGTCCAACGAAGTGGCCGGCGGCAAGCTCGATGGCCATATCGACGTCAGCCGCAAGGACGAAGTCGGTGACCTGATGCAGGCCATGCAGCGCATGCAGCGCGACCTGCGCGATCGCACCGAAACCGAACAGGCCGTGGCCCGCGAGAACCTGCGCATCCGCACCGCGCTGGATTACAGCTCCACCGGCGTGTACCTGACCGACAACCACCTCAACATCGTCTACGCCAACCGCGCCCTGGAACAGACCCTGTCCCAGTACCAGGACGAACTGCGCAAGCAGCTGCCGGACTTCGACGCCAGCACCTCGCTGGTCGGCCGTCCGTTGACCGTGCTCGAGCACCGTGGCGAAATGGACGCCGGCCTGCTGGCCAACCTCAAGCAGCACGGCGTGGCCCGCCGCGCCATGCAGTTCGGCGACGCCCAGTTCGCGCAGGTCGTGTCCACCATCCGCAATGAAGAAGGCGAAAGCGTCGGCCACGTGGTCGAGTGGCGCGACCGCACCCCCGAAGCACTGGTGGAAGCCGAAGTGGCGCGCGTCATCGCCCAGGCCGCTGCCGGCGACCTGTCCGGCCGCATCAGCGCCGAAGGCAAGGACGGCTTCTTCCTGCAGCTGGCCCAGCAGATCAATGGCCTGCTCGACGCCAACGCCTCCAGCATCGAACAGATCTCCGGCCTGCTCACCGCGCTGTCGCAGGGCGACCTGACCGTGCGCATGCACGGCGAGTTCGAAGGCGTGTTCGCCACCATGCGCGACGACGCCAACGCCACCGCCGAACAGCTCAGCGGCATCGTCACCCGCATCAAGCAGTCCAGCCAGGCCATCAGCTCGGCCGCCAGCGAAATCGCCACCGGCAACAGCGACCTGTCGCGCCGGACCGAGCAGCAGGCTGCCAACCTGGAAGAAACCGCTGCCTCGATGGAAGAACTCACCTCCACCGTGCGCCAGAACGCCGAGCATGCCCGCCAGGCCAACCAGCTGGCCATCGGCGCGCACAGCGTGGCCTCGCAGGGCGGTGAAGTGGTCGGCCAGGTGGTGACCACCATGAGCGCGATCCAGACCTCGTCCAAGAAGATCGCCGAGATCATCTCGGTGATCGACGGCATTGCCTTCCAGACCAACATCCTGGCACTGAATGCCGCGGTGGAAGCGGCGCGTGCCGGCGAACAGGGCCGCGGCTTCGCCGTGGTCGCCTCGGAAGTGCGCACCCTGGCCCAGCGCTCGGCCGGTGCGGCCAAGGAAATCAAGGGCCTGATCGACGACTCGGTCGGCAAGGTCAATGACGGTTCGGCCCTGGTCCAGAAGGCCGGCGCCACCATGGGCGAGATCGTCGCCTCGGTGCAGCGCGTGACCGACATCATGGCCGAGATCTCGGCGGCCTCGCAGGAACAGTCGGCTGGTATCGAGCAGGTCAACCAGACCGTGGTGCAGATGGACGAAACCACCCAGCAGAACGCCGCGCTGGTGGAAGAAGCCACCGCCGCCGCGCGTTCGATGGAAGAACAGGCCGGCCACCTCAGCGACGCCGTGTCGATCTTCCGCCTGGACGAGCAGGACCAGGTCGCCGCCGCCCCGGCGCCGGCACCGGCACCGCGCCCGGTGGCCCGTCCTGCCGCCACCGCCGCACCGGCACGCAAGCCGACCAGCCGCGCGGTCGCCGCCGAACTTGCCGAAGGCGACTGGCAGGAGTTCTAAGCCGCACGGCAGGCTGCCGCAGCGGAAACGCAAGGCCCCGATGTTCCGGCATCGGGGCCTTTGCATGTTTGGAGCTGAATACGCTCAGCTCACGCACCTCAATAGCTGCGGTTTTCTGCCGATAACAACAGTGCCTCGACATGTTCGTCGACGTCGGCCCCCACGGCCTCCGCCCGCTCTCCAGGCATAGCAGTACGCCCCCGTTCGAAAAGACCCCATGCCCATGAATCTTTCCAGCCGCTTCTCCAACCTGTCCGTCCGCGGCAAGTTGAACCTGCTTACCGCCCTGATCGCCATCGGCGTGATCGCCCTGGCCATCATTGCCGCGCGCATGCAGTACCTCGACCTGGCCGAGACGCGCAAGGAAGGCCTGAAGACCCAGGTCGAACTGACCTACGGCATCTTCGACCATTACAAGCGCCTGGCCGGCACCGGCGAACTCACCGAGGAAGCGGCAAAGGCGGCTGCCCTGCAGGCACTGAACAGCATGCGCGCCGACGGCGACAGCGCCTACTACAACGTCCTGGCCACCGATTACACCCTGCTCATGCACCCCTTCGCCCCGACGCGCGTCGGCAAGGTGCAGAAGGACTACACCTCCAAGGATGGCGTGCCGATCTACCTGCAGCAGGTGGACATGGCCAAGACCGGCGGTGGCTTCACCTACTATTCCACCACCAAGCCGGGCAATGGCGACGCGCTGATCGAAAAGGCCACCTACGCCGGCATGTATGCCCCGTGGCAATGGGTGGTCACCAGCGGCGTGTACATGGACGATGTGCAGTCCGATGCACTCGCCTTCACCGGCATCATGGCCGGCAGCGGCGGCGCGCTGGTGCTGGTGGTGCTCGCCCTGAGCTGGCTGATCGGAAATCGCATCACCGGCCCACTGCGCCAGGCCACCGGCGTGGCCGAGAGCATCGCCCGCGGCAAGCTCGACACCCGCATCGGCGCGCAGGCCCAGGACGAACCGGGTCGCCTGCTGGAAAGCATGGGCCGCATGCAGCAGCAGCTGCACGCAGTCATCGGCGCCCAGCGCGAGATGGCCAGCCAGCACGACGCCGGCCAGACCGGCTATCGCATGGACGAGACCGCCTTCCCGGGCGAATACGGCCTGATGGTGCACGAAACCAATACCCTGGTCGGCGCCCACGTGCAGACCATGCAGGACGTGCTGGCCGTGGTGCAGCGCTATGCGGTCGGCGACCTCAGCGCCGACATCGCCCGCTATCCGGGCGAGAAGGCGGCGATCAGCACCACCGTGGACGCGGTCAAGCACAACCTGGCCAGCATCAACGCCGAGATCAAGCGCCTGGGTGCGGCCGCCGCCGCCGGCGACTTCAGCCAGCGTGGCGACGTCGCCCGCTTCGACCATGACTTCGCGCAGATGATCGCCAGCCTCAACGCGATGATGCAGGTCAGCGACGACAACCTGGGCAAGCTCTCGCAGCTGCTCTCGGCCATTGCCGAAGGCGATCTCACCGCACGCATGCACGGCGAGTTCCAGGGCGTGTTCGCGACCATGCGCGACGACGCCAACGCCACCGTCGCCCAGCTGACCCAGATCGTCGGCCAGATCCAGGAAGCGGCGGGCAACATCAACCTGGCCGCGGGCGAAATCGCGACCGGCAACAGCGATCTGTCGCGCCGCACCGAACAGCAGGCCGCCAACCTGGAAGAAACCGCCGCGTCGATGGAGGAACTCACCTCCACCGTGCGCCAGAACGCCGAACATGCGCGCCAGGCCAACCAGCTGTCGATCGGTGCGCACAGCGTGGCCTCGCAGGGCGGTGAAGTGGTCGGCCAGGTGGTCACCACCATGAGCGCGATCGAAGCCAGCTCCCGCCGCATCGCCGAGATCATCTCGGTGATCGACGGCATTGCCTTCCAGACCAACATCCTGGCGCTGAACGCCGCAGTCGAAGCGGCCCGCGCCGGCGAGCAGGGCCGTGGCTTCGCCGTGGTCGCCTCGGAAGTGCGCACCCTGGCCCAGCGCTCGGCCGGCGCCGCCAAGGAAATCAAGGGCCTGATCGACGACTCGGTGGCCAGCGTCGCCGACGGTTCGGCGCTGGTCCGCCAGGCCGGCACCACCATGGGCGAGATCGTCGCCTCGGTGCAGCGCGTGAACGACATCATGGCCGAGATCTCGGCGGCCTCGCAGGAGCAGTCGGTCGGCATCGAGCAGGTCAACCAGACCGTGGTGCAGATGGACGAAACCACCCAGCAGAACGCCGCGCTGGTGGAGGAAGCCACCGCTGCGGCACGGGCCATGGAAGAACAGGCCACGCAGCTGGCCGACGCAGTGTCGATCTTCCGCCTCGACAACCAGGTCGCCGCGGCAGTGAGCGCCGTGGCCGCACGGGTGGCGCCGCCGGCGCCGCTGCGCAGCGTGAAGCCGGTGGTCGCGGCGAAGGCGTCGGCAGCGAAGCCGTCCGCCGCCCCGCGTGCCGCGCGCACCACCCCGGCCGACGACGGCAACTGGCAGGAATTCTGACGTAGAGCGGGGCCCTGCCCCGCTGTCCGCCGCCCTCCCCTTCTTCCGAGTCCGTCCGTGACCACGCCCACCGCACCTGCCTCCGCCAGCACCCAGAACGGTCGTGAATTCGAGTTCGCCGACCGCGACTTCCGCCGCATCTGCGACCTGATCTACCAGCGTGTCGGCATCTCGCTGGCACCGGCCAAGCGCGACATGGTTTACGGGCGCCTGTCGCGGCGCCTGCGTGCGCTCGGCCTGCGCAGCTTCCAGGACTACCTGGACCAGCTGGAAAGCCAGGGCGGCGACGAGTGGCAGGCGTTCACCAACGCCCTGACCACCAACCTGACCGCGTTCTTCCGCGAACCGCACCACTTCGAAAAGCTCGACACCGAACTGCGCGCGCGCAGCGGCCGCGGCACCCTGCAGCTGTGGTCGTGCGCCGCGTCCACCGGCGAGGAGCCCTACTCGATGGCGATCACCGCCTGCGAGGCGTTCGGCACGCTCAAGCCACCGGTACGGATCCTCGCCACCGACGTCGACACCCAGGTGCTGGCCACCGCCAGCCGCGGCGTGTACGCCATCGACCGCGTGTCCGGGCTCGATCCAGCAATCAAGAAGCGCTACTTCCAGCGTGGCAGCGGCCCCAATGAAGGCCAATGCCGCGTGCACCCGGCGCTGCGCGAGCTGATCGAGTTCCGTCCGCTGAACCTGCTGGCGCCCCGCTATGACGTCGGCGGCCCGTACGACGCGCTGTTCTGCCGCAACGTGATGATCTATTTCGACAAGCCCACCCAGCGCGGGATCCTCTCGCGGCTGATCCAGCACATGGGCGACGACGGCCTGCTCTACACCGGCCATTCGGAGAACTACCTGCACGCCGCCGACCTGATCCAGCCCTGCGGGCGCACCCTGTACAAGCGCGCACCCGGGGCCCCGGCATGAACCTGGCCGCCCGCAACGACGACGTGATGCGCTACTTCGACAGTCGCTTCAAGGTCACCGCCGCCAAGCTGCTGCCGACCCAGTACCTGGTGGTGGACGATGACACCGCGCTCACCACCACTCTGGGCTCGTGCGTGGCCGCGTGCCTGCGCGACCCGGTGCTGAAGATCGGTGGCATGAACCACTTCCTGCTGCCCGAAGGCAATGTCGGCGACGGTGCCCCGGCGCGTTACGGCAGCTACGCCATGGAACTGCTGATCAACGACCTGCTCAAGCGCGGCGCGCACCGCAAGCGCCTGGAAGCCAAGGTGTTTGGCGGCGCCAATGTGCTCAAGGGCTTCACCAGCAACCCGGTCGGCACCCGCAACGCCGAGTTCGTGCGCCAGTACCTGCAGGCCGAGCACATCCCGGTGCTGGCCGAGGACCTGTGCGGCATCCACCCGCGCAAGGTGTGGTTCTTCGCCGACACCGGCCGGGTGGTGGTGCAGCGCCTGCCGCACGCACACGAAGCTGAAGTGGCCGCGACCGAATCGGCGGTGCGTGCGCGCCTGTCCAAGGCCCCGGTCACCGGTGGCGTGGAGCTGTTCGAATGATCACCGGTGCACCCTGCAGGGTCTTGATCGTCGACGATTCGGCGGTAGTGCGGCAGATGCTGAGCGAGATCCTCGCCAGCGACCCCGGCATCGAAGTGGTCGGCACCGCCGCCGACCCGCTGCTGGCGCGCGAGAAGATCAAGCGACTCGCCCCGGACGTGATCACCCTGGACGTGGAAATGCCACGCATGGATGGGCTGGCGTTCCTGGAAAACCTGATGCGCCTGCACCCGCTGCCGGTGGTGATGATCTCCTCGCTGACCGAGCGCGGCGCCGACACCACCCTGCAGGCGCTGGCGCTGGGCGCGGTGGACTTCGTGTCCAAGCCCAAGCTGGACGTGGCCCGTGGCCTGCAGGGCTACGCCGAGGAGATCATTGGCAAGGTCAAGATGGCCGCGCGCTCGCGCGTGCGCACGCTGGCCCGACCGATCGCCCCGCGCGTGACCCTGGACCCCATCGCCGCCACGCCGAAGCGCTCCATGCAGTTCCGCACCACCGACCGCCTGATCGCCATCGGGGCTTCAGCGGGCGGCACCGAGGCGCTGCGCGTGGTGCTGGAGGGCATGCCGGCTGATGCCCCGGCGGTGCTGCTTACCCAGCACCTGCCCGCCACCTTCAGCACCGCGTTTGCCGAACGCCTGGACCGCCATTCGGCGATGTCGGTGCGCGAAGCCAGCGATGGCGAAGCCGTGCTCCCCGGCCATGCCTACCTGCCGCCCGGCGGCAAGCACCTGCGGGTGATCCGCGACGGTGCGCGCTGGCGCTGCCGTATCGATGACGGCCCGGCCGTGAACCGGCACAAGCCGGCCGTGGACGTGCTGTTCCGTTCCGTGGCCGAAAGCGCCGGTGCCAACGCCATCGGCGCGATCCTCACCGGCATGGGCGACGACGGCGCCCGTGGCCTGCTGGAACTGAAGAACGCCGGCGCGCCCACCCTGGTGCAGGACGAAGCCACCAGCGTGGTGTGGGGCATGCCAGGCGCCGCGTTCAAGCTTGGTGCCGCCGAAGAGCAGGTACCGCTGGAGCGCATCGCAGAACGCCTGATGGCGTTGGCGCGGGGGTAACGCCCCGACGCTGCGCGTCGCCGCACGACCAACGGTCGTGCGCTACCGGACCCGACCTGGTTGCACGACCGTTGGTCGTGACGCTCTCAACCGTCACGCCCAATACAACCGCATCGGGTTGTCCACCAGCAGCTTCTGCTGCAACCCGGCGGTCACCGCGATCCGCGGAATGACATCCACCAGCGTGCCGTCATCGGGCATGTGCGATTTCAGGTTCGGGTGCGGCCAATCCGTGCCCCACAGCACCCGATCCGGGAACTGCTCCACCAGGTAGCGTGCGAACGGCACCACATCGTCATACGTCGGTGGCCCGGACTGCGACAGCCGTTCCGGACAACTCACCTTCGTCCATACGTTCGGATGCTCCCGCATCAGCCGCACGAAGCGCTGGAACTCCGGGCCGTCCACCGGCTGGCTCACATCCGGCCGCCCCATGTGGTCCACCACCACCGTGGTCGGCAGCGAGGTGAAGAAATCCCAGCGCTCGGCCAGGTCGGCGGCCTCGAAGTACACGACAACATGCCAGCCCAGCGGCGCGATCCGTTCAATGATGGCGTGGTAGTACGCATCCGGCTTCGGATCCACCAGCCGCTTCACGAAATTGAAGCGCACCCCGCGTACACCCGCCTCGTCCAGCTCGCGCAGTTCTTCATCGGTGACCGTATCGAGCACCGTGGCCACGCCGCGCGCGCGGCCGTCGGCACTGCGCAGCGCATCCACCAGCGCCCTGTTGTCGGCACCGTGGCAGGTCGCCTGCACGATCACGTTGTGCTCGAACCCCAGATGATCGCGCAGCGCGAACAGCTGCGCCTTGCCCGCATCGCAGGGCGTGTACTTGCGCTCGGGCGCATACGGGAACTGGTCCCCCGGGCCGAACACATGGCAATGTGCATCCACCGCGCCTGGCGGCGGCACGAACACCGGCCGGCTCGGGTCGGGGCAGAAATCCAGCCAATCGGCATCCTTCACGAAGTCCGCCATTACAGCCCCCTTGCCTTCAGCTGCGCATCCAACCTCGGGTACACCCGGCGCGCGTTGCCCGACAGCACCTTGCTTCGATCCGCTGCCGACAGCCCCAGCGCTTCCACATAGCGCAGGGTGTCGTCGAAATACTGCCCGGTTTCCGGGTCGATGCCACGCACCGCGCCGACCATCTCCGAGCCGAACAGGATGTTGTCGATGTCGATCACCTTGAACAGCAGGTCCATACCGGGCTGATGGTAAACGCAGGTGTCGAAGAACACATTCTTCATCACGTGCTCGTTCAGCGGCGGCTTGCCCAGCATATCGGCCAGGCCGCGGAAGCGACCCCAGTGGTAGGGCACCGCGCCGCCGCCGTGCGGAATGATGAAGCGCAGCTCCGGGAAGTCACGGAACAG
>Ga0209256_1003550_pt1 | contig 10807 bp, 8 predicted proteins | sample AraplaCol_mCL_r2_2_FD_184270 | JGI IMG/M metagenome (GOLD analysis project Ga0209256, IMG submission 184270) | Arabidopsis root microbial communities from North Carolina, USA - plate scrape MF_Col_mCL_r2 (SPAdes) (version 3) | ecosystem: Host-associated > Plants > Roots > Endosphere | place: USA...
GTGGGCATGCGCGCCTGCAGCGTCTTGAGCGTCATGCGCTCGTCGTTGCCGCGCCCGTCGAAGGTGATGTCGGCCTGCGTGTCGTCGCGGCGCACCGTCGCGTTGCCGATCGCCGCCCACGATTTGATCGTGCCGGCGAAACCCAGATCCGCGTCGACGCCGATCGCCACCGCTTCGGTCTGCTGCGCGGCCGGCGCGGGCGCGGTTACCTTGCGCAGCTTCTGCGCGCTGACGCTCGCGGGCGGGTTCGTCGCGGCCGGTGCCGTGGCGGTCGTGGTTTCGCCACCGAAAGTAAGGTTACGCGCGTTGGCGGCGAAGCGGAACTTCGCATTCGCGGCATCGGTGAAATCGGCCGTGCCGCGCAGCGTCGCGGTGCCGTCGAAGATGCGCAGCGCGAGCGGCTGCACGTCGAGCACCTGGTTCTCCACGCGCACCTTCGACGGCAGGACCGTGGCCACCATGTCGCCGTGGCGGAACTCGCCGCGCAGGTCGGCCTTGCCGCCCATGCCGTCGGCGCTGAAGCTGAAAACCAGCGGGACGTCGTCGTCGCTGGCTTCCGCGCCGGTGACCAGCCCGATGTCGAGTCCTTCGGCGTCGGCATCCAGACGCCACTTCGGTTCGTCGCGACCGTGCAGCACCAGGCTCGCACGCAGCGGCTGTGGAACGTGGCCGGCGATGGCGACGTTCATGCGCGAAAGATCGCCGCGAGCGACCAGCCCCACGCGCGCCGGCGTGCGTCCCGTGGCGGCAGGCAGCACCGCGCTGGCGGTGAGGTCGGTGCGGTAGTCCTCGCGCGGGACGTAATCGCCGTGCAGATTGAAGCGGCCTCGATCGCTGTCGACGAACAGGTGCTGCACGTGCAGTTCGCCCTGTCGCGCATCCAGCCCGCCGCGCAGCGTGCGCACGTCGATGAGTTTCTCGCCGGCCTGCGTGAGCAGGAACCCATCCACGCGCACATCGTCGGCCTGCAATTCCAGCGGTGGCGCGATTTCGGGCAACACCTCCGGCCAGCGCGGCAGTTCGAAGGGTTCGTCCGACTTCGGGATTTCCAGCTTCGCATTCGCGATCTGCAACGCATCAAGACGCAGGCGCTTGCGGATGAGCGGACGGATTGCCGGATCCAGGTGCACGCGATCGGCGGTGAACACGATGCGGTCGTAGGTGAAGCGCACGCCGTTCATCGTCAGCGGACCGGACAGCGGGCCTTCGACGCTGCGCCACGACAGCGTCGCGTTTTCCGGCAGGCGCGAGACGATCTGCGCGAGCAGGAGGTCGCGGCCGCCGATGCTGGTGAGCAGCCAGTACAGGAACACGCCGGCGACCAGCGCCACCGCCACCGACAGGATGCCCGCGCGGATCGCCAGCCAGCGCATGCGCGCGAAGCGGCGCGCGCGCAGTTCGGCGATGCGGACTTCCGCCGGGTCGCGAGGGCTTTCGGTTGTGGGTGTGGGCTCGCTCATGGACGCCTCACCAGGTCGCACCGATGTTCAGGTAGATCTCGTAATCCGAATCCGGATCGTTCAGGCCGCGCGCGATGTCCACGCGCACCGGGCCCACCGGCGAGCGCCAGCGTACGCCGACGCCGACGCCGGTGTGCAGGTCGAAGTTCTGGTCGCGGTCGTTGGGATCGGACACGTCGCCGCCGAACTTGTTGAACGCGTCGCCCGCATCGACGAACACCGCCGCGCCCCACGGGCCGTCGTTGAAGTAATGCTCGAACTCGGCCGATCCGGTGATGACGTACTTGCCGCCGATCGCGTACTTCTTGCCATCCATGCCGATCGTGTTCGGGCCGACTTCGCGGAAACCGTAACCGCGGATGCTGTTGTCGCCGCCGGCGAAGAAACGCAGCGACGGCGGCATGTTCACCAGGTCGTTGGTGAACGTTCCGCCGGCTTCGCCGCGCAGGATCAGCCGGTTGGCCGCGCCGATGCCCTGGTACCAGCGCGCCTGTCCCCAGGCCTGCGCGAAGTTGGCATCCGAGCCCACGCCTTCCAGCGCGCCGCGCACTTCCAGCGTCACGCCGATGCCATGGCGCGGGAAGATGCGGTCGTCGGTGTCGATGTACTCGGCGCGCAGCGACGGATACAGGAACGTCGCGTAGTTGTAGGCGGTGGTGACGAGTTCGTCGCTCTCTTCGGCGTTGTTGGCCTCGTCGGTGCCCGGGTCCGGGCCGTCCGCGCCGCCTTCGAACGCCGCGTACGCCCAGCGTTCGCGCAACGCGTGCAGCGCGGCGATCAGCGTGAGGCGACGACTCACCTGGCCGCTGCGGCTGGCGACGATCTCGACCTTGCGCGTGTCCATGTAGTCGGTCTGTTCGTCGTAGTACTGCGCGCTGAAGGTGTACCAGCCGTCCAGCCACGCGAACGCGGGGATGCGGTACTGCGCGGTCGCGGTCTTGCGCTTGGACGCCCAGTCGATCTGGCCCAGCGCCTTGTGCCCGCGATCGTTGACGTAGCGCCGCTCCATGCCCAGTCGCACGCCGGGGCCGCTGTCGGTGCCGTAGCTCAGGCCTGCGGTGTAGATCGTGCGCTTGGCGGGCGTCAGCGTGACCGTGACCGGCACCTGGTTGTCCACGGCATCTTCGGGGCGCGGCTCGATCTCGATGCTGGAGAAGTAATCCAGCCGCGCGAGCGATTCGCGGAAACGATCCAGCTTGCCCTGGTGGTAGTAGCTGCCCTGTTCCCAGTAGATGAGTTTGTCGAGCAGGCTGTCGCGGATGATCGTCCTGGGCGTCTGCTCGATCTCGATCGGCCCCATGTCGTAACGACCGCCGCTGCTCCAGACGAGATCGATGTCGGCGGCGCGTTCGGCGCGCGTGATCTCGACGCGGCGCGAACTGAAATCCGCATCGAAGTAACCGCGTTCGGCGAGTCGGCGCGTGATGCGCGTCTTGCTCGCTTCGTAGAGCTGGTGATCGAACACGTCGCCGGTCTGCGGACGGAACGCGGCGAGGTCCTGGTTCAGATAACGGTCGTCGCTGCCGTCGCCGATGATCGCGATGTCGGCGCGCCGCACGCGCACGGGTTCGTCGAGCGTCACGTTGACGGTGACCGTCACGCCGGTGTCGCCGTTGCCGTCGCGGGTGATCTCGATCTTCGGCGAGTAGAAGCCGAACGGTTCCAGCGCCTCGCGCGTTTCGTCCTCGGCTTCGCGGATCAGGTAGGCGAGGCGGCGACCGGGCAGGTCCTCGCCGATCGCATCCACCACCGACAGCGCGCCGCGGACGTTCGCGGTCTTGGTTTCGTCCAGCCCGTGGATGTCCACGCGCTTGACCGTCGCCGCGTGCGCGCCGGCAGTGGCAAGCAGCAGCGCGGCGATGGCCAGGACGCGGGGGAGGGTCGGCATGCGGGCAGGATAACCGGGGCGTGCGGCGAGGCTGGTTAACGGTCGGTGTAGACCGCGCCGCGACGTGTGTCGCGGCGTGAAGGCCGGGCGCGCATCGCCCGGCATTTCGTGCGTCAGATCGAGAGGTGCTCGATCGCCGCGACGCTGCCCAGCCTATCGGACAGGCGCTTGAGCAGCGCGAGGCGGTTGTTCCGCACCGCCATGTCGTCCACGTTCACCATCACGCCGTCGAAGAATGCGTCGACCTGCGGACGCAGGCGCGCGAGGCGGCCCAGCGCGGTGACATAGTCGCGCGATTCGAGCAGCGGATCGGTGTCGGAGATGGCGCCGTTCACCGCGTCGGCGAGTTCGCGCTCGGCGTTCTCGGCGAACAGCGCTGCATTCACGTCCGAAGGCACGTCGCCTTCGACCTTCTTGAGGATGTTGCGGATGCGCTTGTTCGCGGCGGCCAGTGCTTCGGCTTCGGGCAGCTTGGCGAACTCGGCGATGGCGTTGAGGCGGTGGTCGAAGTCGGGCAGCGAATCGTGCGCGACGTTCTCGACCGCATCGAACTGCACCGACGCCACGCCGCGATCGGCGTAATAGCCGCGCAGGCGGTCGTAGACGAACTGGGTGATGTCGTAGCTGCCGATCTCGGGATGCTTGGCCGGTTGCAGCGAGAGCGCGCGATCGATCAGGTCGTGCAGCAGCAGGTCGTGGTTGCCTTCCAGCAGCGTGCGCGCCAGCCCCAGCGCATTGCGACGCAGCGCGAACGGATCCTTGTTGCCCGTCGGCTTCAGGCCCGCGGCGAAACCGCCGGCGAGCGTGTCGAGGCGTTCGGCGATGGCAAGTACCTGGCCGAGCTTCGACGGTGCGACGGCATCGCCGGCGAAACGCGGCATGTAGGCCTCGTCGATGGCGTGCGCGACGTCGAGCGACTCGTTCTCCACGGCGGCGTAATAACGCCCGGCGATGCCCTGCAGTTCGGGGAATTCGCCGACCAGACGCGACTGGAGATCCGCCTTCGACAGTTCCGCGGCGCGGCGCGCGGTCGCCGGATCCACGCCCACCTGCGCGGCGACGGCCTCGGCCAGCGTGGCCACGCGCGCGACCTTGTCGGCGATGGAGCCCAGCTTGTCCTGGTACTTCACGTTCGCCAGGCCGTCGTTCATCGACGCCAGGCCCTGCTTCATGTCCTCGACGAAGAAGAACTTCGCATCGGAGAAGCGCGGGCGGATCACGCGCTCGTAGCCCTTGCGGACTTCGGCCTCGCCCTTGGACTCGATGTTGGCGATGCCGATGAAGCGCTCGCTGAGCCTTCCTTCGGCATCGAGCACCGGGAAGAACTTCTGGTTCGCTTCCATCGTGGCGATCAGCGCTTCCTGCGGCACGGCGAGGAATTCGCGCTCGAAGCTGCAGGCCACGGCCTTCGGCCATTCGGTCAGGCCGTTGACCTCTTCCAGGATGCCGTCGTCGATGCGCGCCACGCCACCGCTGGCGCGCGCGGCTTCGGTCACTTCAAGCACGATGCGTTCGCGGCGTTCGTCAGGATCGACCAGCACCTTCGCGCCGCGCAGCGATTCGACGTAGTCCGCGGGCGTGGAAAACCACACCGGCTTGTCGTGCATGAAACGATGGCCGCGGCTCATGCGGTCGGCGCGCGTGCCGAAGAGCTCGGCGTTCACCACGTCCTTGCCGAGCAGCAGCACCAGCCAGTGCACCGGGCGCGCGAAACCGTAATCGTGATCGCCCCAGCGCATCGGCTTGGGGATCGGCATCGAGGCGATGGCTTCGCGCAGGATTTCCGGCAGCAGTTCGGCGGTGGCCGCACCCGGCTTCACCGAACGATGCACGAAGCGCTCGCCCTTGTTGTCAGTGGTCTTTTCCAACTGCGTCCAGTCGATGCCGGCCTTCGCCGCGAAACCCTGCAGCGCCTTGGTCGGCTGGCCTTCGGCATCGAGCGCGATGTTGAGGTACGGCCCGAGCACTTCGGACTTCTGCTCCGGCTGCTCCAGCGCGACGCCCGGCAGGCGCACGGCGAGGCGGCGCGGCGTGTACAGCGGCTTGGCTTCGCCGCGTTCGAAGGCGATGCCGCGCTTGGCCAGGCCGTCGAGGACGCCGTCGAAGAACGCCTGCGCCAGGCCGGGCAGGGCCTTGACGGGGAGCTCTTCGGTGCCGAGTTCGATCAGGAGGGGGGAAGTGGTGGTCATCGCTCGCCTTGTCGTGTTTCTTTTCCCTTCTCCCGCGTGCGGGAGAAGGTGGCCGGAGGCCGGATGAGGGCAAGCGCGACACGCGCCTGTGCCCTCACCCAACCCCTCTCCCGCAGGCGGGAGAGGGGCTCTATGCAATCATGCAGCGGCAGCGTTCGCCGCCTTCTTCAACACCGGGAATCCCAGCTTCTCGCGCTGCGCGTAATACGCTTCGGCCACGCCCTGTGCGATGCGGCGCACGCGCAGGATGTAGCGCTGGCGTTCGGTCACGCTGATCGCGCGGCGCGCGTCGAGCAGGTTGAAGCTGTGGCTGGCCTTGCAGACCTGGTCGTAGGCCGGCAGCGGCAGGCCCAGTTCGATCAGCTTCAACGCTTCCTTCTCGCACGCGTCGAAACGGTGGAAGAGCTCGGCGACGTCGGCGTGCTCGAAGTTGTACGCGCTCTGCTCGACTTCGTTCTGGTGGTAGACGTCGCCGTAGGTCACCGGCGTGACGCGGCCTTCAGAATCTGGCGGCCCGTAGGTCCAGATCAGGTCGTAGACGTTGTCGACGTTCTGCAGGTACATGCACAGGCGTTCGAGACCGTAGGTGATCTCGCCCAGCACGGGCCTGCACTCCATGCCGCCGGCCTGCTGGAAGTAGGTGAACTGCGTGACTTCCATGCCGTTGAGCCAGACCTCCCAGCCCAGGCCCCAGGCGCCCAGCGTCGGCGATTCCCAGTTGTCCTCGACCAGGCGCAGGTCGTGCACCAGCGGGTCCACGCCGAGCGCCTTGAGCGAGTCGAAGTACAGCTCGACGATGTTGTCGGGGCTGGGCTTCATCGCCACCTGGTACTGGTAGTAACGCTGCAGGCGGTTGGGGTTCTCGCCGTAGCGGCCGTCGGTGGGACGGCGGCAGGGCTGGACGTAGGCGGCGTTCCACGGCTCCGGGCCGAGGGCGCGCAGGAAGGTGGCCGGATGGAAGGTGCCGGCGCCGACTTCCAGGTCGAGCGGCTGGATCAGCGTGCAGCCCTGCTGCGCCCAATAGGCGTTCAGGCGCTGGATGAGCTCCTGGAAGGTCGGTCCCTGGATGGTAGGTGCGGCCATGGTCTCGGTGGGGGTCCCGCAAAGCGGGTTAGTATAGCCACGGGCCTTGATGCCGCTGGTTTTTTCCCACTTCCGCAGGCTTTGGCGTCGTGGGCGGTGGCACGGCCCGCAACGTCTTCCGCATCGCCAACGTCCGTATCGCCGTGACCCACCGACATCCCCGGCCCTTCCTGATCCTCGAGACCGGTCAACCGGTCGCCTCGATGCGTCGCCACCGCGGTTTCCCGCACTGGATCCGCGTCGCCGCGGGACTCGACGCCGACGAGGCGATCGTGGTGAACGTCGAAGGCGGCGACGAACTGCCCGGACGCGAAGGCTTCGCCGGCACGATCATCACCGGCTCGGCCGCGATGGTCACCGAACGCCGCGACTGGAGCGAACGCAGCGCGCACTGGCTGCGCGACGCCGCGCAGGAAGGCATGCCGCTGTTCGGGATCTGCTACGGCCACCAGCTGCTCGCGCATGCGCTGGGCGGAGAGGTGGGCGTGAACCCGACCGGCCGCGAGATGGGCACGATCGATCTGCAACTGCATCCGCACGCGGAAGAAGACCCGCTGTTCCAGGGCTTGCCCGCGCAGTTCGCCGCGCAGGCCACGCACCTGCAGACCGTGCTGCGCGCGCCGCAGGGGGCGACGGTGCTGGCTCGTTCGAACCAGGACGACTGCCACGCGTTCCGCTGGGGCGAGCGCGCCTGGGGCGTGCAGTTCCATCCAGAGTTCAGCGCCACGCACATGCGCGGCTACGTCAACGCGCGACGCGATGCGCTGCACGGCGAAGGCCGTTGCGCGAAGTCGCTGGCGCGCGCGGTCAGCGCCACGCCGCATGCGCGGCGCGTGCTGCGGCGCTTCGTGCGCCACGCCCGCGGCCTGCACGGGCACTGAGTTCCGCGAACCTCTTTCCTGCGTGCGCCACGGGCGCACGCACTTCCCCCACGCGTCACCATCGAAACCTTCCCCCAATGACGACACACGCAACCGGCCCGCTCGCCGGCCTGACCTGGCTCAAGCGCGGCATCAACCTTGGTCGCCATAACGCCCGCGCGGTGTTCGGCGCAGCGGCGATCATGATGTTCGTCGGGCTGCTGCCGGGCGTGCTGCAACTGATCGTGCTGTCGATCTTCAAACCCGACGCTAACGGCGCGATGATCGTCGCCGCCGGCGCCAACGTGCTGTCGATCATCGTGGTGTCGCCGTTCATTGGCGGCTTCCTGCGCCTGATCGACGCCAGCGAGAACGCCCGTCCCGCGTCGGCGGGCGACATCTTCCAGCCGCTGCGCCACGGCGGCGACGCCGGGCGGATGATCGGCTTCGGCCTGCTGATGACGCTGTACTACGTGATCATCGGCGTGGCGCTGCTCACCGTCTTCGGCGACGGCCTGTGGGACTGGATGACGAAGGTGATGAGCCTGCAGCAGGCCGCGGGCGAAACGCCCATCGATCCGTCGCAGATGCCCGATGCGCCTGAAGGCCTCGGCCGCCTGCTGGGCCTGGGCTCGATCCTGTTCCTCTTCCTCTCCGGCGTGTACGCGATCGGCTTCGGCCAGGTCGCGCTCGGCGGACGTCCGGTGCGCAACGCGATGGCCGATGGCGTGATCGGCACGGCGAAGAACCTGCTGCCGATCCTGCTGCTGGCGATCCTGGTCGTGCTGGCTTCGATTCCCTTTGGCCTGGTGCTGCTGCTGGTGTTCAGCATCGTCACCGTGGTCGGCGGCGCGATCCATCCCACGCTTGCGGTCGCGCTGATCATGCCGCTGTACCTGGCGTTGATGGTCGTGCTCTACGTGATCATGTTCGGCGTCATGTACTACCTGTGGCGCGACGTGTGCGGCCCGGCGCTGCCGCAGGGCGAAGCCCCGCCGCCGCCGCCGGCTTCGTCGAACAATCACCAGATCGAGCTGTAAGGCAGCCGACTAGCGAACCTTGTAGCCCGGGTAAGCGGAGCGCACCCGGGACCTGTCACGCTCAACCCGGATGCGCTTCGCTTATCCGGGCTACAAAAGCGATTGGCCCAGCGCGCGTTCCACCGCGGCCTGCGCCAATGAGGCCAGGCGGCCGGCCATCGCGAACGTCAGTGCCGCCATGACGCCGGCCTGCAGGACGATCCAGCCGCGCGCCCATCCAGGCAGCGGTTCTTGCCCGCGCACCACGCGCGTGCCGCTGAGGCGGTCGTGCAGCGCCAGATGCGCCGGCGGGATCGCCGCCATCGCGTGGCCGATGTTGAGCGTGAGCCACGACACCAGCCCCGCGAATTGACGCCCCACCGTGCGGGCGAGATCCGGCTGGGCGCCATCGCGATCGACCACGCGCAGGTGCAACGCGCGCTTGCCGAGGCTGCCCTGCCAGGACGAACGTTCTCCAACCACCTGCCAGACCAGCATCGCGATCGAGAACGCCACGATGGGCACGACCATCGCGTCGAACAACGCCGACTGCAGCGAATCGATGCCCTGTTTGATGGACGCATCCGACAACAACGCGAAAGGATCCGGTGCGCCGCCGGCATTGAGCTGCCCGGCAACCGCTCCGTAGAAGCGGTCGAGCACCGTGACGAAGGCCTGTTCGAGCGATTCGAGATCGCGCCAAACGCGACCCCACAGGAACGGCGCGAGCGCCAATGCGATCAGCGTCGCGTCCAGCGACCATGCTGCATAACGCGGCCAGAAGCGCGCCGGCGCGCTCACGCGGTGGGCGTCTGCCCGGGCGTCGTGCCGGCGTCCTCGCGCGGCTTGAGCCAGCGCGACGCGACGATGCCCAGCTCGTACAGGATGCACATCGGGATGGCGAGCATCAGCTGCGACACCACGTCCGGCGGCGTGATCACCGCGGCGACCACGAACACGCCGACGACCGCGTAGCCGCGCGAATCCTTCAGCTGCTGCGGCGTCACCCAGCCCAGCAGCACCAGGATCACCAGCGCCACCGGCAGCTCGAAGCTCGCGCCAAACGCCAGGAAGATCACCAGCACGAAGTCGAGGTACTTGCCGATGTCGGGCGTCATCGCCACCACTTCCGGCGTGAACCGCGCCAGGAAGCCGAACACCGACGGCAGCACCAGGAAGAAGGCGAACGCGCAGCCGGCATAGAACAGCGCCACCGCCGACACCAGCAGCGGCATCGCCAGGCGCTTCTCGCGGTGGTACAGGCCCGGCGCGACGAACGCCCACGCCTGGTAGAGCAGCCACGGCATCGTGATCAGCAGCGCGGCGAAGAAGGCCAGCTTCACCGGCACGAAGAAACCGCCGGCCGGATCGACCGCCACCAGGCGGCCGCTTTCGGGAAGCGAATGCAGCAACGGCTGCGCCAGCACCGCATAGATCTGTGCGGCAAAGGGCAGCAGGAGGACGAAGACAAGGATCAGCCCGGCGACCGCCCGCAGCAGGCGCGCGCGCAGTTCGATCAGGTGGTCGATCAGTCGCGGCTCGGTGCCGTCGGCACCGGCGTCGGTGTCGTGGGAATACGTATCGTGATCGTGGCTCATCGGCGCTGCGCCCCGTCATCGGAAGCGGACGGGGTGGGGCGCACGGGCACGAGTTCCGGCTGCGCTTCCGAATCGGTTTCCACCGGCAGGCCGCGCCCGTGGACGTCGTCGCGGCGGGTGTCCGGTTCGATCAGGTCGTCCTGCGGGTTGACATCGGGGTCGGATGCCGAGGCCAGCGAACGCTCCTCGATCTCGGCAGGCGCCGGCTGGGACTCCGGGAGTGATCCGCCCTGCGCCGCGTCGGCCTGTGCGGACGCGCCGCGCACGTCGCGATCCAGTGCGTCCAGCTCGCGCTGCAGGGATTCCTGCTCGCGCTTGATCCGGTTGCGGGCCTCGTCGAGGCCTTCGTTGAAACCCTGCTGGGCTTCGCGCAGCGAATCCTGCGTCTCGCGCAGACTGCGCTTGAGCTCCTCGGCGGCCAGCTCGTTCTCAAGCTCGGACTTCACCGAATGCCATTGCGCGCGCGCGCGCCGCACCCATAACCCCGCGAAACGCGCTGCCTTGGGCAGGCGTTCGGGGCCCAGCACCAGCAGGGCCACGATCGCGATGACGAAGATCTCGGAAAACCCGATGTCGAACATGGCCGCCGACCGCCCGGAATCCGCGCCGCGTCAGCGCGGCGTGCGGTCGTCTTGCTTGGTGCTTTCGCCGGACTTGGTTTCGTCGCGACGCTCGTCGCGCAGCTGCGCCGAGGGCTTGTCGTCGTCCTC
>Ga0209256_1003558_pt1 | contig 10787 bp, 7 predicted proteins | sample AraplaCol_mCL_r2_2_FD_184270 | JGI IMG/M metagenome (GOLD analysis project Ga0209256, IMG submission 184270) | Arabidopsis root microbial communities from North Carolina, USA - plate scrape MF_Col_mCL_r2 (SPAdes) (version 3) | ecosystem: Host-associated > Plants > Roots > Endosphere | place: USA...
GACCTGCATGGCGGCGGCGCGGCGGACGTTCCAGTCGCCCTCGGCGGCCGGCTGGTGGTTCTGGGCCCCGCCCTCCCAGCTGTCGTTGGCCGACTCGTGGTCGTCCCAGAAGGCCACCATCGGCGCCATCTGGTGCAGCCGCTGCAGGTCGGGATCGGCGCGGTAGCAGGCGTAGCGCAGGCGGTAGTCCTGGATCGTCAGGATCTCGTTGGACGGCTGCAGCTGCTCGCGGCGCCCCTCGGCCCAATCGCCCTCCTTGATCGAGGCCGGACCGTATTCGTAGATGTAGTCGCCGGTATGCAGCCACAGATCCAGGTCGGGCCGGGCGGCGGCGTGGCCGTAGGCGTTGAACAGGCCGACCGGCAGGTTCGAGCACGAGAACACGCCCAGCTTGAAGCGCGGGACCTCGCCGACCGGCAGGGTCTTGGTGCGGCCAACCGGCGAGCGGGCGCCGTCGGGGGCCACGAACCGGTACCAGTAGACGGTCCCCGGCTTCAGCCCGTCGACGGTGATCTTGGCGGTCCAGTCGCGGTAGGCCCCGGTGCGCACCACGCCGCCGGCCGCCACCTTCGCGAAGTCGGGATCGAGCGCCAGCTCGACGTCGAGCCGCACCGTGTTGTCGCTCGTGGCCGGGACATAGCGCGTCCACAGCAGCATGGCGTCGGGCCCCGGCTCGCCGCTGGCCACGGCGTGGGTGAAGCCCGTGGCGCCCAGCATCTCGGCGGCCAGGCTCCGGCCGGCGGACAGGCCCAGCGCGCCCAGCCCCAATCCGGCGCCCAGGACGAGGCTGCGACGATCGATGTTCAGGACCACGGCGGGCCTCCCGGGATGGCTTGCAAGGAGAAGGCGGCCGCGCGCGTCGCACCTCGGGCGCGCGCGGCCAGTCTGGGTCGGCGGCAGGGGAGCACCGCCGACGCCAGGGGCGGGAGGGGCTAGAAGGTGCCCTTGATCCCGACGTTCCACATCGAACCGTAGATGCTGTACTGCTGCACCCGGTCGCGGACGTTGGAGTAGATGACGTCCGGCGCGTTGAAGATGTTGCGGCCGGCCAGCATGACCTCGAACTGCTTGTTGATCTTGTAGCTGGCGCTGACGTTCCAGAGCTCGCGAGCGTCGTGGTAAAGGACGCCGTTGGGCGAGGTGGCCGGCGTGGCGCTGAGGGCGCTGGTCCGGTACTTGCCCTGGGCGTTGCCGGTCAGCTGGACGTCGAACTTGCCGTAGCTGTAGCGCAGGCCCCAGTTGGCGGCCGTCTTGGGCATGTTCACGCGCTCGCCGTCGGGATCGATCTTGGTGATCGAGCCGCGCAGGCCCAGGCCCCGCAGCGCGCCGGGCAGGAAGGTCATCTGCTGGTCGTATTCCAGCGTCACGCCGCGGTTGATGCTGACGCCCGGCAGGTTCGTGGCGCTGCGGTAGCGATAGCCCGGATAGTCGTCGGGGCTGTAGCCGACCTGGGTCGGATCGGAGAACTCGTAGCCGGTCACCTGCATGTCCTTGACCTCCAGCTGGTAGGCCGACACGCCGATGATGCCCGACGGCTCCAGATAGTACTGCAGGCTGGCGAAGTACTTGGTCGAATGCTCGGGCTTCAGCTGCGGGTTGGGCACGGTGACGATCAGGTTGGTGTCGTCCACCGAGACCACGCCGCCCAGGTTGCCGTAGTCGGGACGCAGGATCGACTGGCTGAAGGCCACTTGGCCGACCAGCTTCTTGGTGAAGTCGTACTTGGCCCCGCCGCTCCAGAACCAGTCGTCGTACTCGCCGTTGCGGGTGGCGTAGGTCCCGTTGCGGTACTTGTAGAGCAGGCCCGGCACGGTGGCCGGATCCAGGCCGGCGGCCTTGACCTCCTTGTCGCTGCGGACATCGGCGACACGGGCGTCGGTCTCGGTGCCTTCATAGCGCAGGCCGAGGTCGAACTGGGCCTTGCCCACGCGCGGCTGGAGCTCGAAATAGGCGGCGTTGACCGTCTCGCCGACCTTCTTGTTGTTGTCGAGCCGGCGCTTCAGGTTGCCCGCCAGGTCCGGCGCGAAGTAGTCCGGGTGCTCCTTGTAGATGTCGTAGACGGCGTAGTTGCTGTCGGCCCGCCAGTTCTGGGCGTTCAGGTTGCCGGCGTCGAAGCCCTGGATCTCGAAATTGTAGTAGTGGGTCCAGGGGATGACGGCCTCGGGCGCCTTCTGGGTCAGGTCGTGCGTCGGGCCGATGTACTGGAATTGCTGGTACGCGCCCTCGTTGGTCTTCCAGACGTTGGTCCGGTAGGTCGCGCCGGCCAGGACCTTGAGCTGGACCGAGCCGATCTCGAGCTTCTTCTTCAGGTCCAGGTTCACGCCGTACATCTGGTTCTGGGCGTCGGACTCGGCGGTGCGGATGTTGTTGCCGATGTCGTCGTCACGATTGAAGCTGGTCGGATCGCTCCACGACCGGCCGGCGGTCTGCTGCAGGGTCCAGTCGTTGGAATCGGTGGACGCGCGGTCCAGCGTGAAGCCGATGCGGGTCAGGTAGCTGTCGGTGCGCTGGAAGAAACCCTTGGAATTGTCCCGGAAATTGAACTCCGAGCTGGAATAGCTGCCGCGCAGCAGGGCCTCCCAGGTGTCGCCGCGGTATTCCAGCTTCGGGGCGAACAGCCACGAGGGCGTGCCGGCGTAGCGGTGCGAATACTGGGTGTGCAGGCGGGTGTTGGTCCCGTTCGGATTGACGACGATGTGGGTGGGCGTCGAGGCCGCCGTCGCCTGGGTCGCCGTGGCCGTGCCGAAGATCAGGTAGGTGTACTGGTTGAAGTACTCGACGTCGTAGAACGAGTAGCTGCTGCGCAGGGACAGCGCCCACTGGTCGGTCAGCTTGTAGTCGACGCTGAGGTTGGCGGCCTTGCGGTGGGTCAGCTTCGGACCCGGGCGCCACATGACCTGGTAGGGCAGCACCCGGCCGTTGGCGAGGTAGGACCAGTCGGTCTGGATACGGTCCTGCTCGACGAAGTTGGCGTTGTAGCTGGCGTTCAGCGCGATCCCCAGGCGGCCGTCCAGGAAGACGTCGGCATAGCCGATCTGGCCTGACGGATAGATCGAGGCGTGCTTCTCGTCGTCCGGCAGGTACTTGCGCTCCAGACTGGAGTCCGAAGTGGCGACGCCGCCCAGCTGGAAGCGCAGCAGGCGGCTGCTGCGCTGGAAGGCGTACTTGCTGCGCATGTTGATCGCGCCGCCGGGGGAGTCGGCGTCCATGCTGGCCTGCAGCGTGTTGTTCAGCTCGATCGAGTCGATGCCGGTGATCGACATCTGCTCGAACGAGTTCTGGCGGCCGTTGTTGTTGTTCGAGGTCGCCGTCGCCATGCGGGCGCCGTCGGTGGTGAAGGTCGAGTACTTGGGGTCCAGGCCGCCGATGCGGACGGCGGTGGCGTCCACCTCGGTGTAGTCGATCGACAGGCCGGGCATGTTCTTCATGAACTCGCCGACGTCGCCCATGGTCAGGGCGCCGAAGTTGTCGGCGGCGACCACGGTCTTGGCGTTGGTGGAGGCGCGGCGCTCCATGATCGCGGCGGCCTGGCCCTCGCGCTTGGCGGCGACCGTGATCGCCTCGACCTCGCCGTCGCGGGCGGCGTAGGACTGCGGGCGCAGCTCGAAGGCCACGGTGGCCGTCTGGCCGGCGGCGACGTTGGCCACGGCCCGCGTCTCTTCCAGGCCGGTGTACTTGACCACCAGCGTGACGTCGCCGGCCGGCACGTTGGTCAGCCGAAAGTCGCCGCCGTCCTCGGAATAGGCGACGATGTTCGTGCCCTCGACGCGGATCTCGGCGTTGCGGACATATTCGCCGGTCGCGGTGTTGAGGATGCGGCCGCGCACGCCGCCGACGCCCGTCGCCTGCGGCGTCGCGTCGGACGCGCCCTGGACGGTCGACTTCAGGGTGATGACCTGGCCGTCGTCGGAATCGATGCGAAGCGGCGTGCCGGCGATCAGGCGGTTCAGCGCCGTGCGCACGTCCATGCGGCCCTTCACGGCCGGCGTCATGATCCCTTCCAGGTGGCGGGCGGGCGCCACGATCTGGACCTGGCCCTGGCGCGCCAGCTCGGGGATGGCGCGGACGGCGGACTGGGCGGGAATGTCGAAGATGCGGTCCTGCGCGCAGGCCGGCGCGGCGATCGCCAGGGCGACGACGGCGGCCCCACAGGTGAGGACGGAGTAGCGGGAATTCATTGGCGGTAGCCCCCAATCGTCGCGTTGGTCGCGACGTTCGCGGTTGAGAGCCGTCAGGCCGGGGCTTCCGCTATTTTGTAACAAAAACTTCTTGGTCGACGCCCGTTTAGTGGCTCCCGGTCGCGCGGGACGGATCGCGGGTCAGGACGACCTCGTCGCCCTTCTGCTCGAGCCTGGCGTCGAACACCCGCGCTATGGCCCGGCTGAAGCCGACGGGATCGTTGGCGGCGAACAGGCCGGTCACCGGCTCGCGCGCCAGGTCCGGATCGCGGACCTGGATGCGGGTGTCGCTGTAGCGGGCGAAGGTGTCGGCCGCCTGTTTCAGGGTCTCGCCCTCGAAGGCCAGCTTGCCCTCGCGCCAGGCCAGTTCGCGGGTGACCGCCTCGGGCCCGACGGCCTGGGGCCGCTCGGCGACGGATCGGCCGCCGATGGGATCGGACAGGACCAGCCGGGTGTTGGCCGTCAGCGCCACGGGGTCGGCGGGCGCCGCGAGTTTCAGGGGGGCGACCTCGACCTGCCCCTGGTTGACCAGGACGTCGACGGGATCGCCGCCCAGCTTGCGGACCCGGAACCCCGCCTGGGCGGTGCTCAGGCGACGGCCGTCGACCTCGACGATGAACGGCCGCGTCTCGTCGCGCGCCACCGAGAAATAGGCCTCGCCCTTGAGCAGGGTGACCAGGCGCTCGCCGGCGCTGTACTTCACGCGGATCCTGGTCTCGGTGTTGAGCAGCACGGTCGAGCCGTCCTTCAGCGGCGCCAGGCGGATCTCTCCCCGCTCGGTGCTGATCACCGCCCCGGCCGCGGGCATGCCGACGCCCAGGGCGACCAGCGAGGCTGCGGCCGCCGCCCCGCCCGTCCAGGCCAGGGCCTGGCGGCGCGACAGGCGCCTGGAGCGCGGCGGCCCGGGTTCCTCGAAGGCGGCCGGGTCGAAATCGTCGCCCAGCGCCTGGGCCGACTCGCTGAACATCGACAGGGCCCGCGCGCGCAGCAGCGCGCCCCTGGCGCGTGGATCCCCACCCAGCCAAGCCTGGAGCGCGTCTTCCTCCCCCGAAGTCAGCGGCCCACGATCCAGCCGCGCCGTCCAGTCGGACGCCGCCTGATCAATGTCTCGACTGGTGTCTCGTTCGGCCATCTATCGAGGCAATCTCCGCTTCCAAGGTCCTAGAGGTTTGGGACCGCCTGTTTCCGCTACGCCCGAACCAATCAATCAAGAACGAGATGCCGCGTGAAATGTGAGTCTCGACGGTGTTCTCGGATATCCGCATTCGCGCCGCGATTTCGCGCTGGGACAAGCCCCTGACCCGGCGCAGGACGAAAGCCTCGCGGGTCTTGCGCGGCATCGCCGCGATCGCGTGCGCCAGCTGGCGCAGTTCGTCCCGGTCGATCGTGTGCTGCTCGGGCGAGGCGGCCTCGTCGGCGTGCTCCAGCCGCTCCAGGTCGTCGACCGTGTGGATCGGCACGATCCGCGCGCGGCGGACATGACGAACGATGACCGAGCGCGCCACCTGGAACAGGTAGGCGCGGGGATGCACGATCCCGTCCACGTTCTCCAGCTCGGCCAGGATCGTATAGGCCTCCTGGATCACGTCGCCCGGATCGACGCCCGGCGGCGCGCTGCGCGACAGCCACCCCCTGAGCGCGGGTTCGTGCGGCAGGATGTGCCGCAGGAACCACCGTGTTCTTTGCCTGTCGGCGTCGCTCATTCCTGACCCGCTGACTGGATATTGCGCCGAGCGGCCCGCCGTCGGGAACGACAGGACGGCGCCGCTTGAAATCCGTCCCTTGCCTAGCCGCCAATTGTGACACTCGGCCCTTTCCGCACGCTCACGGACGATCGCGGGGCCGCTCCAACCTTCGGTGGCGCCGGGGCGGTCATGGCGCGGTCGCCTTGGCCAGGGCGTCCCGCTCGTCCGCCGTCGCCGGGACGAACGGCGTCTGGGCGTCGCCCGTCCAGCGCATCAGGGTGAGGTCGGCGGTCTGCTTGCCGTCGATCCTGGCGTTGACCGCCAGGTAGAACAGGCCGTGGCCGACCGGCTGGAGACCGACGTCGGCCTTCTGGTTCCAGCCGCGCACGCCGGTGGCGGCGTCCTTCAGCCCGTCGTCGGCCAGGGACAGCAGCACGCCCTGCTCCCAGCCCTTGCCGTCCGGACCGGGCACGCCGACCAGGTCGCCGCTCACGGGCTTCCCGCGCGCCTCGACCGCGTACAGTCCGTAGTTCGGGAAGTTCGGCTTCTGGCCCAGATAGACGCCCATGAACCAGCGCCGGGAGGCCTCGTCATAGGCCAGGTTCTGGACGCCGTAGCGGGTGTTGCCGGTGCGGACGAAGTACTTGCCGTGCACGGCCGCCGGGCCGTTGCGGTGCGGCGCGGCCTCGGTCAGCGGGCTGGCGTAGCGGGCCCAGTCGGCGACGTCGTACTGCAGCAGCACCTGGTGGTCGTTGTCGGTGCGGCTGGTGTTGCCGTAGACCCCGTAGGCCACGGTCAGATAGCGCTTGCCGTCCACCTGGCCGAACGCCGGGCCGAAGCTGACGCCGTCGATGCCCGAGCAGTCGTAGCGATGATCGGGCGAGGCGACGACGTCGCCCTTGAACTTGCCGTCGTCGCCTTCGAAGACGCCGTCGCCGTTCAGGTCGGCGGCGTAGTCCTTGACCACCTCGGGCAGGTAGACCGTGCGGAAGATCTCGCTGGAGCCGGCCTCGACGCCCACCCGGTCCAGCCGGGCCACGTCGATCACGGCGATGTAGAAGGCCTTGTCTTCCTTGTATTCCAGCGAGCCGTAGACCTTGCCGTCGGCCGGATTGAAATCCAAGTCGCCCAGGTGGCCGGTCCAGCCCACCAGCGTGCCGATCAGCTTGCCGGAGAAGTCGTACTTCGCCAGCAGGTTGGTGAACGAGTAATAGACGTAGCCGCCCTTCACATCGACGGCGACGCCCTGCACGTGGCCGGACGCCCAGGTCCCGCCGTTCTGCCGGAGCGGCAGGGCGGCCACGCCGGCCTGGACCGGTGAGACCATGCCCAAGGCCAGGGCCAGACCCGACGCGGCGGCGGCCAGGCGAAGACGATCGAACATGATTCCAAGCCCCGCTTTGCGTTTTGGGCGGGGCTAAGGGGCCGTCACGACAGACGCGTGACGCCTGCGTGACGGTTCGACGAAACGCTCAGCCCTTCGGCGCCTGGGCCACCCAGGTCTCGCCCTGCTTGCGGACGATCCGGATCAGCGTGCCGATCGAGTGGTCGACGTCCATCAGGTGCAGGCCCCACGACAGGTCCACCCCTGTGTGGCGGATGATCTGGCCGCCCAGTTCGTCGGTGCGCGGGTCGCTGGGCACGGCGTTGACGTGCAGGGCCAGGTAGTCGAAGTCGCCGTTGCGGACGCACTCGGTGGTGACCAGGCCCGGCGTCCTGACGAAGAAGGTCGGGATCGGCCGCATGGGCCGCACCCATTCGGGCGGAATGTCGCCGCCCGAGCCGTTCAGGAAGCCCTTGGTGATGAAGTAGGACTCCGGCTGCCCCTTGCCGCCGGCCAGGGCGGCGGGGTTGACGCAGGCGGCCCGCAGACCGTCGCGGGCCTTGCCGAAGCGCGAGACGGCGGGCGGCGGCAGGCGATCGCGGAAGGTGACATAGGTGATCGCGCAGCCGATCTGCGTGTCGGCGTGGCACAGCGGGACCGACTTGAACGAGCCGCCGACGTCCTTGTCGGGCGGGACCATGACCAGGCCGCCCATCAGCAGGGCCGAGACCAGCTGCTTCTGGACCGGCTTGCCCTCGATCTCCTCGGCGATCAGCCGGGTCAGCATGGCCGTTCCCTGGCTGTGGCCGATCAGGACCACGCCCCGGCCGTGGTTCTCGTGGGCCAGGTACCAGTTCCAGGCGTCGACCACGTCGGCATAGCCGCCGAAGCCGGGTGGCGGCTGTTCGCCCACCGGCTTGGCGCCGCCGGCCGGATAGCGCAGGCGGCGCAGGGTGCCCTGGCGGTACAGCGGCGCGAACTGGCGGCAGACCGATCCGAACCGGGCGAACTGCACCTTGATGTCGTCCCACTCGGCCGCGTCGGGCGAGAAGTCCGAGATCCAGCCGGCGTCGTTGGAGACGGTGGGATAGACGAAGAAGCAGTCGATCTTCGGGTCCTTGGCCGGGACGTAGCGCTCGAGCGTCAGCCGGCCGCTGGGCGCGACGACGGTGGCGTCCAGGTCGACCTTGCAGCGGTTGTCCCGCAGGTCGGGCCGGCACAGCCACAGGGCCGGATCGGCGTAGTCGGGATGCTGGACGGTCGGGTCGGGCGCGGCCGCCATGGCGACGCCATGGGCGGCGGCCAGGGCCGCCAGGCCCAGCAGCAGGTTGGACAGAGCCTTCATCGGCATCCCTCCCTGGACGAGCGTCGTGTCGCGCTCTTGGAAAAAGACTGGGGGCAAAAAGAAGGGGCGCCGAAGCGCCCCCTCAGATCACAGAACCTCGAACAGTCCGGCGGCCCCCATGCCGCCGCCCACGCACATGGTGACGACGACGTGGCGCGCGCCCCGGCGCTTGCCCTCGATCAGGGCGTGGCCGACCATCCGGGCGCCCGACATGCCGTAGGGGTGGCCCATGGCGACGGCGCCGCCATCGACGTTCAGCCGCTCGTCCGGGATGCCCAGGCGGTCGCGGCAGTACAGCACCTGGCAGGCGAACGCCTCGTTCAGCTCCCACAGGCCGATGTCGTCGATCTTGAGGTCGAAACGCTCCAGCAGCCGCGGGATGGCGAAGACCGGACCGATGCCCATCTCGTCCGGCTTGGTGCCCGCCACGGCCATGCCGACATAGCGGCCCAGCGGCTGGAGGCCGCGCTTGGCGGCGAGGCCCGCCTCCATGACCACGCAGGCCGAGGCGCCGTCCGACAGCTGGCTGGCGTTGCCGGCCGTGACCACGCCGTTCTCGCGCACGGCCTTGAGGGCGGAGAGGCCCTCCAGCGTGGTCTCGGGCCGCACGCCCTCGTCGCGGTCCAGGGTCACCTCGCGATGCGAGACGGCCTGGGTGGCCTTGTCGACGACCTTCATGGTCGCCGTAATCGGCACGATCTCGGCGTCGAGACGGCCGGCGGCCTGGGCGGCCGCGGCGCGCTGCTGCGAGGCCAGGGAATAGAGGTCGCAGGCCTCGCGGCTGATCCCGTAGCGGGCGGCGACCGTCTCGGCGGTGTCCAGCATCGGCATGTAGGCGTCCGGATGCAGGGCCACGAGGCCGGGATCCTGGTCCACCCGCATCTGCGGCGTCTGGACCAGCGAGATCGACTCCACGCCGCCGGCCACGATCACGTCCATGCGGTCGACTATGATCTGCTTGGCCGCGGTGGCGATGGTCATCAGGCCCGACGAGCACTGGCGGTCCATCGTCATGCCGGAAACGGTGACCGGGAAGCCCGCCCGCAGCGCCGCCATGCGGCCGATGGTGGCCTGGTAGCCCTGCGGCAGCGAGCAGCCCAGGATGCAGTCCTCGATCTCGTCCGGCGCGACGCCGGCCCGCTGGACGGCGTTGGTCAGGGCGTGGGCGGCCAGGACGGTCGACGGGGTGTCGTTGAACGCCCCGCGATAGGCGCGGCCGATCGGCGTGCGCGCCGTGGAGACGATGACGGCGTCGCGCGTCACGAGCGCACCCCCACGGCCTTGGCCATGAGGCCGGCGCTGGCGACTTCGCGCTCGGCCTGGGTGAAGCCGTAGGCCGGGACGATCTCGCCGGCGCGGTCGCTGATGGCGTCCCACTGACGGATCACCTGCTCGCCCGCGTCGGCGCCGCCGCCGATGTAGCGGCCGTCGGTCATGGTGACGTTGGCCGTCGCGAAGTGGCCGGCGCCGGCGCACAGGATGGCGCGGGTCGGGGCGTCGTCATGGACCAGGGCCAGCAGGCCCGGGCTGACCAGGGCGGGGTTCAGGCGCTCCAGGCTCTCTTCCGACAGCACGCCCTCGGTCATGCCTGTGGCGGCCGTGGGGGCCAGGCAGTTGACCCGCACGCCGTACTTCTCGCCCTCGATGGCCAGGGTCTGCATCAGGCCGACCAGCGCCATCTTGGCGGCGCCGTAGTTGGCCTGGCCGAAGTTGCCGTAGAGGCCCGACGACGAGGTCGTCATCACGATGCGGCCGTAGCCCTGCTCGCGCATCGTCTCCCACACGGCCTTGGCGCAGACCGCCGCGCCCATCAGGTGGACGTCGACCACCAGGCGGAAGTCGGCCAGGTCCATCTTGGCGAAGCTCTTGTCGCGCAGGATGCCGGCGTTGCTGATCAGGATGTCGATCCGGCCCCATACGGCCTTGGCCCGCGCGACCATGGCGCCGACGGCGGCCTCGTCGGTCACCGAGGCGGCGACCCCGATCGCCTCGCCCCCGGCGGAGACGATCTCGGCGGCCACGCGGTCGGCGGCCTCCTGGGTCAGGTCGTTGACCGCCACCTTGGCGCCCTGGCTGGCCAGGTACAGCGCATGGGCGCGGCCCAAGCCGCCGCCCGCACCGGTTACGATCGCGACGCGTCCTTGCAGCAACATCGAATTGTCTCCCCGACTTGGCGAACTCCCGTTCGCATTCGTTTATTCTGATGTTAGTGAGTATATTATGCTGCAGCGCAGCTTCGCAAGTGCGAAGGCCGC
>Ga0209256_1003570_pt1 | contig 10751 bp, 10 predicted proteins | sample AraplaCol_mCL_r2_2_FD_184270 | JGI IMG/M metagenome (GOLD analysis project Ga0209256, IMG submission 184270) | Arabidopsis root microbial communities from North Carolina, USA - plate scrape MF_Col_mCL_r2 (SPAdes) (version 3) | ecosystem: Host-associated > Plants > Roots > Endosphere | place...
TCGACGGCCACGGTGACAGGCATGTCGACCACGTCGAATTCATAGATCGCTTCCATGCCCAGGTCTTCGAAGCCGACAACCTTGGCGCCCTTGATCGCTTTCGACACCAGGTAAGCAGCGCCGCCAACAGCCATCAGGTAAGCCGACTTGTGCTTCTGGATCGATTCGATCGCGGTTGGGCCGCGTTCAGCCTTGCCGACCATGGAGATCAGGCCGGTCTTTTCCAGCATCATGTCGGTGAACTTGTCCATGCGGGTAGCGGTGGTCGGGCCGGCTGGGCCAACGACTTCGTCGCGCACTGGGTCGACCGGGCCAACGTAGTAGATCACGCGGTTGGTGAAGTCCACTGGCAACTGCTCGCCCTTGGCCAGCATGTCCTGGATGCGCTTGTGGGCGGCATCGCGGCCGGTCAGCATCTTGCCGTTCAGGAGCAGGGTCTGGCCTGGCTTCCAGGAGGCTACTTCTTCCTTGGTCAGCGTGTTCAGGTCGACGCGCTTGGACTTCTCGGTGTCGGCAGCCCAGGTGACGTCAGGCCAGTCGGACAGCTTTGGAGGCTCGATGTAGGCTGGGCCGGAACCATCCAGAACGAAGTGGGCGTGGCGGGTAGCCGCGCAGTTCGGGATCATGGCGACCGGCTTGGAGGCAGCGTGGGTCGGGTACATATTGATCTTCACGTCCAGCACGGTGGTCAGGCCGCCCAGGCCTTGTGCGCCGATGCCCAGGGCATTGATCTTGTCGCACAGTTCGATACGCAGTTCTTCCAGCTTGTTCTGCGGGCCGCGCTTTTTCAGCTCGTACATGTCGATGTCTTCCATCAGCGACTCTTTGGCCAGCAGCATGGCTTTCTCGGCGGAGCCGCCGATACCGATGCCCAGCATGCCTGGCGGGCACCAGCCAGCGCCCATCAGCGGCACGGTCTTCAGCACCCAGTCCACCAGCGAGTCGGATGGGTTCAGCATGACGAACTTGGTCTTGTTTTCGGAGCCGCCGCCTTTTGCTGCAACGGCGACTTCCACGGTATTGCCTTCCACCAGTTCCATGTGGACCACGGCTGGAGTGTTGTCCTTGGTGTTCTTGCGCTCGAAGTGCGGGTCGGCCACGATGGAGGCGCGCAGCTTGTTGTCGGCGAAGTTGTACGCGCGGCGCACGCCTTCGTTGACGGCGTCGTTCACGGTGCCCTTGAAGCCTTCAAAGCGCACGCCCATGCCGATCTTCAGGAAGACGTTCACCATGCCGGTGTCCTGGCAGATCGGACGCTTGCCTTCCGCGCACATGCGGGAGTTGGTCAGGATCTGGGCGATCGCATCTTTCGCAGCCGGGCTTTGCTCGGCTTCGTATGCGCGTGCCAGGTGCTGGATGTAATCGGCTGGGTGGTAGTAGCTGATGTACTGCAGCGCGGCGGCGACAGATTCGATCAGGTCGTCTTGCTTGATGATGGTCATGATTGGCTCGTTGGCTAATTAGTGGTGCTTGGATTCGTTGTGCGTCAGGGTGGTGATGCGATCGGTGTACGCAATCGCCATTGCGGACAGCAGGAACACGCAATGGATCACGGTTTGCGCGATCAATGTCTTCTCTTCGTACTGGTTGGCGTTGATGAAGGTCTTCAGCAGGTGGATCGAGGAGATGCCGATGATTGCCATCGCCAGTTTGGTCTTCAGCACGGAGGCATTCACGTGCGACAGCCATTCCGGCTGGTCTGGATGGCCTTCCAGGTGCATGCGCGAAACGAAGGTCTCGTAACCGCCTACGATCACCATGATCAGCAGGTTGGAAATCATGACCACGTCGATCAAGCCCAGCACTACCAGCATGATGGTGGTTTCGGTCAGCTTGGTCGGCAGCACGGCGTCCTTACTGGGGACGGTGACCGCCTGCAGGATGTGCTCCAGCGAGCTTGCGTTGCCCAGCGCTGCGCCGATCAAGTCCTTTAATTCGACCCAGAAATGGAAAACGTAGACGCACTGCGCCAGGATCAGGCCCAGATACAGCGGCAGCTGCAGCCAGCGGGACATGAAAATAAAGGCGGGGATGGGGCTAAGGCGCTTGCCGTTGGTGTTCTGTGGTTCGGTCATCTGCGGATATTGGTGGGACGTTTGAAAAACAGCCGATATTCTACACTCGCAACGGCGCCGCGGTAGCGGGGCGGCTATGCTACATTGCCGTTTTGTCTAATTTGCCTGAAGATTATGAAGCTCGATTGGGTGCAGGGCCTGCGCGGGATCGCCGTGCTGCTGGTGGTCCTGACACATGGCCGGTTTTTCCTGGACGGCACGCCAAATGAAGGCCTGGCCAGCGCCTTGTTCCTGCCGGGCGCGATGGGCGTCGACCTGTTCTTCCTGGTCAGCGGCTTTATCATGGTCTACACCACCCGCAACGCCAGCGGCCCGCGCCAGGCGGCGCTGTTCGCGGCCAAGCGCCTGGCGCGCATCTGGCCTGCCTACGCGGTGGTGACGCTAGCCTGGATCTTCATCAAGCGCGATGGCCTGTGGTTCTTCGACGATCCCGAGCGCCTGCAGGCGCTGTTCCAGTCGCTGACCTTGCGCCCGGTGACGCCGCAGGATGCGCCGTTCTTCGGGCTGGTGTTCCCTCTGGCGTGGACACTGGCGTTCGAAATGTACTTCTACCTCGTGTTCTGCGCCAGCATGCTTGCGGGCCGCCTGCGCTGGCTGGCGCTGGCAAGCTGGATGGCGCTGACGCTTATCCTGCTGCCGATGACGGCAGGCGGGCCAACGCTGGACGTGCGCCAATACCTGATGTTCGAGGCGCCTTACCTGCACCTGGTGACCAACCCGATCATCTGGGAATTCGTGGCCGGCATGGCGGCCGGGCTTCTCTACCTGAACCCGCAAGTGCGCTTCCCCAATGCGGCGCTGGCCTGGCAAGCCGTGGTTTTCAGCGCAGGCTTCGTGCTGTGGTGGGGCTGGTCCGGCGTGGGCGGCTTCCATGGGCCGGCAGGGTGGGGCTGGCCGCTGGCGCTGATGCTGCTGGCGCTGGCCATCGCCAGCAAAACAGTCACACTGCGCACGCCAGGCTGGCTGCAATGGGTGGGCAACGTCTCGTACTCTATGTACCTCACGCATTTTTTGGGCCAAGTGGTCTTGACCCGCTGGCTGGACCAGCACTACCTGCACACCCACAGCTGGAATGAGGTCTACCTCGCGCTATTGCTGGCACTCCCGCTAGCCTCGGCTTCACACTGGCTGCTGGAACGGCAGTTGGGCGGATGGACGCGCCGCAAACTGGTATTGCTGGTCGACCGCGTGCTGCCCGCGCCGCCTGTACCAGAGGGGCAGGATGTGATTAAAATGGCAAAAGTGGCGCCTTAAAAAAATGTAAGGGCGCAGTAAGCGACAAGCTCTATTGTTGCAAGCAAACCATCACTAACCGGAGACAAGCATGACCAACCAGGGCGCTGACCAACAGGGACCAACCGAATCACGCATTTTTGCGCCGCCAGCGGCATTCGTAGAAAAAGCCGCAGTATCTGGCATGGCCGCCTACAAGGCGCTGTGCGACGAAGCGGAGCGCGACTATGAAGGCTTCTGGGCGCGCCTGGCGCGCGAACACGTGGAATGGCAAACGCCGTTCACTCGCACACTGAATGAAGACAATGCCCCGTTCTACAAGTGGTTCGAAGACGGCAAGCTGAATGTCTCCTACAACTGCCTGGACCGCAACATCAAGAACGGCCTGGGCGACAAGACCGCGATCATTTTTGAAGCCGATGACGGCCAGGTGACCCGCGTCAGCTACCAGCAACTGCACGACAAGACCTGCAAGATCGCCAACGGCCTGAAAGCGCGCGGCATCAAGAAGGGCGACCGCGTCGTGATTTACATGTCGATGTCCGTTGAAGGCGTGGCTGCCATGCAGGCCTGCGCCCGTATCGGCGCAACGCACTCCGTGGTGTTCGGCGGCTTCTCCGCCAAGTCGCTGCAAGAGCGCATTATTGACGCCGGCGCTGTCGCCGTGCTGACCTGCGACGAGCAACTGCGCGGCGGCAAACAACTGCCGCTGAAGGCAATCGTCGACGAAGCGCTGGCCATGGGCGGCTGCGACACCATCAGGAACGTGGTGGTGTACAAGCGCACGGGCGGCAACATCGCCTGGACCGAAGGCCGCGACATCTGGCTGCATGACCTGGTCGAAGGCCAGCCCGCCACCTGCGAACCTGAATGGGTTGAAGCGGAGCACCCGCTGTTCATCCTCTACACCTCCGGCTCCACCGGCACCCCGAAAGGCGTGCAGCACTCCACCGGCGGCTACCTGCTGTGGGCCGCGCTGACCATGAAGTGGTCGTTCGACATCAAACCGGAAGACGTGTACTGGTGTACAGCTGATATCGGCTGGGTCACCGGTCATACCTATATCGCTTACGGCCCGACCGCCGTGGGCGCCACCCAGGTGGTATTCGAAGGCATCCCGACCTTCCCGCACGCGGGCCGCTTCTGGGAAACCATCGCCAAGCACAAGGTCAATATTTTCTACACCGCGCCGACCGCGATCCGCTCGCTGATCAAGGCCTCCGACGTAGACCCGAAAGTTCACCCGAAGAACTTCGACATCTCCTCGCTGCGCCTGCTGGGCACCGTCGGTGAACCGATCAATCCGGAAGCCTGGATGTGGTACTACAAGAACGTCGGCGGCGAGAAGTGTCCGATCGTCGACACCTTCTGGCAGACCGAGACCGGCGGCCACATGATTACCCCGCTGCCAGGCGCCACTCCGATGGTCCCAGGTTCCTGCACGCTGCCGCTGCCAGGCATCATGGCCGCCATCGTGGACGAAGCAGGGCACGACGTACCGAACGGCAGCGGCGGCATCCTGGTCGTCAAGCGCCCATGGCCATCGATGATCCGCACCATCTGGGGCAATCCGGACCGTTTCAAGGCCGGCTACTTCCCAGAGGAGCTGGGTGGCAAATACTATCTGGCAGGCGACGGCGCGATTCGCAATGCCGAAACCGGCTACTTCACGATCACCGGCCGTATCGACGACGTGCTGAACGTGTCGGGCCACCGCATGGGCACGATGGAAATCGAATCCGCACTGGTCGCCAACCCGCTGGTAGCGGAAGCCGCCGTGGTCGGCAAGCCGGACGAAACTACCGGCGAATCGATCTGCGCCTTCGTAGTGCTGAAGCGCGCCCGCCCAACCGGCGACGAAGCCAAGCAGATCGCCACGGAGCTGCGTAACTGGGTAGGCAAAGAGATCGGCCCGATCGCCAAGCCGAAAGAAATCCGCTTCGGCGACAACCTGCCGAAGACCCGCTCCGGCAAGATCATGCGCCGCCTGCTGCGAGTCCTGGCCAAAGGTGAAACGATCACCCAAGACGTCTCGACGTTGGAAAATCCCGCCATCCTCGAGCAACTGAAAGAAACCTCCTAAGCCCGAACGGACGGTGTCAGACCCTGCGGGTCTGACACCGGTTTACCGGTTTTAAGGTTTTGCTACAGAAAAACTTTGCACTCCCCGCTAACCCTGCTATAATTCGGGCCTCTCGCGATTGCCGCGGGAATGCAGGAGAGATGGATGAGTGGTTTAAGTCGCACGCCTGGAAAGCGTGTATAGGTTCATAGCCTATCGGGGGTTCGAATCCCCCTCTCTCCGCCAAGGATTAAGAAAAGGCCAGCTACAAGCTGGCCTTTTTTGTTTTTCTGTTGGATTTTCTATATGCTTGGCTAATTTTGAGCTAACGCCCATCTGCCCCTGAGCCAATCATCCCCGAAGAAATTATGAAGAAGCGACTAATCCTCCTTGGAGTGCTTGCGTTCAAAACCTTAAGTGCGTCAGCGTGCAGCTTCCCAGTTGTTCCAGTCGACCAGCAAGTCGATATGGCGGACGAGGTTTTCATTGCTACTCTCCTGGAGGCTAAGGTTATGCCCAGCAATGATATTCATAAGTGGCCGTGGATAGAGGGGCGATTCCTCGTTGGAAGGACTCTAAAAGGCGAGACACAACCCAAGAGCGTTACGTTCGCAACCGGCATGGGCCGCGGCGATTGCGGTGTTGCGATGACGGTGTCGGCGAAGTACATCATCTTCAATGGAAGGAAAGACACAGGCCTCGGCGAGGATACTGGCACGCGCATTATTGAGGATTTTCAGGAAGCGGAACTGGCCGACAAAATTCAATTGATAGCGCGTCGCCAACAGAGCAAGGCGCGGTGGCCGTATGGTTAAAGGAATTCTTCTCTTAATATGCGCCATGTGCTGCAACATGGCCGAGGCGTGTACTTGCGGCTTTCTGTATCTGGATACGGCGGCCGTCCGCAATGCACAACAAATATTTGTGTTTCGTCTGGTTTCGGCTCAGGTCAAGGATGGCATGCGTGATGGTGTACGTCATGACGAAATAATCGCACGCATCAACATTGTTTCCCAAATCCGCGGAACATCAAAACACGTCAGTGAGCTTTCCTTTTCGACTCAGCGTTGCTGCGGCACGCGCCTGGACGTCGGAGGCTATTTCGTGGCGTTTCTTCCAACAACGGGCAAGCGCTTTGCAGCCAACAACGGAAATGTTGTGGAAATTGATCCATTTGATTTGCAGAACAAGCAGGCAAAAATAAAAGCTATGCTTGCCGGGAAAATGCGTTTTGAAGATGTATTCTCACGAGGAGATACGGATCGAACCGAACAGGAGCCCGTGCCTCCTCCTCCATGTCCTTTATCAAAAGCTACCAAGTCGCCAAGAAGTTCATAGCCTATCAGGGGGAATCCCCCTCTCTCCGCCAGGAATTCGGAAACGCCCCTCTAAAAGGGGCGTTTTTCATTTCTGTACCCAGTGCTCAGCACTTCTTGAACGCAAAAAAAGCCGTCACGCCAACAATCTCGAAGTAGACCAGTTTGCCGCAGGCTTCCAGGGCCGTCTTCAATTCCGTCGCATTGTCGCGCTGGTTGTTGAATACGCCCATTGCGTTCATTAGCCACATGAATGGGCGCGCCAGCAGGTTCTTATTGACGCCGTCCGACAATAAGGAAGTACCGAACAGTACGCCGTGGTCGGATAGCAGTTTCGTGAGGTGGCGAAACGCGATGCCCTTCTCAGTGAAGGATCCCGGCACGCAGTGCATGACGTAGTTTATGCCGATCGAATCGAATGATGCAGGACTGTGCGCTATCGGTTCCAGCAGATTCTGGGTGTAAACTTCCGGCGCATAACGTGCCACTTTCTGCCTGGTCTTCTCCAGGCAGGATGCGCTCAGGTCCATTAAGGCCAGGCGCGGTGCGGGCGTTTCGAAGCGTATCCTGTCGAGCAGATAGCCAGTTCCAACGCCGACTTCAAGATGGTTGGAGCTGGCGTATTTCCTGTAGTGGGCATCGAGCCGCTCGATCGAACTGCCCCACGCGAACTTCGAAATTAGGCCATACAAAACGGCGTCGTAAACTAGCAGGCTAAATGCATTGAAATAACGGTGCGAACGCGCGACTTCCTGGTGGTAGTTCATGTGCGCTCCTTGTTCATGGTAAGAATCGGTCGGCATAATGGGCGGCCTGCAGGTAGCAGGTATTGCGCTTGCCGATGTGAAGATTGCCGACGACCTCGCCAGCGAGCGGCAAACGGCGAAAGGATAGAGTTATGGAGTACTTTGAATCTATTTCGGATTTGATTGCAGGCTTAAACAAGCTGAAACCGGAAGCATGGATTCATACCGATATGAAGGTTTGGTTGTCCAGTCCACAAAAGGCAGACTTTTACTATTTGCCTTGGGATTACATGCAAGGCCTGGAGGACGATGAGGTCTATGTGGATGATGACGGTGTTGAGCTACCGCTTGTTTTTAAAGACAAGAATTTGAAGGAGTGGATGCTTGTTAATGTACTTGTTCATATTGCGAGTTCCATTGACTGGAAGGTGGGCGGGGTAAAAGAATTCATTGAACACGTCAACTTTTACCGTGAATTTGATACCTTCAAGCGGTGAGTGAGCGCGGGCTAGCGTTGCGCTACGAATTCCAGCAATTTTTGCCGGAACCAACGCTGTGCGCTGTCACCATGCGCACGTTCATGCCAAGCCATCGAAATGGAAAATCCAGCGACTGGCAAAGGCGGCTTCAGCACGCACAAGGTGTCCATCTGATTTCGCACAAGGCTCGCCGGTACCAGGGCAGCCATATCCGAGCGCCGCACTGCGTCTAGCACGAACAGGAAAGAGGATGCAGATACTAAGACACTTCGTCGCAGGTCCATCGATTCCAGCGTGTCATCCACCGCCGTAGAAAAGCCGCCGCCTCGCGGCGAAACGATCACGTGATCAAGTTGGGAGAAGTCCTCCGCGCTCAAGTCATGTTGAGCCGCAGGATGGCCTTTTCGCACGATCAGCACGTACTGCTCCTCAAGTAGAGGGCGCGACCGCAAGGCTTGCGGGATAAGGTCTGCCGTGAGGAACGCCAAGTCCACTTTGCCAGTTTTCATCTGATCCTCAAGGCGCGGCGGGTCGATGTTGCGCATGGCGATACGTACTCCCGGAGCCTCTTGCCGTAGCTGCAGCATGAAATCCAGCAGCACCGATGCCTGCATGTAGTCTGACGCAGCGATCCTCATCGTGAGGGCGTCGCGGGAAGGATCGAATTCGCGAGCTCCCGCCAAGACGTCCCTCAGGTTATTCAGCGCGGCTTTGAGCGGCTCTTCCAGCTCATTCGCTTTGGCGGTTGGCGTCATGCCCCTATGGCCAGGAATGAAGAGCTGATCGCCGAAGAGCTCGCGCAATCGTGACAGTTGGGCGCTCATTGCAGGCTGGCTGATTTGAAGCCTCTCCGCAGCGCGAGTCACGTTGCGTTCGGCCATGAGAGCTTCGAAGGTGACCAGGAGATTGAAGTCTACGCGCTTGGTATTCATTTTTTGGATAGTACCGCAAAACTTTTCACCGGTTCACAGGGGCCGCTACAAGCAAGACAATCCCCACACGATCAACTTTTTCGTGGAACGAATATGTCAAAGAAAGTATTGCTGGTGCACGCGCATCCTGAGCCGACCTCCGTGAGCAGCCAAATGCTGGCAGTGGCGAGGGAAACCCTCGAATCCCAAGGCCACGAAGTAATGCTGTCCGACTTGCACGCCATGAACTGGAAGGCCGTATTCGACGAGCACGATTTTCCGCAGCGCCTGAATCCTGAGCGCTTGTCCTTCATTGCAGAATCTGGCCACGCATATCGCAATGCCTTGCAGACGTCCGATGTGCAACTGGAGCAGGCCAAGCTGCTCGCTGCCGACGCCGTCATTTTCCAGTTTCCCCTGTGGTGGTTCGGCATGCCGGCCATCATGAAGGGCTGGATTGACAGGGTGTTTGCATACGGCCTGGCATACGGCTACCAGGATAAAGGGAATCTGCACCGGTATGGCGAAGGGGGATTGCAAGGCAAGCGCGCCATGCTTTCAATTACGGTTGGTGGCCCGGAGGAAGACTATTCCGCGCGTGGCATCAACGGATCGCTGGACCAATTGCTCTTTCCGATTACCCATGGGACCCTGTTCTTTCCGGGAATGGAGGTACTCCCAACCTTTGCTGTGTACAACGCGGTACGGATGTCGCCTGAGGCGACGGAGCGCGCCAAGGCGAAGCTCGAATCCCGGGTGCGAAACCTGTTCGCCGAACGGCCCATCCCGTTCCGGGCGCAAAATGGAGGCGACTATCCAGATGGCCATGTGCTCGCGCAGCATATAGCGTCCGGCATCATTGGAATCGATGCGCACATTGGTGAGTGGTAGTTGGAGAAATGTCAGTCGTGTTTGCGACGATAGGCTACGGCGACACAGATCAAGACTTCGTGGAAGGAGTCGACCAGCTTCCATCGCAGGAAGGCATGGAAGTGGTCGATCTCAGGCCATCCAGAAGAAAACAGCCGTAAGGCGCTTGTCCAGGTGGTCGAAGCCGAAGTACCCAGTCGCTGAATGCACCAGGTTCGCTTTGTACAGCAGGATGCGGTTGAAGCGGTTTTCAACGCGCACGTCCTCCTGCCACGCCTCAGGGGGCAAGCCTTTCACCTTCAGGGCCTCGCGCAGGTTGGCGTGCGGCGGCATGCACAGGTTGCCGCCCAGCGTGCCGTTCGGCTGGCGCTGGCGGTAGAACGAAGTGCCGCAATCAGGGTCGGGATCAGGCGTCAGGTAGATCACACAGGCATAGCGGCATAGCTTGGTTGAATCGGTGTGCGGGCGGGCGCCGGAATCGGGCATGCCGACCAACTGCGCGTAGTTGTGATTGAGCGAGGTGCCTTCCGGCGTCGCTTCCTGCCACAGGCGCTTGGCGCCGGTCATCTTCTTCACCCAGGTTTCCACGAACTCTATCTCTGATGGCGTGAGCGCGTTCGGCGTGCGCTTGCCCGGCCAGGGTTCGTTGGCGTAGGGGGCGCCCAGCTCCCAGTAATCCTGGGTGTAGCAGCGCTGGGAGATTTCTTGGGCGTTGGGCAGGAAATCATCCTGCACCCAGTAGTCGCGTCCTAACTGGGGTTTGCGGTAAGGAAGGATGGGCAGCATGGCCGAGAGCGTAGCAAGAAAACAGCGTTTTAACGACTTCTTAACGTGCGCGCTGTGTTCAGATTGACACGCTGGAGCGTGGGGTTGCAAGATTTGCATGCAATATCGTCCACAACCGGGCCTCACGAGGGCCTTTCCAAGGAGATCACGCAATATGAAGAAGTCCACGCTTTCCCTTGCAGCGTTGGCCATTCTGGCCGCCACCCACGCCCAGGCGATTACCTACGGCCAGGCCGACGGCAACAAGCACCCTCAGGTTGGGGCGCTGGTGGA
>Ga0209256_1003580_pt1 | contig 10717 bp, 10 predicted proteins | sample AraplaCol_mCL_r2_2_FD_184270 | JGI IMG/M metagenome (GOLD analysis project Ga0209256, IMG submission 184270) | Arabidopsis root microbial communities from North Carolina, USA - plate scrape MF_Col_mCL_r2 (SPAdes) (version 3) | ecosystem: Host-associated > Plants > Roots > Endosphere | place...
GAACAAGGGCACGGCGACGGATACGTTCCGCATCATCGGTAGCGGCACGATGAGCTACAAGCTGTGCAACAACGGCACGCAGGAGTGCGCCGATCCGGTCGAGATCGACTACGCCTCGCACAAGTAAGCGTTCGTTCCACCATGTCGTAGCGAGAAGGGCCCGGTTCGCCGGGCCCTTCCTCCCGCCCCCGCGATGGAGTGCCCATGAAGCCAGTCCGTCTTTTCCCCGTATTGCTGGTCGCAAGCGTCGTCGCGACGACCGCCTGCAATCGCGAAACCCCCAATACCCAGGCGTCGTCCCCGGCGACGGCCGCCGAACCGGTCGCGCAGTTCGACGCGACCCTGAACCTGGTGAACAACAACGGCACCGTGCGCTACGACGGCGTCGTCGGCAGCGATGCCGCGCGGCAGTCGATCGAAGCGGCCTTGCGTCGTGCGTTCGGTCGTGTCTCGGGCGAGCTCAAGGTCGATCGTGGCGCGCGCCCCGCGCCGTGGCAGGACGCGTTGCCGAAATTCCTCGAATCCCTCACCCAGCCCAACGCGGCGGTGTCGTTCGAAGGACGCCGCATAGAGCTGCACGGCCACGCCAGCGACGCCGATCGCAAGACGCTGCTCGCGCGCGCCGAACTGCTCTACCCCGGCTACGCCTATACCGGCCTGTTCCAGGGCGTGGGCGATGGCGCACAGGTCGATGCGGCCTCGGCCGTGTTGGCCGAAGTGAAGCCGGGCACGTCCGGCGCGCCGCTGGTGAAGGCACTGAACGAGGCCGTGACGCAGACGCCGATCCGCTTCGAGCCCGGCAGCGCGCGCGTGGCACCCGACAGCCTCGCGCTGCTGAGCAAGGCCGCGCAGGTGATCCAGGCCTCCGGCGACGGCACGCGCCTGCAGATCGCCGGGCCGGCCGCCGACGATCCCTCGCTGGCGCAGCAGCGCGCCGAGGCGATCAAGGTCCAGCTGATCGTCAACGGCGTCAGCCCGGCCGCGCTGGAGACCACCGCGCAGGCGGGCAGCGGCGAAGCGGCGGCATTCCGGCTGCTGTGACCACCGACCCGTAGGTCCGTAGCCCGGGTAAGCGAAGCGCACCCGGGAGCCGTCACGCTCGAACCGGGCGCGACCGCACGTCACTTCACCCCTCTCCCCAACCCCACGGCCATCGGGCACAGCCCGATGGCGTTCCTCAGGACGCGCGCCAGTGGCGCGCAAGCGTCCCTCCTCACCCCTGCATTCGCGGGGGAGGTAGCACTGCGCGCCGCGCACGACTCGTTCAGCAACCCCGCGTGGAACACGCTGAACCGTGCTCCACGCCGTCTCCCACGCGCCTTTGGTTCCGGGCATTTGCCCCCATGTTCGCCTGTCGATACGCTCCTCTGTTCGCCCCGCGCTCCGTGGCGGCGACCCTCCCCATACAGGCAACCGATGGCGCTGGATTACATCCGCATCCGCGGCGCGCGGACGCACAACCTCAAGAACATCGACCTCGACCTTCCCCGCGACAAGCTGATCGTGATCACCGGCCTGTCCGGTTCGGGCAAGTCCTCGCTCGCGTTCGACACGATCTACGCCGAAGGCCAGCGTCGCTACGTCGAGTCGCTGTCGGCTTACGCCCGGCAGTTCCTTTCGGTGATGGAGAAGCCCGATGTAGACCACATCGAAGGCCTGTCGCCGGCGATCTCGATCGAGCAGAAGTCGACCTCGCACAACCCGCGATCGACGGTGGGCACGATCACCGAGATCTACGACTACCTGCGCCTGCTCTACGCACGCGTCGGCACGCCGCGCTGCCCCGATCACGGCTATCCGCTGGAAGCGCAGACGGTCAGCCAGATGGTCGACCAGGTCGTCGCGCTGGGCGAGACCGAAGCCGGCCGCGAACAGCGCTACATGCTGCTGGCGCCGGTGATCCGCGAACGCAAGGGCGAGCACGCACAGGTATTCGAACAGCTGCGCGCGCAGGGCTTCGTGCGCGTGCGCGTGGACGGCACGCTGTACGAGATCGACTCCGTGCCGCCGCTGGCATTGCGCGTGAAGCACACCATCGAAGCGGTCGTGGACCGCTTCAAGCCGCGCGAGGACATCAAGCAGCGCCTCGCCGAATCCTTCGAAACCGCGCTCAAGCTCGGCGACGGCATGGCGCAGGTGATGTCGCTGGACGACGCCGAAGCCGCGCCGTTGCTGTTCTCGTCGAAGTATTCCTGCCCGGTGTGCGAATACTCGCTGCCGGAACTCGAGCCGCGCCTGTTCTCGTTCAACTCGCCGGTGGGCGCGTGCCCGACCTGCGATGGCCTGGGCGTGGCGCAGTTCTTCGATCCCTCGCGCGTGGTCGTGCATCCGGAGCTGTCGCTCTCGGCCGGTGCAGTGCGCGGCTGGGATCGTCGCAACGCCTATTACTTCCAGCTGATCCAGTCGCTGGCGCGCCATTACAAGTTCGACGTCGATGCGCCGTGGCAGTCGCTGCCGAAGAAGGCGCGCGATGCGGTGCTGTTCGGCAGCGGCGATGAAACCATCAGTTTCACCTACCTCACCGAGGCCGGCGGGCGCAGCCAGCGCAAGCATCGCTTCGAGGGCATCGTGCCGAACCTGGAACGGCGCTATCGCGAAACCGAATCGGCCGCGGTGCGTGAGGAACTGGCCAAGTACATCAGCGAACGCGCCTGCACCGACTGCGGCGGCGCACGACTGAACCGCGCCGCGCGCAACGTGTTCGTCGCCGAGCGTCCCCTGCCCGACATCGTGGTGATGCCGGTGGACGAAGCGCTCGCGTTCTTCAAGGCGCTCAACCTGCCCGGCTGGCGCGGCGAGATCGCGATCAAGATCGTCAAGGAAATCTCCGACCGGCTGCGCTTCCTCGTGGACGTCGGCCTGGATTACCTCACGCTGGAACGCAAGGCCGATTCGCTTTCCGGTGGCGAGGCGCAGCGCATTCGTCTGGCTTCGCAGATCGGCGCCGGCCTGGTCGGCGTGATGTACGTGCTCGACGAGCCGTCCATCGGCCTGCACCAGCGCGACAACGAACGCCTGCTCGGCACGCTCACCCGCCTTCGCGACCTCGGCAACACCGTCATCGTCGTCGAACACGACGAGGATGCGATCCGCCTGGCCGATTACGTCGTCGACATCGGCCCCGGTGCCGGCGTGCACGGCGGTGAAGTGATCGCGCACGGCACGCTCAACGATCTGCTGAAGGCGCCGCGTTCGCTGACAGGCCAGTACCTGTCCGGCAAGCGCAGCATCGAAGTGCCGACCAGGCGCCACAAGCCCGATGCGAAGACCACGTTCCACCTGCACGGCGCCACCGGCAACAACCTGAAGAACGTCGACCTCGCGATTCCGTCGGGGCTGTTCACGGCGGTTACGGGCGTATCGGGTTCGGGCAAGTCGACGCTGATCAACGACACGCTGTTCGCGATCACCGCCAACGAACTCAACGGCGCCGCGCACACGCCGGCGCCGTACCGCGACCACGAGAACATCGAGCTGTGGGATAAGGTCGTCGACATCGACCAGTCGCCGATCGGCCGTACGCCGCGTTCGAACCCGGCCACCTACACCGGCCTGTTCACGCCGCTGCGCGAGATGTACGCGCAGGTGCCCGAAGCGCGTGCGCGTGGCTATTCGCCTGGTCGTTTCAGCTTCAACGTGCGCGGCGGCCGTTGCGAGGCGTGCCAGGGCGACGGCCTGATCAAGGTCGAGATGCACTTCCTGCCCGACGTGTACGTGCCGTGCGACGTCTGCGGCGGCAAGCGCTACAACCGCGAAACGCTGGAGATCCTCTACAAGGGTTACAACATCAACGACGTGCTGGAGATGACGGTCGAGGATGCGCTGAACCTGTTCGAGAACATCCCGGCGATCTCGCGCAAACTGGAAACGCTGATGGACGTGGGCCTGAGCTACATCAAGCTGGGCCAGAGCGCGACCACGCTGTCCGGTGGCGAAGCGCAGCGCGTGAAGCTGTCGAAGGAACTCTCGCGACGCGACACCGGCCGCACTCTGTACATCCTCGACGAGCCGACGACGGGCCTGCATTTCCACGACATCGAACACCTGCTGACCGTGCTGCATCGCCTGCGCGACGATGGCAACACGGTGGTGGTGATCGAGCACAACCTCGATGTCATCAAGACGGCGGACTGGGTGATCGACCTGGGGCCAGAGGGCGGCCATCGCGGCGGCACGATCCTGGCCTGCGGTACGCCGGAGGACATCGCCGCGCTGCCGAACTCGCACACCGGCCGCTTCCTCGCGCCGCTGCTGGGCAAGCCCGAAGCGCCGGCACGCAAGGCGCGTCCGGCTGCGGCCAAGGCCGATGGCAAGGTGACGGCGACTTCGAAGCCCGCCGCGAGCAAGACGGCAGCGAAGAAGGCAGTCACGAAGACGAACACCAAGAAGAAGAAATCCGCCGCATGAGCGACACCGCAACACCGAAGACCCGCAAGACCACCACCCGCCGGCGCAAGCCGGCGGTGAAGAAAACGACCGAGAGCGCGGCGCCCGTCGCCTCGCCTGCACCGCAGGCGCCGGCCGTCGAATCGAACGAAGCGCCCATCGCGCTGATCCGCGTTCCGCTTTCCGTGCGCTGGCGCGACCTGGACGCGTTCAACCACGTCAACAATTCGAAGTACCTGAGCTACCTCGAGGAAGCGCGCCTGCGCTGGATGCTCGGCGTGCCGGGACAGGGCCTGGATGAGCACGTAGCGCCCGTCGTCGCCGCCGCGCACCTCAACTACCGTCGTCCGATCGAATGGCCGGCGGAAGTGGACATCGAGCTGTTCGTCGAGCGCCTGGGCAACACGAGCGTCAGCATCGGCCACCGCATCGTCGATGCGCACGACGAGTCGGTGCTGTATTGCGACGGCAACGTCGTGATGGTGTGGATCGACCGCGGTACCGGGCGTGCGGCGGAGCTGCCGGTGGCGGTGCGCGAGGCGTGTACGTAACTCGCGCGCTTCAACGATCCAGACGAAAACGGCGCCCATCGGCGCCGTTTTTCTTTACGCGAAGAGGAACGAAGCGCCCTACTCGCCGGCCTTCTTCACCACGAATTCGCCCAGCGCTTTCTTGCCATCCTTGAGCTTGAACTCGATGGCGACCTTGCTGCCCGGCTTCAACGCCGCGCCCGGCTCCATCAGCATCAGGTGCAGGCCGCCGGGCTTGAACGTCGCCGACTCGCCCGGCGCGATGCGCAGTTCCGGCACCGCACGCATGCGGCTCACGCCATCGACCACGCGTGTCTCGTGCATCTCGACCTCGCCGAACGCCGCGCTGCTCGCGCCGGTGATCGTCGCCGGCTTCGCGCACGGATTCTCGATGCGCCCGAAGCCGGCCATCATCGGCATCGCCGCGGGCGGAAGACGCACCCAGCCATCGACGATCTTGAGGCTGCAATCGGCAGCCGATGCGGCCGACGATGCGGCGAGCGTGAGGGCCAGCAGGCCGAGGCGGAGGCAGGTCGCGTTCATGGGCCTATGATACCCGCCACTGCCCGCGCGGCCTTGACGTCGCCGGGCGCCATTCACGTCGCGCTTCATCGCAGGAGAAGCCCATGAGCCTTGTCGAATCCCATTCCGCCGACGGCATTGTCGAACTCCGCCTGGCGCGCGCGCCCGTCAACGCGCTCAATCCGCAGCTGTGCAACGACCTGGTCGATGCGCTCGCCGCGGCCGTGGATTCCGGTGCGCAGGGCATAGTGCTTGGCGGTGGCGTGAAGGTGTTCTCGGCCGGGCTCGACGTACCGCACCTGCTTTCGCTTGGCGACGATCGCGACGCGCTGATGGCTGCGTGGGAGAGCTTTTTCCTCGCCGCGCGCGCCATCGCCGAATGCCCGGTGCCGGTGGTCGCCGCGATCGCAGGTCACGCGCCCGCCGGCGGCTGCGTACTGGCGTTGTGCTGCGACTACCGCGTGATGGCGCGCAGCGAGGATCCGGCCAAACCCTTCCGCATCGGCTTGAACGAAACGCAGGTCGGCCTTGTCGTGCCGGTCGGCATCCTGCACCTGATGCAGCGCGTGGTCGGCACGTATCGCGCCGAACGCCTCGTGGTGGCCGGCGACATGGTGGAAGCAGAGCGCGCCGAACGCATCGGCCTGGTCGATGAGCTCGTACCGCTGGAACAGGTGAACGCACGCGCACGCGAATGGCTCGCACAGCTGCTGAAGCTGCCAGCCGGTGATGCGTCAGACCCGCGCGATCGCACGCGCGGACCTGGTTGCCGCAATGCATCCGGAAAACATCCAGCTGCCGAAGTTCATCGCAGCGTGGAGCGATCCTTCGACGCAGGCCGCGTTGAAGGCGCTCGTGGCGAAGCTGGGGAAGTAAGCGTTCTTTTAGCCCGGGTAAGCGCATGCGCACCGCGCCCCCGAGCAACCCAGCGCCCATGGCGACGAACGCGCCGCAGCGCGTTGCACCGTTAACGTGCGGCGGCTTTCTTGCCGTCACGGCACCCCGGATGCGCTTCGCTTATCCGGGCTACGTACGTGTCGCGACTTACAACATCCAGATCTCGACCCGCTCATTCCGATAGCGCGCCATCGGCGTCCCCGACGCCGCGAGCGGCACCTGCGAACCGACGCCGCGCGCATGCATCACCGGCAATCCACGCGCCATCAGCTCGTGCGCGACGAGGTCGGCGCGATCGTTGCTCATCATCGTCGCGGCGACCGAACTGCCGGGCATGTCGGCGAAACCCACCACCAGCAGACGACGACCGCTATTCACCGGCAGCTGCATGAAGGCGACGATGCGATCGACATCGCGAACCGCGCGGCTGTCGTAGACACTCGCCGCCACGCCGCTTTCGTTGTTGCCGATGAGGTTGAAGCGCAGGCTCAGCGGCAGCCGCGTCGCGTTGGCGACGAGGTCGCGGTAATCCTTCGGACCGAACAGCGTCGGCGGCGCGTAGCCCGGACGCAGCGTCATGGCGAAATGTCCGGCGCGCGTCACCGCGTCCTGTCCGCGCTGGCCCATCGTGTACAGCGCGAAGCTGCGGCTCAGCGCACCCATCATCTGGCTGCCGTAGAGATAGAAGCGGCGCGCGAGCGGATAGTCCTCGCTCTGCACCGCAAGGCGCGTGGGCGCGATTGCACGGCCGCCGTCGGACAACGCAAGCGGACGCACGCTCGCGCCCCACGGCTGGCGCAAGGTGACGAAGCCGATGCCGCCCGGATCCTTCGCGATCGCCTTCACCAGCGAGTCGCCATCGGCATGCAATTGCGCCGGTGCGTAGGGAGAACCCTGCATCACCCGCTCGTCGATCATGTCGCGCGCCGAGTTCGCCCCGGCGACCATGTGCAGGTGCACCTGGCCGCGACCGCCGAGTTCGCGCCAGTCGCGCACCTGGCCCGACAGCACGCGACGCAGCTGCGCGAAGCCCAGCTTCGCCAGCGGATTGTCGCGATGCACGACGACGGCCGCGCCATCCAGCGCCATCGCGAATTCCTGGTCGTGCGAGGCCAGATCGCCCAGCTGCCAACCCGCGTCGAGTTCGGCCGCGTTCGGCCGGCGCGTCATCATCGCGATCTGCGCGTTGCCGTCGACGACATCCTGGAAGCCCTGCGCGGAACTGCTCGCCTGGATCTCCACGATGACAGGCAGGCCGTCGCGCTGCGCGTGGATCTCCGTCAATGTGGAACTGGGCTGTACGCGCCTGATGTCCTGGTACCCGATATCGCGCAGCCACGACTCGGCCACGGCGGGCACGAGCCGCGCCGCCATCGTCTGCGACCCGTGGATCTGGACGCGCTCTGCATCCACCTGAGCGTGCGCGGCCGAACACGCGACCGAAAACACCATTGCAACCAACCAACCCGCGATGCGTGACATGGCGCACGCCCCCTGTGCGAAATCGCGCAAGGATCGGGGACGCGTATGACGATCAGGTTACGGTATTCGCGATTGCGTAACCTTCGAAGCCAATGGGCCGGTTCGGTACATCAGGCGCCGTGTGCGATGGGACGCGAGGGATCCTGGATCCAGCCGCTCCACGAACCGGTGTACAAGCGCGCGCCCTCGACGCCGGCATGTTCCAGCGCGAGCAGCAGGTGACAGGCGGTGACGCCCGAACCGCACATCGCCACGACCTCTCGTGGATCGCGCCCCTGCAACACCTGCGCGAATTCGTCCGCGAGTTCCCGCGCGGGACGGAAGCGGCCGTCGCGCATCGACAGCGCATACGGACGATTGCGCGCACCCGGCACGTGGCCTGCGACGCGGTCGATCGGTTCGACGTCGCCGCGGAAACGTTCGGCGGCGCGCGCGTCGAGCAGCATGCCGCCCGCGTCCAGGTGCGCCTGCACCTGCGCGGCATCGAGCAGGCGGGTTTGATCGAACGTCGCCGGATACGACGATGCGGGCTTCGCAACGGGCATGTCGGCTTCCAGCGGCAATCCCAGCGACTGCCAGCGTTGCAGCCCGCCATCGAGCACCGCGACGCGCCTGTGCCCCAGCGTGCGCAGCAGGAACCACATGCGCGCGGCGGCGAGCGCGCCTTCGGACGCGTCGTAAACCACGACCTGGTGCTGCGGCGTCACGCCCCAGCGCCCGAGCGCGGCGGTGAAATCCTGCAGTTCCGGCCACGGATGGCGACCGTCGTGCTGCTTGCTGTGATCGGACAGCTCGCGGTCCAGGTGCGCATAGAACGCGCCGGGAATGTGCGCGGCACGATGGGCCGCTTCGCCGGCTTCGGGTTCGGCAAGGCTGTGGCGCGTGTCGAAAACGATGACGTCGTCGCGACCCAGCACGGCAGCCAGGTCTTCGGCGGACACGAGTGTGGTCCAGTTCGGGGTCGCGTCGCTCATCGGATCGCCTCCAGGCGTTGGCGCAGGTTGTAGAGCATCGACGCGGTGGCGCCCCAGATGCGTTGCGCGGGATAGCGGTACTCGAAGACCTCGCGCGGACGGCCGCGGAAATCGAGCGTGTGCGTGGCGAGGTTCGCCGGATCGAGCAGGAAGGCCAGCGGCACTTCGAACACGTCCGCCACTTCATTGGGATCGGGCATCGCGACGTAATCGCTGGCCAGCAGCGCGACGACAGGTTGCACGCGATAGCCGGTGATCGTCGCTAACGGATCGAGGAAACCGAGCGGGCGGATCTGCCGCGCACCGACACCGATTTCCTCGTGCGTTTCGCGCAGCGCGGCGGCGACGGCATCGGCGTCGTCCGGTTCGATCCGGCCACCGGGAAAGCTCACCTGACCGCCGTGCTGGCGCAGCGCGTCGGTACGGCGCGTGAGCAGCACCTGCGTACCTTCCTCGCGCGGGACCAGCCCGACGAGGACGGCGGCTTCGATGCTGACCGCATCGTGGGGCACCAGGTCGTGCAGTTCGGCGAGGTTCCAGCCCGGGCCGGGCGGCGGATCGTCGAGCGGATACAGCGCCGCGGAGAGGTCCGGCCAGTCGGGCAATGCGGACATGGCGGACGTGAGGTTCACCGGCGGCGCGACTCGCGTTCGGGCAGCACGGTTTCCATCAGGCGCAGGCGCTCGTCGTCGTTCATCTGCGACCAGCGCGCGATCTCCGCGGTGGTGCGATGGCAACCGCTGCACAGGCCATCGTCGTCCAGCGAGCAGATGCCGATGCAGGGGCTGAGCACGGCGCGGAAAAAGGTATTCATCGATCGACCAACGTAAGGCGGACGTGCTTCGGTTTCAACCGGTGCGTACAACCGGTGCGTACAAGTGGCAGGACGCGCGTTGCCGCGTGCGTCGTTGCGCATTGCGACGACGCTCGTGAAATGGTGCGCATGAAAGACATCGAGCCGGCAGGGCCGGCTCGACGTGGTGTTGCATGATCCAGGCGTTACGGGCCTGGATTCCGGCCTTCGCCGGAATGACGTAACGGCAAAGGCGTTCGCGCGTTGCGCGAACGCGCCGTTACGTCACTTGACGCTGACCAGCTTGACTTCGAACTGCACGGCGACGTTCGGCGGGAACGGCGTGCGCGGGTCGGCGCCATAGGCCTTGTCGGCCGGCAGCGTGATTTCCCACTTCGAGCCGGCCGGCATCTGCAGCAGCGCTTCGCGCATCGCGGCCATTTCGATGTCGCTGACCTTGATCGACGGGATCTGCTGCGCCGGACGGGCCTGCTCCGGACGCTCGCCCCAGGCGTAAGGACCGGCGACTTCGAGCTGCACGGTGCTGGCCTGCGTCGGCTTGGCGCCCGAGCCCTTCTCGATCTCGCGGTACTGCACGCCGCTCGGCAGCGACTTCACGCCGGCCTTGGACTTGTTGGCGGCGATGAACTGGTCGGACTTGGTCTTGTTCTCGGAAGCGGCCTTGTCCCACGCGGCCTTGGCCTTGGTCTGCTGGCGCTGCTGCATGTTCTGCACGGCAGTGCGCAGCTGGTCGACCGGAACCGACGGCTGCTTCTTGCCGTAGCCGTCCTGGAGACCCTTGATGATGGTGTTGACGTCGACCTGCTCGCCGCTTTCGATGGCGTTGCGGCCCAGGTCGTAACCGAGCGCGTAGCTCAGCTTGCCCTGCTCGGTCGAAGTGTTCTGCGCGGCGGCAGTGCCGGTCAGGGCCAGGGCCGCGACGGCGGCAGCGATCAAACGCAACTTCATTCGAATGAATCTCCGTAATGGATCGGGGCGGGACTACCGCTCCTTAGTGATAAGGCCCGCACCGGTCGAATGGACCCGGATGGACGCGCTAGGATACCGGCGCCCGTGCTTAATCGCCACTGACGCCGAACGGCTCAGACAGCGTCTCCCGGCCGAAGTTCCGG
>Ga0209256_1003587_pt1 | contig 10700 bp, 11 predicted proteins | sample AraplaCol_mCL_r2_2_FD_184270 | JGI IMG/M metagenome (GOLD analysis project Ga0209256, IMG submission 184270) | Arabidopsis root microbial communities from North Carolina, USA - plate scrape MF_Col_mCL_r2 (SPAdes) (version 3) | ecosystem: Host-associated > Plants > Roots > Endosphere | place...
TTGGACATCCGGCCCACGCCCGACATCACCGCCTTCATCTCGGCCATGTCGCCGTTGCAGTGCAGGACCACGTCGCAGCCGGCGGCCAGACTGTCCTTGGCGCGCTGCTTGAAGTCGCCCGACAGCGCCTTCATCGACAGGTCGTCGCTCATCAGAAGTCCGTCGAAGCCGATGGATTCGCGGATGATTTTCTTGATGGCCTTACGCGAGGTCGTGGCCGGGCGGTTGCGGTCGATGGCCGTGTAGACGACGTGGGCGGTCATCGCCATCGGCATGTCCGACAGCACGCGGAACGGCGCGAAGTCGCGGGCGTCCAGTTCGGCCAGCTTGGCCTTCACCACCGGCAGCTCCAGGTGGCTGTCGGCCATGGCGCGGCCGTGGCCCGGGATGTGCTTGATGACGGGCAGGACGCCGCCGGCCAGCAGCCCCTCGGCCGCCGCGCGGCCCAGGGTGGCCACCTGCTCGGGCGTGTCGCCATAGGCGCGGTCGCCGATGATCTCGTGGCCCTGCGGATCCGGCACGTCCAGCACCGGCACGCAGTCGACATTGATGCCCAGGTCCAGCAGGTCATGCGCGATCAGGCGGGCGCCCAGGCGGGTGATCTCACGCGCGACCAGCGGGTCGTTGGCCACCAGCTCGCCATAGGCTCGGCCGGGCGGATACTTCCTCCAGTGCGGCTCGCCCAGGCGGGCGACGCGGCCGCCTTCCTGGTCGATGAGGATCGGGGCGTCGGGGCGGCCTACCGTTTCGCGCAGCGCCGCCGTCAGGGCCCGGACCTGGTTCGGGTCGGCGATGTTGCGCTTGAACAGGATGAAGCCCCACGGCTTCACGTCCCGGAAGAACGCGGCCTCTTCCGCCGTCAGGGTGGTCCCGGCGCAGCCGAGGATGGCGGCGGAGATGCTGGCCATGCGCCCTGCCCTCTTACTTCACGAAGCAGGATTTGCCGGCGGCCGTCAGGGCGTCGCAGAAGGCCTTGGCCTCGGCGCGGCTGGCGAAACCGGTAACGGCCGTGCGGTAGAGCGTGGTCCCGTTCTTGTCGATCGCCTCGACGCGCTTGCCCTTGCCCGCCGCCATGCCCGGCGCGATGCGGGCGGCGTCGTTCCAGGCCTTGTCGGCCAGGGCGGTCGAGGACAAAGCGCCGATCTGCACGCTGGCGGGACCGCCGGCGGTCGCGGCGGGAGCCGGCGCGGCGGGGGCGGACGCCTTTGGCGAAACGGCGGCGGTGGCCAACCCCTCGATGGTCTGCGGCTTGGCCGCCGGCTTGGGCGCGGGAGCGATCGGAACCGACGCCGGGGTGGCCGGCTTGGCCGGTTGCAGGGTCGCGCTCTGGACCGGCGGGGTGGGCGCCGGGACGGCGGGGCGCGCCAGGGGCTCTTCCGGCTTGGCCGCGAAGGTCGGCGACGCCTCGGGCGTGTCGTTCCTGTAGATCTGAAGGCCGGACGCCGGATCGGTCGGCTGGGCGGTTCCAGGCGCCGGCGCGGCCTTCATCTGGGTGATTGGTTCGCCCACGGTGCGCGGCGGCTCGTTGGGGCCGCGCACGCCGCCCTTGTAGATCAACAGCACGGCGACCACGAGCGTGGCCAGGACCACCGCGCTGATGATCAGGGTCATGGGGAGTGGCCGCGAGCCGCGAACGGGTTGACGCGCGTCGAACGACAGCGGCGCATCGGTGGGCGGCGTATAGGCGCCGCGGTGGGGATCGGACATTCGCGTCGAGGCTCCAGAACTTCCAGGCGCACGGATCGCTCACCGCGAATCGGACGCGCGCCGACCTAGTTTATCGAAGCCCGAGCCTACCCAGAACCGCTCGTGAACGTTGGTCTAATTCCAGACGTCCAGCTGGAAAAGTTTCCGGTGTTCCTCGATCGCGAAACGGTCGGTCATGCCCGCGATGTAGTCGCAGACCACGCGGGCGCGGCCGGCCTCGTCGCGGTTCTGCGACCGGGCGAACCATTCCGACGGCAGGACGTCGGGCTCGGCCAAGAAGAGGTTGAACATCTCGGCCAGAATACGGCGAGCCTGGCTGCGCGTGCGATTGACCTTCCAATGGCGATACATCCGCGCGTGCAGGAACTGGCGCAGGCGGGCGAGGTCCTCGGCCATGTCGGGCGAGAAGGCCACCAGGGCGTGATCCAGGCGGCGCACGTCCTCGGCCGACTGCACGCCGGTGGCGGCGGCCCGCTGCAGGGTCTCGCCCATCACATCGTCGACCATGGCGCCGATCATCCGGCGCACGGCCTCCAGACGGGTCAGGCGCATGTCCAGGTCCGGACGCTCGCTGCGGACGGCCGCCAGGATCGGGCCGATCAGCGGCACGTCCATCAGCTCTTCCAGGGTGAAAAGCCCGGCTTCGACCCCGTCGTCGATGTCGTGGTTGTTGTAGGCGATGTCGTCGGCCAGGGCCGCGACCTGGGCTTCGGCCGACGCCCAGGTGTTCAGGCCCAGCTTGTATTCGCTGTCGTACTTGGAGATCGCCTTCCAGGACGGCTTGCCCAGCTTCTCGGTCACCGGCCCGTTGTGCTTGATGATCCCTTCCAGAGTCTCCCAGGTAAGGTTCAGGCCGTTGAAGTCCGGATAGCGGCGCTCCAGCTCGGTAACGACCCGGAAGGTCTGGACGTTGTGGTCGAAGCCGCCGTAGTCCTTCATGCACGCCTGCAGCTCGTCCTCGCCGGCGTGGCCGAACGGCGGATGCCCGATGTCGTGGCCCAGGGCGATGGTCTCGGCCAGGTCGCTGTCCAGGCCCAGGGCCGTGGCCAGCGACCGCGCGACTTGCGCCACTTCCAGCGAATGGGTCAGGCGCGTGCGGAAATTGTCGCCCTCGTGGGCGACGAACACCTGGGTCTTCTCCTTCAGGCGGCGGAAGGCCGAGGTGTGGATGATGCGGTCACGATCGCGGGCGAACGGGGTGCGCGTGCGGCTCTCGTCTTCCTGGAAGCGACGCCCCCGCGACTTGGCCGGATCCTCGGCATAGGGAGCGCGCTGAACGAAGAAGGGAGACGACGACATGAACGGCCTTTGCTGTTCGCCCTCTTTCCCTGGGGCGCGCACGCCCTCATATAGGCGAAGTATGGAAATTCCACAGCCATGACCGACACAGCCGTAACGCTTTCTTCCAACGCCGCTCGCCGGCTGCACACGATCTCGGAGGCAGAGGGCCATCCGGTGATGCTGCGCGTCGCCGTGGACGGCGGCGGCTGCTCGGGCTTCCAGTACCGGTTCGATCTGGTCGAAGCCGCCGAGCCCGACGATCTGAAGGTCGAGCGCGACGGGGCCGCGGCCCTGGTCGACGTGGTCTCCCTGGCGCTTCTGAAGGGTTCGGAGATCGATTTCGTTGACGAACTGGCCGGCGCGGAGTTCCGGGTGCGCAACCCCAACGCCAAGTCCAGCTGCGGCTGCGGGGTCAGCTTCTCGATCTGAACAAAACCCACACTCCAGACGGTTGCGCCGCGCGAATTCTGATCGTATAGGTTTAGAACAAATCGCGAACCAACGGAGTTCACCAAGCGATGGCCGTTCCGAAGAGTCCAACGGGTTCGACGCACGCCGGCGCCAAGGCGAGCGCCATGAGCCGCGAAGAGGTCATCGCCAGGCTGGAAGCGGTCGAAGCGCGTAGCGAGACGCGATCCGTCGGGCTAGGCGGCAAGCTCGACTATCTGACCGACATCCTCATCGGCGACCACGGCCTCTTTGCACAGATGAAGTCCCTGAAGGCGGACACGCTCGCGCAGATCGGAGCGTTGAGCGCGGAGATGACCGCGTTGAAGGCCGACAACCGAACCACGCGATGGACGATCGTGATCACCCTGATCACCTCGATCATGGCCGCGTCCGCTCTGATCCTCAGCGTGCAGGCCAATCTCCTGGTGGCGTTTCAGGCTGGCCAGACGAGCGCTCCGCCGACGCACGCGCCGCGCTAGAACCTCAGGCCGGAACGAACTGCAGCACCGTGATCGCCGCCGCGCCCCAAGCCACCGGCGCGGCCATGGCGGCCCAGGCGATGGGTTCGCGGTCGCGCCGCCATTGAATCCAGGCCAGCAGCGGAGCCAGCAGGCAGACCGCCCAGAAAGCCGCGCCCAGCACAAAGCCCAGCCAGGCCAGCGGATTGTACATCGAGCCCGGAGCATCGAAGACCAGGGGCGTGAAGATCGCCGCGATCCCCGCCGGCACGGCCGTCAGGCCGCAAGCCAGCGTCGCCAGGACCATCAGCCGGCGGCGATTGCGTCGCGAAATCTGGAAGCCCGACTTGAGCGCGTTCCCCATGCGCCCTAGCCTCCCGCCGCCGACTGGAGCCGTCAATGCACATCGCCACCTGGAACGTCAATTCCGTCAATGCTCGCCTGGAGAGAGTCCTGGAATGGTTCGAATCGGCCGCGCCCGACGTGGCCGTGCTCCAGGAGATCAAATGCCTGGACGAGAAGTTCCCCACCGAGGCCTTCGAGCGTCTGGGCTACAACGTCGCCGTCCATGGCCAGAAGACCTACAACGGTGTGGCCATGCTCTCGAAGCACCCGATGGAGGACGTCCGGCGCGGCCTGCCCTTCCTGCATGACGACGAGGTCGATGAGCAGTCGCGTTACATCGAGGCGGTGATCGGCGCGCCGACCCCATTCCGGATGGTCGGCATCTATCTGCCCAACGGCAATCCGATCGGGACCGAGAAGTTCGACTACAAGCTGGCCTGGATGCGCCGGCTGCACGCCCACGCCGCCGGACTGCTCAAGCTGGAGGAGCCGCTGGTCATCGCCGGCGACTACAACGTCATCCCCGAGGCCGAGGACGTGGCCAATCCCGAAGCCTGGCTGGGCGACGCCCTGTTCCAGCCCGAGAGCCGCGGCGCGTTCCGGGCCCTCAAGAACCTGGGCTTCACCGACGCCTATATGCAGGCCGACGGCGCGCCCGGCGGCTACACCTTCTGGGACTACCAGGCCGGCGCGTGGCCCCGGAACTTGGGGATTCGCATCGACCACCTGCTGCTGTCGCCCCAGGCGGCCGACAAGCTGGCGGGCGTCACGATCCACCGCGACGAGCGGGACAAGGAGAAGCCTTCGGACCACGTGCCGGTCGTCGCCGAACTTTCGCTCTAGTCGTGCACCCTCTGTTCTGAAACCGTGACTCTCGCTAGCGTGATCCTATGAGCGAACTCTGGCGTCTTTTGCTGCTCGTGACCTTGTCGGCGTCCGCGGTGACTTTCGTGGGCAGCGCCGCCATCTGGTTCATGGACGAAGAGCGCCGAATCCGCCGCGCCCTGCGCCATGTGCTGAAGGGCGCGCCCGAGACCGTGATCGTCGCCAAGGGGCGCGGCCGGGGCGCGGGGTTCAACTTCACCACCAACCAGGCCGCCGTGGCCTGGGACAGCGGCGCCTGGTGCCTGATCTACCGCATCGACGAACTGATGGGCGCCGAGTTGTCGGTCGACGGCCAGGTGATCGGCCGCGTGTTCCGGGGCGAACAGCGCCGGGCCATCGACCAGATCGTCCAGCAGGCCGCCCAGGTCACGCTGAAGCTGATCTTCGACGATCCGCGCCATCCCGACTTCGAGCTGGACCTGTGGGTCGAGGGCGATCAGCAGCGCCGCGAGAGCCGCTCGCCGGCCGACGCGATCCAGGAAGCCAACCGCTGGCTGCTGCGCGCCGACGCGATCGTCCGCCGCCCGCTGGCGCCGAAGGCCAAGGCGGCCCCGGCGTCGGAGGCGTCGGAGCCCGCCATCAAGACCCGCCCGCCGGTGGTCGAACCGGAGGCCGCGCCCAAGCCCTATACGCCGGCGCTCGAGGCCGTCAGCACCGCCTCGCCGGTCCTTCCGCCCGCGACCGCCCTGCTGTTCGACCAGATCGACACCACCGCCGATCCGCTGGAAGCGCCCTGGGACGACGATCTGGACGACGAAGATCCCTCGCCGGTCGCCGCCAAGCCCTACAAGCCGGTCTCAAAGGCCTCGCGCCCGCCCAAGGGCGACCAGGACGAGCTGCCGTTCGACCTGGACGACTGATCCGGTTTGACAGCTCGCGAGTTTGGCCGCCCAATCGCGGCAAGGTCGAGAGGTAGGGAGATCGCCGTGCCTACACCGAGTTCGCTGATGGTCGTGATGCTGGCGGCCGCCCTGCTCTGCCCAGCTTTCGCCCAGGCCCAGGAAACCGTGCGGCTTCGCCTGGACCCCGCAGACACCGACGGAGACGGCAAGGTCAGCGACGCCGAGCGCTTCACCCGGCTGGCGTCCGTTGAGGCCGCCCCCGCGCCCGTGGTCGCCTTTCAACGGGACCGCCCCCTGGTGGGCCTTCGCCCACCCCAGGTCGATGCGCCCGGCCCGCTGGAAATGGCCCGGCGCATCGCGCCGGCCAGCGAGTTCGAGACGGCGCTCGAAGACCGCTTCAACCGCGAGCTCGAGCGTCGTGGAGAGATCAGGGTGCGCCCGATAGAGCGCACCCGTTCCGACTAGTCCCGACTAGAGATCGGCGTAGATGTGCGTCTCGGCCTGGGCGCCCGGATGGGTCACCGCGCCCAGGTGGGCGGGGCCCACCAGTTGGGCGAACTTCCAGATGGCGCCGCTGTTGTAGTTGGTCTTGCGCGGTTTCCACGCGGCCTTGCGACGCTCCAGCTCGGCGGCGTCGACCTCCAGGTCGATCGTGCCCGCATGAGCGTCAATCGCGATGATGTCGCCGTCCTGGACCAGGGCGATCGGGCCGCCCACCGCCGCTTCCGGACCCACGTGGCCGATGCACAGGCCGCGCGTGGCGCCCGAGAAACGGCCGTCGGTGATCAGGGCGATGTTCTCCACGCCCTGGCCGTAGAGGGCGGCCGTGGTCGACAGCATCTCGCGCATGCCCGGACCGCCCTTGGGGCCCTCGTAGCGGATGACCAGGACGTCGCCTTCCTTGTAGTCGCGGTTGGTCACGGCGTCGAAGCAGGCCTGCTCGCCGTCGAACACCCTGGCCGGGCCGCGGTGGGTCTGGTGCTTGAGGCCGGCCACCTTGACGATGCAGCCGTCGGGAGCCAGCGAGCCCCACAGGCCGACCACGCCGCCGGTCGGCGACAGCGGCGCGGCCGCCGGACGGATCACGTCCTGGTCGTCACGCCAGACAACGTCAGCCAGGTTCTCGGCCAGGGTCTTGCCGGTGACGGTCATGCAGTCGCCGTGCAGCAGGCCGGCGTCCAGCAGGGTCTTGAGCAGCATCGGCACGCCGCCGGCCTCGCCCATGTCCTTGGCCACATAGCGGCCGCCGGGCTTGAGGTCGGCGATGTAGGGAGTACGAGCGGCGATCTCGGCCACGTCCTTGAGCGTGAACTCGATGCCGCACTCGTGGGCCATGGCCGGTAGGTGCAGGGCGCCGTTGGTCGAACCGCCGGTGGCGGCCACGACAACCGCCGCGTTCTCGAAAGCCTTGCGGGTGCAGATGTCGCGCGGGCGGATCTGCTTGTCGATCAGGTTCATGATCGCCTCGCCCGAGGCCACGGCGTAGGCGTCGCGGTCGGTGTAGGGCGCCGGCAGGGCCGACGACAGCGGCAGGGCCAGGCCGATGGCTTCCGACACGCAGGCCATGGTGTTGGCCGTGAACTGGCCGCCACAGGCGCCGTCCGACGGACAGGCATGCTGCTCGACCTGGCAAAGGCGCTTCTCGTCGATGACGCCGGCCGCGAACTGGCCGACGGCCTCGAACACCTCTTGGACAGTGATGTCCTTGCCATCCAGGCGGCCGGGCAGGATCGAACCGCCGTACAGGAACACGCTGGGCACGTTCAGGCGCAGCATGGCCATCATCATGCCCGGCAGGCTCTTGTCGCAGCCCGCCACGCCGACCAGGGCGTCATAGCCGTGGCCGCGCATGGAGAGCTCGACCGAGTCCGCGATCACGTCGCGGCTGGCCAGCGAGCTGCGCATGCCCTCGTGGCCCATGGCGATGCCGTCGGTGACGGTGATGGTGTTGAACTGGCGCGGCGTACCGCCGGCGCGCTTGACTCCATCGGCCACGGCGGCCGCCTGACGGTTCAGCGCGGTGTTGCACGGCGCGGCCTCGTTCCAGCACGAGGCTACGCCCACGAACGGCTGGGCGATCTCACGGGTGCCAAGGCCCATGGCGTAGTAATACGAGCGGTGCGGCGCGCGGGCCGGACCTTCGGTTACATGCCGGCTCGGGAGGTTGGACTTGTCCCAGGAGCCGTCGGGTTTCTTGGTCATGATGGTAAGCCTTCCAAAGAGTGCGCCGTGGTTAGCTCAGCTGGCGACCCGACGGAAGGGTCAGACGCCGAGTTTCTACCGGAAATCGCCCGGTCGACGCCCATTTCATTGCGAATGGTTCGCGCCATCGCGCCCACCGCGCATGATCAGACCCCTTAGCCTCCTGCCGCCTGCTCCACCGCCAGGGCGAGATCCAGCGCCCGGGCGGCTTCCTCGCCCGTCACCACCGAGCGCGGAGCCTCGCCGCGCACGGCTTTCAGGAAGCCCGCCACGCTCTGGCCCAGCGGGTCCTTGCCGGCCGGGGTGTCGTTGAAGTTCTCGATCAGCGGGAACGGCGTGGTGTTGCGGAAGGTGCGGGCCAGGAAGTCGATCTCGACCTCGCCTGACGGGAACACGACCTTCATGGTCCGCTCGCGGGCCTCGGCGACGCGCGAGCTGTCGAACACGGCGGTGAAGCCGTTGTCGAAGGTGGCCTCGGCCTTGACCCAGTCCAGAGAGGTGGAGCGGGTGATCGCCCCCTCGCCCTCCACCGCCACGGGCTCGCCGTCGCAGAGGGCCAGGGCCAGGTCGATGTCGTGGATCATCAGGTCCAGCACCACCGAGACGTCGAGGTTGCGGTCCGACGGCGTGCCCCGGCGCACGGCTTCCAGGCGAAGCGGCTGCTCGGGGATGTCCAGCAGCCCCATCGCCTGGAACACCACGCGCTCCTGGTGACCGCAGGCCAGGGGCACGCCGGCCTTGGCGGCGGCGGCCACCATGGCGTCGGCGTCTTCCGGCGTCACGGCCAGGGGTTTTTCCGAATAGACCGGCTTGCCCGCCTTCAGCGCCGCCAGGGCGGCCTTGGCATGGTGCACGGCGGGGGTGGCGACGGTGACCACGTCGACCATGGCCAGGAAGGCGGCCATGTCGTCGAAGGCCTCTGCGCCCAAGGGTTCGGCCAGGGCCTTGGCCCGCTCAAGGTCGATGTCGAACACGGCGACCAGCTCGACGCCGTCCAGCTCGACATACTTCTTGGCGTGATAGCCGCCGAACACGCCCGCGCCGACGACGCCTGCTTTGAGAACTTGGGTCATGAGCCGCTGTCTATCCCGTTCGCTTTCGCGCGGGAAGCACTGGAGGCGCGGGCGAGACCGGGCTAAACGTTCGTTTAAACAACGCACCTCGATGGCGAGGTCCAGGAGGAACATCATGGTCACGTCGCGCGAGATCCGCCTCAAGAGCCGCCCCGTCGGCGTTCCGACCCGCGAGAACTTCGAACTGGCCAGCGTCGAAGTCGGCGCGCCCGGCGAGGGCGAGATCCAGGTCCGGAACCTGTGGATGTCGGTCGACCCGTACATGCGCGGCCGCATGACCGACCGGAAGAGCTACGTCCCGCCGTTCGAGCTGGGCAAGGCGCTGCAGGGCGGCGCGATCGGCGAGGTCACGGCCTCCAATGATCCGGACTTCAAGCCCGGCGACATCGTCTCGACGATGTTCGGCTGGCGCGAGGCCTTCAACGTATCGCCCAAGGCCCTGGCGGCCGGCGGCATGGGCGCGGTGACCAAGATCGACACCCACGGCCTGCCGCCCCAGACCTTTCTAGGCGTGGCCGGCATGCCCGGCCTGACCGCCTATGTCGGCCTGCTGCGCGTGGCCGCGCTGAAGGACGGCGACATTGTCTTCGTCTCGGCCGCCGCCGGCGCCGTGGGCTCGGTCGTTTGCCAGATCGCCAAGTTGAAAGGCCACACGGTGATCGGCTCGGCCGGCGGTCCCGAGAAGGTCGCCTTCCTCAAGAGCATCGGGGTCGACCACGTGATCGACTACAAGGCCACGCGCGACGTGGTGGCCGAGCTGGAGAAGGTCGCGCCCAAGGGAATCGACGTCTATTTCGAAAACGTCGGCGGCGTGCACCTGGAAGCCGCCCTCAACTCGGCCCGCCCGTTCGGCCGCTTCGCTCTGTGCGGGATGATCTCGCAGTACAACGAGACCGGTAAGCCGACCGGCCCTGCCAACATCATGCAGACCGTGGGCAAGAGCCTGAAACTGGAAGGCTTCATCGTCTCCAATCACTACGACATGGCCCCGCAATTCCTGAAGGACATGGCGGGCTGGATCGGCTCGGGCCAGATCAAATGGAACGAGACGGTCGAGCAAGGCGTCGAGCGCGCGCCCGACGCCTTCATCAAACTGTTCACCGGCGAGAACCTGGGGAAAATGCTGGTGAAGCTGGGCTAATCCGTACGGGAGGGAAGCTCCGCTGAGTCGCCCTCCCCGCCCCTTGCGGTGCGATGGAACGCCCCCCATCTGCGCACCTCGCCGCCGGCAACCAATGACCGGCGACGCCGCTATCCCAAGCGAGAAGCCACTTTGCGCGGCGCCCCTGTGTTAAAGCGGCGCAGCCGCGCGGCAGCCTCTTCCAATGCTGCCGCGTTTCCATATCTAATCCATGTAAGGCGGGTGGTTCGGCCCGCCGGGAGAGAGCGGTCAATGGCCGAGCGAAAGCAAGGCGGACAAAATAACGGCGCTGGTTCCTCGGTGATCACGGAAGTGA
>Ga0209256_1003590_pt1 | contig 10692 bp, 10 predicted proteins | sample AraplaCol_mCL_r2_2_FD_184270 | JGI IMG/M metagenome (GOLD analysis project Ga0209256, IMG submission 184270) | Arabidopsis root microbial communities from North Carolina, USA - plate scrape MF_Col_mCL_r2 (SPAdes) (version 3) | ecosystem: Host-associated > Plants > Roots > Endosphere | place...
AGCCAGGTCCCGCTCGCGCCATGGCCCAGCAGCGCGAGGCTGATGATCATCACCGCGAACGGATGCCAGTGCGCGATCGCCAGCCATCGCATCAACAGCAACTGCCACGCCAGCGCGCCAGCGGAGATCAGCGCGATGGCGATGGGAAGCGCGACCGCGCCCGCCTTCGCCCCGACCGAAGCGGCGCGTTCGACGACGTCGGCATCGGCGACGCTCATGGCCCACCCGTTAGCGGCACGAAACGCACTGGCAGCACCTGGCGCGTGCGCACGCGGCCGCTCGCGTCCTTCTCCACCAGCAGCAGCGTCTGTGTGAAGAAGCTGCTGCCGACGGGGATCACCATGCGCCCGCCGGGTTTCAGCTGCTGCACCAGTGGCGGCGGAATCGAAGACGCCGCGGCGGTGACGACGATCGCGTCGAACGGCGCGTGTTCCTTCCAGCCGTAGTAGCCGTCGCCGTTGCGCACCTCGACGTCCGGATATCGCTGCAGCCGCTGCGTTGCCTGCTTCGCCAGCGGCTCGACGATCTCGATCGTATGGACCTTCGCATGCGCCTCGGCCAGCACCGCCGCCTGGTAGCCCGAACCGGTACCGATCTCAAGGATGTCCTGTCCCGCGCGCGGCGCGGCGAGCGTCGTCATCAGCGCGACGATGTACGGCTGCGAGATCGTCTGCCCGTAACCAATGCCGAGCGGCCGGTTCTCGTAGGCGTTGTCGCGCTCGGACGCGGGCACGTATTCGTGGCGCGGCACGCGCGCGAGGATCGCGAGCACGGCCGGATCGATGCGCGTCGCGGTGCCGGCATCGGCGCGCGACTGCTCGCGCAGTTCGGCGATGAGGGCGGCGCGGGGCGCGGCGTACCGGTCGGCGCGCGACGCGATCTGCCGCGCGGGCGTCGCGAACGAAAGCATGGGCAATGCCGACAGCACGATCGCCTTCACGATCGCGCGACGATGCAGGAAGCCTGCACGGGCGTCGGCGCCGGACATGCCGGCGAGTGTAGGTCGGTGCGTGTTATGGCCCGGGCAACGGCACGCCGCCCGCCGGTCTCAGGCCGGCGCCTTCTTCGCCGCCTTTTTAGTCGCCTTCTTGGACGCCGCGCCGGCCTTGGGCGGGTTGCGGATCCAGATGTTCAGGTTTTCGCGCCGGCTCTGGAACAGGCCGATGGCCTCGACCAGGTCGCTCAGTTTTCCGTAGCCGTAATTGCGCGGGTCGAACGACGCCTGGTTGCCGATCTGGCTGCCGACGGTGCTCAGGCGCGCCCAGCCGTCCTCGTCGCTGGCCGCCTCCACCGCGCTGCGGAGCATCTGCAGCAGGCGCGTGTCGTTGCGCAGTTCCTGCGAGGTCTTGGGCTTGGTCAGCACGCCGCTCTCGGCGGCTTCCGGAACCCCCAGGGCCTCCAGGAAGGTGAATTTCGAACAGGCGTTGCGGAAGGCCTCCGGCGTCTTCTTCTCGCCGAAGCCGTAGACCTTCATGCCATCGGTGAGCAGGCGCATCACCAGCGGCGTGAAGTCGGCATCGCTGGAGACGATGGCGAACCCGTCCAGGTTGCGCGCGTACAGCAGATCCATCGCGTCGATGACCATCGCCATGTCCGAGGCGTTCTTGCCGGTGCTGTAGGCGAACTGCTGCATCGGCCGGATCGCGTACTCGTGCAGCGTCGCCTCCCATCCCTTCAGGTGGGGGCTTTTCCAGTTGCCATAGGCGCGGCGGACGTTGGCGACGCCGTGTCGGGCGACCTCCGCCAGGATCACGTCGATCTTGGCCGCCGGCGCGTTGTCGGCGTCGATCAGCAGGGCGATGCGGCGCTCGGTTTCGGCCATGGCGGGCTTCCGTGGGGCGGCGGTCGGGTTCAGCGAGCCTAGCGCAGGCGGCGCGCGGCCCGCATGACGGTTAGCGCTACCCCCTGCCCGCGCGATCCCCCACAATGGCCGGGCACTCACGACAAGACCATTCGAACCCCACCATGACCCAGCTCGAACAGCTCCGCGCCTACTCGGCGGTCGTCGCCGACACGGGCGACATCGACGCCATCGCCCGCTTCCACCCGCTCGACGCCACCACCAATCCTTCGCTGCTGCTCAAGGCCGCCTCGCTGCCGCGCTACGCGCCGCTGATCGACTCGGCGATCTCGCAGGCGCGCGGCACGGACCTGACCGCGCGTGTGGCCGACGCCGCCGATCTGCTGGCGGTGACGGTGGGCGTGGAAATCCTCAAGCTCATTCCCGGCCGCGTCTCCACCGAAGTGGATGCGCGCCACAGCTTCGACACGCAGGCCACGCTGGCGCAGGCGCGCAAGCTGGTCGCGCTGTACGAGCAGGTCGGCATCGGCCGCGAGCGTCTGCTGATCAAGATCGCCTCGACGTGGGAAGGCATCCGCGCCGCCGAGCAGCTCGAGCGCGAAGGCGTGAACTGCAACCTGACGCTGCTGTTCTCCTTCGCCCAGGCCGTGGCCTGCGCCGAAGCGGGCGTGTTCCTGATCTCGCCGTTCGTGGGCCGCATCCTCGACTGGCACCTGGCCAACGGCGCCGAAAAGCCGGCCACGCCGCAGGACGATCCGGGCGTGCAGTCGGTCACGCGCATCTGGCACCACTACAAGCGCCATGGCTTCAACACGGTCGTGATGGGCGCGAGTTTCCGCAACACCGGACAGGTGCTGGCGCTGGCCGGTTGCGATCGCCTGACGATCTCGCCCGACCTGCTCGCCACGCTGGCCGAAAGCGAGGGCGAAGTGCCGCGCGCACTGGTCGACAGCGGCGAACGCGCACCGGCACCGGCGCGCATGGACGAGCGCACGTTCCGCTGGGACCACAACGAAGACGCGATGGCGACCGACAAGCTCGGCGACGGCATCCGCAAGTTCGCCGCCGACCAGCGCAAGCTGGAGGCGATGCTGGCGTCGCGGCTGGGGTAAGCGTCTGGCTGAAGCCTCCCGGGTGCGCTTCGCTTACCCGGGCTAGTGGACACAAAGCCCGGCCGATGCCGGGCTTTGTTTTTTGGCCTTTGTAGCCCGGGTAAGACCGAAGGCCGCACCCGGGGCATACGTAACCGCGACATCAACGCGGCTTCGGGTTGCTTCGGGCAAACTATCCCCATGGATGCCACCGCCCCGATGACACCCACCCAGCGCCTGCGCAGCATCTTCAGCGGTTCGGTCGGCAACCTGGTCGAGTGGTACGACTGGTACGCCTACTCCGCCTTCGCCATCTACTTCGCGCCGCACTTCTTCCCGAAGGGCGACACCACCGCGCAACTGCTCGACACCGCGGCCGTGTTCGCGGTGGGCTTTCTGATGCGCCCCGTCGGCGGCTGGCTCATGGGCCTGTACGCCGATCGCCACGGACGCAAGGCCGCGTTGATGCTTTCCGTTCTGCTGATGTGCGCGGGTTCGCTGCTGATCGCGGTGGCGCCGGGCTTCGACAGCATCGGCATCGCGGCGCCGGCATTGCTGGTATTCGCGCGCTTGCTGCAGGGCCTGAGCGTCGGCGGCGAGTACGGCACGTCGGCGACGTACCTAAGCGAGATGGCGCAATCGAAGCATCGCGGCTTCTGGTCGAGCTTCCAGTACGTCACGCTGGTGATGGGCCAGTTGCTCGCGCTCGCCCTGCTGGTACTGCTGCAGCGCGCGTTCCTCACCGAGGAACAGCTGCACGACTGGGGATGGCGCATTCCGTTCGTGGTCGGTGCGATGTGCGCGGTGACGGCGCTGTGGCTGCGTCGTGGCATGCAGGAAACCGAATCCTTCGCCGTCGCACGCACGCGCCACGACAAACAGCGCGGCAGCCTGCGCGTGCTGATGCAGCATCCGCGCGAGGTGCTCACCGTGATCGGCCTCACCATGGGCGGAACGCTGTCGTTCTATACGTTCACCACGTATCCGCAGAAGTTCCTGGTGAACACCGGCGGCTTCAGCAAGGCCGATGCGACGCTGATCTCCGCTGCATCGCTGTTCGTCTTCATGCTGTTGCAACCGCTGGTCGGCGCGCTCTCGGACCGCACCGGGCGTCGCCCGATCCTCATCGCCTTCGGCGTGCTCGGCACGCTGTTCACCTACACCATCCTCAGCGGCATCGCGGCCTCGCGCACGGTGATGGATGCGTTTGTGTGGGTGATGTCGGGCCTGCTGATCGTCAGCGGCTACACCTCGATCAACGCGGTGGTGAAGGCAGAATTGTTCCCCGCGCACATCCGCGCACTCGGCGTCGGCCTGCCGTACGCACTGACCGTGTCGGTGTTCGGCGGCACGGCGGAGTACATCGCGCTGTGGTTCAAGCAGATCGGCCACGAATCGTGGTTCTACATCTACGTGACCGCGTGCGTGGCGGTATCGCTGGGCGTGTATGCCCTGATGCGAGACACGAAGCTGCATTCGCGGATCGATCGCGACCACGACGCTTTCGACGACAGCGTTTCCGAAACTGGAGAGCGTGCATGACACCATCCGATCCGCGCCCGCACGTCGTCATCGTCGGCGGTGGTTTCGGGGGATTGTGGGCGACGCGGGCGCTGGCGGGCAGCGACGTCCGCATCACGCTGATCGATCGCCGCAACCACCACCTGTTCCAGCCTCTGCTGTACCAGGTGGCGACCGCGGGCCTCTCCTCGCCCGACATTGCCGCGCCCCTGCGCCACATCCTGCGCAACCAGCGAAACGTCGAAGTGCGGCTGGGCGAAGTCGTCGGCGTGGACATGCAGGCGCGGACGGTGTCGCTGGCCGAAGGGGATGCGATTTCCTACGACTACCTGTTGCTCGCCAGCGGCGCGACGCATGCGTATTTCGGCCACGACGAATGGAGCAAGGATGCGCCGGGCCTGAAGACGCTGGACGATGCGCTGGCGATCCGTCGCCGGCTGCTGCTCGCATTCGAGCGCGCCGAAGCCTGCGAGGATCACGCGGAACGCGATGCGTGGCTGAATTTCGCCGTGGTCGGCGGTGGGCCGACCGGCGTCGAACTCGCCGGCACGCTTGCGGAGATCGCGCGCCACACGCTGACGCGCGAGTTCCGCAACATCGATCCCTCGCATGCGCGCGTACGCCTGATCGAAGCCGGGCCGCGCGTGCTCGCGTCGTTTCCCGAATCGCTGTCGGAGAAGGCGCGCCGGCAGTTGCAGAAGCTCGGCGTCGATGTCGTCACCGGAACGCCGGTCAACGCGATCGATGCGAACGGCTACACACTCGGCGATACCTTCATCCCATCGCGCACCGTGCTGTGGGCGGCGGGCGTCGCGGCCTCGCCGCTGGGCGCGCTGCTCGGCGTGCCGCGCGACCGCGCCGGCCGCGTGCCGGTGGAAGCCGATCTCAGCGTGCCCGGGCATCCGGAGATCTTCATTGCGGGCGACCTCGCCAGCGTGCAGCAGGGCGGCAAGCCCGTGCCTGGCGTCGCACCCGCCGCGAAGCAGATGGGCGCGCACGTGGCCACTGCAATCAAGGCCCGCATCGCCGGCACGCCCGCACCCGCGTTCCGCTACCGCGACTTCGGCAACCTCGCGACGATCGGCCGCATGGCGGCCGTCGTCGATCTGCACGGCTTCAAGATTTCCGGATTGCTCGCGTGGTGGTTCTGGCTCGCCGCGCACGTGTTCTTCCTGATCGGCTTCCGCAACCGGCTCATCGTCCTGCTCAACTGGGCGTGGTCGTACTGGAGCTACCAGCGCCACGCGCGGATCATCCTCGGGCGCGATCCGCCTCGGACCGATCCGTCGCAGGCAGAGTGACTACGCCGCTTCGCGCGTGATGCGGCAGGCATAGCAGCCATATTTCGCGAAGTGGACGTGCAGGTAGTCGACATCTTCGCGCTCGAAGAAGCGCGCGATCAGCGATTCGATGTCCTTTCCCTCCACGACATCGGCGATGCGCATCATGCCGTCCTCGCCGTACGCGCGGATCGACAGCAATCGGCGTCGCAGCTGGTCGGGCACTTCGCCGTTCGACAGCGCCGCATCGGACGCGGCCTCGCGCACGAAGACCGCGCCGGTGCCGCGATATGGCGTCGCTACCGCATGGTGTTCGAACGGAAGCAGGAGCAGGCGTTCGCCCGGCTCGGCATCGCGCAGGCTGACGCGGCAGGGATAGGCGTGCGGCGCGTCGGCGGCCACGCGGCGGATGTCGCGCGCGTCGAGCTCATCGTCGGACAGCGCGAACAGCGGTTGGAACTTCGCGACGGGCAATGCGTGGATGCGGAACATGGCAGGACTCCTGGTTGGATGTCGCCATGCTCGTCGCGTGGCGCACGATGCGATATCCGATCCTTGCAGCGAATCGCCGCATGGCTTCGAAGCGCGCAAAAGAAAACGGCCCGGTTGCCCGGGCCGTTTCGCATTGCATCGTGCGGATTCGAGGATTACGCCGCGAACAGCGCGCGCATCTTCTTCAGCGCGTTGGCTTCGATCTGGCGGATGCGCTCGGCGCTGACGCCGTATTCGTCGGCCAGTTCCTGCAACGTGATCTTGCTTTCCGAATCCAGCCAGCGGCGCTTGACGATGTCGCGCGAACGCTGGTCCAGGCCCGACAGGCCTTCGCGCAGCAGGGCGAGGTGGTTGTCTTCCTCGTCCTCGCGCTCGTAGGTCTGCGACGGATCCTCGGCGTCGGTACGCAGGTATGCGACCGGCGACGGCGGCGCGTTGTCGTCGTCATCGTCCGGCGCGTCGAAGCCGATGTCGCGACCGGAAAGACGCGATTCCATCTCGAGCACTTCGCGTTCGGACACGTTGAGGTCCTGGGCGACGGCGCGGACTTCCTCGGCGTTCATCCAGCCCAGGCGGGTCTTGGACTTGCGCAGGTTGAAGAACAGCTTGCGCTGCGCCTTGGTCGTGGCGACCTTCACGATGCGCCAGTTCTTCAGGATGAACTCGTGCATCTCGGCGCGGATCCAGTGGACCGCGAAGGACACCAGGCGCACGCCCTGTTCGGGGTCGAAGCGCTTGACCGCCTTCATCAGGCCGATGTTGCCTTCCTGGATGAGGTCGCCCAGCTGCAGGCCGTAGCCGTTATAGCCACGGGCCACGTGCACGACGAAGCGCAGGTGCGAGTGCACTAGCTCACGGGCGGCATCCAGGTCCTCGCCGTCGCGGAATCGACGCGCCAGCGCCTGCTCGTCTTCCGCGGTGAGCACCGGGATGCGGTGCACGGCGTTGACGTAGGCGTCCAGCGAACCGAGCGCGCTCGGCACCGGAAGATTGTTGGAAACCAGCGGGAGGGACAGGGTGTTCTGGGTCATGGGGGTCATCTTAGCAGTCGATATGGTGGTCTGCTAAAGGTCAAAAGGGCCTCAGTGTTTCATGGGTGGGACAAACTCCGGCAGGCTCGACGTGGGGGCATCGGCGCCGCACAGGGCTTGCAAATCAATCATTTGGAGCGTGAGCGGAGCGTCGGGGCGCGATGACCGCGCCGTTTCCGCCGCACCCATTCATAGACCTGATCGGGCCCCAAAAGTTCATTGGGACGCCAACGGGGTTCCACAAGGCCGATGAGACCGCCCGGGGGGGATTCAGACCCCAAGCCCGGCCCGGCCGGGGAGCGACCAGTCGATCGGCGCCTTGCCGTGGCGGGTGAGGTACTCGTTGGCGGCCGAGAAATGCCCCGACCCGATGAAGCCCCGGTACGCCGACAGGGGCGAGGGGTGCGGCGCCTTGAGCACCTTGTGGCGGCGTAGGTCGATGACCTTGCCCTTGGCCTGGGCGTAGCTGCCCCAGAGCATGAAGACCAGGCCCTCGCGCTCGCGATTGAGGACGTCGACGACGTGGTCGGTGAAGCCTTCCCAACCCTTGCCCTGGTGCGCGCCCGCCCGGCCTTCCTCGACCGTCAACACGGCGTTGAGCATCAGCACGCCCTGCCGCGCCCATGGCAGCAGGCAGCCGTGATCCGGGCGCGGGATGTCCAGGTCGCGCTGGATCTCCTTGAAGATGTTGTCCAGCGACGGCGGCACCGGCACGCCCGGCTGCACCGAGAAGCACAGCCCATGCGCCTGTCCGATGCCGTGGTACGGGTCCTGGCCGAGGATGACGACCTTGACCTCATCGAACGGCGTCGCGTCGAAGGCGGCGAAGATGTTCGGCCCCGGCGGGAAGATCCGCGCGCCGGCCGCCTTGCGGTCGCGCAGGAACCCGGAGAGCTGCTGCATCTCGGGCCGCTGCAGGTAATCGCCGATTTTCGCTTTCCACGACGGGTCCAGCCGGATGCGGTCGCCGCTGTCCGCCGCCTCGTTCATGCGTCCAGCGCCGTCGGCTCCGGCAACCGCGCCAGGCGCAGCTGGAACAGGGTCTTGGTCACCAGCAGGCGCTCTTCGATCGGTTTGAGCACCAGGTCGTTCGCGCCGGCGCGGATGAGCGCGCTCTGGTTGTCGGCATTGCCGTCGCCGGTCATCACCAGCACGGGCAGGCGACGCTTGCCGTAGCCGAAGTCTTCGCGCAGGCGGGCGAGCAGGTCGTTGCCGCTCAGTGCGCCCTTCAGATAGACGTCGGTCAGCACCAGGTCGCAGCCGACAAAGTCCTGCCCGCGGTGCGTTTCCAGATATTCCAGCGCCTCTTCCACGCCGACGAAGTGCAGCACGGTGAGGCCGTGGCGTTCGAGCATGCGCTTGGTCGCCAGCGCGACGACCTTGCTGTCCTCGACATAGAGCACGCGCGCGCCGGGGATCGGCTGCGGTTGCACGTAGCCGCGGATGAAGGCGGCCAGCGCGGTGTGGCCCAGCGCCTTGTCGAAATAGTCGGTGACGTCTTCGGTGAAACGGCGCGATTCCAGGTGCGATTGCGCATCGCCGGAGACGACGATGATCGGCACGTACGCCTGCCCCGCCGATTCGCGCACGGCGCGCGCGAGCGCGATGCCGTCGCCGTCGGGCAACACGAGCGAAGTGGTCACCAGGTCGACCGCGCCGCCTTCCAGCGCGGCGCGCGCCTCGGCGATGCCGGCGCACGGCACGACGACGGCGTCGCTCAGCTCGCGCGCGAGCACGTCGCCGATGAGCTTGCGCACCAGCTTGGAACCGTCGACCACCATGATGCGGGGCGCGGCGTTGGCGAGATGGCGGAGATCCTGGCTCATGTCGTCGGGCGCGTCTGTCGCAGGTAGTGGCCGGTGACCAGACCGGCGCCGATCCAGCCGAGCAGGCCTGCGCCAATCACGATGGCGACGGCGTTGGCGAGGTCGAAACCGTGCAGGGCGAACTGGCTGCCGTAGCTTTGCGCGAGCGCGGCAAGCGGTTCGCGCAAAGCATGGTCGGCGGCGGTGAGCAGCGCCAGCGCGAGCAGGCCCGCGACCAGCCCGTAGCTCAGGCCGAGATACAGGAACGGGCGGCGAATGAAACCGTCGGTGGCGCCAAGCTGCTGGAGCACGGCGATTTCCTCGCGACGCGACTGGATGTCCAGCCGCACCGTGTTGCCGACCACCAGCAGCGCGCCCAAGCCGAGCAGCGCCGCCAGCACCCATGCCAGGCGCACGCCGAAGCGCAGCCATTGATCCAGTCGCTGGCGCCACGCGGCGTCGTGCTGGACGACGTCGACGTCCGGCAGCGTGCGCAGCGAATCGGCCAGCAGCGTCTCATCGCCCTTCGGCGTCACGATCAGCACGCTCGGCAGCGGATTGCCGTCCACCGCGCTGATCGCCTCGCCCAGGCCGCTGCTGCGGCGGAGTTCTTCCATGCCCTGCTCGGGCGTGCGCAGGTCCAGCGTGGCGATGTCGCCGCGGCCGCGCAGTTCCCCGGCCAGCGCACGGGCGCGCTCAAGCGTCACCTGCGGCTTGAGGAACAGGCTGATCTGCCGCGACTGCTCGACCGTGCCGGTGAAGCGTTCGACATTGCCCAGCGCCGCCCATAGGCCGAGCGGCAGGGTGATCGCCACCGCCATCACGCCGATGGTCAGCGCCGTCGCCCATGGCTTGTGCAGCATGCGGCCGACGCTGGCGACGAGGCTGTAGACGTGGTGGTCGAACCACGTGGCAAGCCGTGACTGCGCGCGCGAGTTCGGACGCGCCGGGCGGGTCGAGGCGTTGGCGATCGGTGCGCTCACTGGGCGAGGTCCTGCGGCGAGATGTCGTCGACCAGGCGGCCCTGGTTCAACACCAGTACGCGCTTCTTCATGCGCTTGACCAGCGCGAGGTCGTGGCTGGCGACCAGCACGCTCGTGCCCAGTTCAGGCAGCGATTCGAACAGCGCCATGATCTCGGCCGACAAGGTGGGGTCGAGGTTGCCGGTGGGTTCGTCGGCGACCAGCAGGCGCGGTTCGCCGACGATCGCCCGGGCGATGCCGACGCGCTGCTGCTCGCCGGCCGACAGTTGCGAGGGCAGCGCGCTGGCACGCGCACCCAGCGACACCTTGTCGAGCACCGCGCGCACGCGCTTGCCGATGTCGCCGCGACGCATGCCACGCAGGATCAGCGGCAGCGCGACGTTGTCGGCGACGCTGCGGTCGCCGAGCAGGCGATGGTCCTGGAACACGACACCCACGTCGCGCCGATGCAGCGCGATGCGACGGCCGCGCACCTTCAGCAGATTGCGGTCGCCGAAAACGACGGCACCGCGGCTGGGGCGTTCGGAAAGATGGATGAGCTTGAGCAGCGTGCTCTTGCCCGCGCCGGAATGGCCGGTGACGAACAGCATTTCGCCCTGCGCGACTTCGAAGCTCACTTCGCTCAACGCGTCGTGGCCGCCGTCGTACCGCTTGCTGACGTTGTCGAAGCGCAGGACGCTCATCGCTC
>Ga0209256_1003598_pt1 | contig 10668 bp, 9 predicted proteins | sample AraplaCol_mCL_r2_2_FD_184270 | JGI IMG/M metagenome (GOLD analysis project Ga0209256, IMG submission 184270) | Arabidopsis root microbial communities from North Carolina, USA - plate scrape MF_Col_mCL_r2 (SPAdes) (version 3) | ecosystem: Host-associated > Plants > Roots > Endosphere | place: USA...
CAACCGTTATACTTGCCGCCCGCTCGCAAGGGCGGCACACGCAACACGTCGGGGCGTAGCGCAGCCTGGTAGCGCATCTGCCTGGGGGGCAGAGGGTCGTCGGTTCGAATCCGGCCGTCCCGACCATCTAGTTGCAACGAATCTGTAGCGTGGGTTGGCCGCTACAGACGATCTCGATCCCACATCGCATCGATCGGTTCGCTGGAAATGCCGGCGGGCGATCCTTCGTGCGTCTGCAACCACTCCACCTTCCTCGGCTGTGCATGCGCCGCGCTCGACGCGCATCAACGTTCATTGCGTGGCGATCATCCGCTCGCGATGCGCGCTCGCACGATCGATGTGAGCCACGGCGGTGGGGAGCACTCATGCGAGTACACGCTGGCCGATCAGCCAAGCACCTTTCACAGCGCGCAGTCGACGAAGCGAACGAATCAACTGTCGAGCCCGCTTCGCGACGCGCATTCAGCTGCATCCAGTCGCGCATGAGTCTGCGCAAGCACTTCCCGCGGCCAACTTCGCACGATCAGAAATCAACGAAGATCGCGCCGGAATCGCAGTCAGAAACATCAAGAAATCACGGTGCTGAACACTCATTCCAGGATTTCTTGCGCTGAACCACAAATACGCAAAGTCCCCCTCGCTTGTTCAGCACCGTCACGACGGTGTGAGCTAAGGTTCGTTCCAGTCACGAACATGATCGTGACGTGATGACCAAGCGAAGGCGGTGTGAATGCACGCGACTCTTCGCTTCGTCTCCGCGCTGTTCAGCAAAACGCTGCCTACTTGGGGAACGTAAGTGAAAGACATCCGTGCCATCGGCGCGGCCGCGATGCCGCGCCGCGAATTCATCCAGAAGACCCTCATCCTTTCGGTGCCGCCGATCCTCGGCATCACCGGCATCGGCAAGGCGTTCGCCGCCGGCGCCGTGTCGGGGACGACGTGGGCACCGCCGGTACGCGCGCGCGGCACGGCCGTGGTCAGCGTGAAGAACTACGGCGCCGCCGGCGACGGCGTGCGCGACGACACTGCTTCCTTCCAGGCCGCGATCAATGCGCTGCCGTCCACCGGTGGCACGGTGCAGGTTCCGGCCGGCACGTACCTGATCGATCCGACCGTCAACGTGCGCCTGCGCAGCAGCATGCACCTGCAACTGGATCCGAACGCGATCCTGCAGGCCAAGAGCAACGCCGCCGAACGCGCGTACGTGCTGATGGTGATGGAGATGAACGACGTCGAGATCTCCGGCGGTCGCATCATCGGCGATCGCGACACGCACCTGGGCACGACGGGCGAGTGGGGCCACGGCATCATGATCCGCGGCTCGAACCGCGTGACGGTGCGCGACATCCACATCTCCAACGGCTGGGGCGACGGCATCTCGATCGGTGGCGCTGCGAAGACGGGCTTGCCGACGGTTCCGGCCACCGACGTGGCCATCGCGAATGTCGTGTGCACCAACAACCGTCGCCAGGGCCTCACTATCGGCTGCTCGCGCAACGTGAAGGTGTACGACAGCGAGTTCAGCAACTCCAACGGCATCGCGCCGCAGTGCGGCATCGACATCGAGCCGGACGCCAACGACCTGCGCACGACCGACACGGTGCACATCCAGAACTGCCTGATCCGCGGCAACAAGGGCAACGGCATCCTGGCGTACAAGCGCGTCACCGGCGTCACCGTCAAGTACTGCACGATGGAATACAACGGCGGCTACGGCATGCTCACCGTCGGTGCGCTCACCGGCTTCGTCACGCAGAACCGCTTCCTGCACAACGCGCTTTGCGGCCTGATGTTCAGCTCGACCACCGACAACTACCAGGCCAGCAGCAACGTCTTCCGCAACAACTACACCAAGACGATCGGCGTGAACACCGTCGACAAGCCGCTGGTGACGATGACCGGCATCCTTCCCGGCACCATGCCGAAGGGCAACGATCCGCACATCCAGAAATCCACGACGGCGACGAACATCCGCGTTACGACGAACCAGTACGCGATGTGATTGCGACCACCGTGTCCGTCGTTATCGGGGGATGATGGCGGACACCGGTGTGGCGCATCCGGTACGAACGTACCGGCTTGGAACGCGCGAGGCCGAAACGCCTCGCGCGTTTTTTGTTTGGAAAGTTCTTACTTCGACGAAGACGAGGCCGTCTTCTTGCGCGCCTTCTTCGTCGTGTTCAACGCCACTGCCGCGCGGATCAGCGCCTTCAGTGCGGCCTCGTCGATCTCGTCGCCTTCGTGCAGGTCGATCGCGCGGCGCGTGTTGCCATCCAGGCTCGAGTTGAACAGCCCTTTCGGATCGTCCAGCGATGCGCCTTTCGCGAAGGTCATCTTGACGTGGTTCTTGTACGTCTCGCCCGTGCAGACGATGCCGTCGTGCGACCACACCGGAACGCCGCGCCACTTCACTTCCTCCACCACGTCCGGATCGGCCTGGTGGATGAGCTTGCGCACGCGCGCCAGCGTCTTGCCGCGCCAGTCGCCCAGTTCGGCGATGCGCGCATCGATGCGTTGCGAAGCGTTCTCGCTTTCCACTTCCGTGTTGCCGTTGCTCTTCTTCATGTGTGATCGCCTGGTTGCGGGATTCGCCGTGACGGTTACATCTTCTCGCCGGGCAGTTTGCTGGCCTGCTTGAGCCACTTCACGAACCGGGCTTCGTCGGCCGCGTCGTCTTCGTGGATGTCGAGGTAACGCACATGCGCCATCTTCGATTCGCCCGGCGGCATCGGCTTGAGCGACGTGCCGCGGAAGAACGACAGCTTGATGTAGCGCGTGAAGCAATGCACGCCGAGGAACCAGCCTTCGTCGTCGGCAGCGCCGTAGAGTGGGGAGTTCCACTTCACGGCCTTGCGCACGTCGGGGAGCGTCTTCTCGATGAGGGCGTCGAAGCGGCGCCAGGCGTCGCGCTTCCAGCCGGGCATCGCGGCGATATAGGCCTGCACGGGCGCATCGCCGTAACCTTTGGGGATCTGGGGATTGCCGCCGGAGAGCAGCTTGGGCTCATCCGTTTTCGCAGCAGTGGCTTTGCGCGGCGCGGTTTTCGAAGCGCTCTTGCGAACGGTCTTCTTCGCGGCGGCGGCGTTCTTCGAAACGCGTGTCGTCCTGCTGGAAGTCGTCGTGCCGGGCATCGGGCGCATCCTGTCGAGCGTGTCCGCGCCGGAGGATAGCATCGCCCCTGAAGTCGGGAAGCGGCGTCAGCTGCACGCCGCCCTGGAAACAACGCCGCTCAGGAAAGCGCCAGCGCCTCTCTCCCTGCGAGGGCGCTTTCCCGAGCCGGCTCGTCGGCGAAGGCTCCAATGACGAACGGCGCGTCGCAGGCATAGCCCTGCAGGATGCCGTCGCGGCTGACGACGTCGAAGCCGACGGCCACGTGCTCCTGCCACAACGCATTACGTTCTGCCGACTTCTCCATCTCCTGCCCCTCGTGCGGTTGAGGTGCGGAATCTGTGGGAAGCGCGGTGAGGAGGCGGTGAAGCCGGCAGGGCCTTCGTGGCGATCGTGCCGGAGCCTCAGACAGGAAAGCGCGCGGCCCACATGCGATGGTGCCTATGCGCCGCGACGCGGCCTTTATCCCGTCGCGTCCTCGTCGTGCATCGACGCCAGGTCGATCGGCAGCACCAGCTCGAACGTCGAGCCTTCGCCCGCGCCGTCGCTGAACGCGCTGAGCGTGCCGCCGTGCAGCCGCGTGAGGCTGCGGGCGAGGGCGAGCCCGACGCCCAGGCCGCCTTCGTGCCGGTCCGGCGTGGTTTCGGCCTGCGCGAACAGGTCGAACACACGGACCAGCAGTTCGGGCTCGATGCCGATGCCGTTGTCGCGCACGCGCAGCAGCACGTTGCTGGCCTGCGGTTCGATCTCCAGCGCGACCGTGCCGTTGGGCGGCGTGTACTTCGCGGCGTTGTTCAGCAGGTTCGACAGGATCTGCGTCAGGCGCGAGGGATCGGCCCACAGTTCGACGTCGGCCGTGCGATCGGCGAGCGTGAAGCGGTGACCGCGTCGCGTCATCAGCGGCATCGTCTGTTCGATCGCCGCCTCGACGATCTCCGACAACCGCACGCGTCGGCGCTTGAGCGCGGTCAGCCCGCGCGTCACACGCGAGACGTCCATCAGGTCTTCGACCAGGTTGCCCATGTGGATCGCCTGGCGGTCGATGATCTCGCTTGCCTGCAATACGGTCTGTACGCGGTCCGGTGCCATCTTCAGCAGCTGCGCGGCGGTGGCGATGGGCGCGAGCGGGTTGCGAAGCTCGTGCGCGAGCATCGCGAGGAAGTGATCCTTCTGGCGGTCCGCGGTGCGCAGCGCTTCCTGGCTGCGTTCGAGCATCTCCTGCACGCGCTTCTGGTCCTGGATGTCGGTGCAGGTGCCCATCCATCGCACGATGTGGCCGGCCGCGTCGCGCATCGGCAGCGCACGGCCGAGCACCCAGCGGTATTCGCCGGTGTTGAAACGCAGGCGGTACTCGATGTCGTACGGCTCGCCGGTGGCGAGGCTGCGACGCCACAGCGCCACGCGCGGTCGCGATCGTCCGGATGCAGCGCGATGTCCCATTCGTGCCCGCGCGTTGCGCCTTCGGGCAGGCCGGTGAAGTCGTACCAGCGCTGGTTGCAGTAATCGATCTCGCCGTTCGCGCGCGTCGACCACACCATCTGCGGCACGAGGTTGGCGATGGTGCGGAAACGTCCTTCGCTCTCGCGCAGCGCCGACAGCGCGGCCTCCCGACCGGTGACGTCCGCGCCCTGCACGAAGATGCCTTCGACGTGGCCGTGCGAATCGCGGATCGGCTGGTAGATGAAGTCGACGAAGATCGTGTGGTGATCGCCTTCGTCCGGCCGCAACGTCACCGGCATGCCGCGACCGACGAAGGGGTTGCCGGTTTCGCGCACCTGGTCGAGCAGTTCGAAGAAACCCTGGTCTTTCAATTCCGGCAGCACGTCGCGCAGCGGAACGCCGATGAAATCGGTGCGATTGATCAGCCGTTCGTAGGCTGCGTTCGCCAGGTCGAACACGTTGTCCGGTCCGCGCAGCACGGCCATGAAACCGGGCGCCTGCTCGAACAGGTCCACGAGGAACGCCTGCCGCGCGGACAGACGGAGGTTGTCGCGCTGCACCGCGGCAGCGCGCGAGAGCACGCCTTCGGACATCTGCTCGGCGGTGAGGCCGGTGGCTTCGCGCGCGCGGCGGACTTCCTCGCGCAGGCGGTGCACTTCGGTGACGTCGGTGGTGTGCTGCATGACCGCGAACACATTGCCGGCGTCGTCGCGCAGCGGCGTGTGCGTGGCGCTCCAGTAGCGCAGGTCGACGACGCGGCCTTCCGGCGTGTCGGATTCGATCGCGTAGGGAATCAGCGCGAGCACGTCGCGCTCACCGGTGGCGAACGCGCGTTCCAGCGACAGGCGCACCGCATCGGCGTGCTGGCTGCCATCGTCGTTGGTGGCGCCGGGAAACACGTCGAACACCGCGCGGCCGAGCATCTGCGCGCGCGGCGTGCCGGTGAGCAGTTCGTAGGCGTGGTTCACCTCGACGAAACGCCACTGCCGGTCCACCACCATGTAGGCGTTCGGTGAATGCTGGAAGAGGTGATCGAACTGGATGAACACGCATGGGCTCCTGGGGCGCTCCCAGTATCCACTAGTCCCGCGCATCGCAGCGGCTAGGATGGGCCGATGGACCCGACCGCCCGACGCCTGATCCACGACCTCCAGCTGGCGCCGCATCCGGAGGGCGGACATTACCGCCGCGTGTACGAATCCGCGGTGTCGGTCGAACACGGCGGCCACCGTCGGCCTGCGCTGACGGCGATCCAGTTCCTGCTGGCGAGCGGCGAAGCGAGCGCATGGCATCGCGTCGATGCCGACGAGACCTGGCACTGGCAGGACGGCGGGCCGCTGGAGCTGCATGAGTTCGACGCCGACACGGGCACGCTGGCCATCGTGCGTTTGGACGGCGCCGCGCGTGGCGGACCTGCCATGCACGTCGTGCGGGCAGGGCGCTGGCAGGCCGCGCGACCGCTGGCGGCGTATACGCTGGTCGCGTGCACGGTGGCGCCGGGATTCGTTTGGGAAGGCTTCGCGTTGCTCGATCCCTCCAGCGAGGTGAGGCTTGCCTTGCGCGATGCCGGGGCGTGGTGGCCGGACTGAGCGGGAACCCGCGTCCGAACCCGTGGTCCCAAACCCGTCGCGCCGTTCAGTTGCGCCGTTCAGTCAAGGGAATGCAGATGCGTCTTCGCAGGACCATTGGGTTGTTCGCGCTTTTCGTACTCGCCACGCAGGCGTCGGCGCAGTCCGCGTCGCCGCCGGCGAGTGCACCGCTTCCGCCGATCCGCGACCTTGCACCGCTCGTGGTCAGCGGCATCCAGCCCGGCCCCGGTCTGTGGAAGGTGCGCAAGGGCGATCACACGATGTGGGTGCTGGGCACCGTGTCGCCGCTGCCGCGCCGCATGGAATGGGAATCGCGCGAGGTCGAACAGGTCATCGCGCAATCGCAGGAACTGATAGAACCGCCCGGCGTGCGCCTGGACACGAACCTGGGCTTCTTCGGACAGCTGGCGCTGGCGCCCAAGGCCTTCGGCGCGCGCAAGAATCCCGACGGCCAGACGCTGCAGGAGGTCGTGCCGCCGCAGATGTACGCGCGCTGGCTCGTGCTCAAGCGCAAGTACATGGGCAGCAATGCAGGCGTGGAGAACTACCGGCCGATCCTCGCGGCGATGGAGCTGTACAAGGACGCCATCGAAGACGTCGGCCTGCGCCAGGGCGGCGTGGTGTGGCCGGTCGTGAAGGGGATCGCCAAGCGCCACGACGTGCCGCGCACGAAAACCACCGTGACGGTGATGATCGAAGACCCGAAGGTGGCGCTGAAGGAATTTCGCAGTTCGCGGCTGGACGATCTGGATTGCTTCGCAAAGACCCTTGAGCGCCTCGAGTCGGACCTGGGCACGATGCGCGAACGCGCGAATGCGTGGGCGGTGGGCGATCTGGACGCCTTGAAGGCATTGCCCTACACGGACCAGAACGAAGCTTGCATTCGTGCTGCCGCGGAGTCGGACGTGCTGCGCAAGCGCACGGGCGATATCGAGGGGCAGATCGCGGCGCGTTGGCTCGGTGCGGCGGAAGCTGCGCTGGCGAAGAACCAGACGACATTCGCGGTGTTGCCCATGCGCGAACTCACGCGGCCCGACGGGTTTCTCGCGCGGTTGAAGGCGAAGGGGTATGTAGTCGAGGAGCCGGTGCCGGTGGAGTAGTTGTTTCGCAGCATGGGAACGCGTGACGCGCGATGGGTTTCGCTTCAACGCACCTGCGAAAACCCCATCACCGTCATTCCAGCGAAAGCTGGAACCCATCTTGATCTTCGGCCCTTACAGCCCGGGTAAGCGAAGCGCACCCCGGTTGAGCGTGACTGGTCCCGGGTGCGCTTCGCTTACCCGGGCTGCAGAAGCGAGCATTGCGCTCACAAACCCCTCTCCCGATGGGAGAGGAGCTCAAAAACTCACCCCGCCGCACTCACCGGCACAGTCGGCCGACCCAGCTCCGGCCAGCGATGCAGCACCGCCGTCCGGATGCCCGCCGCATCCAGTCCCGATTCCGCCAGCAGCTGTTCGCGGCTCGCGTGGTGCTGGAACTCGTCCGGCAGGCCCAGGTGCAGCATCGGCAGTGCGATGCCCTCGGCGTTGAGCAACTCGGCGACGCCCGAACCCGCGCCGCCCGCGACGACGTTGTCCTCGATCGTCACGAAGCCCGCATGCGTGCGCGCCAGGTCGAGCAGCAACTCACGATCAAGCGGCTTCACGAAGCGCATGTTGACCACCGTGAGGCCCAGTTCCGCGCCCACCGCTTCGGCAGCCGCGGTGACCGGACCGAACGCCAGCAGTGCGATCTTCGAACCGTTGCGACGCACGTCGGCCTTGCCGATCGGCAACGTATCCAGCGACGGCAGCACCGCCACGCCTGGGCCGGTGCCGCGCGGATAGCGCACTGCTGCCGGACCTTCGTAGCGATAGCCGGTGCTCAGCATCTGCCGGCATTCGTTCTCGTCGGCCGGCGCCATCACCACCATGTTCGGCACGCAGCGCAGGTAGCTCAGGTCGAGATTGCCCGCATGCGTCGCGCCGTCCGGTCCGACCACGCCGCCACGATCGATCGCGAAGGTCACGTCCAGATTCTGGATCGCCACGTCGTGCACGAGCTGGTCGTAGCCGCGCTGCAGGAAGGTCGAATAGATCGCGACCACCGGCTTCGCGCCTTCGCACGCCATGCCCGCCGCCAGCGTCACCGCGTGTTGTTCGGCAATGGCGACGTCGAAATAGCGCTGCGGATATTCCTTGCTGAAACGCACCAGCCCCGAGCCCTCGCGCATCGCCGGGGTGATGCCCAGCAGCTTCGGTTCGGCCGCGGCCATGTCGCAAAGCCAGTCGCCGAATACGTCGGTGTAGGTCGGCTTCTTCGCGCCAGGCTTGCTGATCAGGCCCTTCTCGGGATCGAACGGGCCCACGGCGTGGTAGCCGATCTGGTCGCCTTCGGCGAGCTCGTAGCCCTTGCCCTTGGTCGTGATGATGTGGAGCAGCTGCGGACCCTTCAGGCCCTTGAGCGTCTTCAGCGCGGAGAGCAGGGCGGGCAGGTCGTGGCCGTCGATCGGGCCGGTGTAGTGGAAGCCCATTTCCTCGAACAGCGTGGACGGCACGAACATGCCCTTCCAGTGTTCTTCCCAGCGCTTGACGAACTTCGCCGCCGGCTTGTTCTTGTCGCCGAGCAAACGCTTGCCGCCTTCGCGGATCGCGTTGAGCGTGCGGCTGCCGGTCAGGCGCCCCAGCATCTGCGTCAGGCCGCCGACGTTCTCGGAAATCGACATCTGGTTGTCGTTGAGCACGACCAGAAGGTTCGGCTCCGGATCCATGCCGCCGCCGTGGTTCAGCGCTTCGAACGCCATGCCGGCGGTCATCGCGCCATCGCCGATCACGGCCACGACCTTGCGGTCGTCGCCCTGCTGCTGCAGCGCGATCGCCATGCCCAGCGCGGCGGAGATCGACGTGGACGAATGTCCGACGCCGAACGTGTCGTACTCGCTTTCCTCGCGCTTGGGGAACGGCGCGACGCCACCGGCCTGCTTGACCGTGTGGATGTTGTCGCGGCGGCCGGTGAGGATCTTGTGCGGGTAGGTCTGGTGTCCGACGTCCCACACCAGGCGATCCACCGGCGTCTCGTACAGCCAGTGCAGCGCGACGGTGAGTTCGATCACGCCAAGACCCGCGCCGAAGTGGCCGCCGACAAGGGCGACCTGTTCGATCAGGTAGGCGCGCAGTTCCTCGGCGATCGCGGGCAGTTCCTCTTCCGGGAACTGGCGCAGGTCGGCGGGGACCTGGATTCTGGACAAGCGCGGATAGCGTTGCGGGTCGATCATCACGACGGTGTCAGACGGCAAGTTGGCCATTGTCCCGCCGTCGTCGGAAGCGGGCAAGGATCGACTCCCGCCGCTTCGTGACGCCCTGTTCAGACGCGCGGGCGAAGGCCCGTGCGCCGGGTGCGATGGCTCAGCGGCCGCGCAGGCGACCGAACAGGCCGCTGCCGGCCTTGCCCGGATCGACCGGTTCCGGTTCGCGCTCGGCCTCGGCGAAACCGGTGGCCAGGTTGGCGTTGATGAAATCAGCCACTTCGGCCTGCGTGACGCCGCTGGCTTCGGCGATCTCCGACATCAGCGCCGGGCCCTTCATCATCACCGTGGCGATGCGGAAGTGCTTGGGGTACTCGCGCTCGGTCTGCGGCCACTTGACCATCAGGTAGCGGCGCGACGGATCGTGTTCCGAGGCCAGCGCGCCCTTGCCGGCGAGCAGGTTGCCGAACCACACCAGGCGCGAAAGCGGCATCGCAGCGCCCAGGCGCGCGCTTTCGCTGGCCCAGGTGGCGGCATCGACGGGCACGAACTCGCCCGAATCCAGCTTGCCTTCGAAATGCGCCGCCAGCGGCTTGAGCGCGGCCGGGCCGTGGTAGGTGCGCTGGTCGAGGTCGAGCAGCACGCCGTCGGTCGCGCTGCGAAGGCGCACGCGGCCCTTCAGGCGGTCGTTGACGATCCAGTCCAGCAGCGAGCCTTCGACGATCGACGACTTCGGCGCCGCAACGACCGGCTCGGCGGCCATGGGCGTTTCGGCGACGGGGACTTCAGCGGGCTTCGGAGCGACCGGCGCCGGAGCTGCAGCGACAGGCGCGGGTGCCGGAGCGGGTTCGGGCTTCGGTGCAGGAGCCGGTGCGGCTGCGACGGGCGCGGGAGCAACCGGTGCGGGAGCAACGGGGACGGGCGCGACCGGTGCCGGCTTGGGTTCGGGAGCGGGCGGCGCATCGAAGGTGATGCCCGCCTGCGAGGCGATGTCGCGCAGCAGGTTGCCCACGCTGTTCGCGTCGAACGGCTGGCCCAGACGGAAGTCGGCCTGCGTGCGCTGCGCGGCGGTCAACGCGACGACGCTCTTGCCGGCGGCATGCAGTCGCAGCCAGCTCATCGGGCCGTACATGCTGTCCATGTCGACGATGACGTAATCGGCATCGGCGTCGGGCACCAGGCTCCACGCGTTGCCCATGCGGCCGTTGGCAGCCTGGATGGCCGCCTGCAGGGCGGACTCCGTGGTCGGGTCCATGCCGGTCAAGCCGAGGGTCAAGCGCATCGTGAATCCGTCGTGAATTTGCAATA
>Ga0209256_1003605_pt1 | contig 10642 bp, 9 predicted proteins | sample AraplaCol_mCL_r2_2_FD_184270 | JGI IMG/M metagenome (GOLD analysis project Ga0209256, IMG submission 184270) | Arabidopsis root microbial communities from North Carolina, USA - plate scrape MF_Col_mCL_r2 (SPAdes) (version 3) | ecosystem: Host-associated > Plants > Roots > Endosphere | place: USA...
GAACCAGGCGCGCGCGAAGGCATCCGCGAACTGATCAGGATTTTCGAGGAAGCGGCGCGAGATCTTCTCGTATACAGGATCGAAGCGCAGCGACAGGTCCGTGGTCAGCATGGTGGGAAGCTGCTTTTTCGACGCATCAAAAGCATCAGGAATGGAAGCTTCGGCATTCTTGGCCTTCCACTGCTTCGCACCGGCCGGGCTCTGCGTCAGCTCCCACTCGAAGCCGAACAGATTCTCGAAGAAGTAATTGCTCCACTGAGTCGGCGTCTGCGTCCAGGTCACTTCAGGACCGCCGGTGATGGCGTCCTTGCCGACGCCGGTACCGAAGGTGCTCTTCCAGCCGAGGCCCTGCTCCTCGATCGCACCGCCTTCCGGCTCCGCGCCGATCAACGAAGGATCGCCGGCACCATGCGTCTTGCCGAAGGTGTGACCGCCGGCGATCAGCGCCACCGTCTCTTCGTCGTTCATGGCCATACGGGCGAAGGTTTCGCGGATGTCGTGGGCAGCCGCGACCGGATCGGGGTTGCCGTTCGGGCCTTCGGGATTGACGTAGATGAGGCCCATCTGCACGGCGCCAAGCGGTTCAGAGAGTTCACGCTCGCCGCTGTAGCGCTCATCGCCCAGCCAGGTTCCCTCAGGACCCCAGAAGAGTTCCTCGGGTTCCCATACGTCCGCGCGGCCGCCGGCGAAACCGAAAGTCTTGAAGCCCATGGATTCCAGTGCAACGTTGCCCGTCAGGATCAACAGGTCGGCCCAGGAGATCTTGTTGCCGTATTTCTGCTTGATCGGCCACAGCAGGCGGCGGGCCTTATCGAGGTTGGCATTGTCAGGCCAGCTGTTCAGTGGCGCGAAACGCTGCTGACCGGCACCGGCGCCGCCGCGGCCATCAGTGATGCGGTACGTGCCTGCGCTATGCCATGCCATGCGGATGAACAGGCCGCCGTAATGACCGAAGTCGGCCGGCCACCAGTCCTGCGAATCGGTCATCAGCGCATGAAGGTCCTTCTTCACCTCATCGAGGTCGAGCGTCTTGAATTCCTCGGCATAGTTGAACGCCGTCCCCATCGGATCGGACAGGTCGGAATGCTGGTGAAGGATCTGAACGTCCAGCCGGTCCGGCCACCAGTCGCGGTTGGATCGACCACGGGGCGTATTGCCATGCGCAACAGGACATTTGCCCGCGCTGTCGGTTTTCTGGTCCATAACGTTCTCCTTGATTACCTTGAATTTTCTGCCGTCTAAAGGGGGATCTGCCAAACCAGTCAACGGCGCTGCGCCGTTTCCAAATGAGGTTCAGCACTCAAGCCAAGGGTACACCGATCGACATACATCCTCCCTTTCCTCCTTCATATCGGAAAATGGCGATAATTCTAAGTTGGATTTACTGATCGTTACGATAACCAAAACCTATGAGTTGGATGGATTACGCTCCCCGCAGGATTTGCTGAACTTGTGTGGCAGAGATGGGGAAACAAGGAGATCCTGGCTCCAATCCCTCGGCCAGCCCCCCCGAGCGGGCGGCAAGGCCACGGGCGGAAGACCAAGTACCAAGCCTCTTTGCCGAACCCTACGACAAACCTCCCTACGGCGCCTTCGTTGACATGTTCATTTGACAGATATCCTACAAGTGGATATGTATCTCGGCATCTGGAATTTCTGCAGCGAGACCCGGCATGCCCCTAAAGACCATGAAGCCTTTGACAAGAGCCCCCCTGCTGCATGTGTCCGTGCAGGAGAGCCTGCGTGCTTACATCAATGACAATGGCCTGAAGCCCGGAACCCTTTTGCCGGCAGAGAGCGAACTTGCGACCCAACTCGGCGTCAGCCGCAACTCCCTGCGAGAGGGCATCAAGGCGCTGGAATCCCTGGGCGTCCTGGAATCGCGCCGCGGCGTCGGAATCTTCGTGAAGGCCTTCTCGTTCGAGCCGCTGCTCGACAACCTTGCCTATGGCCTTGGCGGGGCGCTTCGCCAGATTGAGGAAGTGATCGAGATCCGCCGGACGCTCGAAGTCGGCCTGATCGGCAAGACCTTGGAGACGATCAGCAAGGACGACATTGCCGAGCTCCGCGCCACCGTCAACCGCATGAAAGCGCACGCCGAGCGCGGTGAATCCTTCGCCGAGGACGACCAGCTATTTCATCGTCTGCTCTTCCGCTGCCAGGAGAACGAAACGCTGAGCCGGCTAATCGACGTGTTCTGGCTCGCTTTCTACAAGGCCTCGGATTTCGTCAATCTCGATAACGTCGACCCGATGGCCACCTGGCGGGATCACGCCGCCATCGTCGATGCCGTCGAAGCCCGGGACCTGGAGGAGGCTCGCCGCCGCCTCGACCGCCACTACGAAGGCATCGCGCAGGTAATCACAAACAACAAGACAAGTTCAAATGTGGGAGGAACGCAATGAACACTCTGTCCCGACTTTCGGCGATCGCAATCGCCGCGATGATGGCAACAACAGTCGCGTCAGGCCTCACCCGCCCGGCGCAAGCCGCAACCCTGTCGGGCGGCTTCGACGTCGGGCCTGGCGGATTCCAAGGCAATTTCAATCCGCTTGCAGCCACCGCCGGCTTCACATGGCTCAGCATCTATTTCGAGCCGCTCGTGACTTACGATGCGAAGCTGCAGAAGCCGGTCGGCGTTCTTGCATCGTCCTATGAAGTGAGCCCCGACCAGCTGACCTACATGTTCAAGCTCGTCGACGCGAAGTGGCACGACGGAAAGCCGTTTACCGCCAAGGACGCCAAGTTCACGATGGAGCTTGCCAAGAACGCCAAGACCGGCTCCGTTCTCGCGGCCCGCCTGACGCCGGTTTCATCCGTCGAAGCTCCCGATGAGCACACGCTTGTTCTCAAACTCAGCGCCCCATCTGCAAGCCTCATGGATACGCTCACCAAGGTCATGATGCTGCCCGAGCATGCGCTCGCCGCAATACCGGCCGACCAGCTCGCCAAGAACCCATGGTGGTCGACGTCACCGATCGGCACCGGCGCATTCAAGTTCACCAAGTATGTCAACGACCAGTATGTCGAACTCGCCGCCAACACGGACTACCGCGGCGGGAAGCCGGCCCTGGAGAAGATCATCAATCGCTACTTCGCCGATCCGGCGGCGGCGATCGCCGCTCTTCGCGCCGGCGAAATCCAGTTCACCTATGTCGATTCCAATGAGGTCCCAACATTCAAGGAAGACAAGTCTTTCCGCGTGATCGAAGGCAATTCCTTCGTCGTCAACTATCTGGGATTCAATCATGAATCACCGATCTGGAAGGATTTGCGTGTTCGTCAGGCGGTGATGCGCGCCATCAACCGTGACGCAATCATCCAGAGTCTCTACGGCGGTGCTGCGAAGCCGGCCAATTGCGCCTATGTCGCTGACCAGCTCGTTCCGAAGGACATCGATCCCTATGCTTATGATCCGGAAAAGGCAAAAGCGCTCCTGAAGGAAGCTGGCTGGGACCAGATCAACGGCGGCAAGCCGATCACGCTCCTGACCTACTACACGACGCCCTTGGCGACCAATGTGCTGGCCGCCGTTCAGGCGATGCTGGCGCAGGTCGGCATTAACGTCGTGCCACGTGCCGTCGATGCGCCGACCTATAACAGCATCGTCCTGAAGCCGGACGCGGATATTTCGCAGTTTCAGCTGGTTTATGCCGGCCTGCAAAACGGACCGGACGCCGGCAGCATCAATGTCGGGCTAAACGAAAAGCAGATCCCGCCGGCCGGCCCGAACGTCGTTCGCGCCCGGATGCCCGATCTGACGGCCGCGCTCGATGCCGCCCTCGGCGAGCCAGACGCGGCAAAGCGCGACGGGCGCTATCAGCAGGTCTGCAAGGTCATGAACAGCCAGCTCCCGTGGGGCACGCTCTGGGTGGCAAACCGCTATGGCGTCGTCTCCACCAAGGTCAAGGATTTCGTCTGGACTCCCGCTCCCGGAGGCGGTCCCTACCAGGCCGATCCGCAGCGCTGGTCGATCGCCGAGTAAAGACCGCCCATTGGTACGAGGGGGTGGCATCTGCCACCCTTTCAGGACGGAGTTGCAATGCTGAGATACAGTCTCCGGCGCCTGGCGATTGGGATAGGCATGCTGCTTGCCTTGAGCATGCTGATTTTCCTTCTGCTGCGCCTCACCCCTGGCGATCCGATCGACGCCTATATCGATCCGAATATTCCCATGTCGCCAGCTGATTTGGCCGAGCTGCGCAGCAGGCTCGGTCTCGACCAGCCGCTGCCCGTACAATATCTGGCCTGGTTGCAGCAGGCCTTGGCCGGCAATCTCGGCTACTCGATCAAGCGGATGGATCAGTCGGTGCTCGGCCTCGTCTTGTCGCGGATCGGCCCCACCGTCCTATTGATGGGAACGGCTCTCGTCATCTCGATCATCGTCGGCATCGCCACCGGCATCGTCAGCGCCGTACGGCGCAACTCCTTCGCCGACCTCTCGTTTTCGGTACTTGCCCTCACAGGCATTTCCAGCCCGGCTTTCCTTAGCGCGTTGATCGGACTTTACGTCTTCGCGGTGCGGCTCAAATGGATGCCATCCGGCGGCATGCTGACGCCTGGCGAGGCCTTCTCGATCCTCGATCTGGTGCATCACCTGATCCTGCCTGCATCTCTTCTTGCGGTCGCTCAAGCGGCTCTGATCATGCGCTATATGCGCGCCTCCCTGCTTGAAGTGCTCAATCAGGATTATGTTCGTACGGCGCGGGCGAAGGGTGTCGTCGAGTTCTGGGTGATCGTCAAGCATGCCTTGCGCAATGCGCTGCTGCCTGTCGTTACGCTCATCGGCTCGACCATCGGCCTTGCCATCGGCGGCGCAATCTTCATCGAGAGCGTCTTCAACTGGCCGGGTATGGGCCTGCTGCTGGTCGATTCCGTCGAGACCCGCGACTACCCGGTCATCATGGGCGCGACGCTCATTATCGGAGCCTGCGTGATCGTCGTGAACCTTCTAACGGATATCACCTACGCGGTGATCGATCCGCGCATCAAGGTGGCGTAACTATGCTGGCCAGAACCCCTAGCCGCAGTCCCGGCCCCCTCGCCCGTGCACTCGACCGCTTCCTGATCAACCGCGCCGCCGTTTTCGGTGTCTGCCTGGCTGTTCCTGTCCTGGCAATGATCCTCACCTATCCCCTTTGGTGGAGCTTCAAGCCGAACGACATCGACCTGTTGGCGATGAACTCGGGCCCAAGCCTGAAACATTGGTTCGGTACCGATGGCGTCGGGCGCGATGTGTTTGCCCGCGTCATGGAAGGCGGCCGCATCTCGCTCCTCGTCGCTATTGCGTCGACGCTGCTGTCGGCCGTCATCGGCTTTCTCTTCGGTGCTGTCTCAGCCCTTGGCGGCCGCTGGGCCGACGCCGTGGGCATGCGGTTCGTCGACCTCGTGATGACGTTGCCGCCGGTGATTTTTCTCCTCGTGCTCGCCTCCATCGCCGGCACGGGCATCTGGCCGACGGTACTCGTCATCTCGTTGCTGTCCTGGCCACTTCTGGCGCGAATGGTGCGTGCACGGCTTCTGGAACTCCGTGAGCGTGACTTTGTCATCGCCGCTCGGGGAATGGGCGCCGGCCTGCCGCATCTCCTCTTCCGGCATGGCTTGCCGAATTCGATCGATATCCTTGTTGTCTACGCGACTTTGCAGATTGCCAACGCCATCCTGCTTGAAGCCGGACTTTCCTTCCTTGGCCTCGGCATCGCCCCGCCGGCCGCAAGCTGGGGCAACATGCTGAATGCTGCCCGGTCGACGGCGGTCCTCGAACAATATCCCTGGCAATGGCTGTTCCCGGGTGGGGCGCTCATCCTTGCCGTGCTTGCCATCAACTTCATCGGCGACGGTCTTCGGGACGCTTTTGACCCTCGTGCTGAACTAAACTGATCATCCGAAAGAAAGAGACAATGACGAAATTCAAAGGTGTAATTCCTCCGGTCGTGACGCCACTCAATGCGGATTTCACGGTCGACTATCCGTCCTACACGCGGGTCCTGGAGCACCTCATCGAGGGCGGCTGTCACGGTGTTTTCGTGCTCGGCTCGACAAGCGAAGTAATTTTCCACGATGACAAGACCCGCCGCGAGATCATCGAGCATTCGGCAAAGGTGGTGAATGGCCGCGTGCCCCTGATCGTCGGCGTCATCGATCCGACAACAGATCGCGTCATTCATCACGCTGACGTTGCCAAGCGTGCCGGCGCCGACGCCGTCGTTGCCACCGCGCCTTTCTATACTGTCACCAGCCAAGCCGAGATCCTCGACCATTTCCGCTTTATCCGCGACGCCGTCGACGTACCGCTCGTCGCCTACGACATTCCGGTCTGCGTTCACGTCAAGCTGCAGCGCCAGACGACGGTGACTTTGGCAAGAGAAGGCACGATCATCGGCCTCAAGGATTCGAGCGGCGATGACGGCAACTTCCGCTATGCCCTGCTCGATCTTGCCGATCAGCCGGACGTGTTCCTGATGACCGGCTCGGAGATTGTCGTCGACAACGCCCTGCTGATGGGCGCCCACGGCGTAGTCCCTGGCATCGCCAACGTCGATCCGCATGGTTACGTGCGCCTGTGGGATGCCGCCCAGCGTGGCGACTGGGTCGCCGCACGCAAGGAGCAGGAACGGCTTTGCCGGCTCTTCGAAATCGTCTGGGTTGCCCAGGGCCGCGTCAGCGGCGGCGCCTCCGGCATCGGTGGCTTCAAGACCGCGATGAAGAGCCTCGGCATCATCGACAACGCCGTCATGCCGCGCCCGCGAGCAGCGCTCGACGAAGCTGAAACAGCGAGGATCAACGAGATCCTGCGTGCAACCGGTCTGCTTCGCGGGTGATCTCCATGCAGTCAACCGAACCGATCCTCGCCATTCAGGGCCTCAAGACCATCTTCCGCATTCGCGGAGGCGATGTCACGGCTGTCAACGACGTCGACCTGACCGTCGGCGCGGGAGAGACCGTGGCCTTGGTGGGAGAATCGGGTTCGGGCAAATCGGTAACCAGCCTTTCCGTCATGCGACTTCTGACCCGCAACATCGGGTCGATAGCGGCAGGCAGCATCCGGCTGCGCCGAAAGGACGGATCCGGGTGTAATCTGGTTTCGCTGACGGAAGACGAGATGCGCGACATTCGCGGCGACGACATCGGCATGGTCTTCCAGGAGCCGATGTCCAGTCTCAATCCCGTCTATACGATTGGCGACCAGATCTCCGAGCCCATTCGCATTCATCGCGGAGCAAGCCGGAGAGTCGCGATGGCCAACGCGATTTCGCTGCTGGAGAGCGTCGGGATTCCAGACGCCAAACGTCGGGCTGGCCAGTATCCGCACGAGCTGTCCGGCGGCATGCGTCAACGTGCGACGATCGCCATGGCGCTTGCCTGCGATCCAACCTTGCTGATTGCGGATGAGCCGACCACCGCACTTGACGTGACGATCCAGGCGCAGATCCTGGACCTGTTGCTGAAGCTCCAGCGCGAGCGCGGCATGGCCATACTGTTCGTCACGCACAATCTCGGCGTCGTCGCCCAGATCGCCCATCGCGTCGCCGTCATGTATACCGGCCGCATCGTCGAGGAAGGCCCGGTCGGCGAGGTCTTCAACAATCCAAAGCACCCGTACACGAAGGGCCTCCTCGCCTCGATGCCCCGGCCTGGCGATGCGACCCGGATGAAACAGTCGGGCGAAAAGCTCGCGGCCATCCCCGGTGTCGTTCCGAGCCTCATGAACATGCCTTCCGGCTGCGCCTTCGCACCGCGCTGCCAATTTGCAATCGAGGCCTGCGGGAAAGCGGTTCCGGCACTCGAAGCCGTCGGACCGCTTCATAAGAGCCGATGCATTCGCTGGCGGGAGATTTAGATGACCGAGCCTTTGCTTTCCGTTCGCGACCTGTCGAAAAGCTACGCATCCCACGGTACGCAGCTGACAATCCTGAAGGACATTTCCTTCGACATCGGTAAGGGTGAAGTCGTAGGGCTCGTCGGCGAATCCGGCAGTGGAAAAACGACAATCGGCCGCTCTGTCCTTCGCCTGGTCGAGCCGTCATCTGGCAACGTCCGCTTCGATGGCGTCGAACTGACCGGCCTTTCATCCACGGCGATGCGACGCATGCGTCCGCGCATGCAGTATATCTTCCAGGATCCCTTCGCCAGTCTCTCGCCGCGCATGACCATCGGTGAAATCCTGACCGAGGGCCTGAAAATCCAGCGCATCGGAACCCGCAAGGAACGGCTCGAACGCGCCCGTGTGGCTCTCGAACAGGTCGACTTGCCGGCAGAAGCGATCAATCGCTACGCGCACGAGTTCTCGGGCGGCCAGCGCCAGCGCATCGGCATTGCGCGAGCGCTGACCCTGGCCCCGGAACTGATTGTCGCCGACGAGCCGGTGTCGGCGCTCGACGTTTCCATTCAGGCGCAGGTCATAAACCTGCTGCGCGATCTGCAGCAGCGGCTCGGGCTGACCATGCTGTTCATCTCGCACGACCTGGCCGTCGTGGAGTACATCTGTGACCGGGTGATCGTCCTCTATCTCGGTCGCATCATGGAAATCGCGACGAGCAGCGATCTCTATGCCCGGCCGCAGCATCCCTATACGCGCGCGCTTCTCTCCGCCATTCCCTCCACGGATGTCGGCGCCAAACGCGACCGGCAGGTGCTGAGGGGTGAAATTCCAAGCCCCGCCAATCCTCCGAGCGGCTGTGTTTTCCGCACCCGCTGTCCGCACGCAATCGAAGCCTGCAGCCAGGCCGTTCCGGAGTTGCGGGAAGTCGCGCCGGGGCATCTCAAGGCGTGCATTCGCGACGACATACCTTTGGGAGCCATGCCTTGACGACGCAGAGACGACATTCGATCGCCGGCAATTGGGCGAGCCTTCTCCTGCCGCTCATGGGGAACGACGCGATCGATTTCGCGGCACTCGGCGAAGAGATCGACATCCTGATCGAAGCGGGGGTCGATGGCATCTATTCGAACGGTACGGCTGGCGAGTTCCACAATCAGACCGACGCCGAGTTCGAGAGGATCCAGATCACCCTCGCGGAGCGTTGCACGAGTGCCGGCATGCCCTTCGTGATCGGCGCTTGCCAGCCCGATCCGCACATCGCTCTGTCGCGTGTTGCACGCGCATCCGCTCTGAAGCCGCTGGCGATCCAGGTCATTCTGCCGGACTGGTGGCCGGTCACGGATGTTGAGGCAATCGATTTCCTGAAACGCGCGGCGAATGAGGCAGAGGCAATCCCCCTGATCCTCTACAATCCCCCACATGCCAAGCGGGCACTGTCGCCGCGCGATCTGGCTGCCATCTGCCGCCCGTCGCCTGCCGTCGTCGGCATCAAGCTCGCCGATGGCGATGCCGCTTGGTATGCCGCTGCCCGCGAATACCTTGACGAGTTCGCACTTTTCATTCCCGGCCATCACCTCGCGACCGGCATGAAACACGGCGTTGCCGCCGGCGCCTTTTCCAACGTGGCCTGTCTCAGCCCGCGCGGCGCCCAGTGGTGGACCGATTTGATGGCAGAAGACATCGACGCGGCGCTGGCGATCGAGAAGCGGATTTGCGCGTTCATGGACAGCCACATCGTTCCATTCCGCCAAACTTACGGCTATTCGAATGCCGCGCTCGACAAACTGCTCTGCGCAATCGGCGGCTGGGGCCCCGTCGGAACGGAGCTGCGCTGGCCATACCGCTCCATCGAGAAAGCCGAGGCAGACCGGCTCCGAGCGATCGCCCGAGCGGAGTTGCCCGAACTCTTCCGTTGAGCATGCGAAGATCCAACTTCAAGGACCGGACGGATTTCGCGGACCCTACGCACTGTGGCGCCAATGTATCTGACGGAAGAGCGCAAGCGCTCGACCGTCTGGATCTCGCCGTGCCATTTCGTCAATCGTCAGTCGGAATATGCGAGTCAGCCGCTATTGTCTCGATGTTGTTCCGGACATGCCGCACGCCATCGACAGCGAGTACCGCGAGTTCAACCTTGCGTGCCATTCCTATCGTTTCGACTTGTCCCTCAAGGGTCACGGTATGGCCGTCCGCATGAACGTCAATACTGTCGATATCAAGGTCAGGGATGTTCTCGAGGTTCTCAGTCACCTTCGCTTCCAGTTCATCGCTGTCGTCGCGATCGATCATACCTGGGCGCAGCGAATCCTTGAGAGGATTCTCATTGCCATCCTCGTCCACACCGTCCACCCGGAAGCCACTATTGTCGTCTCGGCCGGAGTCATCTGAGCCATAGGCGCGATTTGCCGAAGCGGCTCCTTTTGGCCCCTTATCGGCATAAGGCCAGCCTTCATCGATATTGCGCTCTTCGAGATCGCGATAGTCTTCTTCACGCGACAGTTCCTTGTCCTTCCCGGGCATGATGATCTCCATCGGTTGCGCTGTCTTGAAGAAACTCATCGGTCCCGAGATTGTTCAGGACCGGGTCCGGCGCTCAATGCCGGCGGGACACAATGGCACGCTGATCGCATCGCACTAGATATGGCGGCGAAAAGGTGATTGCATGGCGCCGTTTTCACAGGCTGCTTCGGCGCGTTGAGCCGGACGACGCAGAGCGCCGTTTGCGAAGGGAGCAGCAATGTCCGTATCATCTTTCAGCCTTGAGGGCCGTATCGCCGTCGTGACCGGTGCCAGCCGTGGGCTCGGCCAGGCGATCGCGCT
>Ga0209256_1003611_pt1 | contig 10627 bp, 4 predicted proteins | sample AraplaCol_mCL_r2_2_FD_184270 | JGI IMG/M metagenome (GOLD analysis project Ga0209256, IMG submission 184270) | Arabidopsis root microbial communities from North Carolina, USA - plate scrape MF_Col_mCL_r2 (SPAdes) (version 3) | ecosystem: Host-associated > Plants > Roots > Endosphere | place: USA...
AAGGAGGCCTTAGAAACTCTCAGAATTTCACTTATCAAATAATTTTATTTACTGGCGCACGTTAGGATCCGCAACGCAGGGCCGGCCTGCCTGGCCAGCCCGCCATATTCAATTATTTGCAGGTGAACGTAGCAACGCCACGGTAACTGTTCTTGTGAGACAGGACCACAGAATTGATCGCGAGCACGTTGACCGCACCGTTTCCAGCGTCTCCGAGCGTAACTCGTTTAGTGACAATTGAAGAGAATCAGCGAGCGTCCGCACGAAAATTGGCAATTACAGCGGTCCGCTTCCCCTACGGATCAATTGGGCAGGACGGCGCCCTAATACCTTTCTTACTTAAGAACTCATCTATTTCTCGCTCATGCTCTGGGCTAATTGGCTCACCAGAAAATATTTCATATTGCTCCTTATTACCTACATCAGGAAGAAGATCCGTTAAGGAGGTATAGACACTTGGTTCAATTAATCCCCACTCCAAAAGCCCACCCAGGTAACCAAACCACAACAAGACGACTGTATCTGTCGGACCGCGCCAGCTAAGTTGGTCAACAATTCTTTTACGCAAGTCATCTTCGGTCGGATAGCCAACAATCATCTTGTTTCCTTGCAATTTATGCTGTTCCCTGATGAATAATAATGGCAATGCTGAAATTTCGATCCGCCTTTGTCATCAGCACCAAAAGCATTGCCAATGCCGCGCTACCTCAGGAGGAAGATATATCGGATCGGCCAAAGGCTCAGCATAGCTGAACCTTCCTTGTGACATCGTAATGATTCGGAAAAAATCGCCGTTGAACTCAACAGTCGCCATTGCATCGAATTTCATTGGCATCACTTAATTTCCGTAGCAGCAACCTTATCTGCGCAAAAATCTGAGAAAGGCGCGATTCTCGTGCGCGCGTGCTCGTGAATCAGCGTAAGAGAAATTGCACCGGCTTTCAGAGAAAGCTATTCCTTCGGCCGGTTTTCTTCTTGATCATTTTGACAGGATACGCGATCTTCGCGGACAGCGGCCCGTGTCAGCTCGGCGTCCTTTGAGAATCGCGCCCTATTCCTGAGAAAATGGACTATTTCTTTGGCCCGCTTTCCTCATTGATCATTTCGACAGAACAACAGGACAGCTGATCTTGTCGCTCCAAATCCTAAAGCCAAGCAGGCCGCGACGGTGCGGTAGCCGAACGAAGGCTCTTCGTTGATCATCGCTTTAATCGGCTCGGCAAAGCGCGCCTGTATCTTAGGCTTTGCCTTGACGGACTTTTTTTACACCGTCCTGCGCGGCATCTCGAACCATTGGCGCAGCTTACTGATCGAAACTTTGAATTCGTCTTCCTCTAGTCCCTGGCGGATCGATTCGATCACTTCTCTTCCTCGCCCAGCAGGGACGCCAGCTTTTTTCGAGCACGCAGTTCAAGCATCGCTTCGCCATAGGCTTCCTGCAGCTCTTTGATCTGGCGTTCGTACTGTTCGCGCACATCTAGAGGCTTGGCCCGTAACACGCTATCCATCCCGCGCTTGGCCTCGTCGACCCATTCCTCGATTTCAGAAGGCGGCATATCGAAGGCACGACTGGCCTCGGCTACCGTCGTCTTTCCTTGGATGATTTCCGTCACCAGCGCCGCTTTGCGCTTCGCCGTCCAGCGTTTTACTTCCTCTTCCATGACCATACTCACGTGATGTCCTCTGTATTCTCACCTGAGCAGGAATTCACTGAGTCATTACAAGTCTCGGCTGGTCCTGCTGCATTCGCCCCTCCCTCACATTTGGACGGAGCAACGTCAAACGAGGCTTGTCAAGGCCCGCTCCGTATTATCGGTGAGAGCCTGAGCAGGGGGGATGGTTATAGGCTTGGGATTGATTACTGACCGGACTTCGAATACTCCTGCGAGGATGTCGGACGCAACCTATGAGAGTGACGGCGCCGATGACCATGGTCGTCGAGGAGGAGATCGCCTATGTTTCGCGAACTGTTGGAAATCTGCGCAAAACCGGGCAAAAATGGCGCGATACTAGAAGTGCCGGATCGTACGAGCCTACGCCCACGAAAATCGCGCCCTATTTCTGAGAAAAACGGGCTTTTTCTCCTAACCGTTTCATTTGAACAGGACACGTGTCCAATAGATTATTCTTGAACAACTCCCTCTTCGATGAATTCCTCTTTCTGCTTACTCACGAATTTCCGGACAGCGCCATCTCTAACATAAGAGTACATCATGATGTGATCTGCCGCCTCGTGCATGATGTTGACGACAGCACTAACGAAATCAGTCTTCGTTAATCCACTTTCGAAAGGTTTAAGCCAAAAATCATCTTCGCCTTGGTCTAGCTTAACGTTACAGGCGAAGGGCACGAAATCCAATGTCTTACCTTCAGTGATTTTTGAGAAACACGGAAGAAAAGATAAATGCGCGGTGAAATGTGAGTTTATCTCTTCAATTGATTGACTCGAACTCTTTCGAACCGAAATATATCCATAAATTTCCGCATAAAATGCCATATTATCTCCGAGTATCAGTAAAAAAAACTACAACAATATTCAATAATTAGTGCCTATTCTTCGTGCCATCAGATTTAATGACAGTAATGGGGCCATAATTCTTCGGTGCAGGAGCAAGAATGCGAGACGGATCAATTCCTCTTTGGGTAAGTGCTTGAATAATTTGCGCCGTCTGTTCGCGTGAGAGTGCCCTAACATCCAATAACAGTTTCATATTTTCGTCGGCCTTCAGTGAGCCAACAAGTTTAGCCATGGAGCGAGGGTTGCTCAAAATGGAAACATCCCTGTAAGCCTTGATACTAAGGTCGAGACCGGCAGCATTCAAATCTGCGCCTTGCTCCCCACGAACAATTGGTCCCTGCTCAATCAGTTTAGCCGATTGCGCAGCTTGGGCGGCACGAATCTCTTCAACGGCACCAGGCGTAATTTTCTTCTTATCTGTATCAAATATAAGAATATTAAACTCGCTTTCCTTGAATGGTGCTCGAGATGGCCCGCCAAGAGCGTAGGAAAGAACTGGCGTCACCAGATCAAGGCCGTATGATATAGCGCCAGCAATTTTCGCTACACGCCCAACTTCTGCGGATTCAGCGTTGTAGGTACCTCGCATCAATGCTGTCTCTTCCTTAGTCGCCTCTCGAAGGAAATAGCCGCCGTCTGAGCTAGTCGCATTGCTGAATATCCCGTACCGGGCCGTAAATTCCGTCTTGCCATTCACTTTTGCATACTCAAGGAATTGCACCCCGAGACCCGCGCTTATAGTGTAATCACGATGGAAATACGAATCTTCATCGGGGGACACGCCTAGGCTTAGACCCGTTGCTTTCTTGTATGCCTGTCCAAATTTAAAAGCGTCCGCACTCTGCAGCAATTCGATTCTCTCTGGCTTGCTCAAGGGCCCAGCGATGATACTTCCAAGCATGTTGCCATCGCCATTCAGCACAGCTTGCCGCTCTAGCTCGGCTACACAAGCCTTATTCCCGCTTTGGATGCATCCCGTCATCAGGGCGTCGTTTTTCTTTTCAATTTCCAAATATTTGTCACGGATAGCGATCTCTTCCTTGCCCGAGCATCCGCCGCGCTTCTCGCGGCATTCCTTCAGTTCCTTTCTCTTCGCATCCGCTTCTGGACGCTTCAAGAAATTGTTTTCAACCGCGTTGGTCGCCACCTGCCCCCCAATCGCCGCATCGTGAATGCTGCCGCCGGCAGTGCCGGACAGCAGCGCACCTATGGCGCTGGACAAAGCAGTTATGTTGTTCACTTGCTCTGGCGTGAGCTTGTCGCGTTGCAAAACACCATCGGAATTAAAGGCCTGTGGATAAAGTTCCTTGGTCAATACCTGAGCAGCCAATTCGCCTCCACCGCCGGCCAGCGCACCACCTGCTACGCTGCCACCATTCGCGTAGGCCAAGGCTGCGCCCAGCACTGCATGGCTCAAGTCCTGCAGCGTCTGGTTCTCGTTGCCCTCTTTCTTGAAGTAATCGCCAATCTCGGCGGCGAGATATGGCGCGGCCGCATTCGCCGCGATCTGTGTTCCGCCCTGTCCTGCAACCGAACCGACCAGAATGCCGGTGACGACATTCAGTGCACGGCTCTTATCGCCACCTACGCCCCACTCTGCTTGAACTTGTTTGGCTGCCGCAATTGTTTTTTCGGCTTCCGCCTTCTGCTCATCCGTGCTCTTCGGATTATCCAGAGTCGCTTGGGCTTTTTCTTCCGCTTTACGAGCCTCGTCCGCGAACTCGCTCGCCACTTGTTTGGAGGTTGCGATCACCGTGCCTGCGGCAGCCGACATGGCTTGTTGATCCTTCAGCAGCTTCTGCAAATCAGGCAGCTTGTCGAGAGCGGCGTTCGCCTTGCTCACATCGGTATTAATGCCCAAGTCCTTGACCGAATTCGTCGTCACGCCGCCGATCGTGATCTTGCCATCAGTGACTGTGGCATAGGTGGTCGAGCTGTCGCTACCGTTCTCCACCATCGGCAAGCCGGGAGTTGTGTTGCCGCCTTTGGTGGTACCGAATGGCTGCTTAACCTGGCTCAATGGTATGGTCTTGCCATTCTCGTCCTTCGCTCCGAAATCACTACCACCACTGATGCCACCAGCCATGCTGACATTGCTGGCCGAGTAGCTCATCTTGTTTTCGATGTTGGACGTGGTCAGCTTGTTGGTCGTCAGCTCGGAGGCGGCAGCATTCGTGCTGGCGATGGTGCTGCCTTTCAGGTCGATCGTGTCGGCCTTGACGTGGTAGCCGCCATCGCCCGCGAACAGGCCCGATTGCTGGCCCACACCGGCGTAGGTGCCCTTGCCATTTTGCTGAGACACGTTGCCATTGGCGCTCCACACGCCGAAACCTACCTGCACGCGCACGCCAACGTTGGTCTGTTTGCTGTCAAATTCACTGGTGTCCTGCAGGCTTTCGACGGCCAGCTTGCCGCCAACGTCAGTGTTGATCGTGTTAGCGGTTGCCGTTGCACCTTTCAGCGTGGTGTCGCCTTTGCTGTGGATGTTGATCGTATCGGCTTTGAGCTCGGTGTTGTTGTTGACCGTGCTGTCGTTGTTGTTATGGCCCTTGCCCATATTGGCAGAGGCGTAGACGTACATGCCGGTCTGCGCCCCGACCTGGAAGCCAACACCGGCCTCGACACCGGAGCTCTTGTTCTTGCCATCGCTGTGCAGCGTGCTCTGGCTGGCGTCCAGCACGATATTCTGTGCCGCGTCCAGGCTCAGGGTCTTGCCGGCATTGAGCGTGGCGCCAGTGGCGTGGATGTCGCCGCCGGTGGCCGTCAGGGTGACGTTGCGGCCGCCATTGATGGTGCTGCCCTGCGCGGTGCTGTCGTTGCTGTTACTGGAGTTGCTGCTGCTGGCGAAGCCAATGCCGGCCTCTCCCTTGACCAGGACGCCGCTGCCGGCGCCACCGGTCATGCTGTTGATTGCGCTGGCGGCCTGGTAGGCATTCGCCGTAGCCGCCATGCCCTGCATCGCCTTCAGGCGGCCGTCGGATTTGCGCGCCGCTTCCACGTTGTTGGCCAGGTCAATCAGCGGTGAACTGATGCGGGCGAAGGCGCCGATTTTCAGGTCGCTGTTCGATTCCTGGTGGCTGCCGGTGTTTTGCAGCGCCGTGATGTCGATCGTCTTGGCGGTGATGTTGACGTCATTGCCGGCCAGGACATTGCTCGAGGCCTGGGTGTACTTCTGGCCCGCGGTCAGGTTCACGTCGCCTTTCAGGCTGGAGACGTTGGACGCCACCTGGGTCACCTGGTCGCTGTTGTCCTTGTGCTTCTCGTTGTGGTAGCCGGAGAAGCGCTCGGTGTCGGAAACGACCACCTTGCCGATGGCCTTGTTGTTGCTCTGGTTAGCGTTATGGAGCGTGTCCTGCGCACTGGTGATGGTCAGGTCGCGCGCGGCGTTGATCGACAGGTTGCCTTCCGAGACCACGTTGGCGCCGGTCAGCGCGATGTCGCCGGTCTGCGTGGCCATGGTAGTGCTGCCGCCAACCGACAGCTTGGTGCCGGTCACGGTGTCGGTGTCGCCGTTGCCTTTGCCGTTGTTGTTGAGCGTACCAATCACCTGCACCGAGCGGGTGTCGATGCTGAAGCCCGACTTCTTCGAGTCCTGCGACCTGCTTTCCGTGTTGTGGGCCACGTCGAGCTTGATGTTGTCCTTGGCCAGGATCAGGGCATTGCCTTCGGCGCTGATCTGGGCGCCCTGGCTCGTGATCGAGCCGTCGGTGGCGAGGATGGTCAGGTCCTTGCCGGCCATGAGGGTGCTGGTGCGCGCTTCGCTGGAGGCGTGGTTTTGCGTGCTGTTCGACCTATTGGAGCCCATTTGCAGGTTGACCACCGAGAGCGCGGCCGAGGCACCTTCCACGGCGCCTTCCGCCTTGGCGAATTCCTTGCCGACGAAGCTGCCGGATTTGGAGTTTTCGGTGCTGGACTTGTAGGCATCCTTGAAGGCCGCCACAGGGTTGACCGTGAAGCCTACGCCGAAGCCGGACGACTTGCCCTGGGTGGCCAACTGGCTCTGCGTGGTGTTCTGCGCTGCAGCCAGGTCAACGTTCTTGCCGATCAGGGTCAGGTTTTCCTTGGCGGCGATGTCGGAGGCGACCACTTGCAGCGTTTCGCCGGATTTGAGCTTGACGCTGCCGTCCAGGGCGCCAATGCTGGAAGCGTGCTGCGTTACCGTCTCCTGCGCGCTTTGCGAGGAAGTGCTCGACTTGCCATAGCCAGTACTGAGATTCCCCGACGAGAAGCTGACGCTGAAGCCAGATTTCTTCTCTTCCCTTGTACTGGCGGACTTGCTGGTTTCCTCGGCGCTGACGATGCTCAAGCCACCTTTGGCGTCGATGCTGAGGTCTTTGTCGGCCAGCACGGTGCTGGCCTTGACCAAGGTGTCGCCGCCGCTGGTGGCGACCACGTTGCCGCCTTTGATGGTGCTGCCAATTGCCAGCGTGCTGGCGTTGTAGTCGGTGGCCGTGCTGCTGCGTTTCTTGGCGAAGCTACGCGATTCGCTATGCATCGCAACATCAGACAAATGCGTCTCGCTCACGCTAACAATATTCAAATCGTTGCTGGCCTTGAGCGTCAGCGCGCCGCCCGCCGCAACGGTGCTTCCCATGACATTCAAGTCACTGCTTTGATTAATGCCGGCGCTAACCAGCAGGTCATTGGCTGAAGAAACCCGTGCGCCAACCACCGCTTGATTCTCGTGGATATCCCTGGACCAGTTCTTCCCTCGCTGCCCTTGTTCATTGGTCTTCACCTCGTCAGTGACAGCGCGAATGTTCACACTGCCGCCTGCGAGCAGCTTGCCTGAATCCATTGAAACCTGAGTACCTGTCAATTCCAAATTGCCCGTCGCCGCCATCAGCAAATCTCCGCCGACATTGACGCGGCTAAGCTGATTGTACGTGGCACTGTTGTTGATCGTGGTTCCGCCAATCTTTCCGTATTCGGTACTGCCGGTCTTCACGGTGTCGAAGCTGATGTTGTTGCCGGCAAAGATGGAAGCACTCGCGCCAGCATTGATCGTACCTGCCAGGTCGGTCAGGTTGCGGCCTGCGTCCATGACCAAGCCACGTGTCGCACTGATTGTCGCCTGATTGGAGAGCGAGGTGAAACTGCCGCCATTCACTTTGGACGACCACTTGCTGTCTACGGTCAGAGTCTCATTCTTGATGTCACGCCCAGCCTGCAGCGCGACGTCACCGCCCTTGATAGTTCCACCGCGGTTGACAATGTCCTCGCCAGCCAGCAGCAATGTGCGACCATTTCCGCTGTCGATCACACCGCCCTGGTTCATGATGGTTTCGCTGACGTCGATCGTCACAGTGGCGCCGGTAACGAGTGCGCCACTGTGCTTGACCGCGTTAGCGTCGACGTGCGCAAGATAAACCTTCGGTACCAGCACAGTTTCGATGGAGCCGTCAGGCAGTTGCACGGCCTGGCTTTCCAGCCAGACGATGTCGCTGGTCAGATGGCTGACTTGTTCAGGACTCAGCGAGACGCCTGGACGCAAACCAAACTGCTGCGCGAAGCTTGCTGCGTTGTTCAGCATTTGCTTGTACAAACTGTCATCGCCAGGGCCGGCACTTGGAGCGCGGCCGGTCAGTTCGGAGAGCTGCTCACGAACCAAGCGCTGTTCATAGAATCCATCGCCCAGGCGTTTCTGGGTAGTGGCGTGATCGAGTGCCAGCTTGTCGAGCAGGTAGTCGCTGCTGGTCCATTGGTCCTGTTTTGCGAATTGCGGGCGCGTCTCGAACAGGTACTCGCCTTTCGGGTCCGGGTTGCGCAGGAACAGGCCGCCCGGCGAAATCTTCTTCACGCCGCTGATGCTTTCGCCTCGTACGGCAGCAGCAGACTGCCCCAACGCATTGCCGGCCGCGGTGTTGACGTTGCCGAGCGTACTGTTGCGGGTCTGGTTCGATAGACGTCCAAGCAGCGCGCCTTCGCGTGCTGGGCCTCCCGATTGTGCGGCTCCTTCGGTATCGAGGCTATTGCCCGCACCACTGCCAGATGCCGTGCTGCCAGCCAGCAGTTGGTTGGAATAGCCGCTGTTACCCGCTTGGCCTGCGCTGCCAAGGTTGGCGCCCGCTCCGCTGGACCCAAGCCGATTTGCCAGGTTGGCATATGCGCCAGCTGCGCTGCCGGACACGTTACCACCAGCACCGCCACCATTCCCGCCGCCAGCGCTGGCATGCGCACCGGCGCTCGCAGCGCCATTTATGCCGCTCCCAATCACGTTGACGGAGTCGCGGAAATTGCCTACCGTGCCAGCGCTAATATCTACGTTGCGGAAGCTGCGAGCGCTGATGAATACACCCTGCGCACCCAACATCGTTCCGCTAATCGCGCCAATTTCCTGGTTGATATCGGCATTGCTCCAGGCTGCGGTGTAACGGCCGGTATATGTCGTGAATGTGCCGCTGAAACTGTGCCTGCGAAGCAGTTTTGCCGCGTCGTTGACAATAGCGGGCTTGCCGTCTAGGGTCAGGGAACCGAGGGCCTTGATTTCGCTCAGGCTGTTGTCCAGCGTATTGGTGACCGTCAAGCGCATATTTCCGCCGGAGAGGATCTGGCCAGCTTTGCCAGCGCTCGGAGAAATCTGGTCCTCGACGATGGTGTGGTTTGCCACACGCTTTTCTTCCAGTTGATCGGAAGTCTGCGTTCCAGTATGCCTTTCCGTATGTCGCAGAATGGTATGTACCGGATCGTCATATGCCGGCTGGGTCACGATACGGAGGCAGTTCGTGCTGCAGCTGCCATATGCACTGGAGAAGTTGTACTCCGGCGTGTTCCACTCAACCTGACGGCTGTCAGGCAGCTGATATGCATCCTGCGCGGCGCCACCTTGGTCAGGATTGGTCGCCGTACGGCTTTCGTAGTAGTAAATCACCCTTACGCCATCGCTCGTTGGAATCCGGCTACGCGATCCCCATTTAGCAAAGTAACCACTGAGGGCGCTGAAGAACGCTGAGTCGTTAGCATGGGTGCGTATCACCGCGCGGGTAATCTCATAGCCGTCGGGCGTGATAAGTTTTTCCGATTCCAGAATGTCTGCCGGATTAACGAAATAAACCTCCCATGGCGTGTAGTTACTGGAACCAGGATCGTAGCTATTGGGGTTCCCGCCAGGTTTATACCAGGACGGCATTGCCATGTTCACCGTTTCCGTCCTGGTGACCTGGACAATCGATGCGTTATCTCGAATGTTCTGCAACTTGACCGCATTCAGGCCCAAATTGCCGCTCGCCTCGATGGTGGACGAAACGTTATTCACCTGCGCGCTCAAGCCGCCGTTGGTAGCGCCAATAACCATACTTCCGGAGCTGTACAGCGTGCCGTCCTGAACGTTGTTCAGCGTTCCATCCACGCCCAGCGCCATATTGCCGGTGGAGCCGATCAGTGCATTGGCGCCGGTATTATTGAGGTTACTGGTACGGACCGTCACGTTGCCGCCAACGATGCCGCTGGTGTTGCTGATATTGGCGGCAACCAGGTCCAACTCACTTTCGCCGTTGATTTCGCCGGAGTTGGCTAGATCGCCTGCCGCGCGAATGGCGACGGCGCCGCCTTCGATCACGGCGCCGGCCTGGTTGGTCACCTGGTTGCCACTCAGTGTCAGCGTTCCTTCTGCGCCGAGCGTGCCATTGTTGGTGATGTTGCCGGTGACTGCCAGGCTCAGGTCGCGGTTCGAGTGAACTTGCTGCGTGCCCGCATTCTGGACGTAGTCGCCGTTCATGCTGATCGCGAGGTCGCGGCCGCCGAAGATTTCGCCCAATGAGCCGACCGTGCCGGCCGATACAAAGAGATCGCGGTCGGTGGCGATGCGTCCGCCTGAGTTGCTCAGTTGTGGGGTATTCAACGTCAGGTCTGCACCGGAACCGCCTGCGGTGCCCAGGGTGCCGCCGTCGTTATTGACGTACTGCGCAGAGATAAAGGCATTGCCGCCGGAAAGCACCTGGCCACTATTCACGAAGCCTGCGCCGGTCTGGTTGAAAGTCAGCGTGCCGCCGCTATTGACCTTCCCTTGATTGTTCAGCTGTTGGGTGATCGCCAGGTCCATGCCCTGGCCCGATGCGATGGTGCCGGAAACGCCATTCCACAGCGTGGTGCCCGACAGCAGCAGGTTGC
>Ga0209256_1003612_pt1 | contig 10625 bp, 9 predicted proteins | sample AraplaCol_mCL_r2_2_FD_184270 | JGI IMG/M metagenome (GOLD analysis project Ga0209256, IMG submission 184270) | Arabidopsis root microbial communities from North Carolina, USA - plate scrape MF_Col_mCL_r2 (SPAdes) (version 3) | ecosystem: Host-associated > Plants > Roots > Endosphere | place: USA...
AGGTTCGATCTCAACAAAGCGATCCCCGAGCGAAGCACCATCCCTACCCCCGGCGCCGCTTCGCAAGGGTGCCTTTGCAAATACCCTCCGGCTTGGGCTTCGGCCCTGCGTGCCGGTGGAAGCAAAGAGCAAGAAGGCAGGAGCGCCCCCAGCTCCTGCCTTCTTAAATTTTTGGCTCTCCCTGCGACAACTCTCCCTTTGAAATTAACCGCTTATTGACAAAACCGTTGACAGGCGGCGCTCGCATGAAAGATGTATGCGCCAAACTCCCTGGACCTCTCCAAATGGCTTTTACCGCGGACAATCTTGCAGCAGACGATCGCTTTCTCGCTGCCATCCTGCATTGCGCCGATCAGATGCTCTCCATTTATCGTGAGAGCCCGCGCATCGCCTCGATCTTCGCCGCGCAGCAGCGCTGGCTGATGGCCCATGCCGGCTTCGCGCTTCATTACGGTTATTCCGACGACGGGAAGAGCGGCGGCCTCTATTCCGGCCGCTTCATCGATTTTGCGGTCAGGAACGACATCGCCAGCCGCAACACGGCCGCGGCCTTCATGCAGGAGATGCTGGCCTATCGCTTCCTGCGACCGGTTCCCGGCCCCGACAAGCGCACACGCTACCTCGAGCCCACCGAAATCGCCGAGCAGCATTTCACCCGGTGGCTCGTCGCCCATATGATGATCCTCGACAGTCTCGACGGCGGTGAGCGCGCCGATAAGATCACCGCCGATCCCTCTGCGATGATGGCAGCAATCCAGCCGCTGATCGCAAGGGCGATCATCGGGAGTGAAGCGGTGCGCAATCCGGGCGCCACCTTCAACCTCTTCAACTGGGCAAATTCCGGCGGGCTGGTGATGGACTACCTGATCTCGCGCCTTCCGGAATTTCCAAGGACGGCCGACCGCGTCGTTCTCGGTCCTCTGTCGCTCAGGGAAATCCGTGAACAGTTCATGATCTCCAACACCCACCTGAAGCGGCTTCTGACGCAGGCAGCGACCATGGAAAGCGTTGGCTGGACAGAACCCGCCCGCAAGGGCGACTTCTGGCTGTCGGGCCACTTCATCGGCGAATATTGGAATTATCAGGCGGCGAAATTCGCCATCATCGATGCCGCAGCGGAAGCGGTGCTCGGGCCTGCGGTTCGTAACGAACCGCAGGCAAGGCTCGTCATCTGAGGCTTATCCGTTCAACAGTTCCTTGACGGTCGCCGACGCCTTGGCAAAATCCATCTGGCCGGCATAACGCTCCTTCAGCGCCGCCATCACCTTGCCCATGTCCTTGGCGCCCGCTGCACCCGTCTCGGCGATGATCGCCGATACGTTGGCGCGCACTTCGCTGTCTGAAAGCTGCTTCGGCATGAAATCCTGAATGACAATGATTTCGGCACGCTCCTTGGCGGCAAGCTCCGGCCGGGAATTCTCCTCGTAGATCTTTGCCGATTCGTCGCGCTGCTTTACCATCTTAGCGAGGATCTGCAGGATCTCGTCGTCGCTCGCCTGTTCTTTGCCAATGCCGCGATTGGCGATATCGCGGTCCTTGACCGCGGCCTGGATCAGCCGGACGGTGGAAAGCCGCTCTGCATTCTTGGCCTTCATCGCCTCTTTCAGCTGGGTGGCGAGTTGATCGCGCAGCATGGTCTTCACTCCTGTTTTGATGCCGCTTCATAAACCACGCTGATGCAGGGGATCAAATAAATTGCGCGATCGGCGCGATAAAGCGCAGGAAAATGGCAGCAATCTCGGCTACAAAGATTGACGCTAAGCGATTGCGTGGCTATTTACCGCCACCTGCACCAAAATTCGTGATCAGGCCTGAAGCGCGCGGCATTGCCGCGTCCACGCGCCTGCGAGATCAAAAGGCGGCGAGCCGCGGCAACGCGCGCACCGAACGCCGGAAACGGGATGAAGATGACCGCGACAGCACCCTGGACAATCGAGAAGCCGACCGCCCTGCTCGTTCTTGCCGACGGCACGGTCATCGAAGGCAAGGGCATCGGCGCCACCGGCAAGGTGCCGGCCGAAGTGGTCTTCAACACCGCGCTGACCGGCTATGAGGAGATCCTGACGGATCCCTCCTATCTCGGCCAGATCGTCACCTTCACCTTCCCGCATATCGGCAATATCGGCACCAACGATGAAGACATCGAGGATCTGACGCCTGCCGCCCGTCACGGCGCCGTCGGCGTCATCTTCAAGGCCGACATCACCGACCCTTCGAACTACCGCGCCGCCAAACACCTCGACCAATGGCTGAAGGCCCGCGGCGTCATCGGCCTTTGCGGCATCGACACGCGGGCGCTGACCGCCTGGATCCGCGAGAACGGCGCCCCGAACGCGGTGATCGCCCACGACCCGAACGGCGTCTTCGACATCGAGACGCTGAAGGCTGAAGCCAAAGCCTGGAGCGGCCTCGAAGGTCTCGACCTCGCCAAGATTGCCTCGTCGGGCCAGTCCTCGCAATGGACCGAAACGCCGTGGGTGTGGAATGAAGGTTACGGTGAACTCAAGGCGACGGAGGCGAAATACCACGTTGTCTGCCTGGATTACGGCGTCAAGCGCAACATCTTGCGCCTGTTTGCCGGCCTCGGCTGCAAAGTGACTGTTGTGCCGGCGGCAACGAGCGCCGAAGACGTGCTCGCCATGCAGCCGGACGGCATCTTCCTGTCGAACGGCCCGGGCGATCCGGCGGCAACCGGTGAATATGCTGTGCCTGTGATCAAGGCGCTTGTTAAGACCGATATCCCGGTCTTCGGCATCTGCCTCGGCCACCAGATGCTGGGCCTCGCACTCGGCGCGAAGACCGAGAAGATGCATCAGGGCCATCACGGCGCCAATCACCCTGTCAAGGACCATACCACAGGCAAGGTCGAGATCGTCTCGATGAACCACGGCTTCGCGGTCGACTCGAAGTCGCTGCCAGATGGTGTTGAAGAGACTCATATTTCGCTTTTCGACGGCACCAATTGCGGCCTGCGTGTCCTCGGCAAGCAGGTTTTCTCCGTCCAGCACCATCCGGAAGCCTCTCCGGGGCCGCAGGACAGCCACTATCTCTTCCGTCGCTTCATCAACATGGTGCGTGAGAAGAAGGGCGAACCGGCGCTCGCCGAGCGCTGATTTCAAACAATGCCCATTTCAGATGAAGGCCCACCCAAGTGGGCCTTTTTCTCTAATCGCCTGTTGACCTCAACTTAACTTGAGGAACTACAGATCTGCCTGCAAACATTTATGCGGGAGAAAACCGGATGAACGGCGTTTTCTACAGGATCGACAAGTTCGCCGTGCCGGCCCCGGCACGCGACGAGTTCCTGATGCATATGGTGTGCACACATGCCTTGCTGCAGGCGCAGGAAGGATTCACCGGACACTCTGTCCTGGAGCAGGTCGCCGGACCCGGCGAATTCAACTTCGTGACGATCGCCGAATGGGAAAATGCCGAGGCGTTCGAGCAGGCGCAGGCAGCGATCGCCGCCGTGCGGGCGACGGCAAACCTTAGTCCGCAGGAAATGTTTGAACGGCTCGGCATCCGCGCCGATATCGCCGGCTACAAGCCGGTCGCAGCCTGATCAGGAGATATCAGGCGCCGGCCGTCACTCCTTCGCGGCGAAGGAGAAGGTAGAAGCGCGCGCAGAGCATGACGGCGGCGGCGGCCAGCCCGACGAGGAAGCCGAACCAGATGCCGATGCCGCCGAAACCCAGCGGGAAGGCAAAGGCCCAGGCGAGGAAGAAGCCGATCGGCCAGTAGGCGATCAACGCCATGATCATCGGCACGCGTGCGTCCTTCAGGCCGCGCAGCAATCCATTGGCGATCACCTGCAGCCCGTCGACGAGCTGGAAAAGCCCGGCAACGACGATCAGCGGCCCGGCATAGGCAAGGACCTCGGGCGCCTCGGCCGCATTGACGTCGAGGAACCAGCTGCCGAGGAATTGCGGCATGGTGGCAAAGAGCACGCTGCCCACCGCCGAAATGGCGCAGGCGAGGACGAGCACCGTAATCGAAGCGCGCACCAGCCCCTGATAATCACCCTGCCCGTGCGCGACACCGACGCGCACCGTCGCCGCCTGGCTGAGGCCGAGCGGGATCATGAAGGCGATCGAGGCCCATTGCAGGGCAATGCCATGAGCCGCAAGCTCGATCGTGCCGATATAGCCCATCAGGAGCGAAGCCACCGTGAACAGGCTGACCTCGGCAAGGATGGTGACGCTGATCGGGAAACCAAGCCGGATCACCTCCAGCAGCGCATGCCAGTCGGGCTTCCAGAACCGCACGAAGATCTCGTAGCGCCGAGTCTCCTCCCGCCGCTGCACGAAAGCCAGGATGAAGAGGAAGCCGGCCGTTTGCACGACGACCGAAACGATCGCAGCACCTTCGAGCCCCATCGCCGGAAAGCCGAAATGGCCGAGGACAAGGATATAGGCGAAGATCGCGTTCATCACCAGCGTGGCGATGGTGACGTTGAGGATGATACCCGCTTTGCCGATGGCGCTGACCAGCGCCCGCATGACGTTGAAGAGCAGCGCCGGCAGCACGCCGAACTGGCCGATCATGATGTAGCCGTGGGCGAGCTTGGCCACCTCGGGCTTCTGCTGCGCGAAGAGAAGGATCTGCTCCGAATTGAAGAAGGCCGGCTGCATGATCACCCAATAGGCGATCACCACCCACAGACCCATGCGCAGCGACCGGCGCACCGACACGACGTCGCCGCGGCCATAGGCCTGCGCCACCATCGGAATGACGGCGATGGCAAAGCCCGAGCCGAAGATCAGGATCGTGAACAGGAACTGCGCAGCAAGCACCATCGCCGCCAGATGCTCGGCGCCGAGCCGGCCGACGATCATGACGTCGGTGGTGTTGATGCCGAGCTGGGCAAGCTGCGCGCCGATCAGCGGAATGCCGAGCGCCAGCGTTGCGCGGAAATGTGCGCCCCAACGATTATCGGCTGTCGGCGCAAGCCTGCGCGTGTCGATCGGCGTGTCCATGACACCAGTCCTGTGATTGAAATATGCGTCGCCGCAGCTTGCGGCGAAATAACATCCGGACTTAGAGCAAAGCCCCGCAAAGAACTACCCCAGATGAGGCAAATGATGAAAAATTCATCATCGCATCAGCGTTTCTGATCGATCAACCTGCCGCTTCCAGCGCCTCGGCCGGCTCACGGACGCGGACTCGGACCCGCATGAGGAACACGCCGGCGGCCAACAGGATGAACAGGGCGGCGGCAAGATAGGGCGCGCCGGCAAAAGTGACCGGCGCCTCGGGCCGCGTGAAATAACCGAACATCTGCGTGAAGATCAGCGGTCCGAGGATGGTGGTAATGCTGCTGAGGCTGGTGAGCGCGCCTTGCAGCTCGCCCTGTGCCGAGGGCGGCACCATGCCGGCCGCGATGCTGCGCAGCGGCGGATCGGCGACGTTTTCCATGACAGTCGCAACGATGATGACATAGACGACCCAGCCCTCCCAGGCGAAAGCATAACCGGTGAGCCCGACGGCCGAGAAGCAGAGGCCGAGAAGAGCGGTCTTCCACTCGCCGAGCACCGGCACGATCCGCGGCAGAACCAGGCCCATGACGATCGCGGCGCCGATGCCGTAAATGCCGAGCGACAAACCGATCTGTCCCTCGCTCCAACCGTAGCGATAGGTCGAGACGAACGACCAGACCGAGGGATAGACGGCATGCGCCAGGAAGAACAGGAACATGACGAGGCTGACCCAGCCGATGCCGGGATAATGGCGCATCTGGCGCAACGCGCCGAGCGGATTGGCGCGCTTCCACTCGAACCGGCGGCGGTTTTTCGCCTCCAGCGTTTCCGGCAGCAGGAAGCAGGCGGCGATGAAATTGACCAGCGATAGCGCGGCCGCGCCGAGGAACGGCACACGCGGGCCGAATTCGCCGAGCAAACCGCCGATGACGGGACCGATCGTGAAGCCGACGCCGAAGGCGATGCCGATCAGCCCGAAATTCTTCGCGCGGTTCTCCTCGGTGCTGATATCGGCGATATAGGCCGAGCAGGTGGCGAAGCTGCCGCCACTGATGCCGGCAAGCACGCGGCCGACGAACAGCATCCAGTAGCTGGTGGCGATGCCACAGATGAAATTGTCGATCGCGAAGGTCAGCACCGAAAGCAAAAGGATCGGCCGGCGGCCGAAACGGTCGGACAGGTTTCCGAGCAGCGGCGCAAACAGGAATTGCATGCCGGCATAGACGAGCATCAGCCAGCCGCCGTCAATCGCCGCATCGCTGACGCTGCCGCCGGTCAGTTGCTCCAGATAAGCGGGCAGCACCGGCATGATGATGGCGATGCCGATAATGTCGAGGAAGAGGATGATAAAGACCAGAAAAAGGCCGCGGCGAACGAATTTAGGGTCAAGCATGAGGCATCTCTACAGCGATCGGTTCTGAAAAGACGATCTCGTCGCCAAGAAAGTGACATAGCTCAGAAAGGAAACCGAAACAATCCGTGAACATTTCAAAGTTTTTGATAGTGCAGAACGGGAAGTTTATGAGACGTCTCAACCGAGGGGCGCGCGCTGCCGTTCCAGCTTCAGAAAATCGACGAAGGCGCGCAATGGTGCCGGCATATGCCGTCGACTGGCGTAATAAAGATACGGACCGGAAAATTCGCTGGCCCAATCGTCGAGGATAGCGACCAGTTGACCGGAGGCGAGGCCCGGTTCCAGGAGCTCTTGGAATGAGCTGATGATGCCCAGCCCCGCGACGGCGGCGGCAAGCTCTATCTCGATCGAATTTGACGTAAGCGCACCGCTTGGCGAGATGGCAAAAGTCTCCCCGTCGCGCTCGAATTCCCAGGTGAGCCCGATCCCGCTGAGAAAGCGATGCCGGATGCAGCTGTGCTCCAGCAGGTCACGCGGATGTTGCGGCATGCCCCTTTCCTGCAGATAAGCCGGTGAAGCGGCGGCGACATAGCGCTGCCGGCGCGGACCGATCGGCACGGCGATCATGTCGCGCTCGATGCGCTCGTCATAACGGATGCCGGCGTCGAAACCGGCGGCGAGCACGTCGATGAACGTATCCTCGGCGACGATCTCCAGCTCGATCTCGGGATAGAGCTTCAGGAACCGGCAGGCAATGTCGGGCAGGAACAGCCGCGCCGCGACCGTCGGCACGTTGAGCCGCAGCGTGCCGGCCGGCCTGTCGCGGAAATTGTCGAGCGCCCCGAGCGCGGCGGCGACCTCACTGAGCGCCGGCTCTAGTTGCGCCAACAATCGTTCCCCGGCGGCCGTCGGCGTGACGCTGCGCGTCGTCCGATTGAGCAGGCGCACGCCGAGCCGCTCTTCCAGCCGCCGCAGCGAGTCGCTGAGCGATGAGGCCGAAACCCCACGCTTGCGGGCGGCGGCGCGAAAGCTGCGCTCCCTTGCAATCGCCGTGAAGGCATCCAGATCACTCAAGGGAAGATCGCTCATTGTGCATTTTTCCGTACGGCCTGTTCGACACTATCCGGATTATCGCACAAATACGAAAGCGCTAAAACGGTGTCCGGCAGCGCCGCCCCGGCGCGGACGTCCGATAGCGCGCCGCTCCGGCGCAAAGAAGGAGAAGACAATGCAGACCTATCGCTTGGGAAAGACCGGACCTGATGTCTCGGCCATCGGCCTCGGCTGCATGGGCATGTCGGGCATGTATGGTCCCTCAGATCGCGCAGAAAGCATCGCGACGATCCATGCCGCGCTCGATGCCGGCGTCAACCTGCTCGACACCGGCGATTTCTACGGCATGGGCCACAATGAAATGTTGATCGGCGAGGCATTGAAGGGCCGCAGGCGCGAGAACGCCGTCATCAGCGTCAAGTTCGGCGGCCTGCGCGATCCGGTCGGCGGCTGGAACGGCATTGACGCCCGCCCGGTCGCGGTCAAGAATTTCCTCGCCTATTCGCTGCAGCGCCTCGGCGTCGATTATATCGACATTTACCGCCCCGCCCGCCTCGATCCGAACGTGCCGATCGAGGACACCGTCGGCGCCATCGCAGATTTGGTCAAGGCGGGTTATGTCAGGCATATCGGCCTGTCGGAAGTCGGCGCCGATACGATCCGCCGCGCCGCCACTGTTGCCCCGATCGTCGACCTGCAGATCGAATATTCGCTGATCTCACGCGGCATCGAGGAGAAGATCCTGCCGACGACACGTGAACTCGGCATCTCGATCACCGCCTACGGCGTGCTGTCGCGCGGCCTGATCAGCGGCCACTGGCAGAAGGGCCAGGGTGCGACGGCAGGCGACTTCCGTAATTACAGCCCACGCTTTCAGGAAGGCAATATCGAGCAGAACCTCGCTCTGGTGGAGAAGCTGCGCGAGATCGCCGAGGCAAAGAGCGTCTCGGTCGCCCAGATCGCCATCGCCTGGGTCGCCGCCAAGGGCAAGGATATCGTCCCGATCATCGGCGCTCGCCGCCGCGACCGACTGAGCGAGGCGCTCGGCTCACGCGCCGTCGACCTGTCGCCAGAAGATTTCGAAGTTATCGAACGCGCCGTGCCGAAAGACGCGGCCGCGGGTGGGCGTTATCCCGAGCATATGCTGCAGCATATGGACAGCGAGAAGTAAGCAAGGGATGGAAGGGGCTGCGATGTGCTTGTGCCATGCGCCCCTTCTCACTACTCCTCAAATCGGGCCGGAGAACGTATCGCAGGCTGACAACTGGCCGCTGTCGAAGCCACGCTTGAACCATCTGACGCGCTGCTCCGAGGTGCCGTGGTTGAAGCTTTCCGGCACGACATAACCCTGTGACCGCTTCTGCAGCGAGTCGTCGCCGATCTGCTGGGCGGCGTTCAGCGCTTCCTCCAGATCGCCGGACTCCAGCAGGCCCTTCTGCTGGGTATATTTGCCCCAGATGCCGGCGAAGCAATCGGCCTGCAGCTCGACGCGCACCGACATCTTGTTGGCGTCGGCCTCGCTCATGCGCTGACGCGCCTGGTTGAACTTCGGCAGGATGCCGAGCAGGTTCTGCACGTGATGGCCGACCTCGTGGGCAACGACATAAGCCTCGGCGAAATCGCCGGACGCGCCGAAGCGGTCGGAAAGCTCCTGGAAGAATTCGGTATCGAGATAAACCTTGTGGTCGCTGGGGCAGTAAAACGGGCCTGTTGCAGATGATGCGGAGCCGCAGGCCGATGCCGTCGAGCCCGAGAACAGCACGAGGCGTGGCTCCTCGTAATTCTGGCCCTGCGCCTGGAAGATGCCCTGCCAGGTATCTTCGGTCTCGGCAAGAACGGTACGCATGAAAGCAGTCATCTCGTCATTGGCGGGCGTGCGTGTTCCGCCGGACTGGCTCTGCTCGTAGCCGGGACCGCTCGTCGTGCCGCCGGTATCGAGCACCTGCATCAGGTCGATGCCCATCGCCTTGAAGATAAAATAGATGACGACGAGGAAGATGATCGTACCGATGCTGAGGCCGCCGCCGGCGCGGCGAACGCCGCCGCCGGAAGGGAAATTAAAGCCGCCGCCGCGGCCGAAACCGCCACCGGTCGGATCGCTGCGGCGATCTTCGATATTGTCGGACTGACGCCGGCCTCTCCATTCCATCTTCGCTCTCCCCGGCAATGCCTGTGCTTGCACTCAAGGAGTCTATATATCCGTCGGCGGCTGGAATTCCAGCGACTTCATCGGGCAATCAGGCGCCTGCGTCGGCGGCGCGATTCTCCTCACCCGGACGGTAGTGTATCGTCCCGCCGCTGTTATAACCCGTTGCGATGATGAAATCGCAGATGCGGCGCAACATCGGCTAATCATCTTCTCGACCGATGTGCGTGACGAGAGCGGCACTCCTCTACCATTTCACGCTGAACCCGACCTTCGCCCCGATGGCGTTGCTGTCGCCAAAGTCCTTGAGGCTCGTGCTGGCAAAGGCTTCGCCGTTGAGCGCATAACGGTCGTCCGACCAACTGAGCGAGCCGCCCACACCAAGGCCGCCCCAGAGCGCCTGGTTCTCGCTGACGAGGCTGGTCCCCGAGACATCGACATCCGAGCCGTTGAGGAAGTCATGATAGAGATTGGCGATGCCGTAGAGCTTCACGCGGTTGATCTTTCCGGAGGCATCCTTCCAGTCGCCGTCATAATCGGCGGAGATGCCAAGACGGCCGGTCAGGCTGTCGCCGTCGTCGAGCGATACATCGGCGCCATATTGATCGGTGAAGCTGTTGAAGCGCACGGAGGAATAGGCAAGCTGCGCCTGCGGCGTCAGCGACCACTGGCTCGTCAGCGCGATCTTCTGGCCGGCTTCGACGCTGAACCCATAGCCGAAGCCGGCATTGCCGTCGGCAAGCGTGGTACGAAGGGTCGAGGATTTGAGATCGCTGCTGTACCAGGTCACGCCAGCCTGCGTATCCACGTAAAAGCCGCTATTGCCGTACCAGGTCAACGTGCCGTCGAAGCCGTAGCCTGTCGTGTCGATGTCACCCTTTCCGAAGCGCGAGGAAATGTCGGCCGAGGCGGTATCGACATGGAAGCTCACTCCGCCGATCAGCGCGCCGGCTCCGCTTTCATGCAGCATTCCGTCGACGCCCGCCTGCAGCATCCAGCTATTTACATCGTATTCGGTGCCCGCCGTCGAGGTCTCCGGCTCAAAATGCGAATGCGTTCCATCGATGCGCGTCCAGATCGCCCTTGCTGGCCCGTT
>Ga0209256_1003617_pt1 | contig 10605 bp, 9 predicted proteins | sample AraplaCol_mCL_r2_2_FD_184270 | JGI IMG/M metagenome (GOLD analysis project Ga0209256, IMG submission 184270) | Arabidopsis root microbial communities from North Carolina, USA - plate scrape MF_Col_mCL_r2 (SPAdes) (version 3) | ecosystem: Host-associated > Plants > Roots > Endosphere | place: USA...
TGAGGCACCGTGGGTTGATTGCCTGGGAGGGCAGCGAGATCGAGCTGCTGCGGCCCGAGGAGTTGCGCGAGCTTGCCGATTTCACGCCGGACTATCTGGGCTGAACCAGCACCTGGATGCGCCGGCGCTCCACCGGAAGACCGAGGGATGGGTGGGCCGGAGCAAGCCGCCTCGTTCACCGCCGGGACCGCCATGCATCGAGCAGCGGGCCGCCGGATCCGATAACCGGATCCGTCTTCGGCTTGCGCACCTTGGCGATACGCTTGACGGCGTCGGGACGCTCGCGCGTGTCGGTGCATTCGTCGTAGGTCCCGGCCTGCGGATACGCGCCGACGACGAGAAAGTTCCGGCTGGACTCGATGAGGCGGTGTCCCGTGCCCGCAGGAAGCACCAGGACATCGCCGGCCTTCACACTCAATATCCGCCCCTTGATCCCGCCACACTCGACTTTGGCCGTGCCGCGTGCCACGCCCATCACTTCGTGGATCTGCGAATGGTAATGAACGAAGTCGTACACGGTATCGCGCCACGACCGCCCCCAACCGTTCGTGTCGAACAGCGTGTCGATGATGACGTCAGGGGGAAACCGCGATTTCGTCAGGTTCACCGCGCCACGATAGAGCAGCACCGGAAATTTCGGATTGTTCGGAACGATACCGTCGTCGCGAAAATGCAGGATGGCCGGCTGACGGGCCCGGACCAGCGCATGCAAGGTTGTCGCGTCGGGATGGCGCTCCACCAGCTTCTTGGCGAAATTCTTGACCTGATCCTTGATCGGCATGGCGTCTCCTCAGCCGCGATTCAACGACCGCAGGGATCATAAGTTTCCCGAGCTGAAAGCATCTTGGCGCCGCTCTGCGCCCCGTGGCAAAACCGCAAGATCGGTCGAGCGCGTCACGCCCGCATGCGCTTGGCTGGTGCTGCCACGGAGAACGGAACGATGACGGCGGCGCTTCAGAACTACCATGCCCGGATGCAGCGAGTGCTCGATCACATCGACCGGCATCTCGACGAGGATCTGGACCTGGGCACGCTGAGCGGCGTCGCGGCCTATTCGAAGTTTCATTTCCACCGGCAGTTCGCGGCGACCTTCGGGCTGTCGGTGCATCGCTATATTCAGCTCGCCCGGATGAAGCGCGCGTCATACCGGCTGGCCTATAGCGAGGCCGAAAGCGTCACGGATATCGCGATGGATGCCGGCTACGACGCCCCCGACGCCTTCGCCCGCGCGTTTCGGCAACGGTTCGGGCAATCGCCGTCGTCGTTCCGGAAGTCTCCCGACTGGGAGCCGTGGCTTGCGGCCTTCGGGCCTCTCGACAATGCCAGGAGCAAGCTCATGCACAAGACTTTCACCAGCGACGACGTAACGATCCGCGACGTGCCGACGATTGCGGTGGCAATCATGGAGCATCGGGGCGACCCCGCGACGCTTCCCGCCACCATCCAGCGCTTCATCGCCTGGCGCAAAGCCGCCGGCCTGCACCCGAGAATAAGTCCGACCTTCAATGTCTGGCGGTCGGAGCGGCGGCCGGCCTCGCCCGCCGATTACAGCGTGGACCTCTGCGTCGGGACCAGCCAGCCGATCGAGCCGAACGGCGCGGCGATCAAGGCCGGCGAGATTCCCGGCGGACGATGTGCGGTGCTGCGCGTCGTCGGCAACACCGACAATCTGGAGCCCGCCGCACTCTACCTCTATCGCGACTGGCTTCCCGCCAGCGGCGAGGAAGCCCGCGACTTCCCGATCTATTGCCAGCGGCTGAGCTTCGTCCCTGAAGTCGGTGAGCACGAGGCGACGGCGGATTTGTTCCTGCCGCTGAAATAGCGACTGTCACCACATATCCAGCGTCATTCCGGATGCGTGCGCAGCAGGCGGGCCCGGAATCCATCGGGCCGCATGCTCCGCCGTGTGATGGATTCCGGGCTCGCCCTTCCAGGGCGCCCCGGAATGGCGCGCGGCAGCCGCTCGGGAGGCGTCGGGCAAAACACCTCGGCATCGCGTCAAGCCCTGCCCGCAAAAATATTCCACTTTCCCGAATTTCGGATTTGTGAGATACACCTGACATCCCGGCCCTTGCCAAAGGGGCGCTTCGCGATCGTCACGAGATGCGGGCCGGGCTTGCGGTGGACGCGGTAGCGCCGGCGCGACAGGCGATGACAGGGACGGGCGACCGTTGAGTCATGCGCGGCGCGCTACGACACGGCGCGGTCACAGCGGTCTCGTTGATACCGGGGGGCGAGCACACGCGAGCCTCCATGCATTTCGGCGGGAGCGTCCGCGGACGGAGAAGTCGTGTGGTCCCGACGCCCGCGGTTCTGGCGTCAAGGTTTGCGGTGATGCGGCGGCCAACCGGTGCGCACATCGATCAGCCGCAAGGCGATGGGGGCAATAGTGCAACGCTCCCCAAGGAGAGCACGAAGGACACCGTTAAAACCATCACGCAGGGAAGGCCGGGCGACCGGCACACCTGTGGTCCACCCCGTGTGCGTTCTTACGCCCACGGACCTGCGGGTGCCGCCGGCGCCCGGCCTTCCCTGCGCCCTTTGGCAATCATGGGGCGCCAAGCGACAGCAAGCCTCGGGCGAAACGCGCCGCGAGATCGCGAAGGCGTGTCTGCGAATTGAACTGAGAGTTGGAAGAATGCCGACTGTGCACCCTGCTCCGTCATTGCGAACGCGACACCCGCGCTCTCGTGCCCCGGACGCAGCGCAGCGGCCCGGCCGATGCGAAGCATCGTCCGGGGTGGTGCGCTGCAGAGCCGGGGCCCACCCATCAGCGAGGCGCGGCCCCTTGGGTCCCGGCTCTGCGCAGCAGCGCAAGAGCGCCGCAGCGCGTCCGGGACACGCGCGTGAGCTACGCCCGCCTCCCTTCACCGCTTTTCGACAGCACCCGGGACTGCTAGACTGGCGCCATTATTTTGGGGAATTTCGATGCGCGCGAGGATTTTCAATCGCGTTGTGGGGCTGGCGGCGCTGGCGCTGCTCGTCGTCATTGCACAGCCGGCATCGGCCGAGAAGCGCATTGCGCTCGTGGTCGGCAACTCCGCCTACAAGAACATTACGCCGCTCGACAATCCCTCGAAGGATGCGGGCCTGATGGCGGAGACGCTCGTTGCGCTCGGCTTCACGCTGGTCGGCGGACGCGCCCAGCTCGATCTCGACAAGGGCGCGATGGACGTCGCGGTGCAGAGTTTCGGCCGGCAGGTGCAGGGCGCCGACGTCGCGCTGTTCTATTACGCCGGCCACGGCGTGCAGGTCGCCGGCTCCAACTATCTCGTGCCTGTCGGTGCCAATCCGACGCGGGAGGCCGATGTCGATTTTCAGATGACCGACGTCAACCTCGTGCTGCGCCAGATGCAGGGCTCCGGCACCCGCCTCAACCTCGTGATCCTCGATGCCTGCCGCAACAACCCGTTCGGCTCACGCGGCTTGCGATCATCGGATGGCGGACTTGCGCAGATGCGCGCGCCCGAGGGCACGCTGATCTCCTATGCGACCCAGCCCGGCAACGTCGCGCAGGACGGCAACGACGGCCATAGCCCTTACACGAAGGCGCTGGCGACGACGATCCGGACCGCCGGCCTCGACGTGTTCCAGACCTTCAACCAGGTCGGCCTCGCCGTGAAGCGCGCCACCGCGGGGGCGCAGCAGCCCTGGGTGTCATCCTCGCCGATCGACGGTACCTTCTATTTCGTGCCGCCGACGCAAACCGCCCCGCCTCAGATCGCGGCGATGCAGCCCGATTCCCTATCCGCGGAGCGGCTGCGCGCCGATCCCGACCGCGCCCCGTTGCGCGATGCCGCGCTGCTCAGTGAGCTCAGCGAGCGGCTCTACGAGCTCAATTTCGATCCCGACACGCCCGACGGCCTGACGCGCGCCATCACCAAGCTGCAGCAGCGGATCTCGATGACGCCGACGGGTGAAGCCACCGAAGGCCTGCTGCTGCGCATGCGTAAGATGGAGGACCTCAAGCCCTGGGGCTCGATCGTCTACGGGCCGGACAGCAGCAAATGGGGCATCTCGTGGAACCACGCCTCGCGGCGCGCGGCGGTGGCGGACGCGCGCGGCAATTGCGCCGGCGCCAAATGCCCGATCGAGCTCTCGTTCTACGGGAAAAGCTGCGGCGCCTTCGCGATCTCGGACAAATCCTGGTCGCTGGTCCAGCGCGAGGGCGCGCAGCGCGCGAAAGACGCCGCGCTTGACGAATGCGGCAAGGCTGGCAAAGCTTGCCGCATTATCGGATCCGTCTGTGCCGACGGCTCCGGCCGCTGATACCATTTTTCATTCTGGATTTTCCGCTCATGTTCGATGCCGTCTTTCGTCCAATTACCCTCGCCCTCCTCCTCACCGCAGCCCTCGCCTCGTCTTCCGTCTTCGCGCAATCCGGCAGCGCCGGAGGCTCGATCGGCAATGACGAGAAGTCGCTGTCCGGCTCGCGCTCGGACCGCTCGGCGGAGCCGGCCGCACCCGCGCGCCGGAGCAAGCCGGCGACGGAGGAGCCGCGCGCGTCGTCGCGGCGAAGCGGCGGTGGTGGTGGCGGCGGCGGTGGCGGCTTCGATGGCGCCTGGATCGTCACCAGCGTCGGCTGCGGCGGCTCGACGAGCGGCGCGGTCGTGGTCTCCTCGGGCAAGGTCATCGGCCAGGGCGTCAGCGGCACGGTCAGCTCGAGCGGCGCCGTCAGCACGTTCGGTCACGGCGACGGCGGCGTGACCTTCACGGGCTCCGGACGTCTCGGCGCCCGCAGCGGTTCCGGCAGCTGGCGGCGCTCCGACGGCTGCGGTGGAACCTGGACGTCGGCGAAACAATAACGCCGAAAGGCGCCTGATTTCACTGCGGAACCACCGCCCCGCGGGCCCAATTCAAGCCACATCCTCTCCGGATTTGCGGCTCATTGCCACCCAAGTCTTTGATGACAAAGGGCTGGTTAGAGTTGCGTCGCGTAACCGGGAGACCAGGATGGGCAACCGCACCGCAAAATTCGTATCCGCGCTGGTCGGCACCGTCATCGCCGGCCTGCCACTGGCCGCCGTGTCGCAGAACGCGCCGAACGCACCGAGCACGGCCAACGCGGCCGCCGACTGCCTCGCCTCGCCGAAGGGCACCGCGCCACAGGGGCAGCACTGGTATTATCGCCTCGAGCGCACGACCAAGCGGCAGTGCTGGTATCTACGCGCCGCCGGCGGCAAGGCCGCTCAGACCGTCCAGGCGACGACCGACGCCCAAGAGGCAGATACAGCCGCACCGCAGTCCGTGCAGAACGCGCGCGCCGAATATGTTGCCCCGCCGCAGGGTGCCGCGCCGGGAATGCCGAACCCCACCGCGCCTGCGCTGGCCGCAGCGACGACGCCGCCGGTCGCGCAACAGCCGGCGGCCACCGTCAACGACACCGCGCAGCAGCCAGCCATCGCCACGCGCTGGCCCGATGCCGCCACGCCGGCCGCCTCACCCGCACCACAGCCTGCGCCCGCCGCGGCGGCCGCGCCACCGAGTGCGAAGCCGGCCAAGCCCACAGCTCCAGCGGCCCCCGCCGCGGCCGACAGCAGCGCCGACAAACCAGTCGGCTCGCTGCAGATGCTTCTCCTCGTGATCGGCGGCGCGCTGGCGCTCGCCGGCATCCTTGCCAGCCTGATCTACCGCTTCGCCGGCGGACGCGTCCGCGTCCAGGCCGCCGACCGCCGCGGGCATTGGGACGATTGGGCGCCGCAGGATCATGACGGAAGCCGCGCGCCCTGGGTTGGTGCGACGCCGGCCGTCACGCCGGGCGCACAGCCGCGCCCGGTCGACTTCGACGAGGCCCGACCGCCGCAGAGCGCGCAGCTCGCTGCGTTCACCAGGGAGATCGGCAGGATCGCGGCCCAATCCGCCTCCTCGCGCAACGAGGCCACAGAGCTCGACAAGGCCGACATCTTCAACGCCGAGTTCGAGATCGAGGCCGCGCCCCCGCGGCTCGCGGCCAAGGACACCGTCAAGGACGCCCACAACGAAAAGCCTGCCGCTCCAGGTAACGGCGAGCTTGGTGACGTCGATCGCGTTGAAGAAGTTCAGGTCGAGGATCACGTCGACGTCGACGTGATCACCGCGATGCTCGAACGGCTGGCGAAGCAAGGGCCGCAGCTGCCGCAGCCTAGGCCTGAAGCTGCCCTTGCAAACCTCGCACGAAACCAACGAGGCCAATCCGCCGCTCGCGCTTGAGGCGCTCGGCCTTCAGGATCGACTGCACCTCGGCGAAGGCTTCGTCGACGTCGTGGTTGATCACGATGTAGTCGTACTCGGCCCAGTGGCTCATCTCGTGGCTGGCGCGGCTCATGCGCTTGCGGATGACCTCGTCGGAATCCTGCGCACGCGAGTGCAGGCGCTTCTCGAGATCGGCCGCCGAGGGCGGCAGGATGAAGACGCTGACGACGTCCTCGCGGGCCTTGTGCTTCAATTGCTGCGTGCCCTGCCAGTCGATGTCGAACAGCACGTCCTGCCCGGCCGACAGCGCAGCCTCCACGGGACCGCGCGGCGTGCCGTAGCTATTGTCGAACACCGTCGCCCATTCCAGCAGTTCGTCGGCCTTCACCATGGCCTCGAACGTTGCCTTGTCGACAAACGTGTAGTCCTTGCCGTTGACCTCGCCCGGCCGCATCGGCCGCGTGGTCGCGGAGACCGACATTTTCAGGCCCGACATCCGTTCGATCAACAGACGCGACAGCGTCGTCTTGCCTGCGCCCGAGGGCGAGGACAGCACGAACATCAGTCCGCGCCGCTCGACACCGTCAGTGTGACCGCCTGATGTCATCGATCACTCCAGATTCTGGACCTGCTCGCGGAACTGCTCGACCACGTTCTTCATGGCAAGGCCCGTATTGGTCAGCTCGATGTCGTTCGACTTCGAGCAGCAGGTGTTGACCTCGCGATGAAATTCCTGCGCCAGGAAGTCGAGCTTGCGACCGATCGGGCCGCCCTTGCCGATCAGCTCGCGCGCCTGCGCGATGTGGGAGGCGATGCGGTCGAGCTCCTCGCGGATGTCGGCCTTGGTGGCGATCAGGATCGCCTCCTGCATCAGGCGGTCGGAATCGAAGCGGTCGGAGGTATCCAGCAGCGCCGCGATCTGTTCGGCGAGCCTCGCCTTGATCGCCTCCGGCTTGCGGCCGGGCGAGGCTTCCGCCTTCTTCGCCAGCTGCTCGACCTCGTCGACCCGCTGGGTCAGGATCTGCCCGAGCGAAGTGCCCTCGCGCTTGCGCATGGCGACGAGCTCGTCGAGCGCCTTGTCGAAGGCCTCCGCGACAGCGATGCGCGCGGCCTTGTCCTCCTCCTCCTCGCCCTCGGGCTCGGCGACCTCGACGACGCCCTTGATGGCGAGCAGGCCGTCGATGCTCGGCGCCACCGCGTCGACCTTGCCGGCAATCATGGCAGCGGCCTTCAGCACGGCGTTGAGCACGTCCTCGTTGACGCGGACCGTGGCGGCGGCGTTGGCGCGCTTGACGGTGAGATTGGCGTAGACGGTGCCGCGCGAGAGCAGCTCGCCGGCGCGTTTCTTGGCATGGGCCTCGAGCTCGTCGAAGCCCTGCGGCAGCCGCACCCTGAGGTCAAAGCCCTTGGCGTTGACCGACTTCAATTCCCATTCGAACGTATACGGCCCGCTCGCGCCGTGGCTTCGAGCAAAGCCGGTCATGGACGACAGCGCCATCAGGTCAAATTCTCCAGAAACACGGGATTCGCGGGGGCATCGCCCACGCGAATCTTAAGACTATTTTGCAGGAAAGTGGAATCCGCAAAGTCCCGCAAGCAGGGCTGCACCGCGCCTAGCGCTGGACCACCGGTGGCCAGGGTTGCACCGCGCCCTGCCGCGCCGGTGCGGGATTGGCAGGCCGCGACGGTTGCTTCTTCTGCTGGTTGGGCCGCGCCGGCGTCGTCGCCGTCGGCGTATCGGCAGCTCCGGGCGCGACGGCGGCGGGCGGCGGCGCATCTTCGGCCGGCTCCACCGTGTCGTTCTGGATCTGCTTCTCCATCGCGCGCAGCTTGGCGACGTTCTTCTGATGCGCGTCGTAGGTCTCGGTGAAGGCGTGCCCGCCGGTGCCGTCGGCGACGAAATAGAGGTCGCGGGTGCGGGCCGGATTGGCGGCGGCCTCCAGCGAGGCGCGGCCGGGATTGGAGATCGGGCCCGGCGGCAGGCCCTCGATCACATAGGTGTTGTAGGGCGAGGGCTGCGTGATCTCGCTGCGCTTGATCGGACGGCCCAGCGTGCCCTTGCCGCCGACGAGGCCGTAGATGATGGTCGGATCGGACTGCAGCTTGATGCGCTGCTTCAGGCGATTGACGAACACCGCGGCGACGCGGCTGCGCTCGTCGGGCTTGCCGGTTTCCTTCTCGACGATCGAGGCCAGCGTCACCAGCTGCTCCGGCGATTTGACCGGAATGTCCTGGTTGCGACGCTCCCAGATCTCGGCGAGCACGCGCTTGTGCGCCTGCTGCATGCGCTGGACCACCTGCTCGCGCGGGGTGCCGCGCGGGAATTTGTAGGTCTCGGGCAGCAGCGTGCCCTCGCGCGGCAGCTCGCGCACGCTGCCGGTGAAGATGTCGTTGTCGGACAGCCGCGCCACGATCTGCTCGGAGGTCAGCCCTTCCGGAATCGTGACGGCGTGCTGCACCACCTTGCCCTCGACGATGGTGGCGATGACGTCGCGCAGGGATGCGTTCTTCTGGAACGAATACTCACCCGGCTTGAGGTCCGAGCTCGCCTTCAGCGCGGCGACGCTGGCGATGAACACCCAGGGATTGACGTCGGTGACGCCTTCCCGGTTCAGCGTCTCGGCGATATCGCGCTTGCCGGCGCGCTGCGGGATGTTGACGATCTTGTCGTCCTTCAGCGGTCCCGGCGCCTCGAGCACCTGGCGGCCGTAATAATACACGCCGCCGGCGCCGAGCATGGCGATCAGCAGAAGGGTGATGATGGCGTTGCCGACGACGACGAACGGATTGCGCGCACGGTCCGATCGTTTCGGCGGCGGCGGGAGTTGCTCGGGCTCGAGCGCTGCCCGCGGACTCCGGGGCGAAATGGGCGGCCTTTCACTCATCGAAACAACCTGAATCCTGCCGGTTCAATCGCGACCTGACAATCGCTTGCCCTGCCAAATGCACGCGCCCACTTCTATGACTATCGCCGAATGCGGCAAAACGGTGGATTCGTCTCAAACGCAAACTAACTGGCCAAACGCCGGACGATCACCGACGCATTGGTGCCGCCAAAACCAAAAGAGTTCGACAAGGCGACATTGACCTCTCGCTTCTTCGCAATGTGCGGCACAAGATCGATCGCAGTCTCCACCGACGGATTGTCGAGGTTGATCGTCGGCGGCACGACATTATCGCGAATCGCGAGAATGGCGAAGATCGCTTCGATCGCACCGGCGGCGCCGAGCAGATGCCCTGTCGACGATTTGGTCGACGACATCGCCACCTTGGAGGCGGCATTGCCGAGCAGACGCTCGACCGCCCCGAGCTCGATCTCGTCGCCGAGCGGCGTCGAGGTACCGTGCGCGTTGATATAGTCGAGATCGGATGCCGTGAGGCCGGCGCGCTTGAGCGCCGCCGACATGCTGCGGAAGCCGCCATCGCCATCCGGCGACGGGGACGTAATGTGATAGGCGTCACCCGACAGACCGTAGCCGATCACCTCGGCATAGATCCTGGCGCCGCGGCGCTGCGCGTGCTCGAGCTCCTCGAGCACCAGAACGCCGGCGCCCTCGCCCATGACAAATCCGTCGCGGTCCTTGTCGTAGGGACGCGAAGCCTTTGCGGGTGTGTCGTTGAAGCCGGTCGACAATGCGCGTGCGGCGTTGAAGCCGGCAATGCCGATGCGGCTGATCGGCGATTCGGCGCCGCCGGCGACCATCACGTCGGCATCACCCAGCGCGATCAGGCGGGCGGCATCGCCGACGGCGTGTGCGCCGGTCGAGCAGGCCGTGACCACCGAATGGTTCGGGCCCTTCAGCCCGTGCTTGATCGACACATATCCGGAGGCGAGATTGATCAGGCGGCCCGGAATGAAGAACGGCGATACCTTGCGGGGTCCCCGTTCCTTCAGGAGCAGCGCGGTCTCGGCAATGCCGCTAAGGCCGCCGATGCCGGAACCGATCATGGTGCCGGTTGCGCATTTGTCCTCCTCGGACTGGGGATGCCAGCCGGCGTCGTCGAGCGCCTGGCCGGCCGCGGCCATGCCGAAGATGATGAAGTCGTCGACCTTGCGCTGGTCCTTCGGCTCCATCCACTTGTCGGGATTGAAGGTGCCGTTGCTGCCGTCGCCGCGCACGACGGTGCAGGCGTATTTCGTCTGAAGATCGGAGACATCGAAGCTCTCGATCGGGCGTGCGCCGCTTTCGCCGTTGAGGATGCGTTTCCAGGTCGGTTCGACGCCGCAGCCGAGCGGCGACACCATGCCGAGACCAGTGACGACAACCCGCCTCATATCCGAAAACTCCGCATCGAAAGACTCACGGCCAATAACAAGAAACCGGCTGACCGCTGGTCAGCGGCCCGTCCGGTTTCAATGTTGTCCCCGCGAAAATGAAGAGCCTTAGCTCTTCGCGTTCTTCTCGAGAAACTTCGTGGCGTCGCCGACGGTGA
>Ga0209256_1003629_pt1 | contig 10572 bp, 7 predicted proteins | sample AraplaCol_mCL_r2_2_FD_184270 | JGI IMG/M metagenome (GOLD analysis project Ga0209256, IMG submission 184270) | Arabidopsis root microbial communities from North Carolina, USA - plate scrape MF_Col_mCL_r2 (SPAdes) (version 3) | ecosystem: Host-associated > Plants > Roots > Endosphere | place: USA...
CTCACCAGCCGCGAGCCCGATTCCACCCGGTCCACGCTCGTCGCGATCAGCCCCTTGATCTCCTTGGCCGCCGCCGCGCTGCGCTGCGCCAGCGAGCGCACCTCCCCCGCCACCACGGCGAAACCGTGCCCCTGCTCGTCCGCCCGCGCGGCTTCGACCGCCGCGTTCAGCGCCAGGATGTTGGTCTGGAAGGCGATCCCGTCGATCACGCCGATGATGTCCGCGATGCGCCGCGAGCTGTCGCTGATCTCGCCCATCGTCGCCACCACCTGGCCCATCACCGTGCCGCCGCGCTGCGCGGTCTCCGCCGCCGAACTCGCCAGCTGGTTCGCCGTCAGCGCCGCGTCCGCGGTCTGGCGCACCGTGCCGGTGAGCTGCGTCAGCGAGGCCGCCGCCTGCTGCAGGTTGGACGCCGTCTGCTCGGTCCGGGCCGACAGGTCCATGTTGCCGCTGGCGATCTCCGCGCTGGCCGTGCCGATGCTGTCCGTGGAGCCGCGCACCTCGCCGATGAGCTGCAGCAGCGCGCCCTGCATCGTGTCCAGCGAACGCAGCAACTGCCCCGTCTCGTCGTTGCCGCCGCCCTGGATGCGCGCCGTCAGGTCGAAGCGCGCGATCGCATCGGCCACCTCCGCGGCCTGGCTCAGCGGCCGGGTGATCGAGCGCGTCAGCCACAGCGCCAGCGCGCCGCCCGCCACCAGCGCCACGAGACCGAAGACCACCAGCGCGACGCGCGCGCGCTGATTGGTCTCCGCGAGCGACTTCATCACCGCGTCCAGCTGGTCGCGCTGCTGCTGCACGACCTGGCGGATGCCCTCCTTGTAGTCCTGCGCCGCGGCCTGGAAGCGCTCGTCGAAGATCTGCCTGGCGCGCGCCATGTCGCCCTGCTTCTTCGCTTCGGTGATGCTGTCGCGCAGCGTCAGGTAGTTCTTGCGCAGCGCCGCGATCCGATCGAACTGCGCGCGCTCTTCGGGCGTGGTCAGCAGCTTGTCGAGCTTCTCCTGCAGCTCGGTGGAGATCTTCGTCGACTCGGCGGCAGCCGGCGCGAAGAAGGTCGCGAGGGCCGGGTCCGCGCTGACGGCGATGGCGGTCGTGCGCGTGACGCCGTTGAACACATTGCGGAACCAGTCGGAGGCGACGCGCTCGGTGACGATGGCGTCGTCGTACATCGCGGCGGTGCGCGCTGCGACGCGGCTCAAGCCCCAGTACCCCAGCGCCGATCCGATCAGCGCGATCACCAGCACCCCAGCCTGCACGAGCGCCAGGCGCCGTCCGATGGACCCTCGGGCGGACAGATTGGACTTCATGGTTGTGTCTCCTCGGGCGCGGGCCCGAAGGGAGATCGAGCCCCAGCGCGTCCGAGGATGTTGTCACGGCCTCCGGCTCGCCGCCAGCACCGCCCCCTCGGAAGCGGTGCCCGCGGCGGCCCGCCTCACTGCTGCGGCTGGCGGGCGCGTTCGCGCTCCTTTTCCTCCTCGCGGCGTTCGTCGGGCTTGCGCTCGTCGGGGCGGTGGCCGGAGTGCGCCTGGGCGGCGCTGGCGGCAGGACGGCGCGGGGGCGCGGCACCCTCCCGGCCTTGCTGAGCCTGACGTTCCTCGCGCTGATGCTGGGCCTCGCGTTCGTCGCGCGGGTCGCGGCCATGCGGGCGCTCGGCCGCCGCAGCGCGCGCCCGCTCCTGCGCAGCCTGTTCGCGGGCTTGCTGGTCACGGGCCTGCTGATCCCGCGCTTGCTGATCCCGGAACTGTTGCTGGCGCGCCTGCTCGCGCGCTTGCTGCTCATGCGCCTGCTGATCGCGGAGCTGCTGCTCACGGGCTTGCTGCTCGTGCATCTGCTGCTCGTGCATCCGCTGATCCCGCGCCTGCTGATCTCGCGCCTGCTGATCTCGCGCCTGCTGATCTCGCGCCTGCTGGTCGCGCGTCTGTTGATCGCGCGCCTGTTGATCATGCATTTGTTGATCACGCGCCTGCTGCTCTCGGGCCTGTTCCCGCGCCATGTCCGGTGCTGGCCGCTGCGGCGGTGTCATCGCGGGCTGAGGCGGTCCGCCCTGGACGCGAGTCATCTGCGCCGCCGGCAGGGCGGCGGGGTGTCCCGGCGTGTAGGCGGGAATCGGCGTCGCGCTCGCGGGCACGGGTGCCTGGGCATGGACGACGGCCGGCATCGCCGCGGCCAGGTGCGCCGCCGCCGGCACGTTGCCCTGGAAGGGCTTGCCGTTCGCGGTCGCCCCGGCGGGCGCGACGATCGTCACGTTGGTGATGTTCGTGACGTTGTTGGTGACGTTGTGGACGTTGGCGACGTTCGTCGTGTTGTGCACGTCGACGTTGTTGATCGTCGTGTTGTTGTGCTGGATGCGCATGCCAATGTTGGTGACCGGCGGCGCGCTGACGACCACCGCGGGCGGCGTGCCGATCGGCGCCGGCACGATCAGGCCGGCGCGCGATCCGGGCGGCGGCGGCACGAACACGCCCATCGGGCCGACCGGCCGGGCGCCGCCGCCGATGGCGATCTCGACCGACAGGTGCAGGCTCGGGGGCGGCGGCACGAAGGCCACGCCATGCGCGGCCCAGAAGCCGGACACGAACACGACCGCCCCGTCGCGGTGCTCGTAATAGGGCTGGACCCAGACGTAGTCCGGCCGCGGCGGCGAGCTCCAGCGGCCCGCGCACCATACCCAGCGGCCTTGCCAGCCCCAGTAGCCGCCGGTCCAGACGGCGCCCGGATAGGGCTGCGGCGGCGGCACCTCGACCAGCATCGGCGGCGGCGCGACGTCGACGAACACGGGTTCGGGCTGGACCAGCGGCGGCTCGACATAGACGCTGACGACCGGTGCGGGCGGCGGCGGGGGCGGGACCCAGACCGGCGCGCTGCGGTATTCGACATCGGCGTTGACGACGGTGTGGCGCGGCTGGGCGCAGCCCGTGAGCAGCGCGGCAAGGGCGGCCGCGGCGAGCGCGGTCATGCGGAGGGTGTGAGGCATGGGCTTCGTGAAAGAGATGGCCATGTCTTGCCAACGGTCCCGCCGGGTCTGCGTTGACCCGTTTTCCGGCCCACCCGTATCGGGCTGTAAGGGGAATCAAGAACGGGTGAAAGGCCGATGAAATCGGCGTTCCCGCCTGCCGCCGCGCTCACGCGGCCCTCACGCCATCTTCAGATCCGAGGCACGAAGCGCAGCTCGGGAATCGGCTTGAGCGATCCGACGTCCAGCGTCCGCGCCTGCCCGGCCTGCTTCAGCGGCGTCGCCGCGCCGATGGCGAAGAGGCCGGTGAGAAATCGCGTCGCTTCGTCCCGCATCGCCGACGAGCGCTCATAGCGCGTGTCGTCGTCGAGCAGCATCAGCCAGTCGGCCGCGGCGGCCGTGCCAGTTGCCGGCGCGAGCGCCGCCGTCGCCGGCTGCATCACGCCCAGGAAGGTCGTGAGCCGCGCGCGGCGATGGCTTTCCCAGCCCGCGCCGGCTTCCGCGCCCGCCGGATGGAAGCGCGCGATCAGGCGCTGCGCCGCCATCGCGCCAGCATCGGCAAGGGTCGAGATCGTGTCCGCCGCCATCGACAGGTTCAGTCCGCCCTCGTCCGGCTTCAGGCTGATCTGGACGATGCGATCGCGGAAGGCGGGCGTGGGGAACTGGATCTCGTCGCGCCAGTTCTGCATCGTGCCGACGATGCTGCGCAGGAATCCGGCGAGTCCGGCCAGCGGCGTCTTCTCGCTGGCGGCGGCGCCGCGCTGCTCCCAGCCGGCGACGAGGTCGGGCTCTGGCCAGTAGCGCAGGCGGCCGCCGCGGTCGTCCTCGGCCAGATAAAGGCGGCCGCCGTCGTTGCCGGGCGCATCGCGCCGGATGGCGTGGTCGGGATGCGGCGGCTTCAGGTTGACGGCGAAGGTCGGATGACGCGGCAGCATCGCGTCGAACATGTGCAGCGGCATGTTGCTGCCGATGCCGCCGTCGGAGAACCAGATGCGCGTTGCGCGCAGGCTCAGCGCGCGGCGCTCGCCGGCCGTGGTGGCGGCGCGGAAGGCGGCCTGGATGGCCTGGTTCCCGGTACGCGACCAGTCCACCGCGTACAGCGGCACCGCCGACAACAGGATCGGGAAGCTGAGGCTCATCCGGATCGCGACGACCACCGGCAGCTCGCCATGCCTGGGCAGCGGCTTCAGCGCCCTGCCCTGCGCGCTGACGATCGCCGGGCCGTCGCCCTCGCCCGGGAACGGGGCCGCGAGCGCCGTCATCACGGCGGGCGGGAAGAGCGCGGCCCATTCGATCGGGTCGTAATAGAACATCGGCGTCCCGGGCCGGAACGGGATGCTGTAGACCATGTGCTGGCTGACGGCGCTGGTCATCACCTCGAGGTTGATGCGCCGGGTGGTCGGGTCGGGCCCCCACAGATCGCCGAAGCTCAGCGGCGGGCCGTCGATGCTCTTGCCCGCCAGCGCGTTGAAGTAGCCATGCAGCCAATCGGTGAGCGCCGTCTGGCCGCCCTGCTCCGCCTGCGCGCGCTGGGTCAGGCCGCTACACAGGCCATAGCCGTTGTCCTTGAGGCCTCTGAGCAGCCCGCGCGCGAAGAGCACGGCCGCTGTCGCGACTGCGGCCGCCGCGACGAGGGCGGCCGTCAAGGCCATGCCTGCCACGGTGGCCGCGACCTGCCAGGGCGCGAGGCCGGCCTCGGGCGCGAGCAGACGCGCCGATGGCAGCAACAGCAGCACGCCGATCGCCGCGATCGCGAGCCCGGCCGGCCAGTGCATCGCGGCCATGCCGCCGATGACGGCCGCCGCCGCCTCGGCCGGCGGCTTGCCGAGCGCGCGCGTGAGCACCTCGAAATGCCGCCGCAGCGCGGGCACGGGTTGAAACAGCGTGAGCAGCCGGCTGCGCCCTGATGAACGCCTGCCCCGCGGCACATCGGCGCCGAGTTCCTCCGGCAGCTTCGCCAGCATGTCGAAGGCGCCGGCATGGCCGCGCTGGCGTCCGTACTCCGCGGCGGCGCTGGCGCCCGCGGCGATCGCACCGGCCGAGGTGCCGCCGATGTTCTTGAACTCGTAGCGTGCGGACAGCCCGGCCACCAGCCTGGGATAGATCACGCCGCTGGTGACGCCGCCCTTCATGACGAGGTCGCAATGGCTGACCTGGTCCGCGCTGCTGTCCCGCATGTCGTCGCCCTCCTTGACGCCCCATTCTCGGGGTGCGGGCGACAACCAGCGTCAGGAGCGGCTGGCGCCGGCCGGTACGCCGCGAGCGGCCAGCGCTGCGAGCAGCCGCTCGGGCTCGTCGACGCGCAGATCCAGGACCTCGACGGGGTCCGGGACCGGGGCGCCCCGCACCCGGACGTTCGAGAGGGCCTCGGGCGCGAGGAGCAGGCGCAGATTCGGCGAATCAAGCGGACTCACTTCCAGGATGCGTTCCTTGCCGAGTGATGAACGCCCTTTCGCTCTTCGAGGCTGCACGAGGGCTCCCGTCACAAGCCGCAACGGGACCGCGCCGCGCACGCGAGCGCCGAGCTGCAGATGCAGGTGGGCCGCATCGAGCACGTGCGCGCCGGCCCACCGCCTTGAAATCCCACGGCGTAACGGGACACCAGCACGGCTGCGGTGAGGGTTAATAAAGCGGCTTTCAGCACCTGCCGAATTTCTTCAGGAACCCAGAAGCGGGAAAGGGCCAGGACGAAAGCCGAGAAGAAAACCGCCCCGGCGATGGAAGACCAGCGAATGCGGGCGAATCCGTTCATTCAACTTTTGAATCGAGAGGGCCTGTGGACCGCCAATTCTTCGCTCCAGCGGCGCACAGAGAAAACCCCCTCTCAGGTGTGAGGACCAGAGATTGAAAGCGATCGCTTTATTGAATACAGCCTCTCGACCCCACCTATTTTCAGCAGTTCCGTGACACCAATCGGTGGGGTGAGTCGGATATTTCGTGTGGGTGCCAATTCATTCGCCATCCACCGAAAAGAAGTCAGCCACCCATCGGGTGGCTGATTCCTCCTGAAGGCGCTGGCGGAAATCGATTCAAGATTCCGCGTGCACGGTCCCATCGCGCAGCAGAATCCTTCTATCCCCGAATCGCGCCACGTCCTCGGGGTCGTGGGAAATCATCAGCATCGGAATGCCGACCCGCTCGAGCAGCATGTCGAGCTCGGTCCGCATACGGCCGCGCAGCTCGGGGTCGAGCGCCGAGAACGGCTCGTCGAGCAGCAGCGCGCGCGGCTCGTTGACGAGCGCGCGCGCCAGCGCCGTGCGCTGGCGCTGGCCGCCCGACAGCTGGTGCGGCCGCTGCTGCGCCACCCGCTCCAGTTCGAAGGCCTGGATCCATCGGTCCACCGCCTCGCCACCATCGTGGCGCGACGGGTTCAGCCAGCCCCGCTTCAGCGCGAATGCAATGTTCTGCCGTACCGTCAGCTGCGGGAACAGCGCGTAGTCCTGGAAGAGATAGCCCAGCCCACGCTGCCGCGCCGGTACGTCGATGCGCGACGCGCTGTCGAACACCGGCTTGCCGTCGATACGGATCGTGCCCTCGTCCGGCTTCAGCAGACCGGCGATCGCCTGCAGCGTCAGGCTCTTGCCCGCCCCCGACGGCCCATGCACCACCGTGCGCCGCGCATCGGTGGCGAAAGCGACCGACAGCTCGAAGCGGCGCCCGCCGCCCTCGACACGCTTGCGGATGCGGACCTCGAAGCTCATCGCACGGACCTCGGCCCGGCCAGCCGCCCAGCCGCCAGCAGCACCACGACGCAGGTCACCGAGACGATCAGCACCAGCAGATTGGCGGTGTCGTCCTGACCCGCCTGCACCGCCTCGTAGACCGCGACGGACAGCGTCTGCGTCTTGCCAGGGATGCTGCCCGCCACCATCAGCGTCGCGCCGAACTCGCCCAGCGCGCGCGCGAAGGCCAGCAGCACGCCCGCCAGCACGCCGCGCCAGGCCATCGGCAGCGTGACGCGGAAGAACAACGCCCATTCGCCCAGACCCAGCACGCGCGCGGCGCGCTCGAGCTGCGGGTCCACCCCCTCGAAGGCCGCGCGTGCCGACCTCATGACCAGCGGAAACGCGACGATGGTCGCCGCGATCACCGCCCCCTGCCACGTGAAGATCAGATTGATGCCGAAGCGGTCCCACAGCCACGCGCCAAGCCAGCCGCGCTTGCCGATCACCACCAGCAGGTAGTACCCCAGCACCGTCGGCGGCAGCACCATAGGCAGCGTCAACACCGCGTCCAGCAGCTCCCGCCCCGGAAAGCGCAGGCGCGCCAGCGCGAAACCGGCCGCCACGCCCAGCACCAGATTGAGCGCCGTCGCCCAGCCCGCGACCTTCAGCGACAGCGCCAGCGCGATCCAGGCCGGTTCCACGTGCGGCGCCGCTCCCCTGATCTCAGGGCTGCTCGAAGCCGTGCTTCGCCAGCACGGCCTGGCCCGCCGTTGACACGACAAAGTCCAGGAACTGGCGGCCGCCGGCGGCATTCGATCCGCCAGGGGTGACGGCGATCGGATACGAGATCGGCGTCTCGGTCGGCACGCGGAACAGCACGCGGACCTTGTCCTTCATGACGAGGGCATCGGTCGCGTAGACGAAGCCAGCCTCGGTCTCGCCTCGAGCGACGTAGTCCAGCGCCTGGCGCACGTTCTGCGCGAACACCGCCTTGGGCTCGACCGCCTGCCACAGGCCCGCCTTCTCGAGCGCGCCCTTGGCGTAGCGGCCGGCGGGCACGCCCTCGGGCTTGCCGATGGCGACGCGCTTGACCGCCGCCTGCTGCAGGTCGCTCAGCGACTTCAGCGCGACACCCTGCTCGGCCGGCGTGATGACGACCAGCGCATTGCGCACGAAATTGCGCCGGGTGCCGTCGACCAGCAGCTTCTGCTGCTGAGCCCTGTCCATCGTCTCCTGGTCCGCCGACGCGAACACATCGACCGGCGCGCCCTTGACGATCTGCGCCAGCAGCGCGTCCGAGGCGGCGAAGTTGAACAGCAGCCTGGTGCCCGGATGAGCGGCCTCAAAGGCCGGCGCCAATTCCTTGAAGGCGTTGGTCAGGCTCGCAGCGGCGGAGACGGTCACGTCCGCGGCGCGCGCGGGGCCGGCGGCCATCAGCGCGCACATCAGCGCGCACGTCAACGCGAACCTCAGCGCGAACCTCAGCGCGAACCTCGGCACCGCGGCGCGGCGGGCGATGCTCATCGGACGGGTGCAAGGCAAAGCGGGGCCCTCTCTCTTTGGCCGGAGCGGCGAAGGAAGGGTCGCAATATATCCGCCCTCAGTCCGCCAGCTTCCAGCAACCGCGCCCCGCCGCCTTGGCGGCGTAGAGCGCGTCGTCGGCGCGGCCCAGCAGCGCGACCTCGCCCTCCAGGCCGCCGTCGTGGCAGGCGATGCCGATGCTGGTGGACATCGCCACCTCCTGGCCCTGCAGCGTCAGCGGCGCCTTCACCGCGTCGAGCACCTTGCCCGCGACGCCGCCCGCCTCCTCCGGCGCATTCAGGTTCTCCAGGATCAGCACGAACTCGTCGCCCGCCAGACGGCAGAGCTGATCGGTCTCCCGGACCGCGCCCCGCACCCGGTCTGCGAAGGCCCGCAGCACCGCGTCGCCGGCCGCATGGCCCAGCGCGTCGTTGATCTGCTTGAAGTGGTCCAGGTCCAGGAACATCAGCGCCATCGTCTTCTGGCTGCGCCGCGCGCGGGCCAGCGACTCGGACAGGCGCGACTCGAACTGGCGCCGGTTCGGCAGCCCGGTCAGCGGGTCCACCCGGCTGAGCTGGTCCAGCTCGCGCTCGACCTGCTTGAACGCGGTGATGTCGGTCGCCAGCGTGTAGACGCCCGCCACGCTGCCGTCGGGCTGCAGATCGGGCACGTACTCGGTCAGCATGTCGCGCACCACGCCGTTGGCCTCGGAGCGGGTCTCGAAGCGCTGCCGCACACCCGCCAGCGCGCCCTTCAGATAGGGCAGCCGCTGCGCGTGCAGCACCGGCCCGATCACGTCGATCAGCGGCCGGCCCAGCGCCTCCTCGGGCGCCATGCCCATCCAGCTGCGGAAGGTCGCGTTGAGGAAGCGCAGCCGCTCCTGCGCGTCGATGTAGGAGATCAGCACCGGCAGGTTGTCCGCGATCATGCGCAGGCGCTGCTCGCTCGCCTCCTGGCGCAGCATCGCGTCATGCAGCTCCAGCGTGCGCGCCTGCACCCGCAGCTCCAGCGACGCATTGAGCTGCGCCAGCGAGCGGTCCTGCTCGGCCTGACGCCGCGCCAGGTCGTTCAGCGCCTGCGACAGCACCGCCGCCTCGCGGTAGCCGCCGACGTCGGGCAGCGCGTCCTCGCTGAGGTGGCGGCGATGCGAGATGGCCTCGGACAACGCATTCAGCGGACGGCTCATGCGCCGCGCCAGCCACCAGCTCACCGGCACCGCGGCCGCCAGCAGCAGCACCGCGCACAGGACGATCTGGCGGCGCAGCTCGAAGTAGTCCGCCAGCGCCACCTCGACCGGCTGCCGGACCAGCACCGTCCAGCCCAGGCCCGGATAGACGCCATAGCCGTGGCTGGGCACGCTCACCGCGAAGTAGTCCACGCCGTCCAGCGCGTGATGCCGCAGGCCCTGGCCGCTCTCCGCGCCGAGCGTCATCTTCCTGCCTTCGAGCTCCGTGGGGCCGAGGATCACCGCGCCATCCTTGCCCAGCACCAGCGCGTCGGCCTTGTGCGAGGCCATCGTCGCATCGATCAGCTCGCTCTTGATCTGCCGCGCCCAGCCCCAGCTGAGATGCGCCCCGAAGACGCCGCGCAGCTGGCCGCCGTCGTCCAGCAGCGGCACCGCGAAATCGACGAAGCGCCACGGCTCGCTGCGGCGCGGCAGCAGCTTCTCCAGCAGCAGCGCCGCATGGACGTCGCCGACGAAGGGCTGGCCGTTCTTCGCGCCCTGCCACCAGGGCCGCTTGGACACATCCACGCCGGCCAGCAGCCCGCCCGCCGACGCCAGCACCTTGCCCTGCGCGTCGGTCACGCCCAGCCAGGCGAAGTGGTCGAAACCGATCTGCACCTGGTCCAGCGCGCGGCGCATCGACTCCGGATCGCGGAAATCGCGGAACGGCTCCAGCTGGGCCAGCACGCGCACCTCCTTGAACTGCTGCGCCATGCCGCGGTCCAGCGCGTCGCGGAAGTCCACCGCGACCTGGCGCAAGGACTCGACCGCGCGGCGCTCGGCATGGGCGCGGGCGAAGTTCTCGATCAGCAGCACCGAGATCGCCAGCGCCACCGCCACCGCGGCGAACACCAGCGCGGTGAGCCAGCGGCCCAGCGAGGCCCGCGAGCCGCGCGGCGGGATGAAGTCGGCGGCGGTGGCGGCGCCTGGGGCCGGCGGGGAAGCGTCGGCGGCGGGGGACGCGGGTGGGGAGACCGGGGTGTCTTGAGGCATTGACGGCAGTTGTAGCGAGAGCGGAGCGCGCCCGCAACGCGGGATAGTGCCACTGCACCAGCAGCGGGCGATGACGGAGCCTGTGGGCGCACCGCCCCGGGGCGGCCTTTGCAGGCGCACCAAAAGCGGTCAAGCTGGCGTCCATGCCGGCCCGCGCGACGCGCCGGGCTGGGCACGGGCCTTGCAACCTGCCCCGCCGGGCCGCCGCCCGGAGGCGG
>Ga0209256_1003641_pt1 | contig 10555 bp, 10 predicted proteins | sample AraplaCol_mCL_r2_2_FD_184270 | JGI IMG/M metagenome (GOLD analysis project Ga0209256, IMG submission 184270) | Arabidopsis root microbial communities from North Carolina, USA - plate scrape MF_Col_mCL_r2 (SPAdes) (version 3) | ecosystem: Host-associated > Plants > Roots > Endosphere | place...
TAGATCAACTTCAATCGATCCGCTTTCCGGGACCGGAATACGAAGACGGCCCTTGCAAAAGGGTCTTTGTGCAGCTCATTCTTGATCAGCGCCGCCAAGCCGTCACGGCCCTTGCGGAAGTCGACCACCATGATCCGAACTCAGTTCGAGGGACCGCACAAGCACGTGCGATAGCGGCGATCCGGGCGGCAGACGCGCCTTCTTCTAGGCGGATCGTGACCGTCGACATTGATCTCGGGGCGGCTGGCCTTTTTGATTGAAGGCTCAGAAACAGGTGGATCGACAATGATCGCTGCAAACTCCACCGCATCGTCGGGTGCGGGCAGAACCCGTTTGCCCGGTCGCGCCATCGTTCGCCAAGTCGAGAGGTGGTCCGGCTGCAGGACGTAGTCCGGCTGCAGGACGCTCCGCGACCGCATTGACTATCGCGCCTGGCCGAAGGCTCTCCGAAACGATCTGTGCCTTCACCTCGTCCGGCCAGTGCCGGTGAACCTCACGTCCAGACTTCCTGTTTAATGAACTGATCGCGCCGGTGGCCTTCGACAGTCGCAGGACCTTCGACCATCGACCCATCTCATCTTAGGCTACGCCCTTATACAAGTTCGTACAAAAACTCGCAGATCAGTTCGGCGAGTTTTACCGCGTCGACATCGCTCATGTGGGCAGTATTCTCGATTGCGGTAACCTCGATATCATCACGGTCAACCGCTACGAGATCAAGTATTCTGGCAAACTTGATCTTAAGCTCAATGTCACTTTCGAACTCGTCAAGGGTGACCGCGAGAATGCTGTCATTTGCCTCGACCAACCGGCTTTGAATGCTCTCGGAGGAGGTAGCGAGTGTCCGAACTGCCGAGAAGAAGTGCCCTCGTGCATTGGGATATTTTGCGTCCATGTGGTTCCTTTTTCGCTCTTAGCGCAGGCCTTGGACGTGAGGCCCAACGCGGGTGTACGATCTTGGAGAGGTTTGGTCAACAAATGCTTGTCACCGCCAACTAATGCAGAAGCAGTCGTACGGGCATGGAACAAAAGCCGCAGCGCCGTTGTTCACCAGAATAGCTTCCTCATCGATCTGTCACGCCGCCAGACGGCGGCGCGCGGTCTGAAAGACGAAACATGAACCGGTATGTCGCGCAGTCCCTATCGATTGCACTCGCCCTCTTTTCGGGCAGCATTGCTCACGCCGACGAGGCCCCCTTCCTCAAATCACTGGCTGGAAGCTGGAATGGAAAAGGCACCGTCAAGGTGCGCGTTAATGCGCCAACCATTAACGTGACCTGTCGCTTCAAGTCCGCTACGACTGCCGCATCTCTGTCGCTGGACGGAAAGTGCACCAGCCTTGCCATCTTCTCCCGCGTGATCACCGCGGATCTCAAAGCGACCGGCAACAGGTACTCTGGATCCTATGTCGGCGCGGGCACGGGCACCGCTGGCCTCGGGGGACGACGCGCTGGCGACACTATCAACCTCGGGATCACCTGGGCGCAGGAAGTTAACGGCGACCGGAAAGCACAGATGACGATCGAGAAAGTCGGGACCTCGGGGATGCGTCTTACGACAGTCGATACCGATCCAAAGACTGGCAAGGCAGTGGTCACGAGCCGCATCGATCTGCGCCGGAGCTGATCTGGACCTTCATCGCAAGCTATAATATCATCGAGACCATCGGACCAAAGGCAGAAGCAGTCGAATATTTGGGCCTTAGATGAAGTCGACGAGGTTACGCGAAGATCGTTGATGACGGTGGCGAGGCCCGGCGCTCCAATCAACGGTACGACGCAACTCTGCATGCGCCACGTAAAGATCTCCTTCTCACCACGCGCCTTCGGCGACCGACTCGGGCAAGCGGACCAATCGAAAGAGCTTACTGAAAATTCCGGCTCTTGGTCTTCAGCGTGTCGATATGAAGATCCAGACGGACAGCGATCTTGGCTGTGCAGGGTTGCGTTTGAAGGCCTTGCCTTGATGGAGGCCGAACCGGCGACACGGCGTGGCTTCAACACTGGTTTCAGCAATTTAGAAACGGCTGTAAATGCACTGAGCTCAATGTCGACAAACTACGGTTGGGAGTTCAGCGCGCTGCTGAAATCATTCAGCCCGACCATCCGCATCATGGGATCAGATGGCGAAGGAAGAAAGCCGACCGCCTGATAGAAGGCTCGCGCATCATTGGAAATCGCATGCACAAACACGCCTCGTATGCCGAGGATTTCAGCGGCATTGAGCAAGCGTAAGCCTGCGTCGCGCACCAACGCTCTGCCGATCCCCCGCCCCTGATAGGACTGATCAATGGCGAGACGACCAAGCACGGCAACCGGAATTGGATCGGGCATGTTGCGCCGAAAACGGCCTGGCGCTTCCGGCTGTTTCACGGCCCCGGAAGCGAGTGCGTAATAAGCGATGACGCGATTTTCTTCACACACGACAAAGGTGCGCGATGCGCCACCTACCTGATTGGCGCGGGCGCGGCGACGCAGCCAGTCGTTCAATTCAGGGACACTGGAATTGAATTCTGACAGCTCGTGATGATCGGCCAGTGGGATGGGTGCGCTGAGAGTCACGCCTCATCCCACGGCGCTTTGGTGGACATCGTGCGTCTCAGACGCTCATTGGGCTGCGTGGGTACATCCAGTCGGGCAAGGTATTCGGCATAGATTTCGGGGCTAACCGTGAATATGGTACGGTCAAGCAGCACCTCCTCGGCACGACGCTCTGAAGCCTCCAGCATGAAATCTGTGCGCGTCTTGCCGAGCAATTCAGCGGCGCGGTCGATCAAGTTGCGGGTCGCAGGCTTGATTCGCATATTCAGCGGCACGCTGGCGTCCGGGCTTATACTTGTATGCGAGGTGGTGGGCATAGAAATCTCCGATCTCCACCCCATATAGCGTAACGTTCGCGTCGTGCCGTTTCGCTACCCTATTTCATAGCGGGTCTTGAACCAGTTCGAACTGCCGACGCGCGGTTCAGCGGACCGCACCCGCTGGTTCCTGCCGCACCAGCCATTGGCTTATGCGACGACCGCCGAACCGTTGACGAGCTGACTAACGGCAATCAGGCCAGCAACATTCGTTCCGGTGCCAAACGCTGCAATGACACCGAGTGAGACAGGGCGAAATATCCGCTGCGACCATTCAGGTCGCATAGCCAATCGCGAGATCGGTACATATGCCAAGGCAACTGCAGCGAGACCTCCTTTCGATTCCTCTGAAAAATCGACCTTAGATAGCACCGCCGAGACCGGCTGTTCTCCGATCCGACGCCAGTAGGAACTTTCATGTCGCGGCGGTGTTGTCGTTACGGCGCTGGCAGATCTGCCGCGTAAAGAAACCAAACTATGGGAGCTGACTGATGAGTGATACGGAGCAACCGGACCAACAGACGCCTCCTTCCCCGGGGAGCCCAGCTCCAGCCGCGACACCAACCTCAACCGGGCCGATCTCGTCCACACCAGATGAGCCGACGGTAGAGGCGTCGGTAGACAGCGCGCCGGCATTATCAGCCGACAGCCAGACCCTGCAGGAGCGTCCAAAAACCAAAGGCGTGGCCGATATTGTCTTCCTCGTCGACGTTACCGGCAGCATGGAACCCTGCATCGACGCACTGCGGCGAAATATCGAAGCCTTTATTGACTCCTTGAGCCAAGGCGACCCGAACAACGCCGCCCCTGTCAAAGATTGGCGCGGCAAGGTTGTCGGCTATCGTGACATTGAGGCAGCCGAAGCGGAAGGCCTGCCATGGATCGTCGACAATGAGTTCGTGCGCGATGCCAGCGCGCTCAAGGCGCAGCTTAGCACGTTACAGGCAAATGGGGGTGGGGACGAGCCGGAGTCGCTCCTCGATGCTCTTTATAAAGTTGCCTCTATGGAGGCTGTGCCGAAAGGTTCGCAGACGGAGGATCCGGCGAAATGGCGCTATAGAAGCGATGCGGCGCGTGTTGTCATCGTCTTCACCGATGCTTCATTCAAGGAGACCATGAGTATTGCCGAGGCAAAGGGCGGCTCGTTGCAAGACGTGGCTAACCTTATCATGGCCAATCGAATTATTCTCAGCCTCTTTGCCCCGAATTTCGAGGGCTACGATAGACTGAGTCAGATCGACAAGTCGGAATGGGAGGTGGTGGAATACGAAGGGCTGAACCCGCAGGAGGCGCTTCAGAAATTTACCTCCGACCCGGTTAACTTCCGTAACACCCTGAAGCAGTTGGCCGCCAGTGTATCCCGGTCGGCGGCGACCGTAGCGCTTTAGCGACTGATCCGATAGCCATGGCCAAGAAGCTGAAAATAGGCGACCGGATCCGGCAGTATCGCGTCACGAAAGTCTTCGGACCGGGAATGATGGCTATTTCCTATGGAGCTGAGACTTCGAGCGGCGAGAAAGTTTTTCTCAAGCAGTACAAGTCTCCTGCTCCGACGGTTGTCTGGTATGGGGCCTTCATTGCTTATCAGAACGAGCTCGGAGCACGCGTGCGGAATGGCCGCGCTGCTCAATTTGCGGTGCGCCAGGTCGATGCATTCGAAGAGATCTGGGGCGGGCCTTGCTACTTTCAGGCATTTGAGTTCGTCGAAAATGGTGCAGACCTGCAGCAAATGCTCGATGAGGAGCGGGAGCAGCATCGTCGCACCAAGCAGGCCGCAACTAACGATGCCACGGTTTGGGCACGTCACCTCACATGGTCCAAGGTGTTCATGACCGGTATCGCGGCACTGCACGAATCCAAGGTCGTCCACGCGGATCTCAAACCGGCGAACGCATATTTGATCACTGACCCGTCGATCAGCTCCGGCTACCAGCTTAAGCTGATCGATATGGACTTCTCCTTGTTGGCTGACCGCCGCGCGCCCTGGCACGGGCATCAGGGTTATGTTGGCACTGACAACTATCGATCCCCCGAACATATGACGCGCGGCGCTATTCCGGGACTGGCTTCGGATATTTTCACCTGCGGCCTAATACTTTACGAACTTCTCGCCGGCCATCATCCGTACTGGACCCAGGACCAGGCTGATTATGCAAAGCTTGTGCAGAGCTATACCGCCAAAGCTCCGGCACTTGCCGGGTTGATGCCGGCACCTGCGAGCAATGCCGACGTCAGTTCCGTCCTCCACCGATGCCTGTCTCCAGATCCCGCTGCGAGACCGACGGCTGCGGAAGTTCGGGCTATTTTAAGTGGACGCGGCGCAGGCTCTGCCTTCTCCGGACAGAAAGCTGCTGCATCGACAACAAAAGGCATCGCTCCTCCCGCTTCCGCAGAACTGATCATTTCCGAGAGAATCGAATTGCTTGGTGCGGGCGGACGTTCGCTTCAGATCGGGGTGATGACGGAACTTGGAAAACCTCTGTTGCGGCAGTTCGGGCCGGAAAGCGAGTTCTGGGATGATCGCCAATGTGTCCTTGACCGAAATCCCACACGGCAATGGGTGGTATCTCCCGTGGTTGGTGCGACCAACGAAACACTGGTGAACGGCCTGACCCTGACAGCTCCTCATCCGCTCAGGCAAGGTGATTGCATTGCGGTCGGCCGCCAGGCCAAAGGCATCGCCAAGATGCCCCTTACGGTCCGGGCGCTCAACAAATGAACTCGGCCGGCGGACGTGAGAAGTCCGATCCTCCCTGCGAGCAGTCGGCGATAGCAGAGGCTCATCCGGTGATGACAGATGTACCCAAAGACGAACCGGGGGCGCCGGGTCCTTCCAGTCCCCTCGGCGCGCTTGCCGCAGATGTTCCAGCTGTGGGCCCCGAACCTCCACCGGCGGTTGTTGCGCCGTTGGACGGAGAGCCGGCGTCCAGGACGGAAGGCCTGCCGTCTGACCAGGATCTTTCGAAGGTGACGGCCTTTGCTCCGTTAGAAATCGTCGATGTGAATGACCTTGATTGGAAAGCTGTTCTCAACCGGGCCAGCCCGTCTTCCATCCGCTCCGATATTCGGTCGACGGTGGAAAGAATGGAGGGTCTGCTTGACCGGGCCGACGGCCCAGGCATGTTGTTCGACAAATTCCGCGCCGATCCCACCGACAAAGTCATCAAGATTTCGGACTTCGATGCCGAAATCCCGTTGTGGATCATCGGCGACTTGCATGGTGATCTTCTGGCGCTCGAAGCTGCACTCGTGGCAATGAAACCCCCGGACCTGCAGCCCGGAGACGGCCCACCAAGGACCCTGTTTCTCGGCGATCTCTTCGATGACGAGGGTTTTAGCCTCGAAGTCCTTCTCCGCGTATTTGAACTGATCGTAGACGCGCCCGACCGCGTGTGCGTCATCGCCGGCAATCACGATGAAGCACTGTCTTACGATGGCGTACGATTTTCCTCGAGCGTGACGCCATCGGACTTTGCCGACTTCCTCAACGCTAACCTCACCCACGAATGGATCGAGCGGGCCGGTAAGCTTGCCGTGCGCCTGTTTACGAACGCTCCGCGCGCACTCTTCTTTCCCGACGGATTGCTTGCCGCCCATGGAGGCTTTCCGCTGGTTGACTTGCATCCCGACCTCGCTGAGTCGGGGGAATGGAACAACCCGATGTGCCTGTCTGATTTTGTATGGACAAGGGCCCATCCGAAAGCCCGCAGGAAGCTGCCAAACCGTTTCTCCCGCGGGAGCCAGTTCGGCTACGAGGACTTCGCTGCTTTTTGCTCTTTGAGTGCTGGTCTCGGACGGCCCGTCACACATATGGTACGCGGCCACGATCACGTGGAAGACAGGTATGCGAGCTTCCCCGACTATCGAGCTAATCCGCTGCTCACGACCGTCGCACTTTCGCGTCGGTTGAGCCGCGAGGCTTTCGGGCCCTACGAGCGGGTTCCCACCATGGCGCGATATGTCGAAGGAGCCATGCCGAGCGTGTATCGGTTGCACATTCCCGCGGAAATGATCCGTGCCTATTATCCGCAGCCGGCCGCCGATAGCATCGACAATCACCCGAGCCAGGAGCCTCAACCATGACAGGCGTCATCTTGCGTTGTCCAAACTGCGGCACCGCCACAGCGACTGCCGGTGAGTGCGAGGCCTGTCACGAGGCACAAGTCCGCTTCTACTGTAAGAACCATACGCCGGGGCACTGGTTAGATGCACCCGCATGTCCGCAATGCGGCGCAAAGTTTGGCGATGCGCTGCGTCCGACGGCACCGTCGGTCCGCCCTCCCGTTCGCCCACGTCCCCCGGCCCCTTCTCCCAAAGCAGCGTCTCGCCCGGCACCACCACCGCTGGATGCGAGCCCCGGGCCATGGGGTCGGAAGGAGCGACGGAGGTCTGTCCGTCCCGACGTCGAGGCCGATGGCGCCTCAGCTGGCGACATCCGCACGGCAAGAATGCTGGAGATGCTTCGAGCTCTCTCCCGCGCCGGTCGTATCAGTCGGCGGTCGACCTATCCCGTTCCGGAAGCGCCACCTGCAAGCGCAGCAGCGGGGGGGTGCCTGATGCGCTTTATGCTCCTCGTGATGTTCTTGTTCATCATCCTACCGCTGATATTTTCCCTGATAGGAGGCTCTCTACTTGGCGTACTCGACGGCTATTACTTCTGAGGATCGACGACTAGGCCAAGCGCCAGGCGACTGAGGCCGGATCGACGCGCCATCCGATCTGTTTGTACCTTATACGTGCCGCTCCACAAGCTATCCTGCCGCGGCCGTGCGGAGCACAGGGTGTCCGCGACTCGAATCGAAACCTCCCGGATGTGCTGACGGAAAACCTGTCGGAACTCCCTGAAGTTATTCGAACCCGAGAGCAGTTGCGACTCGCAAACGGTCGCGTCTTCTGCCACATCGACAACGGCATTCCGGACGGCATCCGCACCGATGTGAGCGGAAATCTCTGGTCGCGCGCAGCCGATGGGATCCACTGCGTCGACACGACGGGGAACTGATCGGCAAGATCCGTGTCCCCAGACCGTTGCAAACCTCCCCCTTCGGCGGGCCCAAGCGCAACCGCCCCTTCATCGCCGCTACCCGCTCACTCTATTCGGTCTACGTCGCAGCAACCGGCGCCCAGACGCCGTAGGCTGGCGAACTGGCGCCTATATCGGGGCCGTCCGGCGGACACGGCACGTTCCGACTTCCTGTTGACGGGATTCTCATCGAGGCCCGCCCGCGGCGGCGGTCGCAATATCTGGCTATTGGCAGGGCACAGAAACCATTCGAGCGCCGGGTCCGAGCGCGATAGTTTAATAAGACTCAGCTAACTTACGCTTAAGTTTTAGTTAAAATGCGATTCACTGTGTTTGCAGATGATGGGCGACGTTCTCGGCAGCTGACGCGTTAAGACGCCATGCAACAGATTTACCGCCAATGGCAGCTCTCCTCCCAGAACGCGACGAGCTACCGCGCCAAATACATCCTGGCGACCGAGATCCTGAAATCCGATATGTCTTCTCGTGAAATCCGCCGAGCTGCCCGCCGTGTCGTTCGTGCGCTCGAAGCCGTCATCGATCTTCCTATTGCCGCCGCTGATGTACTGAGGACGGCGCGGGAGCACTTTGGAGCATTGACGGAACTCCTTGCAGCAATCGAACCCCTGCCAGCCGGTGATTATGCGCATTGTCCCGAGCCGCAAGGGCCGCGACAGGAAGCTGATGCAACCCTTGGCCATGGGAACCGGGAGGGCTCGGCTCCTGACATGGTGCCGAGCGGGTTTGAGCTGACCCAGCAGGATCGCCACGTCGGTAAGCAAAGCGTGGACGGGCTAACCCTACGACCGAACTGACCTCTCGAAATCCTCACCAGCCGTTGCGCGAATTTTGAGGGATCTTGTGGCCGTTCGCCGTCGAGATTGCGCGCTTGGTCGAGCAACAGCAACGTTGCGTCCTCTTGATAAAATGCATCGTCCTCGACGGCCGCGATGGCTTTAATCACGGGATGTGCCAGGTTGATTTCGAGGATCGGCTTGGCGGCTGCCTGGAGACGACCTGCGTTTTGCAGGATCTTTTCCATCTGCCTGTCATAGCCGTCTTCCGGCGCAACCAGGCAGACCGCGCTCTCCGTCAAGCGGTCGGATGCCCGAACATCGGCGACTTGACCGGCCAGTTTTTCTCTAGCGAAGCCAATAAATGTCGCCAAACCGGCGCTGTCCGTGCCAACGGGAGCCACATGGACGCTTGTTTGATCGCCGCGGTTCGGAAAGTGCCAGTACGACCCTCAGTTTGTTTTTCGGGACTGTGAAATGCTTTAGCGCGATTCCGGCTGTGGAGAACGATGGTTCTGCTCGGAAACTAAAGCCTGGGCGGCCGGTCGGCGGAAATCGAAAGCGTAAATGCAGGAGTCAATGGCGTATTCAGGAATCACTTACGCAAGCATCCTTCCAAGGCCCTGCGGCGGATGACTGGTGCCGCCAACGGAAGATCCTCGATACGAGACCCGTGCTTGGAACCTTACCATTCTATTTGGTGGCAACGTTCCTTGCCATCCCGACCGAACGCGGCGTGGTTTCGACGAAACCGAACTGCCGGTAAAGGTAATTTGCCGGGCCGTCGGCGATCAGACTGACATAGGCGGTCTTCGGCAACTGGTTCTCGATATAGTCCGTCAGTGCAGCCATGATCATCTTGCCGAGCCCCCTGCCCTGGTGTTCGGGCATGATCGCGATGTCGGTGACCTGAGAAGCAGCCTCCGTCGCCGATGATGCGGCCCATGCCGATGATCGTGTCACCGCTCATCAGGCAGACGCCAAAGATCGAATTGGGCAGCCCCTTTTCGGCAGCCTCTCTCGAAAAAGGGCTGAGGCCAGAGGCTTGGCGCAGGCGCAAATAATCGTCAATACCTGGGACGTGGGACTCGATGCGGTAGTCGCCATGCTGGGTCAATTGGATGCCTTTCAATACACGTCTCCTAAAATGTCCTACAGCACTATCGCGTCTCCAGCGGCCGATAGGCAAGCATTGGCGCTGTAAAACCGGCCACGGAGTAAAAGGGTTCTGAGAATTCAAGAGGAACCGTCATGGCTACCGGTACCGGACGACGACATGGAAGAGGCCTCCGGGATGTGTACCCAGCGAACTCGTACTGACGCGAGAGGACGTGGTCCCTCCGTGTTCTTGATGCTGGCGACCACAAACGAGTGATGGCTGGGCCGGCGGGCTCAGCGGCGGACGCGGTAGCGGATGTGCGTGGCCTCGGGTGTATCGATCACCCGAACGATCTCCAACTCGACGCGCGATGGTAAGACTTCGAACATTCGGCGGCCACCTCCGAACAAGACTGGAACCTGGTGTATTTGCAGTTCGTCGAGCACGCCAGCTTCCAGCGCCCGTTGCGCCGTATACGCGCCAAGCATCAACACGTCCCGGTCCCCGGCGGCGGCCTTCGCCTGCGCCATTGCGCTCGCGATCCCGTCGCTCACGTATTTGACCAAGGGATAATTCGCGACGGATGGCCCGGGCGGCCTGTGACTGGGTACGAAAATCGCGACACCGTGATTGTCACCACCCCAGTGATCGACCTGCTCCACGGTTCGCCGACCCGCCAGAATCGCACCTGGCGTGTTCCATTCGTCCCACAACTGTCCGACCGGTCCGGTCGGTCGGGAAAAATCCCCGTACCACTCGTGCAACCGCATAAAGTCGTCGCC
>Ga0209256_1003646_pt1 | contig 10543 bp, 12 predicted proteins | sample AraplaCol_mCL_r2_2_FD_184270 | JGI IMG/M metagenome (GOLD analysis project Ga0209256, IMG submission 184270) | Arabidopsis root microbial communities from North Carolina, USA - plate scrape MF_Col_mCL_r2 (SPAdes) (version 3) | ecosystem: Host-associated > Plants > Roots > Endosphere | place...
GCATTCGTGACGATTGCCATCAGCGGCTGGTTGACTTCATGGGCAATTGAAACGGCAAGTTCACCTGTTGCCGTCATCCGGGTCACATGCGCGAGTTCGCTCTGGCTTTGTCGCAAGGACTCTTCCGCCCGTTTGCGATCCTCGATATCCACGACGACGCCGTACCATCTGACAACGTTTCCATCTGGATCCAGAAGGGGGCTTTGCCGTAGGTTGAACCACCGATATTCGCCATCGGCGCGTCTGATGCGGGCGTCTACCGGACGACTTTTTTTTGAAGCTACGATATCGTCCCAGGCCATACGCATCGGCTCGACATCATCAGGATGAAACATGCGATAAAAACCGAAGCCGACGATCTCTTCAAAAGGCAGGCCGACATAATCGATCAGGTTTTGATTAAAATATTCAAGCCGGCCATCCGAGGTACACGACCAAGCCATGGCGGGTATCGTGTTGATGATTAGATTGAGCTTGTGTTCACTTTCCCTGAGCGCAGCTTCGCTTTGTCGAAGAGCGTTCTCCGCATATTGCAGGTCTTCGATATCGATATTGACGCCGAACCAACGAACGACGCCGTTGGCGTCGACTAGCTTGCGTCCGGAGAAGTAAAACCAACGGTATTTGCCGTCTGCTCCGCGAATACGTCCTTTCAAAACAGTGTGGTCGGAATGCTCGAGGTCTCTCTTCCAGATGTCCACCATGCCGGGAATATCGTCTGGATGATAAAGGTCCAGGAAGCCCCAGCCGAGGATTTGGTCGGCAGGACGACCCGCATAGTCCAGCCAGCTTTTATTGACAAAATCGGCGCTGCCATCCGGTCGCGCTGACCATACGAGAACCGGCAGCGAATTGATGATGAGGCTGAGGTTCTCTTCGCTGGCCGCGAGCGCAGTCTTCGTTTCCTTCAATGCGTTTTCGGCCTGTTTGCGGTCCTCGATATCGAGGACCACACCGTACCATCTCAGGACATTTCCTTCTGCATCGAGCCGCGGCTTCTGGCGGAGCGTGCACCAACGATATTGGCCATCTGCGCGCCTCAGTCTGCCCACGACCTCCCTGGCATGCTTCGAGGCCATGATGTCATGCCATTCCGAAGCGAGATGTGACGTGTCGTCAGGATGAAATAGCTTGTAGAATCCCACTCCGGAGATTTCCTCAAGCGGCGCCCCGATGAACTCGAGAAAATGCTGGTTGGCAAAATCGAGCATGCCTTCCGACGTTGCGGACCACACCATGGCGGGGATTAGATCAATAATGGGATCGGTTTCCGGCTCTCGTTCCACCGCACTCTCCGTTCAGAGTTTGAGACGTTCGCGAGCCTAGAAGTTCCGACTCATGTCAGGAAGTAGAGAAGGGTGGCCGATCGTCCGACGGAAATAGTTACGGGATTTCCAGGTGTTGCGTAAGGACAAATCGATATACGAAGGTCTATGGTTGCAATGCCACCGTCTAGTTGCAGGCGACCTAGATCGCAATTGAGAGCGATCAGAAACCCGCTTACTCCTACGCATAGAAGCCCTTGACGAATGGCGACGTCGGCTGATCCGTCGTTGCCCTCACTCAAACATCTACGTGCATTGGAATTCTGCATCACTGCCATTTCCTGACTGATGCAACAGCATTCGGTGACGTGGTTTATCGCGACCCGAACGGCCCAAAGCAGCCCTTACTCGAAACCAACTTTCGTTTCATCTCGACCTATGGGGAGACTATCATGCGTAGTTTGATCATGTGCCTGATGTTGGCGACCGCCAGCATGACCACGGCAACAATGGTAAGCGCACTTCCTGCGCACGCCACGGCGGAGCTTCGCGAAGCTCCGGTTCCCATCCACTACCGAACCGCAAAGATCGAGGGCCTCGATATCTTCTACCGGGAAGCTGGCCCGGCCGACGCTCCGGTCGTGCTGCTACTCCATGGGTTTCCGACGTCCTCCCACATGTTCCGGAATCTGATCCCGCTTCTTGCAGACCGATACCACGTCATCGCGCCGGACTATCCCGGTTATGGCCAAAGCGCGTCTCCCGACCGTGGTAAGTTTGCCTACACGTTTGGCGGCGTCGCCGATATCGTAGACAAGTTACTCGACCATTTGGCGGTCAAAAGCTACGCAATGTACGTCATGGATTATGGTGCACCGGTGGGTTACCGCCTGGCGCTGAAACATCCGGAACGGGTGAGTGCGCTGATCATCCAGAACGGCAACGCCTATGATGAAGGGCTGAAGGAATTCTGGGATCCCATCAAGACCTATTGGTCCGATGGGTCGGACAAGAGCCGCGGGGCGCTCTCCGGTCTGGTCACGCTCGAAACGACCAGGTTCCAGTATACCGATGGCATGGAAGACGTGTCGCGCATCAGCCCTGACAACTGGGTTCACGACCAGGCTCTTCTGGACCGACCTGGCAATAAGGATATCCAGCTCGACATGTTGTATGATTATCGCACCAACGTTCCGCTTTACCCCGCGTTCCAAAGTTTCTTTCGTGAGCGCAAGCCGCCCACGCTCATCGTCTGGGGCAAGAATGATTACATCTTTCCTGAGGCCGGCGCTCATCCTTATCTCAAGGATCTTCCGGATGCCGAACTTCATATCCTGAACTCAGGTCACTTCCTGCTCGAAGAAAAGTTGGACGTCGCTGCTCCGCTAATCAACGATTTCCTGGATCGCCGCGTCGCAAAGAAGTGACGATCAGGCATGGTTGCCGGCGGTGTGGCGAAGGTTTCCGTCAAGTCGAGGTCGCACCGCTGAAAAGCCGTTACCAAATTCCAGATTTTGGAGATCCCCATGCCATACCATTTTTTGGAAGTTGCAGTCACTCCGAATGTGCGGCTGGCACAAGCTGAAATGGGTGCCGACCAGATCTGGTTAGGCGACCACCATCGGGAATCCGACAGCTTCACCGACAGCGAACTGGCTTTCATCTCTGCACGGGACAGCTTCTACATTGCCTCTGTGTCGGAAACCGGTTGGCCCTATGTTCAGCATCGCGGTGGTCCAAAGGGCTTTCTGAAAATCGTCGACAGGAAAACACTGGCGTTCGCCGACTACAGGGGCAACCGCCAATATATCAGTACCGGAAACTTTGCCGCAAATGACCGGGCCTGTCTCTTTGTGGTGGATTACCCGCGACGAGCCCGCCTCAAGATCTACATGCATGTCGAGAAGCTGACACTCGATGCCGACCCGGCGCTGGCCGACCTGGTTTTCGACGCCGGCTACCGAGCAAAAGCAGAGCGGATTTTTCGACTGCGGCTGGAAGCCTTCGATTGGAACTGCCCTCAACATATCACACCGCGTTACACCGAAGAGGAGGTCGCGAAAGCGGTGGCAGCGTTGCGTGAACGCTTAGCCGAACTGGAGTCGGAGAATGCAGAATTGCATACGCGGCTCGAGGCCTTGCGAGGAAGATAATGAACGCCACAAGACCCAGTTGCAGGAGTTTTCACGAGCTTCTGCAACAGAAACGGCGTGCGGAGGACGGCTGGAACAACAGCAATCCCGAAAGGTCGCGCTGGCCTATGGCCACGACAGCCGGTGGCGCAACCGGTCCGAGCTTATAAACGGCGAGAGCACTCCCGGTCTCAGCGATTCGGTTTCTATGGGGAAAGAACGACATGACGCATACCACCCATCACCGCGTTGATATCGACGGTCGTGATGTATTTTATCGGCAGGCCGGAGAACCAGCCAAACCGGCCCTGTTACTGCTGCACGGGTTTCCGTCATCGAGCCACATGTTTCGCGATCTTATTCCACTGCTTGCGGACCGATTTCACCTCATCGCACCCGACATTACAGGGTTTGGCCAGTCGCAAGCGCCTGCGCGCACAAATTTTGCCTACACGTACGACAATCGTGCCCGCATCATCCAGAGGTTCATTGAGGTGCTGGGCATCGGGCGGTTTGCTCTTTACGCCTTCAAGGCGAAGGTGCCAGGGGAAGCGTGAGCGCCGTCGCAGCCGATGTCGCAACCGCTGAAGGGTGTGACGCTCTCGTCGCCAAGGTTCCTCATGTCGATATCCTGATCAACAATGCGGGCATCTTCCAGCCGCTCGACTTCTTCGATGCGGACGACGAGGTCTGGGATCGCCATTGGCAGGTAAACGTCATGTCAGCCGTCAGGCTTTCTCGTGCCTATCTTCCGGGCATGCAGAAGCTCGACTGGGGCCGCGTTATCTTCATCGCGTCGGAATCCGGCTTTAACATACCGGTGGAGATGATTCATTACGGCGTCAGCAAGACCGCGGACATCGCGGTTGCCCGTGGGCTTGCCAAGCGCATGGCTGGTACGGGCGTTACTGTGAACTCGGTTCTTCCCGGACCGACACTGTCCGAAGGCGTCGAGGCGATGCTTGCCGAAGAGCATGCGAAGACGGGCAAGCCGATCGAGGAGGTCGCGGCGGACTTCGTCAAGAAGCATCGTGGCGGTTCGATTATCCAACGAGCTGCAAGCGTCGAGGAAATTGCCAACCTGGTAACCTATCTGGCGTCGCCTTTGGCATCCGCGACGACAGGAGCTTCCATGCGCGTGGACGGAGGGCTGATCGACACGCTCTGAGCTGATCCCTCACCTGACCTGCCGTTGTTCGTAGGGCGGAGCCTTCCGATCGCCTTCTTATTGCGGCCGCCGGCACGCGTGTGCGGTATGAAGGAGGCATGAATCAGACAGGCTGCTTTGCAACACCAATTCGCTAAAGAGCAGACCTTCAGCCGGCCTTGAAACTGCATGCTGCACCTTGCGAGCCCGATCAACCGCTGCCAGGCAAGGGCAAATTCACAATGCGTTACAGTGGGTTAGACCTTGGTCTGATCCACCCCGGACTGAGGTCGTAGCCTTGGAACAGCCGGCACTCCCCTTCGTTTGCCAGACAGCCGCCGGTCAAACTGACCCAAGGCAAAACACAAACATTCGGAGGAAATCACATGATCAAGCTCACCCACATTGCGTTCGCTGCAGCCTTGCTGGCAAGCACGACGGCGACGGCATTCGCGCAGTCATCCAGCATCGTCGGCACGGGCGGATCGTCGGCGGGCGGCGGAACTTCGAGCAGCACCGTTGGTACTGGTGGAAGTTCCGCCGGCGGTGGCGACTGCCCTGCCGGAACTAAAAACTGCGGTTCCGGTTCCGCCTCGACCATCGGCACAGGTGGATCGTCGGCAGGCGGCGGCAAGTCCAGCAGCACCGTGGGCACCGGTGGTTCTGCTGCAGGCTCCGGTTCCGGCTCGGGTTCGGCATCGACACTCGGCACAGGCGGTTCCTCTGCGGGCGGCGGCACGTCGAGCAGTTCTGTCGGGACCGGTGGGTCGGCCGCAGGGTCAGGTGACGCCAATTCGGCCTCTTCAGTCGGCACGGGAGCATCGTCGACTGACGGCGATAAAACCGGCAGCACCGTCGGCACCGGCGCAAGCCAAGCCGGTTCATCCCATGAGAACAATGGGAAGAAGGGCTGCGCTCCGGGCCAGATGAAGAAGAATGGCTCCAGTCATTCATGCTGAGGCATCCGGCCGGCGCCACAAGGCGTCGGCCCTTTCACGGAGAAAGCAAATGATCAACACAGTCAAAGGCATCATCTATGGAGCCGCGATCTTGGTAGCCGGTCAGGCTGCCTCGGAAGATATCAAACTGGACGACGGGACAACCTGCACGGTGGTCGAAGGCCGGACCTCATCGGGCAATATGTCTACGACCGTCACCGCCGGAAACGGCAAGGTGTCTTCTTCGAGTGCGACCGGCGCCGGCTCGTCGACTGCGGCATCCTCGTCGTCAGCTAGCTCGGCAGGCGCGGGCAGCGTCGACAGCTACTCGACGGCAAGTGTCACGCGGCCCGACGGAACCGTCATCACCAAGCGCTCGGACGGCACCTGCTCTGTCACGAAACCCAATAAATAGGAGACCAGACATGAAGATCATGAGTTTGATCGGCGCGGCCAGTATCGCAGTTTTGTCCACCACGGCCGGCGTCTCGGCACAGGACTGCAACGCGGCTGGAACTGTCGGAACGGGCGGAAGTGCGGCGGCTGGCGCAACGTCTGCGAGTTCCGTCGGGACGGCGGGCGTGTGTCAGACCGACGAAGGGACGACCTCCTCCGTCGGCTCAGGCGGGAGCGCTGCAACCACTAACGGCAAGGCCATGAGCAAGACCCATGTCAACGACAACGGCGACAAGCTCAGGTCTCAGACGAAGGCCCAGGCCGTGGACAAAGGCACCTTTAGCAAGTCGCGGACGAAGACGAGCACGGATGGCGACAGTCTCCAGAGCACGACCCGCACGATGTCGCACGAGCCCGGCCAGAAGCCCGTCAAGAACACGACCGAACAGAAAATCATCCTGCCGCAGCAGTAATGGTGGCCGAGATTGCGCCGTCCGGCGCATTCATCGAGGGTCGATGACAACAACTTGGGAAAGGAAAATCAGATGAACAACCTGATCTGGCTCGTAGGCGCCGTTGTGATCGTACTGGCTATATTGAGCTTCTTCGGCTTCCGCTGAGCTCCAGCCTAAACCAGCCGCGTCTCAAGACCGAAATCGTAACTGGCTGATCGCGGTGAATGGTGGATGTGTATTTCAACCTTCACCGCCTAGGCAAGTTGCTCGGGCACGAGACCGCCAGTCAACAATACGCTTCGGGGAGTGCAAGTCGACAAACAGGTTCGAGCTCGATCCGGAATTCGCCTTGAGAGACGAGCAATCTGTTCGTGGCTGTTCGGGGCGAAATATGCGATGGTTATTTAGAAATGTCAGGCGACTATCGGCCGGCATGCACCGGAGTTCATCGCCATTCCTCTGCATCGGTACGCAGGATCGGAAAGGCGGATGTCAGCCGGCGCGGGGATCCATCTGCTTCATCGAGATTCTAGACGAGCGCACGCTGGCGATACCCCGACCGCCCGGGCAGCAACCGTCTCGTTTACGTAAGTCTGCGCACCTGGTGCTGGCAGCTAGGCCTGCCTCAGCCAGTTGGGCGCCGCCTTGCTGTATACCCCACTACATGCAGCCGCAACGCATGCGGCAATGCCGCCGAAGTAAAAGCGCCGACCGGTTATCCCCGGCCCGTAATGGGCATATTTGCCCGAGTTCGTCAGTATGGTTTTCGCAAAGGTGGGAATAATCGGATCAGTGATCATGCACCAGCATGTGTCCGTCACGAACTCCACCCCGAAGCGTTGAAGGGCCGCTATCAGCCCGGCTTCGTTGGCCTTATCGTGCGTTGCGCGTCCGCAGGTAACCACAATCGCCACATCCACATGCTTCTTTCGACCGCTGCACAGAGACGCGAGCCTCTCGATTTCGCTGATCGAGAAATGCGGATTGCCGAGCGAGACGAGATCGACGCGCTCATCGTCGGCGCTGTTGAGTTCCTCCCAACTCGACGCGAGTTCCTCGAGCCGAAGATCGATCGAAGGGATGCTGATGCCTGAGGGGACAACGGCATCCAGCGTCTTTGCCTCGGGCGGGCGTCACCCCCACGATGTGAAACATCGGTGCACTGGAAACGGTCGCAAATGCGGCGCCGAAGGCCTTGAGATCGTCATTGGTTGGACCGGCCTGATCAAGACCGGAGACGGGATAAGGTTCGATGCCAGCGCACCAATGTGATAACCGAGCAGCGGATAGAAGCTATCGTCGATGTTTTCGATATTAGCGACACTGACAAGCAGCCCGGCTTTCCGATTGCTGTCGATATGTGGGCCTGCCAGAGGCGCGCGGCCGGTTAGTGCGATGCAAATGTCGAGAAAGTCCGGATATTTCATTGTCCGCGCACCAAGAACGCTGTTGGCGTAGATGACGGCATTCGATTCTGCCCAGGCCACCTGCTCGCCGATCTTGGGAGCCGTCTCGAGCAGATAAGGCGCGCAGGTGAAGGTCGGCCGCGCACCCATTTCGACATAGACGTCACCCAACTGACTGGCCGGCTCGCCCAGGACGGGATCAATACCTTGCGAGCGCCAGCGTCGATGATCGACCGAAATCGAGTTGAGCGTTGTCGGCACCACAACGCGCCCGCCCAGATCCCGCAGTTTTTCGGCAAACGAAAGCGAGCCCGGTCCGCTGTAGATGCAGCCGTCGACGTGGACTTGTGAGACATCCATCAATTGTGTGGCGCCCTGCAGTTTCGCCATTCGCAGGATGATGCGGATCGCCGATTGTGCAGCCTTGCCGTGAGCACCAGCCAGATAAGCTCTATCCCGCTCCGACAATGCGACTTCACCGAAAAGAGGGGCAGAGTCTTTGCTATGCGACGGAATGGCGTCCATTGCCAGCCCGTCGGTGGAACAGGCAACAACGTTTCCGTCGATCTCGACAAATGCCGAACTCACCACCTTGCGAAAATTCTCGGGCGCGAGCGTTACAACGGGAATAGATTGACCGAATACCTCCTCGGCGATCACGACACCGAGCGTGAGGATATCCTCCTCTCGCTCGAACAACATCGCTTTGGGACCATTGCCATTGAGCAGCAGTTCCAACATCACGCCGCTGCCAGAGCAGGACCCCCTGCCCCCCGGGATCGCGAGGATATGGTCTTTGAGACCGCGGCCGCTCAAGGGGTGATGCCGATCGATCACCTCGCCGGTCCAGGGATCGACCCCGCCCCAGAAACTCAGTTCCAGATCGCTTGCAACAACATTGCCCGAAGCCTTGCCGTGCACGTAAGCCGTCCCTGCGAAAATCAGTCCGTCAACAAGGTTGACCATCCGTGAGCCTTTCAAGGTGGTGGCTGTGCAAGCAGTTTTGAGTCGTTCGAATCTGGGGCTAGCTTGATCGCGCCGGCGGCAATCGAGACGGGCGCCCCGCTCTCTACCGGATTAAGGCGGCCTTCGCAAAACGCAGAATATGCCTGAGTATGCTCCGGGTGGCCATCTGTTGCCGGCCCGCCCCGGCTGTTCCAGTTGGTGCAGAAAGTGACAGGGCGATCTTGGGATTTCCGCGACGCTTTACGCATAGCGCTGACGCGCCAGCCAGACCGTGCGCCCGCCACAATCTGGGTCTTCCGCAACATGGGCAACAACGTCAAAGCCATTCCGGTCGAGCAGCATGCGGTATTCGTCGGGATCGAGGCTGGCATGATAGAGAGGTTCCCCCTCCAGCGTGCCGATAACTTCGCCGAAGGCGGGGCCACTCGTGAACAGCAATGGTGCTTCCGGTTCAGCATGGTCGCGGAAGATGGAGAACATCATGCGCTGATCGGAAGGAGCAAGGTGAAACAGGCTGTCCCAAGCGATCAGCCCGCCATATCTCCGATCCAGTTTCAGCGAGCGCATATCCCCCACTTGCGCTGTCTCGCCGGGAAGATTGGTCCGGAATATGGAGATCATTTCTGGCGAACTGTCCACGCCTGTAATCAGATGACCTCCGCCAGCAAGGTACCGAGCGATTGGGTCACCTGAGCCACAACCAATATCGAGCACCGCCGCCATTCGTGGCAGCATCTCTGCAAACCGGTCGATCCATGCACGCTCCAACAGTGCCGTGCCGCGCGCCGCTGTCCACGCATCAGCATGGCGACGATAGAGGTCGATAATGCGGCCGGCTGCGTCGCTCACGGTCTTCCTGTCGATTTCCTATCTCCAGTGCAACAATGTGTTCCCGACAGGCGATGCTCTATCATATGCGCCGGTTCGGCGACAGCTATTGGCAGCTCGACCGCGCCGTCCTCCGATGAGACATTCGACAGCCTCCTCTCCTGGATCCAGGGCGCACGCCTGCCGCGGTCAGTTGCGAGTTTCTATATCCTTCGCCGGATCGAGCAGTCGACCGGGCGAGTGATCACGAAGAATGTCTGGCAAACCGCGTGCTCCGTCGCATCCGCTCAGAAACAAGTTCTGATCTCCGGCCATGTGAGGTATTCATCACAGATCTAAAAGCGCTCGTCTGCTTCGAAGCGTCAATCCCCGGAGTTGCATCATGAAAATTGCGCCGCAACAGCGGATCTATGTCTGCTTCTTTCTCTTCGCCGTGTCGCTGGGGGCGCTGCTGTCGAGGATGCCGGATTTGCAGGATGCGCTTGGCGTCGATAAGTCCGAGCTCGGGTTGACGTTGATAGGGGCTGCGATCGGCGCCTTGATTTCGTTGACTTTGTCTTCGCCCTTGATCGCCCGGCTCGGCGCGCGGACGACGGCGTTCATTACAGTTCTCGGCACATCTGCGCTGCTGTCGCTGGTGCCATGGATCGGTGCTGCGCCGGCCGTGTTCTGTTTGCTTTTCGTCGAAGGGCTGCTCGCCGGGGCGCTGGAGATCAATCTCAATGTCGAGATCGACCGAATCGAAGCGCAGCTGGGACGCGGCGTGATGAACAGAGCCCATGGCTTCTGGAGCCTGGGCTTCTTCCTCACGGCGCTTGTGTCTTCGGTCGTCCGCCAAGCCGGTATTTCGATGCAGCTACATCTCGCCGTGACCTTTGTCGCGGTCCTCGTCATCGGAATCTGGGCAATCACCGGCATGCGCAATGCGCCAGCGCGGATTACGGAGGACGAGGGCAAGGCGCCGCCGGTAGCGCTTCCTACCTGGGGACTAATGCCGCTCTGTGTCATCG
>Ga0209256_1003648_pt1 | contig 10540 bp, 8 predicted proteins | sample AraplaCol_mCL_r2_2_FD_184270 | JGI IMG/M metagenome (GOLD analysis project Ga0209256, IMG submission 184270) | Arabidopsis root microbial communities from North Carolina, USA - plate scrape MF_Col_mCL_r2 (SPAdes) (version 3) | ecosystem: Host-associated > Plants > Roots > Endosphere | place: USA...
CCGGCGGCGGCGGTGGTGGTGGCGGCGGCGGCGGCTGGTAAGGCGTCCTGCTCAATCATTCCTGCTTGAGCCCCCGGCAAGCGACTGTGCTTGACGTAGCAAGTATTCCTGCTTGACCCCGGGGCAAGCATTCCTGCTTGACCTTTCGGCGCTCTCCCCTTAACCGCCAGACGGAAACGTGAAAGGGACGGGCATGAAGGTTCTGTTGATCGGATCGGGCGGACGCGAGCACGCATTGGCCTGGAAGCTGGCGCAATCGCCTCTCATGACGGAATTCTACGCCGCGCCCGGCAATCCCGGCATTGCCGACCACGCGACCCTGGTTGCCGTCAATGTCGACGATCATGATGCCATCCTTGCCTTCTGCAAGGACAAGGCGATCGACTTCGTCGTGGTTGGCCCGGAAGCGCCGCTCGTCGCCGGCATTGCTGACAAGCTGCGCGCCGTAGGCTTTGCAGTCTTCGGCCCATCGGCAGCGGCAGCCCAGCTCGAGGGTTCGAAGGGCTTCACCAAGGATATCTGCGCCCGCTACGACATTCCGACCGGCGCCTATCAGCGCTTCAACAACCCGCCGAAGGCGAAGGCCTATATTCGCCAGCAGGGCGCCCCGATCGTCGTCAAGGCGGATGGCCTTGCTGCCGGCAAGGGTGTGACTGTTGCCATGACCGTTGATGAGGCGCTTGCTGCCGTCGACGATTGCTTCGAGGGTGCCTTCGGTGCCGCTGGCGCCGAGGTCGTTATCGAAGCCTATCTCGATGGCGAGGAAGCGAGCTTCTTTTGCCTCTGCGACGGCATGCATGTCCTGCCGCTCGCAACCGCCCAGGATCACAAGCGGGTGGGCGAGGGCGATACCGGCCCGAATACCGGCGGCATGGGCGCCTATTCCCCGGCGCCCGTGATGACCAAAGAGATGGTCGAGCGCACGATGAAGGAAATCATCGAGCCGACCATGCGCGGCATGGCCGAGAGCGGCTATCCCTTCTCCGGCGTCTTCTTTGCCGGCCTGATGATCACCGCCAAGGGCCCCGAGCTTATCGAGTACAATGTCCGCTTTGGCGATCCCGAGTGCCAGGTGCTGATGATGCGTCTGAAGAGCGATCTTCTGCCGCTTCTCCACGCCACCGCCACCGGGACGCTCGATCAGGTGTCCGCCGAATGGACGGATGATCCGGCCCTGACGGTCGTCATGGCATCGGAGGGCTATCCGGGCTCCTACGACAAGGACACGCCGATCCGCCATGTCCCGGAAGCGGGCGAGGGCGCCAAGGTGTTTCATGCCGGCACAGCGCTCAAGGACGGAGCGCTGGTCGCAACGGGTGGCCGCGTGCTGAACGTTACCGCCACAGGGAAGACGGTTGGCGAGGCGCAGACGCGTGCCTATGCGCTCCTCGACAAGGTCGATTGGGACAATGGCTTCTGCCGCCGCGACATCGGTTGGCGCGCGATCGACCGCGAAAAAGCGTGAGCAAACCCGAAATCGGGTCAGTTCTCTAAATTTTTACCCTTTCCCCTGACGGGATGGAAACAAAGCCACGCTAGTCTCTTCTCAACGTGAGACGGAGTGTTCCATGCGTCAGGTCATCTTGGGTGCGATAGCTGTGTTTACGGCAGGGTCTGCCTGTGCCTCCTCGATTGAGGTCGTGGGCAAGGACGCGCGCACCAATGGCGGGAGCATCAGCCAGGAAAGCTGCCAAACCTGCCCGCCGCTTGAAAAGGTCGAGCGCAAGAAGGACTACACCGTACCGACGCTGGCACCTGGCGCGCTGCAATCCTCGGAAGTTCGCGACGTCAACGGTGAGATGAAGCTCTATCGTACCGAAGGCTGGATGGGCGGCTCGCCCGTCGTTTTTGTAACCAAGGCGCCAGCCGAACCAATGACAGCCGCCACGCAGCCGGCCGACAACATCGACCGCGCCTCGACGACGGCTGCAGTCATCGGTGGCGACGTCAAGCCGGTCGCGGCAGGCGTGACAGGCGTGCCGAAGGAACAAAAGGCGCCGCTCGACGTTTTCAACTTTGAACTTCGACCCTGATTTCCAGTTCCCTGCCCCAGCCTGACCAAAGTTTCGGTCGTCCGGGGTCCACCCCGCGGTGGATAAAATGCGTCCCTGAGAGAAGCAGGGACGCATTTTTTTATTTCTAGTGAGCTTTGCCGAACGGGGAGTTGCCAAAGTTCGGCGCAAGCAGGCGCGCAAGTGCGTGCAATCCAGTCGAAACATCCAGCCAACGCAAATGGTGTTTGGTGCCTTGGCTATCAGCAACGGCAGCGGCAGCTTCAGCAGCCGTCAGCTCGGGAACCGGCTCCGGCGGAGGGGAGTAGATGCGTCCCTGATCGAGGGAAAGGATGGTCAGCGTCGTAATCATGGCCGTCTCCCACTTGCGGTTTTGCTGTGGGAAGCAGTCTCTGCCGGTTGCGGCCTTCCGGTCCTGAAAGGCCCAAGGAAAAGTTCCGAAACGATCCGAAACTAGCGCTCAGGGACACCTGCCAACCTCAACCCGTCGAGGAGGGCAGCAATGCGATCCGGATATTTGCCGGGTTGGCCGACGCGGATGCGCTCGACGGTTATATCAGGCGTCAGTCGTCTCAACGCCGCTAGGTGGCGATGGGCTTCCTCCATGCGGCCGAGATGCGCACTCGCAGCAATGAGCAACCATAGCGTTGGCTCGAAATTCGGATTACTGGCCAGCGCTCTCGAAGCCCAGGCCACCGCCTGCTCGTATTCTTCGAGGATCACGTGGGCATGCGCGATGCCGCAATGCGAGAAATGCGCGCCGCGGTCACCTGGGGTCAAGCGGTTGGCCCTGTGGAAGTGGCTGAGTGCGTCGTTGACGTTGCCGCAATGAAGATGCCCGATGCCGGCCCTGACAACGACCATCGGGTTGTTGGGATTGGATTCGGCGGCCGCCTGCAGAACTGCAGGACCCCAATCGTAGTCCTTCACCGTCTGCATCAGGGCGACGCCGCAATGAGCCATGACCATGGCGTCGCCGGCGCAGTGCTCCAGCGCCCGCCGCGCCAGTGCGCCGCAGGTTTGCACGTCGTCCTCGGTGAGCGACGGCCAACCCATCGTGTAGCGATGCTCGAGCGCCCATGCCGCATGGGCAAGCAACTGCGCATTGTCAGGCTCGACGGCCAGCCCTTGCATGAGAAGCGCATAGGCGGCAGCGTTATCGCTTTCGATTTCGGTCGAGATCTTGGCCAGCGCCTGCAGGTAGATGTCGTAGGTGGCTACGCTTCCGGGCCTTTCACGTCGTGACCGCTCGATCTCGGCCGTCTGGATCAGCGGTTCGATCAGCGTTGCGACGCGCTCGGTGATGCGATCCTGAAAGTCGAATATCTCGTCCAGCGTCCCGTCGAAGGTCTGCGCCCACATATGCGTGCCGCCTTGACCCTCGACGAGTTCGGCGACAATGCGCAAGCGGTTGCCCTGCTGCCGGATGCTGCCTTCAAGCACGTAGCTGACACCGAGTTCCGCCGCGATCTTGCGCACATCCATCCCGCTGCCCTTGTAGGCAAAGGAGCAGTCCCGGCCGACGACGGCAAAGCTTCGGAACCGGCTGAGGGCTGCAATAATGTCGTCGACGATCCCATCGGCAAAGTAGTCCTGGTTTGGATCGCCGCTAAGATTGCTGAAGGGGAGGACAGCTAGGGTCGGCTTCAACTCCGGGGCTGGAGCAGCGGCTTTCGTTTCAATGTTCGCGCGGATGAAGCGGTAACCGACACGCGGCACCGTCGCAATCCATTCCTGCCCATCGGGTGTAAGACCGAGCACTTTGCGAAGCGCCGCCACCTGGACAGTCAGGTTGCTTTCCTCGACTGCGGTTCCGGGCCAAACGCGCTCCATCAGCGCATCCTTGGAAACAACATTGCCGCGGGCTTCAAGTAACACTTCAAGAAGAGCCGCGCCGCGTTGGCCAAGCGCGACCGCCCGCCCATTCCGCAGCAAGCCGCAGCCGGGATCGAGAACGAATTCACCGAAGGCATGCGAAGCCTCAGCCATGCAGCAAGTATAGCGCAACCGCCAGAGTCGGAAAACTGTACGGCGTGCCTTGCGACACCACTTCAACTTAAGGGCGCGCAGATGAATCAAACTTGCCGCACACTGCAAGATTGCACTGATTATATTTGATAATCCTTTGAGCGCCCGCACTTGGCAATTGTTAATTCATTCACTCTAACTCTAACAACCAAAGCCGGAAGACGCATGATTGTCGTCGCCACGCGTGGTCAACGCAGAGGTCGGGAGTTCATCGATCCGGGATTGCAGCCAGCGCCTGCAGCGCGAGGAAACGGTCGCCCAGAACCATGTTGTCTCGACCATCGGCCAGGCGCTGGAGCTGATCGCCCGAGGTGACCTGACGGTCCGTTGCGCCGATCTAGGCCAGAAGTACGCAGCTCTTCGCGACAACTTCAACGATGCGCTTGCGCATCTCGAAGCTGCCATGGCCAAGGTCAGCGCCAAGGGCGGCGACATTGCCGTCAGCAAGGAAGAGATCCGTCGCGCCTCAAACGATCTGTTGCAGCGCACAGAGCGTCAGGCCGCGAGCCTCGAAGAAACCTCCGCAGCGCTCGATGAACTGACCGTCGCCGTCCGCCAGACCGCCGAAGGCGCCCATGAAGCCAGCAAGCGTGTCGAGGCCGTCAGCGGCGAGGCGAGCCGTAGCGATGCCGTCGTCTCCGAAGCGATCGAAGCGATGAGCGGTATCGAGAAGTCGTCTGCCGAGATCGGCAAGATCATCGGCGTCATCGACTACATTGCTTTCCAGACGAACCTGCTGGCTCTGAACGCCGGCGTCGAAGCCGCCCGTGCCGGCGAATCCGGCAAGGGCTTCGCGGTCGTCGCTCAGGAAGTGCGCGAGCTGGCACAGCGCTCGGCTGCGGCTGCCAAGGAGATCAAGGATCAGATCGCCCGCTCGTCCGGCCAGGTCGATCAGGGCGTCCGTCTGGTCGGCGAAGCCGGCGAGGCGCTGAAGCGTATCTCTGACCAGATCAAGGCCGCCAACGAGATCGTTGCGAAGATCGCCCACAGCGCCTCCGAGCAGGATACCACGCTGCGGTCGATCTCGTCCTCGATGAACCAGCTCGACGCTGCGACGCAGCAGAACGCCGCGATGGCCGAGGAAACCACTGCGTCGGCCGAGTCGCTGGCAAGCGACACCGACGAGCTTCTGAACCTCATCCGCGGTTTCCGCGTTGGTGACAGCCAGGATTACAGCGCGCAGGTTCGCCGGGCCGCCTGAGGTTCGGGCGCCAAGCAAGAAAACGGTCGTCGGGCGTTCCGACGGCCGTTTTGAATTAAGGGGAGTCGGCCGTCGCGGCCTCGTCGGCAGTAAGCCCTGCGACAAGTTCCTCAATTTCGCGATCGGAGTAGACGGCAATGCCAGCCTGCTTCAGAAGCGCGGCCGTCACGCCATTTGCTGCGAGCTTCTGCCCGGAAAACGTGCCGTCATAGACAAAGCCCGAGCCGCAGGAGGGGCTGCCATCGATCAGCAGCGCATAACGGCAGCCGGTTTCGATCGCGAGCGCCAGTGCGTTCTCGGCAGCCCGCTTGAACTCGCCCGTCACATCGCCGCCGCTGACCTCGACGACGCGTGCACGGCCGGAGAGGACATCCTCGCCCGTGGCTGCGCCTTCAATTTCGGCGGGCGGACGCGGCACCGGCATTCCGGCGGACATCTCGGGACAGACTGTCACCAGCCGGCCTTCCTCGATCCAGCGCGCGATCGCGGGATGGGCGAGCGGCTTCGACTGGCCGTCATAACGGACGGCATGGCCCATGAGACAGGCGCTGACGAGGATCTTGTTCATGACTTTGGCATAACGCCAAGGACGTGATAGTTCCAGTCCGCCGTAAGACTTGATGAAGGGATGCAGGGTGCAGCTAAGCATTGGCGCGGACAAGCCATGACCGATCTTGCGGTTTATGCCGCGCTGTTCCTGGCGGCTTTTGCGGCTGCCACGATATTCCCGATGCAGTCGGAAGCCGGCCTCGTCGCGCTCATCCTGGCGAAGCAGCATCCGGTCATTGCGCTGATCGCGGTGGCGACAATAGGCAACGTCCTTGGCTCGGCCGTCAACTGGCTGCTCGGCGTCGGCATTGAACGATTTCGCGACAAGCACTGGTTTCCCGTCCGCCAGCCTGCGCTCGACAAGGCGCAAAGCTGGTATCGGCGCTATGGCAAGTGGTCGCTGCTTCTGAGCTGGATGCCTGTTATCGGCGATCCCATCACCATCGTCGCCGGTGTGCTGCGCGAACCGCTTCCGATGTTCCTGCTGCTTGTGACCATTGCCAAGGCCGCGCGTTATGCGGTTCTCTCGGCGGCTACAATCGGAGTTGCTGGCTGACGGAAATCAGAGATTTCCATCCTTGAATCAAAATCTGAGCAAGGATGGAAATCTGCAGCAAATGTCGGATGTTAAGGCGTCATCCGCACGCCGCATCTGATGCGCTTAACCCGAGATCTTCGAGAAGTCGGCGACCGTGCCGGTTGCCTCGCGGATCAGGCGAAGCAGGGAAAGGCGATTGGCGCGGATTGCAGCGTCTTCGTCATTGACCAACACGTCGTCGAAGAAGCGGTCGACCGGAGCACGCAGCCTGGAGAGCGCTTCCATCGCCGAGCGGAAGTCTTCCTTGTCGACGGCCGCAGAGGCTTCTGCGGAAGCGGTGGTGATGGCGGCAAAGAGCTGCTTCTCGGCGTCGAGTCGGAAGAGATTTTCGGAGACGCCGTCGGCGATCACCGTGCCCTTCTTTTCCTCGGCAGCCAGGATCTGCGTGGCACGCTTGGTGCCGACCAGGAGGTTCTTGCCATCCTCGGACGTGATGAAGGCCGTTAGTGCCTCGACACGGCGGGCGATCATCAAGAGGTCGTCGGCCTCCGGCGTCAGCACGGAATCGATGAGATCGTAGCGCGCGCCCTGATCGCGCAGATAGACCTTCAGGCGGTCATGGAAGAAGGAGAGGAGGTCGAACTGGCGTGACAGGTCGTCGTCGTCAACAGTCTTGCCTATATCCGTATCGATGCGGCCCATGTGGCTGGTGATGCGCGGCAGCAGCGTCAGGCGCACACTCCGCTCGAGAAGGATGCGGATGACGCCAAGGGCAGCCCGGCGCAGTGCAAACGGATCCTTCGAACCGGTCGGCTTTTCGTCCACAGCCCAGAAGCCGATCAGCGTGTCGAGTTTGTCGGCAAGCGCCACTGTGATCGCGACCTTGTCCTGTGGCAGCTGGTCGGACGGGCCTTGCGGCTTGTAGTGCTCCTCGATCGCGGTCGCGACAACGGCATCCTCGCCCTGAAGGGCGGCATACTTGCGCCCCATGACGCCTTGCAGTTCCGGAAACTCGCCGACAGCCTCGGTGCGCAGATCGGCCTTGGCAAGCACCACGGCCCTGTCGACCAGCTTGTAATCGGCACCGACCGGGAAAGCGACCTTTGCGGCCATGGCGCGGATGCGCTCCACGCGCTCACCCTGTGTACCCAGCTTGGCGTGGAACGTCACATCAAGCGCATCGAGCTTCGCCATGCGCTGGTCGAGCGGCTTCTTGAGGTCGAGGTCGAATTTCTTTGCCGAAGCCTCCAGTGTCTCCAGATCAGGCAGATCGCCCTGGTCGCGCTTCCAGAAGTGCAGCGCGTCGGACAGGCGCGCGCGCACGACCTTGCCGTTGCCGTGGATGATTTCCTTGCCGCCGTCCCTGGCTTCGATGTTCGAGACGAGGATGAACTTGTTCGACAGCGTGTCGCCGCCAACAGGGCGCGTCACGAAACACTTCTGGTTCGTCTTGATCGTCAGGCGGATGATCTCCGCCGGAATCGAGAGGTAGTCTTCCTCGAAGCTGCCCAACAGGACCTGCGGCAATTCGACGAGGCCCGAGACCTCTTCGAGCAGGCCTTCGTCCTCGACCAGTTCCAGTCCGTTTGCAAAGGCGACATCGCGGGCATCATGCAGGATGATGTCCTTGCGGCGTTCGCCATCGAGGATCACCTTGGCCTTTTCGAGGTTCGCGATGTAATCGCCGAAACGCTTGACGGTGATGGCGCCGGGCGCATGGAAACGATGGCCGTAGGTCACGTTGGAGGCGACGATGCCGTCGATCGAGAACGGAATGACGACGGTCTCTTCATGCTCGGTGCCGAACGTGCAGACGATCGATTGCAACGGCCGGACCCAGCGCAGCGAGCCCGGCTGAGCGGAAGCCGCGCCCCAGCGCATCGGCTTCGGCCAGGGGAAATCGCGAATGATGCCGGGCATGACATCGCTGATGATCTCTTCAGCGGTGCGACCGGGCTTGGAGATGATGGCGATGTAGAAGTCGCCCTTCTTCGGGTCGCTCTGGATCTGCGCCTCGGAAACGGAAGACAGACCGGCGCCGCGCAGGAAGCCTTCGATCGCCTTCTCGTTGGCGTCGGTGCGGGGACCCTTCTTCTCTTCGCGCACATCGGCGGAGCGCGCCGTCAGGCCGCGGATATCGAGCGTCAGCCGGCGTGGGGTCCAGTATTCGCGCGCACCCTCGTAGGAAAGTCCTGCTTCGACAAGCGCATCGGTCACGAGCTTCTTCAGGTCGCCGGCAGCCTTGCGCTGCAGGCGGGCCGGGATCTCTTCGGAGCGGAGTTCTAGGAGCAGATCTGGCATGTCACTTTCCTTGCCTTCTCTGGGGAAGGCGCCACAAAGGCGGGGCTAAAAACGGTCGCCTCTGCTAGCAAAGAATGCCGCATCTGCACAACCGCAAAAACGGCCGCCAGCCGTGCTATGTTGCTGTGGATAGGGACGTCGGGCATTGCCTTGCCGTTTTTCGCCGCTATGGTCCCGCAACTTTTGTGAAAACGCAGGAATTCTCATGGCCGCTGACCTCCGCTCGCTCGCCGCTGTCATCTCCTCCGAAATCAACGCCCGGCCGGACCAGGCCAAGGCGGCGATCGAGCTGCTGGACGAGGGGGCGACCGTGCCCTTCATCGCCCGCTACCGCAAGGAAGTAACGGGCGGGCTGGACGATACGCAGCTGCGCAACCTTGCGGAGCGACTGGTCTACCTGCGCGAACTGGAAGCGCGGCGCGATACGATCGTCGAGTCCATCAACGGCCAGGGAAAGATGACCGACGAACTGCTTGGCAAGATCGCCGGTGCCGCCACCAAGGCCGAGCTTGAAGATCTCTATCTCCCCTACAAGCCGAAGCGTCGCACCCGCGCCGAGATCGCCCGCGAGCGTGGCCTCGGGCCTCTGGCGGAGGCGATCCTGGCTGATCGCTCGAAGGAGCCTGCGACGCTGGCGGAGGGCTACATCACCGCCGATGTGCCGGATGTGAAGACGGCACTCGAAGGCGCGCGCGACATCGTCGCCGAAGGCATCGCCGAAAATGCCGATCTGCTTGGCAAGTTGCGCGCCCATATGCGCAGCGCTGCCCTGCTGAAGGCCAAGGTGGTCGATGGCAAACAGGCCGCTGGCGAGAAGTTCTCCGACTACTTCGACCATTCCGAGCGCTGGGCGACCGCCCCCGGTCACCGCGCGCTAGCCATGCTTCGCGGCTGGAACGAAGAAGTGCTGACGCTGACCATCGAGGCCGATGCCGAGACCGTCTCTCCCAACAAGCCGGTCGAGCGCATGATCGCCGCCGCCTACGAGATCGGCGCGAGCCGTCCCGGCGACCGCTGGCTGATGGACGTCGCAAGCTGGACCTGGCGCGTCAAGCTCTCCATGTCGCTGTCGCTCGACCTGATGCGCGAACTTCGCGAACGTGCCGAGGAAGAGGCGATCCACGTCTTCGCCCGCAACCTCAAGGATCTGCTGCTGGCAGCGCCAGCCGGTTCGCGCCCGACCATGGGCCTTGATCCGGGCATCCGCACCGGTGTCAAAGTCGCCGTCACCGACGCCACCGGTAAGGTCGTGGCGACCTCGACCGTCTATCCCTTCCAGCCGCGGAACGACGTGCGCGGTGCGCAGCTCGAACTGGCATCGCTGATCCGCAAGCACAATGTCGAACTGATTTCGATCGGCAACGGCACCGGCAGCCGCGAGACGGAAAAGCTGGTGGCAGACATGCTGGCCGATCTGCCGGCGCCGAAGCCGACCAAGGTGATCGTCTCTGAAGCTGGCGCGTCGGTTTATTCCGCCTCGGAGACCGCCGCCCTCGAGTTCCCCAACCTCGACGTCTCGCTGCGCGGCGCCGTTTCCATCGCCCGCCGCCTGCAGGATCCGCTGGCCGAACTCGTCAAGATCGAGCCGAAGTCGATCGGCGTCGGGCAGTACCAGCACGATGTCGATCAGCAGAAGCTGTCGCGCTCGCTCGATGCCGTCGTCGAAGACGCGGTGAATGCCGTCGGCGTCGATCTTAACACCGCTTCCGCGCCGCTGCTCTCCCGTGTCTCCGGCCTGGGCGCCTCGATTGCCGACGCGATCGTCAAGCATCGAGACAGCGAAGGTCGCTTCGAGACCCGCCGTGACCTGTTGAAGGTCGCCCGCCTCGGCCAGCGTACCTTCGAGCAATGCGCCGGCTTCCTGCGCATTCGCGATGGCAAGGAGCCGCTCGATGCCTCCTCAGTCCACCC